>Ga0187780_10004009_pt1 | contig 11026 bp, 9 predicted proteins | sample 1015_Q2_SP10_20__FD_132429 | JGI IMG/M metagenome (GOLD analysis project Ga0187780, IMG submission 132429) | Tropical peat soil microbial communities from peatlands in Department of Meta, Colombia - 1015_Q2_SP10_20_MG | ecosystem: Environmental > Terrestrial > Soil > Wetlands > Peat | place...
AGATCGTGCTGCTGCCGCGCTGGTTCCCGTTCCATCTCGACAAGGTGTCCTACTGGTCCCGCACCGTGATGGTGCCGCTGTTCATCCTGTGCACGCTCAAGCCCCGGGCCGCGAACCCGCGCCGCCTCGACATCCGCGAGCTCTTCACGACGCCCCCGGAGGCGGAGCGCCACTATTTCCGCCGTGACGGGCTCCTGAACCGGGCGTTTCTCGCGCTCGACCGCGTCGGCCGCACGCTCGACCCGCTGATCCCGCAACGCGTGCGCGCGCGTGCCCTGGCGCGCGCCGAGTCCTGGATGCTCGCGCGCCTGAACGGCGAGGACGGCCTCGGGGCGATCTTCCCGGCCATGGTCAACGCGCTCGAGGCGATGACCATCCTCGGCTATCCGAAGAGCGACCTGCGGCGGCTGACCGCCAAGCGCGCGCTGGAGAAGCTGCTGGTGCACGAGCCGTCGCAGGCGTATTGCCAGCCGTGCGTGTCACCGGTGTGGGATACGGCGCTCGCGTCCTTGAGTCTGCAGGAGCAGGGCGGTGCCGCGGCGGTCGCGGCTGCCGAGCGCGGCCTTAAGTGGCTGCAGCCCCTGCAGCTGCTCGAGGACGACGGCGACTGGCGGGTGAAGCGTCCGACGCTCAAGGGCGGCGGCTGGGCGTTCCAGTTCGGCAACGGCTTCTATCCGGACCTCGACGACACGGCGGTGGTCGTCTGGGCCATGGATCAGTCGCCCGCGCGCGAGCGCTATGCGCACAGCATCGAGCGCGCGCTCGACTGGCTGGTCGGCATGCAGAGCAGGAACGGCGGCTTCGGCGCCTTCGACGCGGACAACACTCATTACTATCTCAATGCGATCCCGTTTGCCGACCACGGCGCGCTGCTCGACCCGCCGACGAGCGATGTCACCGGGCGTGTCGTGACCGCACTCGCGCGCGTCGCCCGCCCGCAGGATCGTGCGGCCCTCGAGCAGGCCATCGCCTACCTGCGTCGCGAGCAGGAGCCGAGCGGTGCCTGGTTCGGCCGCTGGGGCACGAACTACATCTACGGCACCTGGTCGGTGCTCACGGGGCTGTCGCAGGCCGGCGTGCGCGCCGAGGATCCCGCGGTGCGGCGCGCCGTCGAATGGCTGAAGTCACGCCAGAACGCCGACGGCGGCTGGGGCGAGAGCAACGACAGCTACGCCGATGCGCGCCTCGCCGGCGGACCGGCGCCGAGCACCCCGCATCAGACGGCGTGGGCGCTGCTGGCACTGTTCGCAGGCGGCGCCGCGGCTTGCGAGAGCGCGCGGCGCGGCGTCGAGTATCTGCTCGGCACGCAGGATGAGCGAGGATTGTGGAGCGATGCCGCCTTCACGGCGCCGGGCTTCCCGCGGGTGTTCTATCTCAAATACCACGGCTACTGCGCTTACTTCCCGCTGTGGGCGCTCGCGGTCTACCGAACGCTCACCCGCGCCGGAACCCCCCATTGATCGTCGTCGGCATCGTCGCGGCGCTCGCCGCCGAGGCGCGGATCCTCGGCTCGACGACGCGACGAGGCGGGCGCCTCTCGAGCCTCGCGGACGGCTCCCTGCTGTGTGTCAGCGGCATCGGTGATGCCGCCGCGCGGGCTGCGGCATCGACCCTCATCGCGGGCGGCGCCCGCGGCCTGATCAGCTGGGGCGTCGCCGGCGGCCTCGACCCGGCGCTCGCACCCGGCACGCTGCTCCTGCCGACGGCGGTGACCGTCGCCGGCGGCGGCACCGTGGCGACGAGCGCAGCCTGGCGGGCACAGGTGGCAGCCGCGGCGCGCGGCGCGCACCTGCCGGTGAGCGAGGGGATGCTGCTGTCGAGCCGCGCCGCGCTCGGCTCGGCCGAGGCCAAGGCCGCCGCCTTCGCCGCGACCGGTGCCGTCGCCGTCGACATGGAGAGCCTCGCGATCGGGCAGGTTGCCCGCTCCCACGGACTGCCCTTCATCATCGTGCGCGCCGTCGTCGATGCGGCGACGGACACGCTGCCGCCGCTGCTCATGGAAGCCCTGAGCGCCGGGGCGCCGCTGTCCCTCGCCCGCCTGGTCGCGGGGGTCGCCCGCTCGCCGCGTGAGCTCGGGGATCTCATGCGTCTCGCGCGGCGCTTTCGCGCGGCACGCCGCACGCTGCGCAGTACCGCGCCCGGGGTGCTCGCGGCCGCACCCGCGCCATGAGGGCCCTGGTCACGGGCGCCACCGGCTTCGTCGGCGCAGCCGTGGCGCGCGCGCTCGCCGCGCAGGGCTGGCAGGTCCGCTGTCTCGCGCGCGCGAGCTCGGATCGCCGCAACCTGCGCGACCTCGCCGTCGAGCTGAGCGTCGGTGATCTGACCGACCGCGCCTCGCTCGCGCAGGCGCTCGGGGGCTGCGATGCGCTGCTGCACGTCGCGGCGGACTACCGGCTGTGGGCGCGCCACCCCGAGGAGCTGTACCGCAACAACGTCGAGGGCACGCGCAACATCCTCGAGGAGGCGCGGCGCGCCGGCATCGCGCGCATCGTGTACACGAGCAGCGTCGCGACGCTGGGCCTGCCGGCCGACGGCACGCCCGGCGATGAGTCGACACCCGTCACGCTCGCGGACATGATCGGCGACTACAAGCGCTCCAAGTTCCTCGCCGAGGAGATCGCGCGCGAGTACGCGCAGCGCGGCGGGCACCTTGTCATCGTCAACCCCTCGACCCCGGTCGGCCCCGGCGACGTGAAGCCCACGCCGACCGGGCGGATCATCGTCGATGCGGCGCGCGGGCGGATGCCCGCCTACGTGGATACCGGGCTCAACGTCGTGCACGTGGATGACGTGGCGGCCGGTCATCTGCTCGCGCTCGAGCGCGGCCGCGCCGGCGAGCGCTACGTGCTCGGTGGGGAGGATCTGGAGCTGCGGGAGCTGCTTGCGCAGGTCGCTGCGCTCACCGGCCGCCGCCCGCCGCGCCTGCGCCTGCCGCACGGGCTCGTGCTGCCGATCGCCTACCTCGCCGAAGGCATCGCATCGCTCAGCGGGCGCGCCACCCAGATCACGGTGGACGGGGTGCGCATGGCGCGCAAGCACATGTTCTTCTCGAGCGCGAAGGCGATGCGCGAGCTCGACTACCGCTACCGGCCGGCGCGCACGGCGCTCGCCGATGCCGTGGAGTGGTTCCGGCGCGAGGGTTATCTCTAGCCGGCGGTGTCGCCGCTGCCCGTCGCGGCGGCGAGCGCGCGCTGGCCTTCCACCGTCTGCCAGATCGCAAGGATCGGCACGCCGACCGCGATGTCGCGCGCGCGCTTGAGCAGCGAGACCGCGAGTCCCACCTCCGCGCCGACGCCGAACAGCGGCGCGAGCACCGCGTAGGCGGCCTCCTGCACACCGAGCGCGTTGGGCACCACGAACGCGAGGCTCCGGGCCGCGCACACCAGGCTCTCGATCGCGATCACCTTGATGAGGGCGACGTGGGTGCCGATCAGGCGAAACGCGATCCAGATGCCGATCGCGCTCACGATCCAGCCGGCGAGGTGCAGCGCCGCGGACAGCGCAACGCGCGCCGGGGAACGATAGATCGCATCGATGCCCTCGCCGATCGCGGTCGTGGCGGCGAGCGCACCGGGAATCAGGCGCGCGGCGAGCTTCTCGGCGAGGAAGTGGCCGTGGCGCTGCAGGGCGAGGAACACGCCGCCGGCGAGGATCGCGACCGCGAGCCCGATCTCGAGCGCCCGGACCAGCGAGCCGGCGAAGGAGGTGTGCGGGCCGTACAGGCTCAGGATCGCGATGCCGAGCGCGATGAAGGCGATCTGCGCCAGCATCTCGGTCGTGACATCGACGATCACCGAGGCGAAGGCGAGGGGCCGGGCGAGGCCGTGCAGGATCGCCGCACGCCCGCCGAGCACGATGCCGCCCAACTGGGAGAAGGGCAGCACCTCGGAGGCCGCATCGCGCACCATCCGCGCCCACAGACACACCCGGTATCCCGCCCCGCAGGCGGTGGGCAGCAGCACGCTCCAGCCGGCGCCGAGCAGCAGAAACAGCCCGAGCGCATACGCACACAGGATCGCAAAGCCGCTCCAGCCGAGGCTGACGGCCGCCGCGAGCACCGCGCTCCAGCCGATGGACAGGATGAGGTACAGCGCCAGGGCGAGCCCGAGCGCCGCGACGATGGCGATGCGCAGTTTCACGCGCGGGGAGCGGACGGCCCTCAGGCGGCCGCTGCGGGCTTCGGGCTGCGCAGCAAGCGCAGCGCGAGGCGCGCGAGCGTCGGGACCATCCGCGGCCGCAGCAGGCGCGCATCGTAGCGGCCCATGCGCCGCGAGTTCTCGGCGTAACAGATCCCGATGAGCTCGCGCACGTCGATGTCCGCGCCGACCTGCTTGGCGCCGGTCATGGTGAAGTTGTTGTCCTGCACGCCGTTGCCCATATCCCGCGCGATGCCGATGCGCTCCCAGACGAGGAAGAGCCACACGGCCGCCACCTTGAGCTCGAACCACGGCCGCCGCCACCAGGGCATGGTGCGCCGGTGCCAGGCCGCCCAGTTGACGAAGAACAGGATGTGGCGGGCCTCCTCCTGGATCACCGGCTCGAAGGTGTCCACCAGCTCCGCGGGGAAGAATCCGGAGCGCTTCGCCGACTCGAACAGGCCGAAGGCGAAGAAGCTGTCGATGCACTCGCTGTAGCCGGTCACCATGAAGGACCACTCGGGGTCGCGCGGCACGAGGTACTCGGGCTCCGGGGCGAGCTTGATGCCGTAGGCCGTGACCAGATTCGAGAGCACGTGCTTGTGACGGCCCTCCTCGAAGGCGTTGAGCTCGATCGCCTGGCGCAGGAGCGCATCGGCGCAGCCGGCGGCGTAGGTGGCAACGTGCAGCCGCGCGCGCCCCTCGGTCTGCACGGCGATGTCCCAGATCGGCAGGCTCACGAGTCGCTCGCGCGCCTCGCTCTCGAGCTTGGGCCAGTCGATGACGGCGGGCTTGTAGGGATTGAAGGTGTCGAGCAGCGTGCGGCAGAAGAGCCGCTTGTGCGCCTCGGTCCCGGGGCGGATCGGTCCCTCGGGGAGGGACTGCGGCGTCGCGGTGGCCGAGGGGACCGGCAGCGGTGTGCTCACGTCAGTCAGACTCCAGTAGCGTGGGGCGCCTCGAGCGTGCGACGCTCGGCGCTCGCGGGTTGCAGAAAGTCGCTGAATCCCCCGCGCGGCCGCGCGCTGTCGCGGCAGGCCGCGCGGACCTCGGCATCGAGGAGCGCAGCGAGCTCCTCGCGATAGCGGTAGCCGGGCGCACTGCCCGGATACGCCGCGGTCGCGGGGTGCAGGTAGATCTCGCTCAAGCCCGGCGGCAGGTTGCGGATCAGACCGCGCAGGCGCGCGGGCGTCATCGCGCCCGACCAGGCGAGCCCGAACACGGCATCGGGCACCATGAGGCCCGCGGCGCGCAACCGCCGGCGCAGCAGCGCAGCCCAGGGAACCGTGAGCCACGCGCCGGTCGTACGCGTTGCGGGCTCGACCCGGCGCAGCACGTCCGCCGGCTCGAGCGGCACGCGCATCGCCTTCAGCCCGAAGCGGGCGCCGATGCGCACGATCATGCCGCCGATCAGCGGGTGCAGATGAAAGTGCTTGTGGGCGTTGCAGTGATCGAGCGCGAGGCCCGTCGCGCGGAAGGCCTCGAACTGCGCGCTCACCTCCGCGGCGAGCTGCCGCCGCGCCCGGGCGCTGAAGGCGATCCGGGCGCCGAGCGCGGCGAGGTCCGTGCGCAGCGCGCCGGCGGAATCGACGAGCTCGCTCACCTCGTGCCTGGGCAGGAGCGGGGTGCCCTCGACGAGGGTCAAGTGCAGTCCGACCCGCAGCGTCGGCAGGCGCCGCGCGCGCGCGACCGCATCGGCGGCGGCGGGCGCTGCGACCATCAGGCTTGCGGCAGTGAGGACGCCGTCGCGATGTGCGGCCTCGATGGCGTCGTTGACCTCGCGTGCCGCGCCGAAATCGTCGGCGGTGAGGATCAGGCCCTTCAAGCGGTGTCGTGTCGCTCCCGCAGGAAGCGGAAGAATTCCACGCCCTCGCGCAGGCGGCGCTTCATCATCTCGGGGCTCGCGATCATCTCGGCGACGATCGAGGCGATCTTCCCGGGGCGGAAGTAGAACTTCTTGTAGAAGTCCTCGACCGACTCGAAGATCTCGGTGTGGCTCAGGTGCGGATAGGTCAGGGGCGCGATCTGCGTGCCCTCCTGGGTGAGCAGATCGATCTCCTCGTTGTACAGCCAGCCGTTCTCCTTCGCCTGGCGGTACAGGAAGGTGCCGGGATAGGGCGCCGCGAGCGACACCTGGATCGTGTGCGGGTTGATCTCCTTGGCGAAGTCGAGCGTCTCCTGGATCGTCTCCTTGGTCTCTCCGGGCAGACCCAGGATGAACGTGCCGTGGATCACGATACCGAGCTCGTGGCAGTCCTTGGTGAAGCGGCGCGCGAACTCGACCCGCATGCCCTTCTTGATGTTGAACAGGATCTGCTGATTGCCCGACTCGTAGCCGACGAGCAGCAGGCGCAGTCCGTTGTCCTTCATGATCTCGAGCGTCCTGCGCGGCACGTTGGCCTTGGCATTGCAGGACCAGGTCACGCCGAGCTTGCCCAGCTCGCGCGCGAGCGCCTCGACGCGCGGCACGTTGTCGGTCAGCGTGTCGTCGTCGAAGAAGTACTCCTTCACCTGCGGGAAGGCCTTCGTCGCCCAGCGCATCTCGCCGATCACATCGGGGATCGAGCGCACGCGGTAGCGGTGCCCGCTCACCGTCTGCGGCCACAGGCAGAACGTGCAGCGCGATTTGCAGCCGCGTCCCGTGTAGAAGGAGATGTAGGGGTGCTTGAGGTAACCGCCGAAATAGTTCTCGATCGTGAGATCGCGCTTGTAGACCGGCGTCACCCACGGCAGCGCGTCCATGTTCTCGAGGACCTCGCGCTCGGGGTTGTGCACGATGCCGCCGGCGGCGTCGCGGTAGGAGAGCCCCTTGATCTCGCTCCACGGCCTGCCGTCGGCGACCTCCTTGAGGGTGAAGTCGAACTCGTTGCGCGCCACGAAGTCGACCGCGGGCCCTGCGATCAGGCTCTTCTCGGGCTCGACCGCGACCTTGGCGCCGATGAGGCCGATCTTCACGTGCGGGTTGATCGCCTTGATCATCTCCGCCGTCTTCACGTCCGCCTTGAACGAGGGCGTGGAGGTGTGCATCACGATCAGGTCGCGATCCTTCACATCCGCGATGATGTCCTCGAAGGAGAGCCGGTGCGGCGGCGCATCGATCAGCTTCGAGCCCTCGATGAGCGCGGCGGGCTGCGCGAGCCAGGTCGGATACCAGAACGAGCGCACCTCGCGCTTCATCTGGTAGCGCGCGCCGGCGCCGCCGTCGTAGCCGTCAAACGAGGGGGGATGCAGGAATAGCGTCTTCATGAAGCTTCAGGGACCTCGGTACTTGGCGCGGGGCGCTCGGCTACAGCGGCTGGACGGACCCGTCGCGGCCGATGCGGTAGCGCATCTGGCGCCAGTGGACGCGGCGGGAGAGGAAGCCCCAGCACCATAAGGAAAATGCCAATAAGTCATTTGGAATCAACAACCAAAGATGCGCCCAGCCGGCCCGGGCGTCGCGGACCGCAAAATGTAGCATGACTCGGGCGACCCCGGTGACCGCGAGCATGAGGCCGGCGCCGCGGCCCCCGCCCGAGAGCGCAAAGCCGATACCGGCGACCGGCAGCGCGAAGGTCACGAACGCGCACGCATACCCCAGCGGCTGCACCGACCGGATGGTGCGCAGCCAGCGCAGCTCGTGCCGCAGCAGAGCGCGCAGCGTCGGCTCGTGCATGTAGGTCTCGACCATGAGCTCTGACAGCACGGTTCGCAGGCCGTTCCGTCGCGTGAGCTCGCCCAGCCGGTAGTCATCCGCGAGCTGCTGCGCGATGCGCTCGAAGCCGCCGATGGCCTCGAGGCTGTCGCGGCGCAGCGCGATGGTCGCGCCGAAGGCGAACGCGCGCGAGCCGAACAGGGCCGCGACGAACACCGAGGGCATGAACCAGTCGTTGACGAAGGCGCAGCCGAGCACCGACCACATGCCGCGCTCTGTAAGGCCACGGTAAGGGCAGGTGACGATGCCGACGCCGGCATCGTTCAAGGGCGCGACCACGCGCGCGAGGTAGTCGGAGGTGACCCGGACGTCGCTGTCGGCGATCACGAGCCAGCGGTGCTGCGCGCGCACGAGCATGGCGATGAGACTGCTCACCTTCTGGTTGCCGCTGCTCGGGTGTGCATCGATCACGAGCTCGAGCGATACGTGCGGCAGCTCGCGTTTGAGCTGCTCGACGACACCCACCGCGGCATCGTGCGGATCGCGTACTCCGCAGACGATTTGATAGCGCGGATAGTGCTGCTCGCAGAACGAGCGCAGGCACTCGTAGAGGTGTGGTTCGGCGCCGCACAACGGCTTCAACACCGTCACCGGGGGCTGCAGGGCCGCTGCCGAGGATGCGCTCGCGGCGTGTGGCCGGTGGCGCGCGGCGAGCGCGATCAGCGCCACGAGGGCGTAGCCCATGGCCGCCGCTGTCAGCGCGACGCCCCAGATGTGCAGGATTGAGGCCATGCGGCGGGTAGCGTAGCAGTACCTCCCGCCGGCAGTTATCATGCGCCTGCGGCCGCGCCGGCAGGTGCCTGACATATGTTGCGCGGATTTCGCTTTTTCACACGCAATGCGGCCCTCTTGAGGGCGCAACACGGAGATCAGCTTTGATGGATGACGTGCGGGCGGGCTACGGCGGCGCCTTCGGGGAGGTCGCAGCAGAGGGCGAGCCGCTGATCCTGGTCGATGAATCGGACCGGGAGGTCGGCCACATGAGCAAGGCGCAGTGCCACGCCGGGCGCGGCATCCTGCACCGCGCCTTCTCGCTGCTGATCTTCAACGACGCGGGCGAGCTGCTGCTGCAGCAGCGTGCGCACTCCAAGCGGCTGTGGCCGCTGTACTGGTCGAACAGCTGCTGCAGCCACCCGCGCCGCGACGAGTGCATGGAGAGCGCCGTCCACCGCCGGCTCAACGAGGAGCTCGGCATCCGCTGCCCGCTGCAGTTCCTGTTCAAGTTCCAGTATCAGGCGCAGTTCGGCGCCGAAGGCGCCGAGCACGAACTGTGCTCGGTGTTCATCGGGCGCCACGACGGGCGCGTGCGGGCCGATCGCAACGAGATCCTCTCCTGGCGCTGGGTGAGCCCGCAGGCGCTGCAGAGCGAGATCGCGCGCGGCAGTGCGAGCTTCACCCCATGGTTCCTGATCGAATGGGCGCGCATCTGGCGCGATCATCGCGCGGAGCTGCGCGCGCTGCGGGAGGCTTGAGCTCATGGGTATCCCGCTCATCCAGAAATACCGGATCGCCAAGTACATCCTCGGGCGCAGGCTCCGGGGCGATAAGCGCTACCCGCTGGTGCTGATGCTCGAGCCGCTGTTCCAGTGCAACCTCGCGTGCGCCGGCTGCGGCAAGATCGACTACCCGAAGGAGATCCTGCAAAAGCGCGTGAGCCTCGCCGACGCGCTCCAGGCGGTCGATGAGTGCGGGGCGCCGGTGGTGTCGATTCCCGGCGGCGAGCCCCTGATCCACAAGGAGATGCCGCAGATCGTCGCCGGCATCGTCGCGCGCAAGAAGTTCGTCTACCTGTGCACCAATGCGATCCTGCTCGCCAAGCACATCGACGAGTACCGGCCCTCGGCCTATCTCACCTTCTCGATCCACCTCGACGGCAATCGCGAGCGCCACGACGAGTCGGTATGCCTCGAAGGCGTCTACGACAAGGCGGTCGCCGCGATCCGCCTCGCGCTCGGCAAGGGCTTCCGCGTCACCGTCAACTGCACGCTGTTCGCCGGCGAGAACCCGGACGAGGTCGCCGAGTTCTTCGACACGGCGATGCAGCTCGGCGTCGAGGGCATCACGGTCTCGCCCGGCTACAGCTATCAGCACGCGCCGCGCCAGGACGTGTTCCTCGGCAGGAGCGCGAGCAAGCGGCTGTTCCGCGAGATCTTCAAGCGCCGCGCGCGCGCGAGCACACGCTGGGCGTTCAATCACTCGAGCCTGTTCCTCGACTTCCTGACCGGCAACCGCACCTACCAGTGCACGCCGTGGAGCAATCCGACCTACAACGTCTTCGGCTGGCAGCGCCCCTGCTACCTGCTGAGCGATGAAGGCTACGCGCCGAGCTACCGCTCGCTCATCGAGGAGACCGAGTGGCAGCGCTACGGCGTCGGCGTCAACCCGAAGTGCAACAACTGCATGGCGCACTGCGGCTTCGAGGGCACGGCCGTCGAGGATACCTTCAGGCACCCGCTCGAGGCGCTGAAGGTCGCGCTGCGCGGACCCCGTGTCCACGGACCGATGGCGCCCGAGCTGCCGGTGCTGCACGCGGCGGTGGTCGAGAATACCGAGATCAGCATTCCGGTGAGCGCGGTGCGGCGCTCGGTCCGGGATGTGAGCGGCGCGGGCACCACCGGGACGTGAGGATGCGGCGCGCGCGACCGACGGGAGCCGCCGCGTGACGGCCGACGCGCGGGCCCGGCCCAAAGACGTCGAGGACTTCCGTGCCCAGCTCACGGCGTGGCAGGAACGCATGGAGCGGGCGCTCGCCGCCCGGCTGCCGGAGCCCTCCGTCGCTCCCGCGCGCCTGCACGAGGCCATGCGCTACGCGGTGCTGGGCGGCGGCAAGCGCGTGCGACCGGCGCTGCTGTTCGCGACCGCGCATGCCGTCGGGCTCAGCGAGGATCAGGTCGAGGCCGCCGCGTGCGCGATCGAGCTCGTGCACGTGTACTCGCTGGTGCACGATGATCTGCCCGCCATGGACGACGACGACCTGCGCCGCGGGCGCCCGACCTGCCACAAGGCTTACGACGAGGCCACCGCGATCCTGGTGGGCGATGGCCTGCAGCCGCTCGCGTTCCAGCTCATCGCCGCGGACCCGCGGCTGCCCGCCTCGGCCGCGATCCGTTTGCGCCTGGTCGAGATTCTCGCCCACGCGAGCGGCAGTCTCGGCATGGCAGGCGGTCAGGCCATCGACCTCGCGGTGCAGGGCAAGGTG
>Ga0187780_10004010_pt1 | contig 11025 bp, 17 predicted proteins | sample 1015_Q2_SP10_20__FD_132429 | JGI IMG/M metagenome (GOLD analysis project Ga0187780, IMG submission 132429) | Tropical peat soil microbial communities from peatlands in Department of Meta, Colombia - 1015_Q2_SP10_20_MG | ecosystem: Environmental > Terrestrial > Soil > Wetlands > Peat | place...
GTTGCAGTCGCACTGTCGGGATGCGCCGGGCATGGGAAAGTGGTTGCAATTGTGTCTGGCGGAAATATCGATCTGGACAAATTTGCCCAGATTGTCAGTGAAACGAACTAGCGCCGCTTTTTACTACTAGCCTTGACCGGTTCCTCGCCCGGAGCCAACACGCGGCGAACAATAGGTGTGTTGAGCTTGTACTTTCGCTCATTGACATTTCCGTTGTCGTCTTTGACTCGGAGCACGAAGACCGGCAGCATTCCTTCCTTTTCGAACGTCTCCTGGGAAATGGTGATGGGGAGCACGCCATCCAAATTCCGCTCACGGTACGCGGTCTCATACCGATGCCGCTTCACGTTCCAGGTGAAGACCCGGATCTGGTTGAAGTCGAATGGCAGTCCGTCTCTCGATTCGCTGAGGGCGACCACGTATTGCGGAACTTTTTTGTCACCATCTGTGACTTGATTGAGCACAAAGAATGCAACGATCCGTTGACCTTCGGCATACTGTGCAATGTCAAGGGGTACGTCCAAGTCGACCATGCGGGCGAGCACCCAACCCATGTGTGCCTGAGGATCGCGGATGAGCCACCAGTCTTCCAGAACCTCAGGTTTCGCGGCTTCGGCGTTTGCCGATTGCGGGGCGGCGCCCGGCAACGCTTTCTCCGCCGTGGCACGTTTAAAAATCGAAAGCTTGGTTCCTTGGATCAGCTGATAGAGGTGCTCGGTTTCACGGCCTGGCTCGAGGTGGATATTGGTGTCGTTGCGCGTAGTTCCGGTTGCCTGCAAGGGGTCATTCTGTTCGTCATTCCCGAGCTTCTGAAAGCCATCGTAGACCTGCTGGGTGACCAAGTAGCGTTGCTCAATCCAGCCTTCCATGCCGGTATCGGTGCGGATCCGAACAAAACGACGTTCACGTTCCATGATCTCGACTCGGTCACCATTCTTTAAGGTCCCGACCTTGCTATACACGGTGGCGACACGGTCGCGGAGAATGGCTTGCGGCCCCGACACGTATCCGAGTTCGGCGGCTTTCTTGTGCCGGCTGCAGGCGGGAAGCGACAGCAGGCTTAGCAATGCTAGCGGCAGGAGCCGAACCCGATAGCTTCCCGGCAAGGTCACAGGCCAATATAGCGCAGATGGGGAAAGGCAGTGTTTAGAGGATTGGTGTCCGCGGCTCAGTCTCCGAAGCAGATGCCGATCGCGCGGGCGGTCCGCACCAACTCGCCTTGAGGATCTACTGTTTTCAATTGGCCCACAGCAGCAGAAAGATTGACGGATTCAATTCGCGCGTTGCGCAGACACACCATTTTGCCGAAACCACCCTGGGCCACCAAGTCGACGGCGGCTACGCCAAAGCGGGTGCCCAGGATTCGATCGAATGGAGAAGGCGAGCCACCACGCTGAATGTGTCCGAGTACGCTGACTCGAACCTCTTTGTGGGCGGTGAGCGCGATCCCATCTCCAATCAGATTGCCGACGGAGCCGCCGCGTGCCAGCTGCTTTAATTCCGATGGCAGCCTGATCCCCTCAGCCACAACCACAATAGTGAAGCGCTTGCCGTAACCCTCCCGCTCAGCCACGTATTCGCAGATCCGTTGCAAGCTGAACGGGATTTCGGGAATCAGAATGACATGCGCCCCACCGGCAATTCCGGCTTCCAGGGCGATCCAGCCAGCATCGCGCCCCATGACTTCGATGACCATCACGCGATGGTGCGCCTCGGCCGTGGTATGGATTTTGTCGATCGCGTCCGTCGCGGTATGTAGCGCAGTGTCGAAACCGAAGGTGATTTCTGTGGCCGAAAGATCATTATCGATAGTCTTCGGAACGCCGACGATCTTCAGGCCCTTCTCAAACAGCTCCAAAGCAATTTTCTGCGAGCCGTCGCCTCCGATGCTGATCACTGCATCGATGCCAAGTTTGTGTGAATTCGCGATTACTTCGTCGGAAATATCACGAACAACTTCTCTGCCGTTTTCGCAGGTTTTGTAATGGAAGGGATTGCCACGGTTGGTCGTGCCGAGAATCGTTCCCCCGCGGGGCAGGATGCCACTAACGTCCTTCAGGCCGAGTTCGCATGATTTGTCCGGCCAGATGAGCCCATCGAAGCCATCGGGAATGCCGATGACCTTCCATTTGTATTTCAGGATGGCGGCTTTAACAGCCGCGCGGATAACGGCGTTGAGACCGGGAGCATCGCCTCCTCCTGTGCAGATTCCGATGCAGTGGATGTTGGACATGGCAACATTCGGGCCCGGTTCTTAGACCCGATGTTCATCATACAGGCTGGGCGCGAAAGGGCGCATTACGGTTGGGCGTACCGCAGCAGAAGACACGCGTGGCTTAAGGGCCGACAGTGATGCTCAACGTACCTGTGCCCGAGGAAGTGCTGGCCGTGATCGTTGTTGTTCCCTGGCCGACAAACTGGGCCGCGCCGGTTGCAGTGTCCGTAAAGCTGATCACGCCAGAATTGCTCGAGCTCCAGGCGGCAGTGACGCTCGAACCGTTCGCGGAAGCCGTGAAATCGATCGTACCTCCTGCAGCCTGCTCGGCGGACAGGCTATAGGACGTGGTACTGGGCGAGATCGTGACCGTCGATGACGTGGTGCATGTACTGCCCACACAGACGGTTGCCGTTCCGCTGACCGCGCCGCTGGAAGTTGTATTCGTCACGGTAATCGTGACCGAAGAAGTCGCCGTAATAGATAGCGCTTTGATCAAACCGCTTTTGTTTACGCTGACGGCAGTGGGATCGGAACTGCTCCAAGCAGTGCCGGTGGACGCAGTGAGGTTCTTGGTTGTGCTGTCGCTGTAAGTTCCGGTCGCCGTGAGCTGCAGCGTTTGATTAAGCGTCGTAAGCGATGGACTGCTGGGCGTGATCGCGATGCTGCTAAGGGTCGGATCAACAAAAAAACCGTTACACGCCACGACAAAGGCGCATAGGAATAAGATTCCCACCGCTCCGGCAATTTTCAGCTTCTGCTTTGAATTCAACATATTAGACAAATTTCCGGCGAACACCCGCGGACGATCGATAACATTGGATTGTAGCAAACAAAATTTGACACCACGGAAACCGGGAGTGCCGAGTTGTGCTACCACATGAGAACGCAATTGTTGCCGTAAACTTGCGAACTTTTTCGCAGTGATGGTCTTCACAAAGGGCAGGTACGCGCACGATCGCTTAGAACTCCAGCATCACGAACTTCGCCCCTTTTTCCCCGACATTGGTGATGGTGTGGGTCATGCCGCCTTCCAGCCACTTCACATCGCCCGATTTCATTTCGATGTTAGAAGGAGGCTTGCCAACCTCATCATTGCGGAAGGTCAGGTCCGTCACTGCAACAACGAGGCGTGGCCCGGCATGGTGATGTTTCGGCTCTACGCCCGCGGTTTGCAGTTCGACCTCGGAAACGCGGACCCCGTCTTTGACAAACAGGACCTCTTCCGTACCACCATGCAGGACATGAAGGCTCCGCTCGTCCTCCGGCTTTGCCTCATCCGCTTTTTGCGCGCGAAGTAATTCGATTGTCACGTTGCGGAACGGACTGTCAGCCAGATTGCGGACAATATGTGCGAAGTTGCCTGGCACAAAGCGTGTCTCCCCATCCTGCAGCTTTTGCGTGACCGGAGCTTTTCCGGGAACTTCATTAGAGATTTCGGATGTACCGAGAGTCACAAAAATGTAATCGTGGCGATGACGGTGCATAAGGGTCGAGGCATGTGGCGGAGCCTCAACTTGAAACACACGGACATACGAGTTTTGAAAAGCCAGATGATGATTTGGTTCTGAGGTGATCTCTACCTCAGAAGGCGTTTTAGCCGGCGCTTTATGCTTTTGAGCGGTGACCAGCAAGCACGCGATGAGAAGTGAAGCAACCGTCACATTCATGGGAGGATTCTAGCAGGGCCAGAATCGCTTGATGTCAGCGTCAACCACTCAGCAGGACAGCATTCAGCTAGAATCAGGCTATGGCCGATCTTGGAAAGCTGCTGATTTTTCTGGGTGCAATTGTCATCGTCGCCGGAATTGTGATTGTCCTGCTCGGCCGCACAACGATTCCCCTCGGGCGTCTCCCAGGTGACATCGTCTATCGCGGCAAGCACACGACGTTTTACTTCCCGTTGGCGACCTCAATCCTGCTAAGCGTCGTGCTCTCGGTGGTGCTGTATTTCATCGGCCGGATTCGCCATTGAACTGCCCGGAACATTGAGGCCCGTAAGTGGTATGTATGAAATCGGCTAAATGGCTATTTCACACAGACCATTATATTCTGTATTGTAAGGCTGAAATTGGAGGATGCCATGTCGCAGAACAACGGGAATCATCTTCGCCTCAAGACTGGTCTGGCCGAAATGTTGAAAGGCGGCGTCATTATGGACGTTACCAACGCCGAACAGGCGGTGATCGCAGAAAAGGCCGGCGCCGTAGCGGTGATGGCGCTGGAGCGCGTTCCGGCGCAGATCCGCGCCGAAGGCGGAGTGGCCCGCATGGCCTCCCCCAAAAAGATCCGCGAGATCATGGCGTCGGTGTCAATTCCAGTGATGGCCAAGTGCCGCATCGGACATTTCGCTGAGGCACAGATTTTGCAGGAGCTCGGCGTCGATTACATCGACGAATCGGAAGTGCTCACACCTGCCGATGAAGCCCACCACGTCGATAAGCACGCGTTTACGGTTCCTTTAGTCTGCGGCGCCCGTAACTTAGGCGAAGCCCTGCGGCGAATTGCCGAAGGCGCGGCCATGATCCGCACCAAAGGGGAAGCTGGCACGGGCGACGTCGTCCATGCCGTGAAGCACATCCGGCAGATCGTGCAGGATATGAAGATTCTGACGGTGCTCAGCGAACAGGAACTCTATGCCAAGGCCAAAGAACTGCAGGCGCCCTATGAACTGGTGAAGATGGTCGCCAAAGAAGGGAAGCTGCCAGTGCCGAACTTCTCTGCTGGCGGAATTGCCACACCCGCTGACGCGTCGCTGGTGATGCAACTGGGCGCTGAAGCAGTGTTTGTGGGCTCGGGAATTTTCATGAAAGATTCCATCAATTTTGCCGATCCGGAAGAGTCCGCGAAGCGCGCCCGTGCCATTGTGCTGGCCGCAACGCACTTTAACGACCCGAAAGTGCTGCTGGAAGTCAGCGAAGACCTGACTGGAGCGATGAAAGGCCTGGCAGTTTCCGCGCTCGACGAAGCGCACATGCTACAAACCAGAGGGTGGTAAATCACGGGCGGGTGGGCGGGTGGCCCATCCTAACTGAGCGTTCGTTGCGAGTTAGGGTGGGGAATTTGGCAGTTTCTCTTGCCGTCCAGGGCGGTTCTGACGGTGCTGAAAACGGCCTTGAGAGCCGTCATAAACTGTCATATCATGAAGCTATGGCGATGACCTCGTTGAACATCTCGCTCCCCGAAGCTCTTAAGGAATACGTCGAAGGCCAGGTCGCTTCCGGTGATTGGGGCACGCCCAGTGAGTACGTGCGCGAACTGATTCGCCAGGACAAAGAGCACCGGTTGGGCAACCTGGAGCAGGAATTGGTCGCCGCCGCCAAAGGGAAGAAGATTGAAGTGCCGATAGCCGAGATCCGCCGCAAGGGCCTGGTCGCCGCGCTTCGCGACCGGGCGCGCCGGCGGTGAAGAAATCCGGGCTTGTTCTCAGCGATGCGGCTGCCGCCGACATCCTGGAACAGGCCGATTGGTACGTTGCGCAGTCTGGAGACGCTCTAGCCAAGCAATGGGAAGAGGCGGTTACGTCTGCGATACTGCGCGTGGTAAGTCGTCCCGCTGTTGGAACACCGTGCACGTTTCAGTCTCCGGAACTCCGGGATGTGAGACGGACAACGATTTCAGGTTTTCCCAAGCACCTGCTCTTTTACAGATCTGAGGGAAGGGAAATACATATCCTTCGAGTTATGCACGGCGCACGGGATCTGGAACGGCTGTTCTAAGCGGCAGAGTGGCCGACCCTAACCGAGTGTTTTTTGCGGGTTGGGGGTGGGTTTTGCGAACGAGCTACGACGAAGGGCCAACAACCAGAATGACCATCGGTGTTCTTGCCCTGCAGGGCGACTTTGACGCGCATCGCAAACGGCTCGAAGAGCTGGGGTCCAAAGTTGTGCTCGTCAAGAAACCCGAGCAGCTCGACGAAATTGAGGGCTTGATTATCCCTGGCGGCGAATCCAGTACGTTTCTCAAGCTGCTGGGCGAGGCCGGATTCGAGAAGCTGAAAGAATTCGTTCGCGTAAAGCCGACATTTGGTACATGTGCCGGTGCGATTCTCCTTGCTAAAGAAGTCGACAATCCTAAACAAAAAGGCTTGGGCGTGCTCGATATCCACATTCGCCGCAACGCCTATGGGCGCCAGGTTGACAGCTCAATCCGGGAAGGAAAGTTTCGCGGCGAGCCGACGGAGATGGTCTTCATCCGCGCTCCGAAAATCGAGCAGATCGGCCCTGGAGTCGAAGTTCTTGCGACCGAAGGCGAAGACCCGGTTGCTGTTCGCCAAGGAAGTGTGATGGCTGCGACGTTTCATCCCGAACTCTCCGCAGATACACACGTCCACCAGGCCTTTTTGGATCTGGTCGACGAAGCCCGGTAGATGCTCCAGCTGCGCGCGCGCCAGCTTGCCTTGTGTTTGGAATGCGATCGCGCGGTCCGATAGGTCTATTTCGCCACTTTGCGTCGTGGCTTTTGTTTAGCAGAAACCGAACGAATAATGACCTTGCTGCCGCCGCTGGACGGGAATGGGGTTTTGGCCTGAGCCACCGCAGCCTCGATCAGTGCTTTTACTTCAGGGCGCTTCAAGGTCTCCGCCGACTCAAGCCGGACAAAACGATTTTGAGCGCCTGACCCGAGCAGAATTTTGTGAGGATCGGGGAGGCTGGCGCCATGGTAGAAAGCCACCCCAACTCCGTTGGCTGCGGCGGCGATCTGGAAGACGCTATCCGAGGGTCTCTCGGTTGCGGAGTAACCAATCACGAAGAAATTGTAGTTGTCCCAGACCAACTCGTTTGCGGTAGGCAGTCGTTTTTGCAAGATCTTGCGCGCATCGCGAATGATGGCTTGATGTTTGGGATCGAACTTCCTAATGAAGGCCTGAAGCTGCTTCTCAGGACTCGTCGATGCCGCTGGAGTAGATTTCCCCGTCGCCTTCATCGTGTCCCCGTTTGCTGCGAGTGGAAGCTGAACTTCTGACCTCAGCCCCCTTTCTCATAGGATAAGCGGGCTGCGGCGTTTTCCAGAAATTTTGGCCTTGACAAGCTTAATGTGTAACCCTATAGTTACAGGTAATGCGTCACCGTTCGGTTACATATTCGCGGGAAGCAACGTTCGCCGCCCTGGCTGATCCGACGCGCCGCGCCGTGCTGGACCTGCTGCGGCAGGGAAGTCAGCCGGCCGGCCGGATTGCTCAAGCATTTCCGGTCTCGAGGCCGGCGATTTCGAAGCACTTGCGCCAACTGCGCAAGGCACATCTGGTCGAGCAGAGACGCGAAGGGCGCCTGCGGCTCTACAGCCTGAATCCTGAACCGTTAAAAGCTGTTGATTCCTGGCTGGAAGAATATCGAGTCTTCTGGCGCACCAGTCTAACCAACTTGAAGGCATTTGTAGAGGCCGAATATGAAAAGGAGAAGTCCGGGGCCAAGAAGAAGTCACCTTAACTCTGAGGAGAATCCGAAAATGAAAACACTTCACATTGCACTCACTATCCTTGTTGCCCTGATCGCAACCGCTACCCGCGCCGAACCGAATTCCACTGCCGCGTTTGACCAGCTCAAGTCTCTGCAAGGTTCGTGGGCAGGCAAAACTTCGGACGGACGGCCAGTGCAGATTTCCAATCGTGTAGTCTCGAGCGGGTCTGCTCTGATGAGCGAAATCACCGGCCAAGAGAACATGATCACGATGTTCCACATGGATGGCAATCGACTGATCATGACCCACTACTGCGCGAGCGGAAATCAGCCCCGAATGGTTGGCAGCGTGTCGCCGGATGGCAAGACGATTACCTTTAATTTTCTCGATGCCACGAACCTGCTTAGCACGCAGCATGGCCACATGCAACAGGTGGTTTTCACATTAGTCGATTCCGATCACCACACCGAGCAATGGCAATTCGCAACTCAGGATGGAAAGAAGATGAGTGAAGTTTTCGATCTGCAACGCCAGAAGTGATTTATCGGCTCCGCAGGCGCAGACGGAGTGGAAGCGGCATCTTCTACCCGTGATTTGGACGTAAGGAGGAGAGGCAGTGGCAACCGCAATCATAACTCTCGATCAAGACGCAGTCGTTAGCGAAATTCAGATTGCCGCGCCTGCGGAAAAGGTCTTTCAAGCCCTGATTGATCCCAAGCTGGTTATGCAGTGGTGGACCTCAGACGATTGTCAGATCGAATCGTTCGCCTTTGAGCCTCGCTGTGGAGGTCACTGGCGATATGACACCAGGCAAACGAAGATGGACCTCAATGGTGTCAGCAAATTCCATTGCGAAGGCGAGGTGTTGGAGTTTGATCCTCCCCGGCGGCTGACCTACACATGGATAGCCAATTGGCATGACCAACGGTCAGAACGAACCGTAGTGCGATGGGAACTTATTGCGTCTGGTGCGGGCACCAAAGTGAAGGTAACCCATAGCGGGCTGAAGAACCTTCCTGTCGCACGTAAGGATTATGGAAGCGGTTGGAGGGGCGTGGTCGAGACGCTCAAAGGCTTTGTCGAGAAGCGAATTACGGGAAGTGTTTCATCGAAGCAAAGCGCACTCCCCGGTCTCAAAGAAGGGGAGTAAGAGCAATCATGGCAACGGCAATGATTTCTCCCGACCAGGATGTGATTCACGCGGAAGTCTTCATCGCGGCACCGCCGGAGCGCGTGTTCCAGGCGATTACCGATCCTGAACAGCGGCAGCAGTGGTGGGGACAGAGAGGTTTGTATACCAGCACGGAATCGCACAGCGACCTTCGCCCGGGGGGTAAATGGTGGGGAGCGGGGGTCAGCGCCGACGGGAAGCCGTACCGGGTCGAAGGCGAGTACCTGGAGATCGAAGCCCCGCGTTTGCTGGTCTACACGTGGCATCCAAGTTGGGCGCATCCCTTGAAGACCATTGTTCGTTGGGAGCTGGAGGCTCGTCCGGTCCACGGGTTGCATTCCCGCGGCCCACAAAAGATGGGCACCGGGACAATGGTCCGACTGCGCCACAGTGGGTTCAGCGGGAATCTGGACGCCGCCAAGGGGCACACTCAAGGCTGGATCAGGGTGCTTGGTTGGATGCAGGCGTTTGTAGAACGAGGCGAAACCGTCGCCACACGTGCACCTGTCGAAGTCTAGGGCTTAAAAGGATTCCTCTCGCTCGACCTAGAACGCAGCTGCGCTTCTGGCGTTGGTCTCGTGCCCGGGTTTGCTCAGCCGCTCGTGAGCGACAGTATTAGGTGGCTGAGCAGGTGTGTGGGACTCGTTTGCGTCAAACAAAGCGTGGGTCATCGCATTCAGGCTGATGTGCGACTGCTCCAGAACGCGAAGCAGATACTTTTGCGCGACCGCACGATCAGCTGGATGGATCAGCTTCCACCAGCGTGCCAAGGACTCCCGTATCTGCTGCTCGGTTTTCTCGCCTTCAACCGCGGCATCAATCAGTTTATAGACTTTGCTTTTGACGGCCTGATAGGAAACGGAAATCTCCTGCGGCATGGCGGGCTCCCTGGGCGGGTAGTATGGTGCAATAGGTTGGCCAAACGGAGCCGCTGAATTCTTTGACTTTATTCCCACAAAAATCCAAGGAATTGGAGGTAAATGACAGAGAGATATGGTTTTCCGTAGGCGTCAACCTTTTTCCGTAGGCCTCAATCTCGCGAACCACTGACGACAAGGAGCCTTTGCTGTGGACGTGCGCTACAATTTGTGTCCTTTGCTCTGAATCCCCACACCAGCAATTGGAGGTTGCATGAGGCAATCACTGTTCTGGCTTTTGCTATGTCTAATCTTATGTGCAGTTTTGCATGCCCAAGACGGATCCATTACGGATACAAGCGACCGATTTTTTCTGCCTCACGACACGTTGTGGGGATACACCCAATTCGATCTTGCTCCTCCTCACAACGAGATAGATCCGAACCTGTGCACTTCGAACGCGGGAAGCTATGGCGGCGTAAACGCGCCCTGCAGCGAATTTGCTCGCTATATGCTGTCCGGATACTTGGAGGTGCGTCCCTTTGGCCAAGGGCAACTGCGACGGTTCATGCTCTTCGGTCAGCCGTCGTTCTTGTTTGGTCGAAACCTGCCTAAGACTCTTTACACTTGGTCTTTTGATGCTATCGGCATTGAACATTCATGGGGTCTCGGTGTCTACCTGGCAAAGGGGTTCGAGTTCCGAGTAACGCAGCATTTCCTCTTTGATCGACTGGGCGCACGCGACAGGAACTTGGGAACTGCAGATTTGGGCAACAACGGTCCTTGGGGAAGGTACAACGCGATCGGGGTACGTAAGTATTTCGGGCAGCGCAGGTGGGGAGACGGACGATAGGCTGCTGCCAGGTGCCGCTTCACCCACAGGCCGGGCATGACATGCTAAGCTGAGCGCTTCAGGCGGCGGATTTTGAATCGCGGCTCGTCAATCTCCTCAGCGATAACTCTCGATCCTCTGGCGCTTTTGGCCGAGGTCCCTTTTCAGGATCCGAAGAGGGCCTATAAGCATTTCGCCCAGATCAATCTCCGTTCACCGGTGTTAGCGCGTACGATCTCAGCCTTGCTCCCGGACGCTCCCGACCCGGACTGCGCTGTGATGCTTTTCGATCGTCTCGTCGGCGAGAATTCATCTGAAACCATAAAGCTGCTGGAGCAAGATCCAAGATTAGCGCATTACATGTTGTTGGTTCTCTCGCATAGCCAGTTTCTTGGGGAAATACTCGTTCGCAGTCCAGATCTATTGCACCTTCAACTAGGAAGGGATTTACATCGAAGCTTTTCCGAGGATGACTTTCAAGCACGCCTTGAACAATACAGAGGTTCTGAATCGGAAGCCGATCAGTCGACAACCTTGGCAACGTTTAGGA
>Ga0187780_10004011_pt1 | contig 11024 bp, 12 predicted proteins | sample 1015_Q2_SP10_20__FD_132429 | JGI IMG/M metagenome (GOLD analysis project Ga0187780, IMG submission 132429) | Tropical peat soil microbial communities from peatlands in Department of Meta, Colombia - 1015_Q2_SP10_20_MG | ecosystem: Environmental > Terrestrial > Soil > Wetlands > Peat | place...
CGCCGGCGACGACGGCGTCCTCTTCGACGTCGACCGGCCCTCCGACCTCTCCCGCTAGGCCTTCACGAATGGCAGGCTTGTCGTCGGTCGGCCTGTCAGCACCAGGAGTGCATTGGCGATCGCCGGGGCGATCAGCGGCGTGCCGGGCTGCAGGCTCACCGCCAGCTTCTGCGCATCCATCTCGCGCAGCACCGGAATGGCCTGCGTGTCCTCCGGCCGCGCCACGGTGTCGTAGCCCGCGCGCGTGGCATAGAAGATGTGCGTGCGCAGATTGCCGGCGAGCTGCTCGGCGAAGGTGGCGCGCTCGATGAGCGGCAGGGAACTCGCCTGGCGCGCGATGACCGGATCGCTCATGTAGGTGGCGGGCTCGTAGCGCACGGGTTCGAGGAAGGCCACGACACGCAGGCCTGCCTGTGCGGCGAGATCGCCGATCTCCGGAACGGTGTAGGCGCGATCGCAGCTGTGCAACAGCAGGTCGTAGAGCCCGGCATCGCCGCCCGTCACGTGGTCGCTGAGGTAGGGGTTGCGGCGGAACAAGTTGGTGGTCGGCAGGAAGCGGACCAGCCGCCGCGCCATCGCCAGCCGGTCTTCCAGCGCCATCGACGGCGGCGCCAGCGTGCGCAGCATCTCCTGCACGGGATAGACGCCCGTGCGGCCGTACTGGCCGTAAAGCATGACGCCGATGCCGCCCTCGGGCTGCAGCACCGAGGCGAGCGCCCTGATGCCGGCGGCCGGATCGGCCAGATGGTGCAGCACTCCGGTGCAGTCGATGTAGTCGAACAGGCCGACATCCATCGCCGGCAGGTCGAGGAGCGAGCTGGTGTGGAACTGCACGTTGTGCAGCCCGCGCGCTCTGGCGCGGCCCTCGCAGATCTGCCGCGACGCGGACGACAGGTCGAGATAGACGATTTCGGCGGGGCATCGCCGGTCGGCGAACTGCTGCGCCAGCATGATGCAGGCGTCGCCCGTGCCGCCGCCCGCCACCAGGGCGCGGAAAGGCCGTGCGAAGTTGAGCCGGCCGGCGAACAGGTAGTGGTTGACCTCGAGAATGTGGCTCGGCGTGCCGGTGATCAGGCGGATCGCCTCGTCCCGCGGGTCGCGCGGCGGGTAGGGCAGCGCTTCATATTGCGTACGGACGTCGTCCACGGACGGGGAACCGGTCATTCTGGCCATCGTTCATGCTACAAATCGCCGAACCATGAAAGGCTATTTCGGTATTGGTGTGGAAGGTGTGAGCAAGGCGATGAATGTCGGCACCTTGTTCCGCACCGCCCATGCCTTCGGCGCCGCCTTCGTGTTCACCCTGCGGGCGCAGTACAACCGTCGCGAGGGCGGCCTCAGCGACACGTCGGACACTCCGCGTTCGGTGCCGACCTATCACTTCGCCGATCTCGAGTCGTTCCGCCTGCCCACCGGTTGCCGGCTGGTCGGCGTCGAGATCAGCGACGAGGCGATCGAGCTGCCGAGCTTCCGCCACCCGCGCCAGGCGGCCTACGTGCTGGGCGCCGAGCGCGAAGGCCTGTCGGCCGAGCTCCAGGCGCTGTGCGACTACACGATCAGGATCCCCACGCGCTTCTCGGTGAATCTCGGCATCGCCGGCGCGCTGGTCATGTACGACCGGCTGCTCAGCCTCGGCCGCCATGCGGCGCGGCCCGTCGCCGAAGGGGCGCCGACCGAGTCCGCGGCGCTGCCGGTGTTCGGTGAGCCGATCTACAAGCGCAAGCGCCGGGCGAAGCAGAGGACGGCGCCACGGCCATGACCGACCGATCGAGGATCGCGCTCGCGGTCATTCTGTCCATCCTCCTGCTGCAGGCATTTGTGCTGCACGCGATGGGCCGGGTGTGGCTCTGCACGTGCGGCACCATTCGTCTTTGGGTGGGCGACATCTGGTCGTCGGAGATGTCGCAACAGGTCTTCGACTGGTACACCGCCTCGCACATCGTCCACGGCATTCTCTTCTACGGCCTGCTGCACCTCCTGCTGCCGCGCCTGCCCGTGCTCACCAGGCTCGCTATCGCCGTCGGCATCGAGGCCACGTGGGAGATGGCCGAGAATTCGCCGTGGGTGATCGAGGCCTATCGCAAGCAGGCGCTGGCTGCGGGATATGCAGGCGACAGCATCCTCAACTCGCTGTCGGACACCTTCTCGATGATCACGGGCTTCGCCATCGCCCGTTTCGTTCCCTGGAAGGCGACGGTAGCGCTCGTGCTGGCGCTGGAAATCGGCGTCGGCTACCTCGTCCATGACAACCTGACGCTCAATATCCTCAACTTCATCCATCGCTTTCCGGCCATCGAGGCCTGGCAAATGAAGGCCCAGCGATAGGCATTGCGCGGGCCGCCCGCCGTGCCTATTTCAACCCATCTCATGCCCGCCCTGCCGAACGAGCCGCTGCAGATCACCGAGCCCCGCCCCCGTCGCGGCCGCAACGACCTGCGCCGAAACCTGGTCGGCCTGTCGCGCGAGGAGCTGAAATCCGCCTTCGCCGATGCGGGCCTCGAGCCCTTCCGCGCGCGCCAGGTCTGGCACTGGATCTACTGGCATGGCGTCTCCGATTTCGGCCGCATGAGCAGCATCGCCAAGAAGACGCGGGAGCGCCTGGGCGAGCGGTTCGTGATCGAGCGGCCGGAGATCGCCACCGAGCAGCGCTCGGTCGATGGGACGCGCAAATGGCTGCTGCGCTTCGCCGACGGCAACGAGGCCGAGACGGTCAACATTCCGGAGGAGGACCGCGGCTCGGTCTGCGTGTCGAGCCAGGTCGGCTGCACGCTCTCCTGCAGCTTCTGCCACACCGGAACCCAGCCGCTGGTGCGCAACCTCGGGCCGGACGAGATCGTCGGCCAGTTCATGGTGGCGCGCGACAGCTATGGCGAATGGCCGACGCCGACCGAAACGACTCGCATGCTGTCGAACATCGTCATGATGGGCATGGGTGAGCCGCTCTATAATTTCGACAGCGTCGCGACGGCCCTCAGGATCGTCATGGACGAGCAGGGCATTGCGCTCAGCCGCCGCCGCATCACGCTATCGACGTCCGGCGTCGTGCCGATGATCCCCAGGGTCGGCGAGGCGCTTGACGTCAATCTCGCGGTCTCCTTGCACGCCGTCAGCGACGCCGTGCGCGACACGCTGGTGCCGATCAACCGCAAATGGCCGATCGCCGAGCTGCTGAAGGCCTGCGCAGCCTATCCCGGCGCCAAGAACAGCCGGCGCATCACCTTCGAATACGCCATGCTGAAGGGCGTCAACGATTCAGACGCCGATGCGCGTGAGCTGGTGCGGCTCCTGAAGCCGATCCACGCCAAGGTGAATCTGATCCCGTTCAACCCCTGGCCCGGCGCCCCCTATGAATGCAGTTCCAACAACCGCATCCATCGCTTCGCCGAGATCGTGAATGCGGGCGGGCTCAGCGCTCCGGTGCGCACGCCGCGCGGCCGCGACATCCAGGCGGCCTGCGGCCAGCTCAAGAGCGCGAGCGTGCGAAAACGGGGTGAGAAGGTCGGTCTCTAGCCGGACGCGCCCGATCGCGCCTCGTGCCGCCTCTGCCAGAGCACGAACATGGCGGTGCCCAGCAGCGCCACCGGCACACTCAGCCAGCCGTGCAACAGGAACAAGATGGTCAGCAGCGCCACGGAGCCTGGGAAGTCGTCGATCCAGTTGGTGGAGTTGAGACTGCCGAACACGAGGACGTGGCTCACGACCACGACCACAAGGGCGAGCAGAGCGTAGCCCGGCCAGCCCGGCCGCCTGCCTTTGCGGTGGAACAGCATCCAGCAGGCAGCTGCCGCAACTCCCGCCGGGATGGTGAAGAGCCAGAAGAAAGCGATCGTGCGCAGCGAGGCGGCGTCGATTCTGGGCGCATGGAGATTTGTTGGGCCGAGCCTGTCGGAGACCAGGAAGAAGCCGGCAATCGTGACCGCCATGCACGCGGCCGCCCAGAGGCCGAAATGGATCGCCGATCGAATCACTGCCGCCGCAGGGCGCTGACGCGCGAGAGAAAGGCGCGCTCGCCATGCACCGGCGCCAACCCCGCCTCGGCCGCCCACGCCTCGATGCTGCCGTTAGCGTACTCGGCGTAGTACGGCTCGTGAAAGTAATGTGGGAAGAGGTCGAGCAGGCCGTCCCACGCCGGCTGATCGCCCTTCTGGATCGAGTCCACGATCACCACCAGGCCGTCCCGTTTAAGCACCCTTGCCATTTCGGAGATCACCTTGACGCGGACCGGCGGGGGCAGTTCGTGCATCAGGAATGACGAGACGACGAAATCGAGGCTCTCGTCGTCGAATGGAAGTTCCTCTGCGGCACCCTCGACCAGCTTCACACGCGCCGTCGGGCCGATCACGCGCCGCGCCTCGGCAAGATAAGGCGCGCTGAGATCGAGACCCGTGAGCCTGAGGCCGGGCCAGGCTTCGCGCAGGAAGGCGAGCAGGCGGCCGGTGCCGCAGCCGACATCGAGGCCGCTCAGCTCGCGCTGGTTGCGGCCGGCCATCCAGCGGGCGATGGGATTGAAGGCGCGGCGGCGCATCACGTCGGCTGCGCCGGTGAACAGCACCTCGACCTGGATGTCGTAGATCGCCGCCGACTCGTCGCTGAGCCAGCCGCCGCTCTGGAAATGAAAATTCTGGCGATAGTAGCCCGGCAGGCCGTCGCCCTGCCGACCCGGCGGCATCTCGTCGAGTTCGCCGTGTCGGCGCGCATCGACTCGCGGCAGGTCGCGAAAGTAAAGCAGGCTCCGGCGCAGGAGTTCGGCGGGTTCCGGCTCGAGCGCGCGCGGCGCGGCGAACAGGCCCTGCTCGATGTCGCGCCATTCGCGCTCGAACAACTGGCGCATGTCGGCGGTCAACTCGGCGCGCGTCGGCGTCGGGCCGATGGGAAAATCGGGCTTGGGCATCGGCTTCAGGAGCCGCAGTCCCGCCGCATAGTGGCCGGCATACCAGGCCACGCGCGCCGTCTGGCGGGCGGCATAGCTCAGACGATCTAGGGCAGAAACCATGTTATTCATTGCCAGTATAGCGCGCTTGCCCGCGAAAGCGCCGTCGCTATAGTCGCGCGCTTTCCAAGGCCGGCCGAGGCAGCCATGAGCGTTTCTTATACCGGGCCCTACCGGAAGGGCGACATCAAGAAGGTGGTGCTGGCCTATTCCGGCGGCCTCGACACGTCGGTGATCCTGAAGTGGCTGCAGACCACGTATGGCTGCGAGGTCGTCAACTTCACCGTCGATCTCGGCCAGGGCGAGGAGCTGGGGCCGGCGCGCAAGAAGGCCGAGATGCTGGGCATCAAGCCCAAGAACATCTTCGTCGAGGACCTGCGCGAGGAGTTCGTGAAGAACTTCGTTTTCCCGATGTTCCGCGCCAACGCGCTCTACGAAGGTCAGTACCTTCTCGGCACGTCGATCGCGCGGCCGCTGATCGCCAGGCGCCAGATCGAGATCGCGCGCGACGTCGGCGCCGACGCCGTGGCGCACGGCGCCACCGGCAAGGGCAACGACCAGGTGCGCTTCGAGCTCAGCTACTATGCCCTGCAGCCCGACATCAAGGTGATTGCGCCGTGGCGCGAATGGGAATTCAGCTCGCGCACCAAGCTCCTGCAGTTCGCCGAGCAGCACCAGATCCCGATCGCCAAGGACAAGCGTGGCGAGGCGCCGTTTTCAGTCGACGCCAACCTGCTGCACTCCTCGAGCGAGGGAAAGATCCTTGAGGATCCCTGGCAGGAGGCGGACGAGATGGTCTACCAGCGCACCATCTCGCCGGAAGCGGCGCCCGACAGGGCGACCTACATCACGGTCGATTTCGAAGGGGGCGACGCCGTCGCGATCGACGGCAAGAAGCTCTCGCCGGCCTTGCTGCTGACCAGGCTCAACGAACTCGGCAGGGCAAACGGCATCGGCCGGCTCGACCTGGTCGAGAACCGCTATGTCGGGATGAAGAACCGTGGCATCTACGAGACGCCAGGCGGCACCATCCTGCATGCCGCCCATCGCGGCATCGAGTCGATCACGATCGATCGCGGCGCGGCGCATCTCAAGGACGAGCTGATGCCCAAGTACGCCGAGCTGATCTACTACGGCTTCTGGTTCTCGCCCGAACGCGAGATGCTGCAGGCGCTGATCGACAAGAGTCAGGAAAACGTGACCGGCACGGTCAGGCTCAAGCTCTACAAGGGCAACACCGCCGTGGTCGGCCGCAAGTCTCCGAACTCGCTCTATTCCATGAAGCACGTGACTTTCGAGGAGGATCAGGGCGCGTACAATCAGCGCGACGCAGAGGGCTTCATCAAGCTGAACGCGCTCCGCCTGCGGCTGCGTGGGATCAGCCAGTCAAGCGCCAAAGGCGGGCCGAAGCGCTAGGTGCACATCGCGTTCGGCCTGCCCTATGTCCATTCGGCCTTCGATGTGCTCGCCTGGCTGTCGTCGGTCGCGGTCTTCTGGTTCACCTCGCGCCGCCTTCTTCCGGTCGGAACTTTGCCCGCCGAAATGGTCGCCCATCCCGGCTTCTATGCCATATCGGCGGGGCTGGGCGCGCTGTGGGGCGCCGTCTTCTTCGGCAGCCTGAACACCTACCTTTCAGGCGTCCACGCCATCGGCTTCTCGATGGCGGGCGGTATTGCAGGCGCGATCGCAACCATCGAAGCCTTCAAATGGGTGACCGGCGTCAGGGGCTCCACCGGCATCGCGTTCGCCGCGCCCTTCGCCATCACCGTCGCGGTCGGCCGTCTCGGCTGCTTCTTCGCCGGCCTCGGCGATTTCACCTACGGAACCGAGACCGGCCTGCCGTGGGGTGTCGATTTCGGCGACGGGGTGCGGCGTCATCCGGTGCAGCTCTACGAGTCGCTCGCCATGGCCCTGATGTTCGCCCTGCTGGTGTGGCGGCTGAGAACCGGCGATCGCTTCTGGCTCGCCAACGGCTTCTATATAGCGGTCGGCTGGTACGGACTGCAGCGCTTTGCCTGGGAATTCATCAAGCCCTACGCGACGGTCGTGGGCCCGTTCAACGTGTTTCACTTGGTTTGCCTTGCGCTGGTCCTGTACGCTCTGCTGATGATCAGACGGCCTGCCACCCGATAGGAGGCGCATGTACGACGGCCCGGCGCGCAAATCGGCGCCCTACCTGTTTCTCGGCCAGACGACGTCGTTGTGCGAGACCTGCCTCGGACTGGTGCCGGCAAAAATCGTCGAGGAAGACGGCCGCATCTTCTATTCCAAGCGCTGCCCGGAACATGGCGTCATGAAGACCCTGGTGTGCGACGACCCGGTCTATTGGCGGCGCACGCTCGACTATCTGAAGCCCGGCGACCGGCCCTTGACGCCGCATACGCGGACCGAACGCGGCTGCCCGTGGGATTGCGGGCTTTGTCCCGATCACGAGCAGCACAGCTGCCTCGCGATCGTGGAGATCAACGAAGCCTGCAACCTCGCCTGCCCGGTGTGCTTTGCCGATTCGAGCCCCGGGCGGAACACGCACCGCAGTCTCGCCGAAGTCGAGCGCATGCTGGACGCGCTCGTGGCGAGTGAGGGCGAGGCGGACCTGGTGCAGATTTCCGGCGGCGAGCCGACCATCCACCCGCAGATTCTCGATATTCTCGCCGCCGCCCGGCGGCGGCCGATCCGGCACGTGATGCTGAACACCAACGGCATCCGCATCGCTGAAGATCCTGCCTTCGCCGACGCGCTCGGCGAATTGCGGCCGGGCTTCGAGGTCTACCTGCAATTCGATTCTCAAGGCGACGAAGCGCTGAAGAACATCCGCGGCGCGGCGCTGGCGCGCATCCGTTGCGAGGCGCTGGCGGCGCTCGAGGCGCGCAATATCTCGACCACGCTCGTCTGCACCGTGAAGCGCGGCGTCAACGATGCCGAGATCGGCGCCATCGTCCGGCACGCGCTCAAGTTCAAGTGCGTGCGCGGCGTCACCTTCCAGCCGGTGCAGGATGCCGGCCGCAACGAGGGCTTCGATCCCGCCCGCCGTCGTATCGTACTGTCCGAGATTCGCCGCCGCATCGTCGAGGAGTCCGGCATCTTCGCCGACGGCGACATGATCCCGCTGCCCTGCAATCCGGCGTCGATTTCGATCGGCTACGGCCTGCGCGACGGCGAGAAGGTGCTGCCGCTCACCTCGCTGGTGCCGCGCGAGGCGCTGCTGCCGAGCCTGCCCAACGCGATATCCTTCGAGCGCCTTCCCGAGCTCAGGCGGCGATTCGTGGATCTTCTGTCGCTGTCGACGGCGGATTCGAACACCACCGAGAGGCTGGGCTCTCTGCTCTGCTGCCTGCCCGAGGTGCCGATGCCGCAGGGCTCGGGCTACGAGAACGTCTTCCGCGTCACCATCGTGGAATTCCTCGACCGGTTCAATTTCTGTCTGGCCAACGTCAAGCGGTCGTGCGTCCATTTCGTGACGCCGGAAGGCAACATCATCCCGTTCGACACCTACAACACCTTTTATCGGCCGGGGGCTGCGGGCAATGCGCGGCTTGCCGCCCAGACCGCCGGGCGGCATTGAGCCATGACCGAACCAGGCGCCGCGCCGCCGCCTCCGCCCCGGCATCCACCGCCGCCAAATCGCGCCGCAGGCTGGGCGCTTGCGGTTTCCGGCGCATTGCTTCTGGTGCTCAGCCTCGGCTGCATAGTGGCCATAACCGACGGCAAGGTCTTCAGCGAGGACGGAACCATGGCGTTCGTCTGCTCGTCGCCCGCCCTCGCCCTGGGCGGCGTGTTTCTTTGGCTGGGCTCGCGGCGGCTAAAGCGCTAAAGCAGACGGCAGCATAGCGTCTGTCTGTAGAGGAATTGCCATGCCGTTCGACGAAGCGAGGCGTCCGGGACCGGAACGGGGGACCAACGAGCGGGCCATAAATCTGCCGCCGGCGATCATGTGGCTGATCATCGCCAATGTGGCGGTCCAACTTGTACGCGAGTTCCTGCTCAACAAGTCCGTCGACGATCAGCTCATCCTCGAACTCGGCCTCGTTCCCGCCGCCTATACCGGCGAGCCCGGAGGCGATTTCCTGTCGCTGGTTTTCGCTCCCATCGCCTACCAGTTCCTGCATGGCGGCTGGCTCCATCTCGGCGTCAACATGTTGAGCCTCGCCGCCTTCGGCGCGCCGGTCGAGCGCACCCTGGGTTCGCGTCGCTTCGTGCTGTTCTATCTTTCGGCAGGAATCGTGGCCGGCGCCGTCCATGTGCTGTTTTTCGCCGATTCACCCGATCCCGTTGTCGGCGCATCGGGCGCCATCAGCGGCGTGTTTGGCGCCGTGCTGCTGCTGATGCGCAGCACCGGCAGGCTGTCGGCCCTGCTGCCCGTTGCCGGCATATGGATTGCGCTCAACGTCTTCTTCGGCGTATTCGGCGGCACACCCGGCGCCGACGGCCAGCCAGTGGCGTGGCTCGCCCATGTCGCAGGCTTCGTCTACGGTCTGGTCGCCATCCGCTGGTTCATACCGCGGCCGTTACTGCCTTATTTCTCTTCCTCCCCGCGGCAGGACGATCGGGGCGATTGAAGCGGCGGCATGGCCGATCAGGCGCTTTCCCTCCGGCGCACGCTCTCCGCCAATGTCGTGGCTCTCGCGCCGTCGTACGCCGCGCTGGGCGCGCTTTACTGGTGGGGTGAAATTGCCGGTCGCCCGGCCTTGCTGGCCGGCGCGGGCATCACGGTCGTCACGGTCTTCCTGGTTCAACGGTACCTCCATTCGCTGGCGCGCTTTGCCCGCTTTGTGAGCGAGCTCTCGGGCGAACAGGAGCCGGTGATGCCGCGCCTGCCGTTTGCGCCCGCCACCGAGGAACTCGCCTCGGCCGCCGCCACACTGGCCACCGGCTGGCGCCGGCAGCGCGCGTCGATCGACAATCTGGCGGCGTCCGCGCAGGCCATCGTCGACGGTCTGCCCGACCCGTTGATCGCGCTCGACCGTCATCGGCGGGTCGTGCGCACCAACCGCGCGGCGCGCGATCTTCTCGGCATGGTTGGCGCCGAGCGCGACCTGTCGATGACCATGCGCCATCCCGAGCTGCTCGCCGCCATCGATGCCCTGCTCGAGACCGGCGCCGACGGCAATTTCGTCGGACCCGACCGGACGTCCGTCGAGATCGTCCTGTCGGGCGCGCCGGAACTCGACGTCATCGTGCACGCACGACGCCTGCCGCGCGCGGCGGCCGACGGCTCGCTGGCGTTGATCGTGCTGCACGACACCACGGCTCTGCGGCGCGCCGAGCGCATGCGTGCCGATTTCGTCGCCAATGCCAGCCACGAGCTCAAGACTCCGATCGCCGGATTGGCCGGCTTCATCGAGACCCTGCGCGGGCCGGCGCGCGACGATCCGGGCGCGCGCGAGCGCTTCCTCGGGATCATGGGCGAGCAGGCCGACCGGATGCGCCGCCTGGTCGACGATCTCCTGATGCTGTCGCGCATCGAGCAGCACGAACACGCGCGGCCCGACTCGGAGGTCGATGTCACCCGCGTACTGCGCGGCGTTCAGGATCTCCTGCAGCTCAAGGCGTCGTCGCGCGGCGTCACGCTGGAGCTGAGCCTCGATCCGGCGCTGCCGCAGGCGATCGGCGACGCCGACGAGCTCACGATCGTGTTCCAGAACCTCGTCGACAACGCGGTCAAGTACACCAAGCCGTCGTCCGTCGTGCGGGTCATCGCCCGGCCGCTGGGGGTCGAGCATCTGTGCGTGGCGGTCAGCGACGAAGGCGAGGGCATCTCGGCCGTTCACCTGCCGCGGTTGACCGAGCGCTTCTACCGGGTCGATACCGCCCGCTCACGCCAGTTGGGCGGCACCGGGCTGGGGCTGGCGATCGTGAAGCACGTCGTCAACCGCCACCGCGGCCGGCTCGAGATCCAGAGCGCACCGGGCAAGGGCTCCGTATTCACAGTGACGCTGCCCTCGGCCTAACCGCCAAAACGCAGGCAGGCATGGGTTTCAGCCCTTCTAACGACCGTAATAGGTGATCGCGGGCATACCGCCTACGCTGGGCGCGGGGGCTAGGCTTGGGAATGCCCGCCGTCGTTTCTCGCACGTTTTAAAACCGGGATGGTACC
>Ga0187780_10004012_pt1 | contig 11024 bp, 3 predicted proteins | sample 1015_Q2_SP10_20__FD_132429 | JGI IMG/M metagenome (GOLD analysis project Ga0187780, IMG submission 132429) | Tropical peat soil microbial communities from peatlands in Department of Meta, Colombia - 1015_Q2_SP10_20_MG | ecosystem: Environmental > Terrestrial > Soil > Wetlands > Peat | place...
GATTCTCGGAGAAGAGGGCTACAAGAAGTACCTCCAGGTAAACGCGGAAACCATAGAGCAGACCGAATCAACGTTGCTCCAGTTCTCGCCCGAACTCAGCAACCCGCCAGAAGAGATTGCCAGCGTGTCCGCGGAGTTCTGGCACCCCAAGCCCGCGATGGAAGCAGCGGCTGCGAAACCGAAAGCAGCAGCCGGGAAGACCGCGGAAATGAAACCGACCACGGAAAAACAGAAAGAGAAGCCGTAAACAACGAGGCAGTTCGGCAACGAGCGGCTGCGGCCGCGCGCATCTAATTATTCAAACAAGTCGGGGTGCCCCTCAACCCAATCAGGGTGCATGCATGGCGGAGGACCTAGACTAGAAGTGCTTAACAAATTATTCAAACAAGTCGGGGTGCCCCTCAACCCAATCAGGGTGCATGCATGGCGGAGGACCTAGACTAGAAGTGCTTAACAAAGAAAAACGCCCCGGGAGAACCGGGGCGTTTCGAAAACAAAACGTCAAGCCGAACGAGAAATTATTGCTGCGGCTTGGTTGGAGCGGCGGCTGGCGGCGTTGTCGGCGCGGGCTTGGCGGCAGGGGGCTTCTGCTGCGCAGGAGCGGCAGCCTTCACGGGATACGCGGAGTCGTAAAGACGAATGATGTCCTGGGTGACGTCAATCAGCGGCGAGGCGTAGAGGATCGGGCTGTTCTGCGCGGAGGCGTCCAGAACAATGGTGAAGCCGTTCTCGCGCGAGTAGCGGTCGAGGACATCAACCATTTTGCGGCCGATGCGATCGAAGACTTCCTGCTGCGCGGAGTTGACGTCTTCCTGGTACTCGTTGTTGAGGCGCTCCTGCCGCTGAGCCATTTTCTGGCCTTGCTGCTGCAGGCGGGCAATTTCGTCCTGGCTGCACTTGTTCTCGCAAGCCGCGAGGCGCTGACGCAGGTCGTTGATTTGTTTGTTCAGATTTTCCATTTCCGTCTGGCGCGGCGCGAACTGGGACTGCAATTCGGCGGAAGCCTGCTTGCCTTCCGCGGTGGTGACGATGGCCTGACGAATACTGATGATGCCGATCTTGCCCGAAGCGGTTGAGCCCACCGCGGGAGGCGGCGACGTTTGCGCCCAGGCGGATGCCGCGACAAACAGGCCCGCAGCAGCGAAGACGGCCGTACGGAATACCATTCTGAAATTCACTGTTATCTCCTTGTTAGTTAAAGTTCGCAGCGGCCAAACCGCAACGAACCGGCGCCAAGCTAGACCTGGCTAGAAGTTCTATCCGCCCCCAGCGGAATCCGCGGGCGTATTGCAAACTTGAAAGTATAGCCGACCAGCTTCCCTTCCCGCAATCAGAAAGCAGGCTCGCCTGCCGCGTGCAAAGGAAAGGAGGCGCAAGGCAGGGCTGCGCCGGTCCTTTTCGAGAAAACTCTCCGGTCAAGAATACCCTCTTCCCCCCAATCAATTCGGCATGGGGAAGAGCAAAACACGCTGGTTCGCCTGATCGACGATGACCGCCAAATTCGTGAACTGATCAATGGCGACGCCAAAAGTGCCCGAACCCGGGATGCCAAGGGTCTGATGAGTCTTGAAGGGGTTCGAAGAGATGTCCACGATCGAGGCCGTATTGCTGGCGGTATTGGAAGTGAGCATAGCGCCCGTCTGCGGATTGACGGCCAAGGAAGTCGGATTGATACCGACGTTGACGGAAGAGCCGCTGCCGGTGTCAGGGTTGAATTCGGTGATTGTGTTCGTGCCGCTGGAATTGGCAAAGAAGACGCCGGGATTCGCGGTACCGGTGATCACCGCGGGATCGAAAACGATGCCGGTGGGAGTGCCCGAGACACTGCCGGAAGCAATCGTAGTGCTGAGAGTGGGGATAGGCAGGCCAATCTCAACAACGGATAGGGCGCCGATGGGGGCCGAACCTGTGCTCAACTGCACGGAAGTGACAACGGCGATGCCCTGGTTATTTTGCCCGCGGTCTGGATCGATGGCCACGGCGAGAGGCTGCTGAATGCCACCAATGCTGACAGGCTCCAAGCTCGTGGGCGGAGTGGTCCCGGCCGCCGGGTAGAGAAGGCCGAAGTTAAGAGCGGTAATGGTGTTGGAGCCGTTGTTGGCAGTGATGGCCACGCCAGTCGGATCGTTGATGGCAACGCCAACGGGACTGGTGCCGGTATTCACATCCGGAACAGCTGCAGCAGGAGGGCTCTTGGTCAGGTCGATGAGGGAAGCGCTACTGCTGCCGTGGTTGGCAACGACGACAAGGCCGCGGAGTGGACTGATGGCGAGGCCCTGAGGACCGGTACCCACGGTAATGGGGCTTCCAAGCAATTGTCCAAAAGTCTTGCTGGCGGGATTGATGTCGATAAGCGAAATGCTGTTACAGCCCTGATTGGTGACGACGGCAATGGGCGAGAAGGGGCCGTTGGCGAGCTGGTCGGCGAGGGCGACGGCGGTAGGCATCGAATTCACGGGATTTCCATTGGTGTCGGTACAGATCTTCGACATGTCGATGGCTTGCATAACAATGAAATCGACCGAGTTGGACTGAGCACCGCCGCTCAGAACATCCAGCGAATAGTGATGAGGGGCAGACAAGAAGTAGGGCGGAATGGTGACGTCGACTTCGCGACCGCCAAAAGCGATGTTGTTGATGGTGCCGCCCTGGGTGGTGATGTCCACGCCGTCGAGGCGCACCTGCAAGCCGGCAGCGAAGCCACTGCCGAAGATTTGCACTCCTGAGAGAGGATTGGCGGAAGTCAGGGTAGCCTGAGGCACCAAACCATTGGGAAGTCCGCCGATGACGCCGAAACCCGGAGTCGGGCTGGGAACGAGTATCTGAGAAACATGGGTGGGCTTAATGGGAGTAGTGGTGCCCGGTCCACCCAAATCGACGATATCGATGTTGCCGCTTCCGGACATGACCACGAAAGCCTGATTGGTAACCGGATCGACCGCCAAGCCACCAAGAAGATTGAGTGAACCAGTAGTGCCATTGGTGACGTTGACCGTGGCCGTACCGGTGCCCTGGAGAGTGATCTGGTTCAGAAACATCTGCTGGCAGGCAGCTGTCGAACCACAGACGCTACTGGGAGCGGTGTTCGGATTAGTGATGCAGGTCGTCCCGGCGCCAGACTTGGTGGCGTTGTTCAGTTCGCAGGCAAACGCGTAACGCATGCGACCAACGGGATCGGAAATGGAGACCTGATTTAAATGGGGGTTATAGGAAACCACTTCGTTCGTGTAGGGCTGCCAAGCCACATCGGCCGTGGGAAGCAACTCAGGAGCGCTGGGGCAAGGAACGACAAAGGCAGTGCAGGTTGCATTGAAGAAGATCGAACTGACAGTTTGATCCAGAGAACTAAGCAGATCAATCTGGGGACCGTTGCTGCCGGTGGCGTTGACATCGGCAAGAGCAGCCGTGTTGGTGACCTGATTAATGGCGATGCCCTGGGCCGTGGCTGAGACGGCGAAAATCTGATCGGGGGTGCCGTAGTAAACCACGGAGCAAGGAGAGTTGGCCCCAGTCTGGGGGCAGTCCTCGGCGGCACTGTCCGTTATTGTGGAATTGAGGGCATAGGTAAAGCTGTTGCTGCTGAGGACAGCGACGGTAAACACGCCATTGAAATTCGTGCCATTGGCGCCTTTGGGCAGACCGGTAATCAGCACCGTGCCGGCATTTCCAGGAATCATGGAAAACGGACACGGGTTGGTGGTCGAAGTGGGGTTGCTCAAAGGCGGCGGGCACTTGTTGGCGTCGATGGTAACGGTAACAAGCCCGGCGGTAAGCGCGGCAGAGAGAATGACATTTCCGGTGGAAGGCTTGGTGACATCCACGCCGCGGACGACGCCGGAGCCGCCCGGACTAACCAGAGCGGTGTGCCCATGAAGGGACATGGCAATTTGCGGGTAGGCTCCCGTGTTCAGGGTAACCTGGGAGAGGAGACACTGACCAAGCTTGGTGGAAGAAGGATTGATGGCGTGGTCCAAGCCGCAACCGTAGGGGTTCGAGTTCACTGCGGAATCAGGGTTCAAATTAACGACGAAGCCCAGATTCGTGGCAGTGGAGGTGGAAGTAGACGAATAAGCCACGAGAGCGAGGTTCGAGTCAGGATCGACACCGATGGAATAAGGCAAGGGCGCAGGAGTCACGGAGTTTTGCAGGGCTCCGGAAATGTCCACGGTGAAAGGAGTGCCTGGAGCCTGCTGGGGAGCGCCCGGTATGGGAAGAACCGTCACGCTTTGATCCTGATAATTCACGACAGCCACGGTGTGATTGTTGCGGTTGACGGAGAGCCCGGTGGGAACTTTGCCGACCGCAATGGGGCAACCCGCCCCACATGCAGCTCCGGTCGAAGCGATCGGAGTAAGGGAACCAGGTCCAATCTGGTAGAACTGCACGGCGTTGGAGCCCGTTTCCGCGACCACCAAAACTTCGAGATTGGGATCGATATCGACAGCGCTAGGATTGGTGCCCGCGGGAATTCCGCCGGGAACGGAGGTGACAGCCGGCGAAGTAACGGAATAGTCAGGGAACAGCGCAATGTTCGTGACAGATGGATTGTCCGGAACCGGCAACGGCGTGGCGCGACTCGCCACCGAGAGCGGATAAAGGCCAGGGTTGGCTGAATTGATATTGCTGGTCGAGAGTTCAGCAACCAGGTGACTGGCCGAAGAGAAGGTGGAATTCTGGGAAATAGCATTGCCCTGAAAGACAACCTCGGCGAGATTTCCGGAGGGTCCAAAATAGCCGCCATCCACGGTGACAGCCGTATTCTGAGACAGCTTTCCCTGAACCACGTCATCGGGAACCGTGGCAATGGAAGTGGGGCGTACCGGAATGATGTTGTACGTGTAAGCGCTCGGGGGATTGGGAGCAGTGACCTTTTGTGCAGGATCGGTGACGGAAATAGTGACAGGGCCAGGGAAGGCGAGGTCGGGAGCCAAGAGACGAAGACGAGCACCAGTGGGAGGCCCGGTGGTGGTGGTGGTGGTGGTCGTGCCGTTCGTGGTGGTCGTGGTTGTGACGGGCAAGGGGAAGAGAATCTTGACCTGTCCAGAGCTGGACAACTTCTGGACAGTGCCGCCAAAGGAGTCGGTCAGGGTGATGGTTGAAGCCGAAGAGATATTCGGGGCGTCGAGATAAATATCCCAGTAGGTGGCGCCCTGGGGAGCGATCGTAGGGGTAATACTGTTAAAGGTGATGGGGCCGCCGGGGATAACAGTGATGGTGCCGGCTGCATAGCGAGTGGTATCTGCAACCGAAGTAGCCACAATAGTGAGACTCGCGACGGGGTTGGTGTTGTTTTTCTCAGCCGGCGTGATTGCCGTGGGAACGGTGGCAGGCGCAGTATAGGTGGCGACGATGGAAGAATTGGGGTCGGGAGTAATGGTGCCGCAGGACGGACTGCAAGTGGCGAGCCCAAAGTAGGGATTGGGCGGGGGGGCGCTGCCGCTTTTGATGGTCTGCGAACCGGCGAGTTGCTGAGTGATCGCCCAGGTTACGCCCTTGGATTGAAGGTCGTTGGTAAGCTGTACGCTAAACTGCTGCGGTTCGTTGACCGGGACGCTGGCGGTGACGGGAGTGAGAGACAGGGTAATGCCGGAGTTAAAGGTCAGGTGGATGTTGGCGGTTTTGTTGGTGTTCTGCTGGGACTGGACGGTGATAATGATTTGCAGACCGGGATATTTGGTCGGGTCGGGCAGAGTGCCCGGAGCAGTGAAGGTGGCCGTGCCGGTGGCCTGCTCGTTGGAAATCGTTCCCAACGAGCCATCCGTAGGAATGTTGGTCGCGGTGGAAGTGGTGGTGGTGCCGGTGGAGCTGGTCGTCGTTGTGGTGTACTGAGGCGTTTCCCAAGTCACGTTAAGGTTGGTGGCACCGCTGACGGTGGCCGTCAAGGTAGCCGATTGGCCGACGATCAGGTTCGTGGCGGTGGAGGTCAGGGTGACGGTGACGACATTCGCGCCAGCACCGCCTCCGCACCCGCCGGAAAAGGAAAGGCTGATGGCGGCCAGGAAAGCCGCCAGAAGGGCAATGTTCTTTCGAAATTTCGTACTCACGATTTCCCCCACACTTCGGCGCGGCGAATCGCCGCCAGCGCCGGCATTATTTGTGTATCGTAAAACCCGGTTCGACCATTCCGCTCCTTTGCCAGATGGCTTCGCATAACAATCAGAACGTGCGGCTAACGGTGAAACGGAAAGTCGTCCGCGGCTCGAAATAATTCAAGCGGCCCGGATTGTTCTGAACGAAGTTAAGCTGCGGCTCGATCTGGAGCGGATAAATGGTCGGGTCGATGCCGTTGAAGGCATTCTGCAAAAAAGTCTTCTCGGTCGGATCAATGTACGGCTGCTTGGCGACCAATTCCTGGTACAAGCGGTGGATGTTATAGGCGTAATAAATGCGGAAGGGCGCCTGGATGATGGGAAGCTGCACGACGAACTCAATGCCGGTCGAACTCCGCAACAGAAAATTCGTTCCCGGCGCAATGGGCAGTTTGCGGGTGAGATTTGTCCCCAAAGGCGGAGGTTCCTGGGCAGTCGGGAACAGGTTGGGACTGATCAGATTCTGAAAACCGGACTCGTTCAACTGCAATGCGGAGCGGCGAAGAATACCGTCGGTGCCGGCATCCACGAAAAGGCTCGCTTGAACAAAGGTACTGTAAATGGGGATGCGGTACTCGAGGTTGCCGTAACCCTGAAGGTCGCCCCCCGGAAGAGTGGCCACATAGCCCAAAATCGGTATCTGGAACGAACGCAAACAACCGCCGCAGCTGGGATCACGATAGGAAATGGTGGTCTTCGTTTCCTCGGGGATAAAAGTCACCGGAGAGATGGAACGAATGTCGAAACCACGAATATCGCTCTCGCCGCCCATGTAAAAGCGGCTGAACGGGGGAACTTCCTTGCCAGCGTACCCGGTGGTGTGAGCCATGCTGGCGTGAAACCCAAGAACGTTGCGGCGCTTGTTGATGGGATGGAAGTACTTCACGTCGAACACGTTCGAGATGGTGTTAACGTTTCCGCCCAGGCCGGAAATGGCCAGAGAATAAAAGAAGCTTTTGCCACTGGTGGGATTGATGGGGTGGTTGACGGTGTTGTAGGAAATCGAAGGCGTGATGGTGCTGGAGACGATGCCGTCCAGGGCGCTGGGGCCGGTCAGGCTCTGGAATTTGAGAGATTCAAACAGCAGCGTGGAAGCATCATTGAAGGACTTGATGTTCGTGCGCGTCAGCCCATAGTTCAATGCGAAGCGCGCGAAGGAAAGCTTGCGCAGAGGATACTGGGCGAAAATGGTGAAGCCGGTGCTGTTCTGCGTATAGTTCTGAATGTATTGGGGATTGATGCTGACGGATTGCTGCAGCAGGAGCGCTTCCTGCTTGGCCTGGTTGAAATTGTATTTCGTGGAAAAGAGCGTGAATCCGGTGGAGATGGGCCGGTCAAACAGATAGGGTTCGGTAAAGCCGAAAACAAAGCTGCGCGTGAGGCTGCCGAACTGCGCGGAGAAGCTCAGCGTTTCGCCGAGGCCGAGAAAGTTGTTGGTCTGATAAGTGAGGCCAATGAAGCTGCCGGCCAGGCCGCTGACGCCGCCCTGCAAGCCGATGGATTGCTTGCCTTTTTCCTTGAGCTTGAGAGAGATGTCGACGGTGCCTTCCTTATTGTTGCGCTTGATTTCGGCGGCCTTGTCGGCTTCGATTTTGTCGAAATAGTCAAGCTGGTTGAGGCGGAGGATGCTCATTTCCCAGAGGCGCTTATTGAAGAGCTGGCCCTCGTCGATCATGAGCTCGCGGCGAATGACCTTATCGCGCGTAGTGGTGTTGCCGACAAAGTCGATGCGGCGGACGTAATACTGCTTTTGCTCATCGAAACGGAGGGTGAGGTTGATGACTTTGTTGGCGTCGTCGACTTCGGTGTCGGGTTCGGGAGTGAAATCAATGAAGCCGTACTCACCGTAAATCTTTCCGTAAGTTTCGAGGGCCTTGCGAACTTTTTCAGTGGAGAAGATGTCGCCCTGTTTGAGAGGGAAAGCGGCTTTGAGGGCGTCGACCTTGAGGGATAGGGCCTTGTCGGGATCGGAGCTGACGATCTTGAGCGTGCCCATGCGGAAGCGCTCGCCTTCTTCGATGGGAATCGTGATATTGACAGCTTTGCCGTGGGTTTTTCCCATAACCAGCGGCACGCCGAGGCGATTGCCTTCGGTGTCCACATTTTCAAGGACGGGCTCGCCGACAGAAACCTTGAAGTAGCCATTGCTGCGGTACAGCTCGCGAACACCAGCCTCGAGATCTTCGGTCAATTTCGCACGATCGTAGGTCTTGGTAAGGACCGGGATGTACCAGAAATAAAGCGGAATGGAATACGGACGGTCATGGCGCATGGCACGAATCAGCTTGCGGTCGCTGAACGCGTGGTTTCCGGTGAACTTGATTTTGCCGACCTTAACCTTGGGACCTTCTTCGATCTTGAAAATGAGAATAACGGCGTTGCTGGAAGCAATGCGCTCGTACTGCGGAGTGACTTTTGCGAACTGGCGGCCATGCTCACCGAGCAATTCCTTTAGAACGACTTCGGCTTTTTTGATTTTCGTGGGGTCGAACTGGCTTTCCACGCTGAGGCCGACTTTGCGCTCCTTGAAGCGGTCGAGAATGTCGGATTCCGAAACGGAGTGAATGCCGTCGTAGCGGATGCGGCGAATCTGGGGGCGCTCCTTGACCTCAAAGATGATGACTTTCGCATCCGCACGTTTGGCGGAATCCTCGACGCGGAGCTTCACGTCCTCGAAAAATTGCGTGTTCCAAAGCGCTTGAAAATCGCGGCGCAACGTTTCTTCGTTGTAGGGATCACCCTGACGACTAAAGATGCGGGCCTGGAGCGTGTCGGTGCGGATGCGGCGGTTGCCGATAAATTCGATGCGCTCAATGATGAATTGCTGGGGGGCGGCGGCTTGCTGTTGCGGAGTGGAATGGTCGGCAAGAGTCTCCTTGCCGCTGACTAAATCGAGAGACGCAGCGAAGAGAACTTTGGAGGAATCAGAGCCTGCGTCGAGGCCGGCACGCGAGGCCGCAGGAGATGAACTCAAAAAAAGAGAGAGTGCCGCGACCAGGAAGGTCACGCGAGCCGTAAAAAAGCCCAACGGCGAACAAACTCTTCTTTGAGCGGCCAGTGCGGTGTTCAAGGCCGCGCCCCCAAAACACAAGATGTTCGTCTCCCGCCGAACCCGGTATGGGCCGGCTGTGCGTTGAGTCAGATTCGCTAGTGGACGACCGGGGTTGCCTCACCAACGGGACGGAACGAGAGGCCCTCCGCTGCGACGAAAATCTGCAATGTCGCGGGCCTTTGGATTCCGCCTTGGATCAGCGCCTCGGAGAGAGGGTCTTCGACGTACTTCTGCAAAGCCCTGCGCAACGGACGCGCGCCGTAACTGCGGTCCGCACACGTTTTCTCGAGTATCCACTGCCGTGCTTCCGGCGAAACAACAACCTGAACTTGCCGGTGGATAAGGGTATCGTTCAACTGTCCCACGAGCAAGTCAATGATGCGCAGCAGGTCTTCGTCGCCGAGCGGGTTAAACAGAATGACTTCGTCCAGCCGGTTGAGAAACTCCGGATTGAACGCCCGCTTTACTTCGTTCATCACCATTTCGTCCATGGACTTGTGCCCGGCTTCGTCGGTGCCGGCCTGGAAGCCCAAGCCGGTGCGCTTCTGCAAGTGACGAGCGCCGAGGTTCGAAGTCATGATGATAATGGTGTTCCGAAAATCTACAGTGTTGCCAAGGCCGTCGGTCAACTGGCCGTCTTCAAAAACTTGCAGGAGGATGTTAAAGACATCCGGGTGAGCCTTTTCGATTTCATCGAGAAGGATGACGGAGTAAGGAGTGCGGCGAACACGCTCGGTCAACTGGCCGCCCTCTTCGTAGCCGACATAGCCCGGAGGCGCGCCGATGAGCTTCGAGACGGAGTGCTTTTCCATGAACTCCGACATGTCGAAGCGGACCAGCGATTTTTCCGAGCCGAAGAGGAATTCGGCGAGGCGGCGGGCGACTTCGGTTTTGCCCACGCCGGTGGGACCAAGGAACAAGAAGCAGCCGACCGGGCGCATCGGCGATTTAAGACCGGCGCGGCTGCGGCGAATGGCGCGGGCAAGAGCGGTGATAGCCTTATCCTGGCTGATAACGCGCTTGTGGAGTTCGGGCTCGATGCGCAGGAGTTTCTGCTGTTCGTCTTCTTTGATGGAAGTAACGCCGATGCCGGTCCAGCGGGAGACGACTTCTTCAATGTCATCGCGGGTCACGACACCCGTTGAGGCGTCGTCCAACTTGTAGCGCTCGCGAAGGCCGCGCAGATTTTCTTTTTCCTTGCGCTCTTCTTCGGAGTAGAAACGAGCCTTCTCAAATTCGTGATTGGCGATGGCCGTTTCCATGCGATGGGTGATGAACTTGACGCGCTTCTGCACTTCGCCGACTTCTTCGGGGACGGTGGCCTGACGCAGTTTCACGCGGGCACCGGCTTCGTCGATCAAGTCGATAGCTTTGTCGGGCAGGAAGCGGTCGGGAATGTACCGATTGGAAAGATAAACGGAATAACGCAGCGCTTCGTCGGTGTAGCTGACGGCGTGGAATTTCTCGTAACGCTCGCGCACGCCGTTGATTACCAGAATGGCTTCTTCTTCATTGGGCGCGGGAACTTTCACGGCCTGGAAGCGGCGCTCAAGCGAACGATCTTTTTCGACGGACTTGCGGTATTCACCGGGCGTGGTCGCGCCGATGCACTGAATCTCGCCGCGCGAGAGGGCGGGCTTGAGGATGTTGGCGGCGTCGAGCGAACCTTCCGCGGAACCCGCGCCAACCAGCGTATGCAGCTCATCGATGAAAACAATGGCGTTCTGGCTCTCCATCAGTTCTTTCATGATGGTTTTCAGGCGCTCTTCGAACTGGCCACGGTACTTGGTGCCAGCGACGATGAGAGAAAGGTCGAGCGAAAGGATGCGCTTGTCCGCGAGGAAAGGAGGAACGTCGCCGTCCGAGATTCGCTGCGCCAAGCC
>Ga0187780_10004014_pt1 | contig 11023 bp, 16 predicted proteins | sample 1015_Q2_SP10_20__FD_132429 | JGI IMG/M metagenome (GOLD analysis project Ga0187780, IMG submission 132429) | Tropical peat soil microbial communities from peatlands in Department of Meta, Colombia - 1015_Q2_SP10_20_MG | ecosystem: Environmental > Terrestrial > Soil > Wetlands > Peat | place...
AGAGGGTGGGTTAAGGGGGGCGTCGCGCCAGGCGCAAGCGCCGTCAGGAGATGGCCGGATCGGTGCCGCTCGCTCGTTCGCCCGGCGCGTGCGCCTCGATCGCGAGCGCATGAATCTGCGCCTCGAGTAACGGTCGCAGCGCCTCATACACGAGCCGATGGCGCGCCAGCAGCGGCAGGCCACGAAACCGCCCGGACACTATGCGGACCTGGAAGTGGCCGCCGCCCGCTGCGGCGCCCGCGTGGCCGGCATGGCGCGCGCTGTCGTCGATGACCTCGAGGTGCAGCGGCGCAAACGCGTCCGTGAGCCGCGCCTGGATCTGCTCGACGCGCGCGCTCACGGCGCGACCCGCAGGAACGGCCGCACTTCCACGTCGCGGAACACGTTCGCGGTATACGGATCGTCGGCGACCCAGCGCTCGGCGGCGGCCAGGGATTCGAATTCCGCGACGATCAGGCTGCCGGTGAAGCCGGCGGGACCCGGATCGGGGGCGTCGATCGCTGGCAGCGGGCCGGCGAGTACCAGTCGCCCGGCCTCGGTCAGCGCGCGGAGGCGCGCCAGGTGCTCCGGGCGGGCCGCGCGGCGCCGCTCCAGGCTGTCCGGCCGGTCGCGGCCGAGAATGGCATAGAGCATCAGCCGCCCTCGGCGCTTGCGGCGTGGGCTTCGGCGCGTTTGGCGAGCCAGGCACCCTGGACCAGCGCGAAGGCGAGCACGACGAATACCGCGGCGGTATGCCAGTTGACCCACGCGTCGCGGCTGAAGCTGTACACGAACACCAGGTTGACGCCCGCCATCGCCAGGAAGAACAGCGCCCACGAGGCATTGGCGATCTGCCAAGTGCGGGAATCGGTGCGCAGCTGGGCCTCGAGCAGGCGCTGCAGGAACGGCTTGTCGGTGAACCACTGGCTCGCCAGCAGGCCAAGCGCGAACAGCGCGTAGACGACGGTCGGTTTCCAGACGATGAAGCGGTCGTCGTGGATCAGCAGCGTGGCGCCGCCGAACAGGAGTGCGACCCCGGCCGAGATCACCAGCATCTGGCTCACCCGGCGCGTGCGCAGCCACTGGATCGCGACCTGGACCACGGTGGCGACCAGGAGCACGGCGGTGGCGATGTAGATGCCGGCGAGCTTGTAGGCGACGAAGAACGCGGCGACCGGGAGTAGATCGAATAGGGCCTGCATCCGTGCCACTCGCGGCGCGCGGTGAAAGACCGCTTATTATAGCGAAGCGCGCCAGAACCACCCAAACCAGCCATGACGCAGCTGCTCGAGCTGCACCCCAAGAATCCGCAACGCCGCCTCATCCGTCGCGCGGTCGAGTCGATCCGCGCCGGGGGCGTCATCGCCTATCCGACCGACTCCTGCTACGCCCTGGGCTGCGCGCTCGGCGATAAGGCGGCGATGGAGCGGATCAGCGTCATTCGTGCCACCGGGCCCGCGCACCATTTCACGCTCGTGTGCCGCGACCTGTCGGAAATCGCCCGCTACGCGCGGGTCGAGAACTGGCAGTACCGGCTGCTGCGTGCCTGCACACCGGGCCCGTATACCTTCGTGCTCACCGCGACGCGCGAGGTGCCGCGCCGCCTGCAGAATCCCAAGCGCCGCACCATCGGCATCCGCGTGCCGGATCATCAGGTGCCGCGGCTGCTGCTCGCGGAGTTGGGCGAGCCGATCATGAGCTCGACGCTGATTCTGCCGGGGGAATTACACCCGCTGACCAGCGCCGCCGACATCGCCGAACGGCTCAAAGGGCGCATCGAGGTGGTGCTCGATGGCGGCAACTGCGGCATTCGCCCGACGACCGTTGTCGATCTAGCGGGAGATGCGCCCCGGATCCTGCGCCAGGGCCGCGGCTCGGCGGAGCCGTTTCGATGAGGCGGGGCTCGCGTATACTTCGCGCGCCGTGGCGGCACGCGGCGCGCCACCATTCCCGGTAGGATGCCGAGGCATAAATTAAGCATAATCAATGGACTTAAGCGGCGTTCTTACAGAAATTTCGATCCTGGCGATTCCGCTGCTCTGTGCCATCACCCTGCACGAGGTCGCGCACGGCTGGGTGGCGCGTCTGTACGGTGACCGCACGGCCGAGGCGCAGGGTCGACTGAGCCTCAATCCGCTCAAGCACATCGATCCGGTCGGCACCGTGCTGTTGCCGGCCGCGCAGCTCTTGCTCATGCACGGCGTGTACTTCGGCTGGGCGAAGCCGGTGCCGGTCAATCCGCGTTACCTGCGCCACCCGCGCACCGACATGGCGAAGGTGGCGGTCGCCGGGCCCGGCGCCAATCTGCTGATGGCGATCCTGTGGGCGCTGCTCATGGTGTTGGGCGCGCGCATGGCCGCGACCGGCAGCGCCGGTGAGTGGCTCGCCCGCATGGGGCAGGCCGGCGTGCAGATCAACGTCATCTTGGCCGCCTTCAACCTGCTGCCGATTCCGCCGCTCGACGGCGGCAAGGTGCTGACCGGCGTGCTGCCGGACGGCGGACTGCGCACCGCGCTCGAGCGCCTCGAGCCCTATGGCTTCATGATCGTGCTCCTCTTGATCGTGACCGACCGCTATACCCACATCCTGAGCCTGGTGCTCTGGCCGCTGGCGTCGCTCATGTCGCACATCGTCGCGGCCGTGACCAGTCACCTCTGAGGCGTGGCCGTGGCCAGTACCGGGCAGAGTCAGCGCGTAGTCTCAGGCATGCGGCCCACCGGCCAGCTGCACCTCGGGAATTTCTACGGCGCGCTCAGCAACTGGATCGACCTGCAGTACCAGTACGAGTGCTATTTCTTCGTCGCCGACTGGCACGCGCTCACCACCGGCTACGAGGCGGCCGCGGAATCCGAAGCCCACGTCTGGCAGATGGTCATCGACTGGCTGGGCGCCGGGCTCAACCCGGGCGCCTGCACCATCTTCATCCAGTCGCGGGTTCCGGAGCACGCGGAACTGCACCTGCTCTTGTCGATGATCACGCCCATTACCTGGCTCGAGCGCGTGCCCACCTACAAGGACCAGCAGGAGCAGCTCCGGGACAAGGATCTGGCGACCTACGGGTTCCTGGGCTATCCGCTGCTGCAGAGCGCCGACATCCTGATGTATCACGCGCGCTTCGTGCCGGTCGGCGAGGACCAGGTGGCGCACGTGGAGATCACGCGCGAGATCGCGCGCCGCTTCAATCACCTGTACGGACGGGAGCCGGACTTCGAGCAGAAGGTGGAGAAGGCGATCAAGGCATTGGGCAGCCGCAATGCAGCGCTTTATCGCAACCTGCGCAAGAGCTACCAGGAGCAGGGCGACGGCGAGGCGCTCAAGAAGGCGCGCACCCTGCTCGAGAACAACACCCGCCTGGTGCTCGCGGACCGCGAGCGGCTGTTCGGGTACCTGGAGGGCACCGGGCGGGTGATCCTGCAGGAGCCGGACGTGCTGCTGACCGCGACCCCCAAGGTGCCGGGCCTGGACGGCCGCAAGATGTCGAAGTCCTACGGCAACACCATCGGCCTGCGCGAGGATCCCGAGGAGGTCACCAAGAAGCTCAAGGCCATGCAGACCGACCCGGCGCGGGTGCGGCGCAGCGACCCGGGCAACCCGGACATCTGCCCGGTGTTCGATCTGCACAAGATCTACTCGACGCCTGACATCCAGCAGTGGGCGGCGCAGGGCTGCCGCACGGCCGGCATCGGCTGTCTCGACTGCAAGAAGCCGCTGATCGAGGCGGTGGTCGCCCAGATCAACACCATGCGTGCCCGCGCCGCCGAGTACGAGGAGAATCCAGATCTCGTGCGCGGCATCGTCGCTCAGGGCTGCGAGAAGGCGCGCGAGGTCGCGCGCCAGACGCTCGCCGACGTGCGCGCAGCGATGGGTCTCGAATACCGCTAGGAGGGCCCGTGAATCCCGACCTGCACGTCATTCCCCATCCGGCCCCGGAACTGCCCGCCGAGCCGCCGACCCAGGGCGAGATGCCCTTTGCCATCGTCGAAGGCGAGCCGGTCACCGAGCCGCCGCGCGACCTGTACATCCCGCCGCAGGCGCTCAAGGTGTTCCTCGAGGCCTTCGCCGGGCCGCTCGACCTGCTCCTGTATCTGATCCGGCGCCAGAACCTCGACATCCTCGACATCCCGATCGCCGAGATCACGCGTCAGTACATGGAATACATCGACCTGATGCACGAGTTGGAACTGGAGCTGGCCGGGGAATACCTGCTGATGGCGGCCATGCTGGCCGAGATCAAGTCGCGCATGCTGCTGCCGCGCCAGGTCGGGGAGCTCGGTGAAGAGGAGGACCCGCGCGCGGAGCTGGTGCGGCGGCTGCAGGAATACGAGCGCTACAAGCGCGCCGCCGAGGACCTGGACCGGCTGCCGAGGCTCGAGCGCGACATTCACGCGGCGGGCGCGGAGCTGATCGAGCGCAAGGTCGTGCAGCTCTATCCCGACGTCACGCTCAAGGAAATGCTGGTCGCGTTCAAGGACGTGGTGCACCGCGCCTCGCTGTACGCCCACCACCACATCAGCCGCGAGCGCCTGTCGGTGCGCGAGCGCATGACGCAGATCCTGACCCAGCTCAAGGGCGCGGAGTTCCTCGACTTCGCGCATCTGTTCCGGGTCGAGGAGGGGCGCATGGGGGCGACCGTCACCTTCATCGCGGTGCTGGAGCTGTCGCGCGAAGGACTGCTGGAAATCACGCAGACTGAGGCGTACGGTCCGCTGCACGTGCGCGCAGGCTCCGGGCTGGGTGCGGCCGCCAACGACGACGGGGGAGAGTCCTCCACCGAGGCATCATGAACCAACACGAGCTGATGAACGTGGTCGAGGCGGCGCTCTTGGCCGCGGGCCGTCCGGTCGGTCGCGAGGAACTGCGGGATCTGTTCGACGAGTTCGAGCGGCCGAACCTGGAAGAAATCAACGTCGCTCTCGACGCGCTTAAGTCCGATTACGGCAAGCGCGGCATCGAGCTTAAGGAGGTCGCGAGCGGCTGGCGGATTCAGATCCGCGACGCCGCCGCGCGCCACGTGTCGCGACTCTGGCAGGAGCGCCCCGCCAAGTACTCGCGCGCGCTGCTCGAGACGCTGGCGCTCGTGGCCTATCGCCAGCCGGTGACCCGCGGCGAGATCGAGTCGGTGCGCGGCATCACGGTCAACCCGAACATCATCCGCTCGCTCACCGAGCGCGGCTGGATCCGCGTGGTGGGGCACCGGGAAGTTCCGGGCCGACCCGAGCTTCTGGGCACCACCCATGAGTTTCTCGATTACTTCGGCCTCAAGAGCCTGGACGAGTTGCCGACACTCGCGGAGCTCAACGAGATGGACACCCTGGGCGTGCAGCTCGAGCTGCCGGATTCCGAGGTGGGTCCCGCGAGCCCGGCGCCTGCTCCGCCCGCGGAGGAGGGGGAGGATCTGGCTCACGTCCAGAGCACGCAGCACCAGCAGGGTCTGGTTGCGGGCGGTGAGCCTGGGGCGGGAATCGGCGAGCCCGGTTCCGACTGAGCCGTGGCCGAGCGGCTGCAGAAGCTGCTCTCGGATTCGGGTATCGCCTCGCGGCGCCAGGTCGAGGCGTGGATCCGCGCCGGGCGCATTACCGTGAACGGCGAGCCGGCCGTCATCGGTCAGCGGGCCGAGGCGCGCGATCGCATCCTCATCGACGGCCAGCGCGTCCGGCTCCATCCGTCCGGGGAACGTCGCGTGCTCGCCTACCACCGGCCGCCGGGCGAACCGCTCAAGGCCGAGCCCGCGAGCGAAGCCGTCTCAAGCTACGACCGCCTGCCCGGGATTCCCGGCCGGCGCTGGTTGCCCTTAAGCCCGCTCGCACCGATCGACGGCGGGCTCGAGCTGTTCACGACCGACGGCGCGCTGCGCGCCGCGGCCGGAAAGCGCGCCCACGAACTGTCCAGCACCTACACGGTGCGCGTGCGCGGCGACACCGAGCGCGAACGGCTGAACGGCGTGATCGCGGCCGGGGCGGCCGGCGAACCGCCGCTTGCGATCGACGAGCTTCGGGTCGTCGGCGGTGAAGGCCGGAACGTCTGGATCGAAGTCGCGGTCCGGGGTGCCCGGGGGCGGGACCTGCGCGCGCTGCTCGCCTCGGCCGGCTACGAGGTGAGCCGGGTACTGCGCACCCGCTATGGTCCGGTGGCGCTCGATCCGGCCCTCTCCCGGGGCGAGAGCCGGGATTTGACCGAGTCGGAAGCGGCCGAGCTCGGTGCCGCCCTCGGACTGTCGCCCGCGCGTGGCAGTCCGGACCAGGCCCGGAACCGGTCCGCATCCAGACACCGGCGCGCGGCGCGTCGTCGCCGCGGAGACCGACCGTGACCGTCAAGATCGATCAACCGAGCGAGGTCGGCGAGTACGACACGGGCATGCAGGTGCTGCTGCAGCTCATCTGGGGCGACGGCTTTCTGTCCCCCGGCGGCCCGGAGGAAATCGAGCGGCTGCTCGAGGGAGAAGACCTCCGGCAGTCCGAGGTCCTCGACATCGGCTGCGGACTGGGTGCGGTCGATGAACTCTTGGTCACGCGCCACGGCGCGCGCTCGGTCGTGGGCATCGATGTCGACCCCGGCCTCCTCAACCAGATGGAGCTGCGCATCGAGCGCGCCGGACTCGCGGGCCGCGTACAGGCGCGCGTTGTGAGCCCGGGGCCGCTCCCGTTCCCGGATGCGAGCTTCGATATCGTGTTCAGCAAGGACGCCCTGGTCCAGATACCCGGCAAGGCCGAGGTTTTCCGGGAAGCCTGGCGCGTGCTCAGGCCCGGCGGCCGGTTCATCGCCAGCGACTGGCTGCGCGGGGGAGAGGGCGCCTACTCGCCAGAGATGCTTGAGTTCTTCCGCCTCGAGGGTATCGCTTACAACATGGCCTCGATCGAACAGAGCCGGGCGGCGCTGACCGGTGTAGGCTTCGTGTCCGTCGAGGTCTTGGATCGCAACGACTGGTACCGGGATCTGGCGCGCCGCGAGCTCGCGGCCATGGAAGGGCGGCTCGCGCCGGTCATCACCGAGCGCATCGGCCGGGACCGCGCCCGGCACTTCGTCGACAACTGGCGTCAGCTCGTGATCGTGCTCGAACGTGGCGAGCTCAGGCCCGCGCACTTGAAAGGCACCCGACCAGCGGCCGGCCGCTGACGCGCAGGCGTCGCGCCTGGGGCCATCGCGGCGATCAGGACTGGTTCACTTCGATGCGCGGCGCGGCTTGACGCGCGGGCCGGAACCCAGGTCTTCGAGCAGCTGGTTCGCGGCCGCGCGGAACCGTTTTTCGTCGCCGTAGGAGCGCGCCACCAGCATGGCGCCTTCGAGCGCGCCCAGCAGAATCCGGGCCCGGTCGGCCGGGCTATCGCGGAAATCAAGCGCGCCGCCGGAGCGGCCGTCTTTGAGCACCGCGGCCAGCCAGCGCTCGTTCAGGTCGAAGAAAGCGGTGAGCGCCTGCTGCATCGGTGCCGGCAGGGTGGCGAATTCGGCGGCCAGCATGCCGCACAGGCACAGCCGGTCGTTCTTGATCACGGAATCGTAGAGCGCCGCGTAGCGGCGCAGCTTATCGGCCGCGCCCCTGGCGTCGCGGTCGATGTCGTCGAGCGCCCGGGAGAAGCTCGCGTGGTAGCGCTCGATGAGCGCACGGCCCAAGTCGGTCTTGGACGGAAAGTGGTAGTGCAGGCTGGCCTTGGTGACCTGCAGCGGCTCGGCGATGTCGGCGTAGCTGAAGCCGTTGAAACCGCGCTTCTGCGTCAACTCCTCCGCCACATCCAGGATCCGGCTCACCTGCCCCTGCGGTGCGGCACTGAGCGCCGGCCGGCCGCGCTTTAGCTGGCTTGCTTGCATAGCGGCTTTAACTTACTGGTAGGTAAGGAGGTAGTCTAGCGCGACGCCGCCGCGGGCCCAGCGATGCGGCCGGCCGGGGAGCCACCAAACTTACAGCGCCAGCGACTACGCCAAGGCGGGCTAGGACCCGCCGCCTACTTCGGGGCCACGCTCGACTTGGCTGTCGGGTTGATCGTGATCCCGCGCTGCTTGAGATTGTTGATAAGTAGCTGCGCGCTGGCATTGCCGCCCTCGGCGAGCTTCTGCGTTTTCGCGGCGAGCGTATCGGTGGCGGCGCGCAGCTTCTCGGCCTGCTCGATCGGCACCGCCTGGGCGGCGCGGGTCTGCTCGAGCCCGCGGTAATCGCGCAGCAGCGCGAACGTCTGGAATCCATACCAGCCGAGCGCCGCCACGATCACGAGCAGCAGCGGCACGAACAGAGTGCCGCCTGCGGCCGGCTCCGGCTGCGCGTTCACGGTGCCCGCCCGGCCGGCGGAGTCGCCGGCGCATCGTTCAGGTGAAAGCCCTCGCTCTCGAGCACGCCCTTGATCTGGTCATCGTGATTCTTGATGGCCAGATCGGCGAGCGCGCGGGCCAGGTCCTGGTAGAAGTCGCGGATCGCGACTGTCTGCTGCAGGAACTGGGCACGTGCGCTGACCAGGGCCTGCAGCTTGCGGGTGGCCTCGGACAGGCCGATGTTCACCGCGACCAGGACGATCAAGAGCGCGCCGAGCGCGCACAGCCAGCGGTACTGGAGTCGGTCGAGCACAAGTTCCCCGTCAAATCCGTGCCGGCATGGTACGCGGGGGATGCCGACCCGTCGAGCGGGTGGCGGATCAGCGCGGGCGGCGCGGATCGACGATGACGATGTCGACGCTCTCCGAGCCCGGGTCATAGACAATGCTGGCCGTGCCGTCATTGAGCTGGCGGATCACGTCCTGCACCTTCTCGTCCAGGCTCCGTTCCCGGGCCCCATAGTCGGTGCCCTCGCGCAGCACGAACGCTTCGACCACCTTGCGCAGCAGCTCGGCGCTCAAATATTGGACCGGGACGGTGACCGGTTCCGGCGTGGTCACGGGTTCAGGCGGATGGCGCCGCGGCCGCGGGTGTGCCGGACTGGCGGTGCGGCTGGCAGTCGAATCGCTGGCCGGTGACCCCCCGGCTGTCGGGGCCGGCGAGGTAGAGATAGGGGCCGGTGATGTCCTCGGGTGCGGCGAGCGTTGACCGGTCCTCGCCCGGATAGGCGAGGGCGCGCATGTCGGTGCGGACCGGACCGGGATTGACGAGATTCACGCGCATCTTGCCGTCCAGCTCGTCCGCCAGCACCTGCGCCAGGCCTTCGGTGCCGAATTTCGACACTGCGTACGCGCCCCAGTAGGCACGCCCGCGGCTGCCGACGCCGCTGGTGGTAAAGACGATGCACGGGTCAGCGCTCCTGGCGAGCTGCGGCAGCAGCACCTGCGTCACCACGAATCCGGCCGTCAGGTTGATGTGCAGCACGCGACACCAGGTCGGCACGTCGTAGTGCTCGATGGGAGTGCGATTGCCGAGGATCGCGGCGCAGTGAACGAGCCCGTCGAGCCGGCCGAACTCGCTCGCGATCACCGCCGCCAGCCGGTCGTAGTCCTGCGCGAGCGCGCGCTCAAGATCGAATGGCAACAGCGCCGGCTTGGGTGCGTCACTCGCCACGATTTCGTCGTAGACGGACTCGAGGGTCTTGGGTGTGCGCCCCAGGAGCCCGACGGTCGCGCCGGAGCGGGCGAGATCCCGCGCCACGGCGCGGCCGATGCCAGTGCCGGCACCGGTGACCAGGACCACGCGGTCGCGAAAGGCACCTGGCGCGGGACGATAACGGGCAATGTCGACGCTCACCGTGGCTGACCCTCGCGCGGCAGCCCGGTGCGCCGTGCGGCACGCCAGGCGTGAATGAGCCCTCCGAACGCCTCTATCGCCCCGGATCCTCCGCGCTCGTAATGGCGGCGCGCAAGAGCCGCAAGCTCCCGGTCGGCAAGCGCCGCCTGGACCAGCAGCGGGCGCGCTGCGGATCCGCCGGGGGCGAGCGGCCGCGATTCACCGAGCGCGAGCCGCGCGCGTTCCGCGAGCCGCGCGCGCTGGGTGAGCACTTCCTGCGGCCACGGGTCAGCGGCCATCTCCGTGACGCTGACGGGGCTCGACTCTGGCACTCGCCGGCGTCCGGCGCGCGCGTCCATGCGCATCTCGCGCATGACCTCGAGCAGTCCCAGCGCGCGGCCGAGCGCGATCGCGGCACCTCGGGCATTCGCGAGTTCGAGAATGAGCGCCGCGGATGCCTCGATCGCGCCGCGTCCGGCCCCGAGCCAGCGCTCCAGGTCCTGATCGCTCTCGGGAACCCGGGCCGCGAGCTCCTCGCGCGCGGCGGCCAAGCGCGACTCGAGGAGCGCCGGCTCGCGCCGGGCCTCGGCCAGCGCCCGCGTCAGCGGATGGCGCGCACTGCCGGATGCGAGCCGCTCGAGCTCCTGCTGCCACCAGTCGAGTCGGGCGTGCGCGACCGCGTGCTCGACGATGCGCGCCGTCTCCTTGAGCTCGACATCGAGTCCGTAGAGCGCCGTGAGCGCGGGGCGCGTCGCGGCCGGCGTAAACAGCAACGCGAGCGCGCGTGGCGAACCAGGCGGCGCGGCCTTGGTTGCGTACTCGGCGAGCATCACGGCCTGAGCGCGAGCCACTCGGTCAGCTCGCCGGGGTGGTCGATCATGCCATCGGCCTGCCAGGTCTCGGGGCGATCCGCCTCGCCCAGGTAGCCAAAGCGTGCCACGACCGTGCGCATGCCTGCAGCGCGCCCCGCGCGGATGTCACGCTCGCTGTCGCCCACGTACAGGCAGGCTTCCGGCGCGCGGTCGATGAGCTGTGCCGCGTGCAGCAACGGCTCCGGGTGCGGCTTGCGGCGCGCAAGCGTGTCGCCGCAGACGACGCAGGCGGCCCGGGACGTCAGGGCCTGGGCGGTCAGCAGCGCTTCGGTGAGATAGCCGGGCTTGTTGGTGACGATGCCCCACGGCATGTGCGCGGCGTCGACGGCGGCGAGCAGCGTCTCGAACCCGGCGAACGGCCGGGTATCGACGCTGAGTGCTTCGGCGTAGATGTCCAGGAACCGGCGCCGCAGGCGCTCGAACTCCTCCGGATGCTGCTCGGCAGTGCCCAGGCGCACGAGTGCCGCCGCCCCGTGCGAGACGTACGGGCGGATGGTGTCCATCGCCAGTGTCGGTCGGCCGGTTTCCGTGAGCAGGCG
>Ga0187780_10004015_pt1 | contig 11022 bp, 14 predicted proteins | sample 1015_Q2_SP10_20__FD_132429 | JGI IMG/M metagenome (GOLD analysis project Ga0187780, IMG submission 132429) | Tropical peat soil microbial communities from peatlands in Department of Meta, Colombia - 1015_Q2_SP10_20_MG | ecosystem: Environmental > Terrestrial > Soil > Wetlands > Peat | place...
AAGATAAACCGGCGAGACCAAAGTAATATCGGGGAGGTGGGTACCTCCGCGAAATGGATCGTTCAGCATGGCGACGTCGCCACGTGCGAGGTCGAACGTCTCCAGCGCCGCGCGTACCGACTTGGGCATCGACCCTAGATGCACGGGCATGTGATCGCCCATCGCTATCACCTCACTCTCGGAATCAAAGACGGCGCAGGAATAGTCACGCCGCTCCTTGATGTTCGGCGAGAAAGCGGTCCGCCGCAGGGCGGCGCCCATCTCCTCTGCGATCGAGTGAAAAATATTTTTGAAAATTTCGGTTTCGATGGGATCGCGCGGCATGGTCAGAGAAAGTTTACGACATTGCGACATCAAGCAGCGGTCGATAAGACAACCTCAACATGAAGAATTCTATTGACAATTGAAAGTGATCCACCGCAATATCGGGAGTGAGATAGCGGTCGCGGCAACAAGTGATCGCCTTCAAAGAGAGAAGAAGTACCAAGCAAGGGAAAATAGATAACGGAGGAAAACATGCCAGCAAAGAAGAAAGCTGCCAAGAAGAAGAAACACTAAAGTCGCGCGAGCGATAGCTCGCGACTTCTCAAAAGTTCAGGTCAAGCCTCTCAGAACCAATTTCTGAGAGGCTTTTTTGTGGGCTGGTTAGCCAGTCAGCGCCGAGGCCTTGATGCTGCGATAGGTTACGAATGATCATATCCGCGATGCCGAATCCACCGTGCTCTGCGACGCTCGATGCCAAGGCCTGCAGTCCAAGAAATTGATAATGATCTATGGCTTCGGCTTTCTTCTCGCCGAAGGTCGAGAAGGTATGTTCGAGCGACCCCAGTAACTGATTGAGCAGTACCGCCTCGAACTGATGGGCTGCGCGAGTGAGGCGCAACAGGTTAAATTTTCCAGGCGTTGAAGCCGAGGGATTGGATGATGATGCGACGGGGTTCATCAGATCACCTCGAGGTCGGCTTCCAGCGCGCCAGCGGATTTGATGGCTTGCAATATCGCAATTACGTCACGGGCAGTGGCGCCGATTCGTTGTAAGCCATTAACCAATTGCTCGACACTGGCGCCCTCAGCTAATTCAATGCGCCGTGCGGGAGCCTCCTCTGCCTTGATGTTGGTCTCCGGGACGACCTCGGTCTTGCCTTTCGATTCCGGAAAAGGCTGCGAAACGGAGAACTGGGTGGCCACTTCGATCGACAGGTTGCCATGCAATATGGAGACCGCCCCCAAACGGACATCCCTTCCCATTACCACGGTTCCAGTTCGCTCGTTTACTACGACCTTGGCACGGTGATGTACTTCAATGCTGAGATTTTCGATTCGCGCCAGTACAGCAGGAATTTTCTGGAGATCCGGAGCAGTCACATCGACATCAACTCGCCGGCTGTCGGCAACGGTGGCAATCTCGTGCTGAAATTCCTGATTAATGCCGTTTGCGACCGCTTCGGCAGTAGTGAAATTGGGATCATTCAAGAGCAGTGAAAGCTTTCGAAGTGCGCTCAGGTCAATCGAACTGTCCCGCTCCACGAGCGCTCCGCCGGGAATTCGTCCGGCCGTAGGATGATTCACCTGTTTGGCATTGGTTCCACCACCCTCGCTGAAGCCTCCGAGCGTAAGTGGACCTTGGGCGCTGGCATAGATCTGTCCATCGGCTGCGTAGAGAGGTGTGAGCAGCAACGTGCCTCCTTCCAGGCTGCGGGCGTCGCCAGCCGAGGAAACGGTCACATCGAGTCGCGTACCAGGGCGCGCGAAAGGTGGCAGGGTAGATGTCACAAATACTGCCGCGACGTTCTTGACGATGATCGTGCCGGCGGGAGCCTGCACACCCATGCGTTGAAGGATGTTGGCCAGCGTTTGATTGGTGAACAGGGTTTGCTGCTTGTCGCCGGTGTTGCGCAAACCCACGACAACGCCGTAACCGAAAACCGGATTGTCGCGGATTCCCTCGACAGAAGTGACGTCGCGGATCAGGGCTTTGCGCACCATGTCATCGGCGCAGGCGAGCAAGCTTGTGAACAAGACGAATAAGATCAAAGCGCGAAGTTTCATGGCGGCTTCCATTAAAAGCCCACAATCTTCAGCAGAGTGCGGACGAGCGGATTAGGGGGCCGCGTTCCATCGCTGAGCACGCCCTTTCCTTTGAGTTCAAGTTCGAGGTTCGCGATCGAGTTGGAGGGCACGCTGCCATCGGGTGCGATGTCTCCCTGGCGAACCAGGCCGCGCAGCACGATGGTCTGCTTCTCGTTGTTCATCGTGAGCTGCCGCTCCGCTTCAATCACCAAGGCCCTGCTAGGGAGCACAGCGACGACCCTTCCGGCCAATGTCGTATTCAGGGTGGAGGTGGTCGACCCCTGTGATTTGCCAGCCAGATTCTGGGAGGATTGGGGAGAAAAGATCTGCTGCACTCCGCTGGTCTTGAGATGTCCTGCCAGGGCGCTGATGCCAGAACTTGCATTAAAAGTTCTAGCGGTGGATACAGTATTGGCGTTGCTGGCCGTCATGCCCTGGGCCACCACGATGGTGATCAAATCACCGACGTGCATGGCCTTGTAATCCGCGTTCATGTCGGCGAACCGGCCGTTGTTTGTCCACAGGCTGCCAAGAGTGGCATGGCTCAAGTCGGGACTCTGCTGCTGCATGCGCTGGACATATTGAGTCAGTGTCTCTTGCTGGATTTTCTGCGGGTCAGAGCTTTTGGCAGCGGCGGCGACCGAGGCCAAGATCAGAACCGAAATCGCATTCTTTGCAACCGTGGACATGATTCTCCTTTCGGGCTTACAACTCGGCATGCAGCATCTGCTCGCCGACGACCAGTGCGACAAAAGTGCGCCGGCTGCGCTTATCGAAGACCTTAATGCGCTGGTCAAGCAGGCCAGACTCGAGACAGATCACCGGCAGGGAAATTCGCGTGCTGGCGTTTTCCAGAAGCAGAGTGGCCGGTTTACCTCTTGCAACCAAGGCTGGGCCTGACGTTGCAGTTGCCGGAGCTGCAGGCATTTGATTGAGGCGCCACTCCTGACCTTGCGGCAGGAGCACGCGCACCAGAAAAGTTCCGCAGGATCTATGATCCAAACACCGAATGCGAGCGTTTGCCCCTCGCCCCGATATGCCTGGCCGAATTCGCATGACCTGCAACTGGAAATTCTCCTCAGCGGCGGCCATCGACTCGGGCAGGATTAGCCTCGCGTTCTGAGGCAGAGGGTCGTTTCCAGATTTGCTCAGGAATTCGGAAATGGCTTTCCGCACGCCGGCCTCGCTGATGGGCCAGCCACTCGAGCGAATGACCACCATGGAAGGCACCACCATCTGACGGACCAAGTCTGCGTGGGTTGTGAGGGCAGTCATGATCTGTTCGACGCGTAGAGTACGCGAGCTGCCGGTTTGCGGGGCCCGGCAGAGGGGAACGGCCTCACTTGATTGCTGTACACGCTGAGATACGTTCAGCGGCAACAGATCAGAGAGCAGAACCGTCGTGTGGTTCACGTCGACCAGATCACGGAGGTAAATTGGCTCCTGAAATTTTTCTGCGGCAAGCAACACGGAGTTCAGCGATATGAGGCAAAACGTCAGGAAAAGAATTCTCATCGCAAGCATCCCTAGTGGCTGACGTTGTTGAGTCCTTGCAGCATTTCATCGGCGGCCTGAACGACGCGCGTGTTCGCCTCATACGCTCTCTGGGCCACGATCATCTGAACGAACTCCTCGACCACGTCGACGTTGGATTGTTCGAGATAGCCTTGCTGGATCGATCCAAGCCCTTCGCTCCCACCTGGCGTGCCTTGCACCGGATCACCCGAAGCGGTGGTCTGAAGAAAGAGATTCTTGCCGATGCTGTTCAATCCGCCGGGATTGGGGAACAGGGCGAGCTGGATGGTGCCAACCTGCTGAGCCTGGGCCTGACCGGCTGTCGTAACACTGACCGTACCGTCCTGACCGATGGTGATGGAGGTAGCTCCGGTGGGGATCGTGATGTTGGGAGAAATTGGATTGCCGTCAGCGGTCACGATGTTGCCGTTGGCATCAAGCTGAAACGCGCCGCTGCGGGTGTATGCCGTTTCGCCGGAGGGTAGAGTCACCTGAAAAAAGCCATTGCCGGAAATCGTAAGGTCGAGCGGGTTGCCGGTCTGGCTGAAGTCTCCCTGCTGCTGCACGATTTCGGACGTCGCGGTGCGTGTGCCTAAGCCGACCTGCAGTCCGGCCGCGAAGGTGGTTTGCTGAGTAGCGGCGGTGCCCGGCATGATGACATTCTGATAAAGCAGATCTTCGAACTGGATACGGCGCTTGCGAAATCCGGCGGTGCTGGAATTCGCGAGATTATTCGCGACATTGTCGAGGTTCGTCTCTTGTGCACTCATTCCGCTGGCTGCGGTGTACAAGGCTCTTAACATCGTGCCCTCCTATACGTGGGACAAATCGCTTGCCGCGATGTGATCGAGGTTTGACTGAAAGGCGGACATAGCTCGTTCCAGCATTTCGGCCTTGCGCTGAATGGTGATCAGCTCCGCCACGGCAGCAACGGAATTCACGTTCGATGACTCAAGCATCCCCTGGCGAACGTAGGAATCGGGTGCGGGGCGCACATCTTTCTGCGGCACTGAGTAGTACGAATTGCCGATAGCAGCGGGCGCACTGGCCGAAGTGAACTGGACAACGCGCAACTTGTCGACAACCGCGCCGTCAGAGGAAAGCGTCCCGTCCGGGCTGATGGAAATGGCGCCGCCAGGAATGGTGATGGGACCCTGCTCGCCAAGAAGCGGGTCGCCGGCATTGGTGGTCAATCGCCCGGTCGGGGAAACCTGAAAGTTCCCGTTGCGCGTGTAGAGAACTCCTCCCTGGGTTTGAACTGCGAAGAAACCAGACCCTTCGATTGCCAGATCGAGCGAATTGCCGGTCCGATCCAGATTGCCCGCACTCAGGTCGAGGCGGCTGCCGCCAAGCAAACTGAAATTGTTGATGGCGCGGTTCAGCGGATCGCCCGAACCTGCCAACGAATCTGTGAGAAACGAACGAAACAGAGGCTGCTGAGAACGATAGCCGGTGGTGTTGATGTTAGCGAGGTTATTGGCGACCAGGTCCAGCGCCCGACTCTGCGCCTGCAAGCCCGCACACGCTGCATAGTATCCGCTGTTCAATTTATTCTCCGCTAAGCCCGTGAGCATGCGGGCAGCCAATCGGTGTGACCAGTACTTTTCGCGCAAGTCGGTGTTGCGCAAGCGATTTCAGACGCGGACGGAATGAGCAGAATTTAATGGTAAGCAGTTGGGAATCGATTGCCGATCTACCCGAGAACGGCCAGGCAGAAAATTCCCTCAGAGTGCCATCTGAGTATGGAACTGAGGGGCGAGGTTACGCAGGTAAGATCGCGGGGCCGGAATCAACCTTTGGTGCGGGCATTGGTTACCCGCATAGGGTAAAGCTCCCAGCGGTTCAGCCCACCGAGGACTGACGGGTCGTTTTCGCCGAAGTGCCGGGCTTCGGACTCATCTGCAACCTCCAGAATGCCAACCCCGAAAGCTCCGCCGGTTGCCAGTACTGGCCCGTAAAGCAGAAGCTTGCCTGCCTCGAATTGCCGTTGAAAATAGAGCGCGTGCGCGTCCATCAAGGCTTTCTCTTCAGCGGTTATATCCTGGGGGAAGGTTGGTCTGGGCGGAATCAGCTTGAAGAAGTAGTGCTGCTTGGCCATCGCAGAGGCATTATAGCGAAACGTTAACATCGGACTTGCTCGTGCAGTGGGGCATAATGCCGAGGGAATCCTTTCCAGAGACGGAGAAAGAATATGAAATTTGATCATGCAGTCAAGGTCCGGCTACTGGTGATCGCCACTTCACTGAGCGCAATTGCCCTACGTCCGTATCTCGCTCCACCTACGGTAGAGGCACAGTCTGGCGGGTCCGGAGCGTTCTATGTCGAGCCGGGCGTTGCGATGCTGCGCTCCCCCGATGGCAGCCAACAAGTGTTGGGAAAAGTCGTGGTGGACCTACGTAACGGAAATATCTGGGGATTCCCGACCATGACTCAAGATCCCTACCCGGCCGCGGGAGTGCGGACTACTCCGCCCACTTCGCATCCATTTTTGCTCGGCAAATTTGCGCTGGCAGATATGGAGAGGTAAGCGGGAGTCGTGGTGATTCGGGGAAAACCGCAATTATCGCGGAAGGCTTTTCTATGAGTCTGCCCGGTTCGCGTGCTGCGGTGAATAAGGAAAGGTCCTATGAGCGGGCAGGCAGAACCAGCCATTTGAGGAGCATATTGATAAGGGTGAGGACGATGCCTCCCCAGAAGGCAGAAAAGAAGTTCTGGATGTGAAAGCCGGGCACGAGTTTGGACGCGAGCTCGATCATGAGAGCGTTAATCACGAACCAGAAGAGCCCTAACGTAAGAATCGTAAGGGGGAACGTAACCACTTTCAAGAAGAGCCCGAGCGTGGCATTGACGAAGCCGATCACGATTGCGGCGATCAATGCGGCCGATGCATCCTTGACGACAAATCCGGGCACGAGCCGCGACGTGATCCATACGGCAAGTGCGCTCACCACCCAATGAATAAGCATTAGCAACATTGCTGTGGTCCCGTTTGTGCTGGCGGACAGAATACAGGATTCGCAACCCTAATGCATTAGCTGAATAGCGAAGGATGAAAGCAGCCGCTCTTGTGGCTCTTGAGACGTTTTTCCTGTTCCCATCTACAATGGCAGAAGTACTTACGTTCATAGAGGAGAGACGAATGCAACGCAAGGCAAGCGCAATCTGGAAGGGCGGTCTTAAAGATGGCAAGGGCTCGGTATCTTCGGCGAGTGGTGTACTGACGAATACGCCGTACTCCTTTACTACGCGATTTGAAAATACACCGGGGACGAATCCTGAGGAGTTAATTGCTGCGGCGCATGCCGCATGTTTTTCCATGGCGCTGTCGGCACAGCTAGGCAGTGCCAATCTGACCCCATCAAGCATTGAGACAGCTGCGACACTCACGATGGAAAAACTCGATTCCGGCTGGACCATCACGGCGGTCCACCTGGATGTGGTCGGGCACGTACCGAAGGCGGACGCGGCTGCATTCCAAAAAGCGGCTGAGAATGCCAAGAGCGGTTGCCCGGTTTCCAAGGTGCTCAAGGCCAATATCACCATGAATGCAAAACTGGAAGGATAGCCAGCCAAAGGCCGTTGTGAGTGGCGTCACTTACCGGGGACGATTGGCGCCTTCGCCCACTGGTCTGCTGCATCTCGGCCATGCGCGCACTTTCTGGATCGCCGCACAACGAGCTTCTGCGAATGGCGGGTCGCTGGTCCTGCGCAACGAGGACCTGGATGTGCAACGCTCCCGGCCGGAATTTGCGCAGGCGATGATCGAGGAGTTGCGTTGGCTGGGCCTTCGCTGGGACGAAGGCCCGGATTGTGGCGGTCCGTACGGCCCGTATTCACAGAGCGAGCGGCGCGATCATTACTTCCAAGCCTGGCGAAGGTTGCGAGACGGAGGTTTCATCTATCCGTGTACTTGCTCGCGCAAAGACCTGGCGCAGGCTGCCAGTGCGCCGAATGACACGGATGACGAGCCGATTTATCCTGGCCGATGTCGTTCACGAAATGATGGGAGAAATTTTGCCGAGCCCGCGGGTGTGAACTGGCGTTTTCGGATTGCGGATGGAGAAGAGATCTCATTTACTGATCTTCATCTGGGCCGGCGGACTTTCGTAGCGGGCGGAGAATTCGGCGATTTTGTGGTCTGGCGACGGGACGATGTGCCGGCATACCAGCTCGCCGTCACGGTTGATGATGCGCACATGCAAATCACGGAGGTGGTGCGGGGCGCGGACCTCTTGAAGTCGACGGCCCGGCAGCTGCTTTTGTATCGAGCACTCGGCTGGAAGCCGCCGGCGTTCTATCACTGCGAACTGGTAACTGATGATTCTGGAGCGCGCCTGGCGAAACGGCATGATGCCCTGAGCATCCAGCATCTGCGCGAATGCGGATGGAGCGCGGAGCAGGTGGTTGCGCGTGCGATGGCTTCGGGAGCGGCCAAGCCGCTGCTATAAATTCGTTGTATATACCTGATTATCTTTTTTGATTGGCAGTGAAGCGGGCGTCGCGATACCCTTACAAGTTCTTGTCCGTCCGTCCCCCAACGCTTATCGTTGCACCCCGAATTTAAATGAACAGGTAAGGAGATTCATGTCGAACGAATTGCGCAATTTCCTGGCTATCCCCTATGACGAACTGGAAGAAATGAACCTGAATGCCAAGGAGCAGCGGCAGACGCGGGTCGCGCCGAAAAAAATTCAGGAGGAGCGGCTGGATTATTTGAGCGGCGAAAAGCGCATAAAGGCCGTAACCGTGCTGTTCAGCGACCTGGAAGGCCGCCTGCACATGCTGGATTATGACAAGAAGTTCCTGCTCAAGAGCTACGACAACCTGACTTTCGACGGTTCGTCGATTCGTGGTTTTACCGCACAGCGTGAAAGCGACTTGCGGCTCGGCATCGACTGGGGCGCTTTCTATTGGGGGCCGGCAGATGTTTTTGGGCCGGGCAAAGTGCTGGTGTTTGGCGATGTTATCGACAAAAACGGCGAACCGTATGCGGCCGATATTCGTGGCGTGCTGAAAGGGTATGCCGAGAGCCTGCACAAGAAGAATGGCTACACGTTGAATGCCGCGAACGAAATTGAAGGATTTCTGTTTCAGGGGCCGGACGCAGAGCGCCGTTACCACGAGACCGGGAAATTCGAATATGTAAATACGGGCGGCTACTATCACTCGCTGCCCGGCGATCCGTTGCGGACATTCATCGACACGGTCGCAGAAGTGCAGCGGGCGATGGGATTCCAGAACGAGAAAGACCATCCTGAAGTTGCGCCATCACAATTTGAAATCAACTACGGATACGGAGAGGTGGTGGCGGCGGCGGACCAGATTCAGCTCTACAAGCTGGTGTGCCGCCAGGTAGCGACGAAAATGGGATGCACCGCTTCGTTCCTGCCGAAACCGGTAGTTGGGGTCAACGGCAGCGGCATGCATACCAACGTGTCGGTCAGCAAAGGTGGAAAGAACCAGTTCTGGGATGCGAAGGGCGAAGAGAAGCTGAGCAAGTTTGGCTGGGAGTTTGTCGATCGCCTGCTGACTCACGGCAATGACATCTGCCTGCTGCTGAATGCCAGCGTGAATGCCTATCGCAGGCTGGATCCGCACTTTGAGGCGCCCAACCAGCTGAAGGCTTCGCCGACCGATCGCGGGGCCATGGTGCGCATTCCCATCGGCAACGAGAGGAGCATGCGAGTCGAAGTGCGCTGCGTTGCTCCGGATGCGAATCCGTATCTGGTCATGCACTCAATCTTCAAGACCGGCCTTGAGGGTGAGACTGCGAAGATCAAGAATCTGCGGCAGGCGCAGCGGTACTTGCCTGACAACATCTACGCGGCACTCGACAATTTCAGGAAAGCTGGATGGACGACGAAGCTTCTGGGTGAGGATGTGAAGGGCCGCTACGCCGACCTGAAAGAAGCTTCCGCCGATCGCTGCCCGCGTCAACTGGGAACGTTTGTAAAGGCACCCGAGGTTCAGTACCACCACGAGGTGTACAACCAGTTCCTGTGGAACCTGTTTTAACGAACTGCAGATTCCTTGTCGCTTGTGCTCTCAGAATGACAAGGCGATAGGAAAGTTGCTTTCAAAAGAAAAGGCCACGCGAATCGCGTGGCCTTTGACATTCGGCCAGCTGGCTTTCGTTGCCGAGGTTTCGCCGTTCAGCAGAGAAAAAGCGCCACAGACTGCGAAAAACGCGCTTAGGGCAGCAGCGTGTGGTCTAATAGAAGGACTCGAAAGCTCTGATGCCGTCTGCAAGAACAATTCTGCGCCGCCGAGTGAAGCATGTGGGGCGAAATATTCGCGGTGTGCGCGAAGGGATCCGGGCGCTGCTGTCCAGCGATCATCCGCTGCTGGCGCATATTATTCCGATCCGGCGCTGCAATCTGGCCTGCGAGTACTGCAACGAGTTCGACGATTTTTCCAAGCCGGTACCCACACAAGCCATGTTTCAGCGCGTCGACAAGCTGGCGGAACTGGGCACATCTGTAATCACGATCAGCGGCGGCGAACCGCTACTGCATCCCGAGCTGGATGAAATCATTGGACGAATCCGCACACGCGGAATGGTTGCGGGGCTGATCACCAACGGCTATCTTCTCGTGCCGGAGAGAATTGAGCGCCTGAATCGCGCAGGCCTGGAGTGGCTGCAAATCTCGATTGACAATGTGACTCCCGATGAAGTTTCGAAAAAAAGCCTGAAGGTCCTGGATAAAAAAATCGAGATGCTGGCAGAGTACGCTGAATTCCACGTGAATATCAATTCCGTGGTCGGTGGTGGTGTGCGCAATCCCCAGGATGCGCTGACCATTGGAAAGCGGGCGCTTGAGCTGGGATTCAGTTCGACAGTGGGGATTATCCACGATGGGGATGGGCAGCTGCAGCCACTGGGAAGCGAAGAGCGGCGCGTATATCACGCAATGAAGGCGCTCGAGAAGCGCAGCTTCACTCGGATCAACGCTTTTCAGGACAACATCGCACTGGGCAGGCCGAATCAGTGGCGCTGTCGCGCCGGGGCGCGCTATTTATACATTTGTGAGGACGGGCTGGTGCACTATTGTTCGCAGCAACGCGGCTACCCGGCGATTCCGCTCGAAAAATACACTGTGCACGACCTTCGGCGGGAGTACGTGACGGAAAAATCGTGCGCTCCACACTGCACGGTTTCGTGCGTGCATCAAGTTTCGATCTTCGATTCCTGGCGTGCCCCGCAGCATCCCTCGCCCGCGCCGGTTGCGCCGAGTGCCGGCGGGCTGGTGCAGATCGACTGAATTTCCTAACGAGAGTTTTGAACTGCAGTTTCCTCGACATGTCCCTTCGGCTTCGCTCAGGGCAGGCTCTCGCCGCAGATGCGGCAGGGAACAGCTCGGAATGACAATGGAGCGGGTGACGCGCTGGGGCTTTATTTTTTCTGTGCGGTCGGTGGCAGCATTCCATTCAAACGAA
>Ga0187780_10004017_pt1 | contig 11019 bp, 10 predicted proteins | sample 1015_Q2_SP10_20__FD_132429 | JGI IMG/M metagenome (GOLD analysis project Ga0187780, IMG submission 132429) | Tropical peat soil microbial communities from peatlands in Department of Meta, Colombia - 1015_Q2_SP10_20_MG | ecosystem: Environmental > Terrestrial > Soil > Wetlands > Peat | place...
GGGCGGGCCAGGGCCTTCCTCGACCGGCAGCCCTGGGACCGGGTTGACCTGCCGATGATCTGCCGCTGCCTGCGCAGCACCCGGCTTCCCGGTTAGCTCGCACGAGACCGCAGGCCGCGGTCGATGAAGCGGATCATCCACTCGAAGCTCTCGTCCGGATCGGCGTCCCACTGGAACCCTCCGGAGGCCTCTAGCATGGCGAAGCCGTGCATCGTGCTGCGGATGGTGCGGATGGCGTGGTTCATCTCGCTCTCGCCGATGCCGTATCCGCGCAGCACGGCGGAGATCGAGTTGATCACGCGGGTGCTCGCGGCAAGCAACGGGTCGTCCGGGCCGGTGAACTCGGCACCGGTGGTGGCCGTATAGCGTCCCGGATGCGCGGACACGTAGGCCCGGACCGCGGTCAGCATCGCGGCCAGGGCGTCGCGCCCTGACCTGCCCTGCACGGCGTCACGGATCACCTCGCCAAGCTCGGTCATGGCCAGAGTGGCCAGCCGGTGCTGCACGTCGGACAGGCTGCCGACGTGCTTGTACAGCGATGGCGTACGGACGCCGAGCCGGTCGGCGAGCAGGCCCATGGTGACGCCGGAGTACCCGATCTCGTCGGCCAGACCGGCGGCCGAGTTCACCACGTCGTCGCGGGTCAGCCCGGCCCTAGGCACCTGCGTGCTCCTTGAGGAAGGGAAGTACGAGCGCGGCCACCTGGTCGGGCGACTGCGCGTGCGGGTAGTGCCCAGCGCCGTCGACCATCGCGACCGTACCCAGCCCAGACGGCATGGCGGCGACGATCGCGTCGCCCTCCGCCCTCGGATCGGCGAAGTCGGGATCGAGCGTGCCCATGATGACCAGGGCCGGGCATCTGACGTTGGGCAGTTGCGCGCCGGCATCGGCGGGCGTGGACTTGCCTGTCTTGATGAACTCCGCCATCCGGCCGGGCTCGCGCAGCTTGGTAGCCAGCGCGGCCATGTAGTCGGCGTAGTCGGCGGGCTTGGTCGGGTAGGCCACGTCGAGGTAGCGAAGCCACAGGCCCAGGCTGCGGAATACCTGCGTTCCGGCCAGCAGGGTGGTGCCCCGGCGGTAACGGCGGATCCGCACCAGGCCGCCCAGGCTGAGCTTCTGCGTCTTGGTGAACGGGTTGATCTCGACGATGCCGCTGACCAGTTCGGGCTCCATGGCCGCGGCGATGGTGGCCGCGCCGCCCGAGATGGAATGCCCGACGATGATCGCCGGCCCCCCGAAGTGCCTGATCAGCGCGACCAGGTCGGCTGCGATGTCAGTGCGGGTGATGGCCTCGGTGCCGGTGACGGACTTCCAGTTCATGCTGGACTCCCCGTGCCCGCGCAGGTCCGCGCTGACCACCCGGAAGCCGGCCTGCGCGAGCTTGGGAGCCAGGAACCGATAGGCCTGCCCGCGGTCGCCGATGCCGTGCGACAGCACTACCAGCGGGCCTTGGCCGGTCACGTCGTAGGCGATCCGCCCGCCCTCGATGTCCACGAACTCGGTCATGTCGCCCTCCATAGCTAATCTTGATAGCTAAAAAGCTAATCTAATTAGCCAAGGATGTCAAGAGCCGAGCGGCCGAGGGTCATCAGGGCCTGCTCCGTGCCGGGCGGCACCGCATCGGCCAGGGCCTGCTCCGTGCCCGGCGCCGCCACATGTAGATGACGGAACCGGCCACGATGGCCGGGGCCGCTGTGCACCGCGAACACTCCGGCCAGGCCGGGGGCGACCAGGGCTTGTAAAGGCCCCTTGACATGATGGCAAAGTAAAGCTACCTTGACATCATGCGTAACCGGGTCCGTGAGCAGCGCATCCAGCGGGCACTGTCGCAGGCGGAGCTGGCGGCGGCCCTGGGTGTATCCCGGCAGACGGTGATCTCGATCGAGGGCGGCCGTTACCTGCCGTCGCTGCCGCTGGCGTTCCGGATCGCGCGGTTCTTCGACGTAACAGTCGACAAGATGTTCGACCCGGAAGAAGGGGAGGCGGTCTCCTGATGAGGTTCCTTCGGTCTCGTCTGCGTGCGCCGGTGTCGATCGCCGTGGTCGGTACGGTACTGACCGCCATCATGGGGGTTAGCCAAGGATGGGCGCCCGCGCTCGTGCTGGCCGTCGCGACTGTGGTTTTCGCGGTCGGTGTCTACGCGTGGAGCGGGAAGGACACCGACGTGGGCGCGGTGATGGGTCACCGTGCCGACGAACGGCAGGCGGGCATCCGAATGAAGGTGAGCGCCCTGCAGGGGGAGGTCATGACCGTAGCCGCCGCCATCGTGTTCCTGGTCGCGGTCATCGGCAAGGCCACCGTCTGGCCCAGGGCCAACATCTGGCCCTACGAGATTCCGCTGATCCTGGCCGGCCTGGCCGGCCTGGTCGGCTGGGCGATCTACCGGGACCGCGGCGACGGCGACGACGCAGACGCCGAGCAGGCCGAGCCTCGCGTCCCGGTCAGGCCCGGGCCGTTATCCGCCCAGGTACTGGAGCACGGCGAGCACGCGGCGGTTGTCGCTCTCGTCGGGCGGCAGGTCGAGTTTGCTGAAGATGCTGGCCACGTGCTTCTCGACCGCCCCGCCCGAGACCACGAGCTCGGCCGCGATCCCGGCATTCGACCGACCCTCGGCCATCAGGGCCAGCACCTGGCGCTCCCGCGGGGTCAGCGTGGTCAGGCCGCCGCGCTGCCGGCTGGCGCGGAACAGCTGGCTGACCACCTCCGGATCCAGTGCGGTGCCGCCGCTCGCTACCCGCTCCAGCGCTGCGGTGAACTCGGCCACGTTGGCTACCCGGTCCTTGAGCAGGTAGCCGACCCCGGCCGCGCCGCCTTCGAGCAGCTGCGCGGTGTAGGACGTCTCGATGTACTGGGAGAACACCAGCACGCTGGTGCCGGGAAACTCCTTTCGCAAGGCCAGCGCGGCACGCAGTCCCTCGTCGGTGTGCGTCGGCGGCATCCGGATGTCTACCACCGCCACGTCGGGCCGGTGCTCGGCCACCGCGGTGAGCAGCGCGTCGCCGTCGGTGACCGCCGCGCATACCGAATGCCCGCGGTCCTCGAGCAGCCGGGTCAGCCCCTCCCGCAGCAGCGCGGCATCCTCCGCGATCACGACGCGCATCACAGTCCCCTAAGCTTTCGGCGGCAGCTCGACGGTCACCGTGGTCGGGCCGCCCGGCGGGCTGGACACGTCGAGTCGCCCGTCCACCGTGGATACCCGCTGGGCCAGCCCGGCCAGCCCGCTGCCGCGGGCTGCGTCCGCCCCGCCGATGCCGTCATCGGTGACTTCGAGGCGAAGCACGCCGGACCGTTCGGTATGAATATTGATCTTGATCTCATTGGTGTAGCTGTGCTTGGTCGCGTTGGCGATCAGCTCGGCCGCGCTGAAATAGGCGATGGTCTCGATGGCGGCGGCGGGACGGGTCTGGATGTCCGCGGTGAGGGTGGCCGGGATCGCGCTGCTTGCGGCCAGGGTGGCCAGCGCGCTGGCCAGGCCGACCTCGAGCGCGGGCGGGTGGATTCCACGGGCCAGGTCGCGCAGGTCGGCGAGCGCGTCCACCGCGTTGCGCTGCGCGGCGTCGATCAGCTCCCTGACCGTCGCGTTGTCGGCGTGCTCGTCGTCGTCGCCCAGCTTCTCCCGGGCCATGCCCAGGTTCATGGCCAGCGCGGACAGCCGCATCTGCGCGCCGTCATGCAGGTCCCGCTCGACCCGTCGCAGCTCCGCGGCGGCGTCTTCTACCGCCAGTGTCCTGGTCCGCTCCAGCTCGCTGACCCTGCTCGGCCCGAGAAGGGCACGGGCCAGCCGCCGGTCCCCCGCGTTGATCCCCCGGGCCAGCCACGTCGCGGCGATCACCCCCACCGCGCCGACCACGGCCACCAGGAAGGTGCCCGGCCAGGTCGAGATCTTGAGATGTCCGCCGACCGGAAACGGTATCAGCGCCACCATGGGATGCAGCGTGCCCCCGGAGTGGTGGCGGAACAGCACCCAGACGACCGGGTAGGTCATGTCGATCAGGCCGATGACCACGCCCGCCACTGCATACAGCTGCACGGCGGCGACGGGCAGCTTGACCAGGCTGTACGAGATCGCGCGCCAGGCCACCCGGTCTCGCAGCCGCCGGTCGAGCCGGCCGAGGATGCCGGCGCCCGGCTGGAACTTCTGCGGTGCCTGGACCTGGTAGCCGAGCAGCCACGAGGCCAGGCGGCGGTGCAGGGCGCCCAGCCGCCTGCTGACCCGCAACGCCACGGTGAGCAGCAGCAGGCCGACCACGGTACCAAGGACCGACGCGGAAACGAGCAGGCCGGCCCCCAGCAGCACCAGTGTGATCCAGAACCCGGCCATCCCGGCCAGCCCGCCGAGGACGCAGTAAAGCAGCTCGCGAACGGTCCGGCGGGTGAGCGGGGCACGCAGGATGGTGCCCGTCACCCGCCGGATGTCCTCGCCCATGGACCTTATTGTCTCCCGCTACGCGCTAGTGCTCAGGCGTCGCGCCGGTCCGCGGCCTTGACCAAGCCGCGTGCCTCGATCATGAGAAAGCCTCCCGTTGTTTCTCGCGTGTCGCGCGAGAGCGTGCCCGGCCCCCGTCCGGCGGGCACGCTCGTGCATGTGGGATTCACGCTATGAACCGGGACCCGGCGCGGGAACGAGGTCACCACCCGTGTTTGGGGTGGGGTTTCCCCCCGTAATGAGGGCCTGCGCGGGCTGACCCCAGCGCTCAGCCGCTGCGCAGCGCGGTCAGTCCTCCGGCATCGCCATCAGCTATCTGCCCGCCACCGGGCGGATCCGGGATCGGCTCAGGCCGGCCGGGGCCCGGCGGGCTACCCGGACCGCCGCCGTCCGGCTGCGGGCCGGTCGCGTTGGCATACCCCGAGCCGGCCGGGCCCATCATGAGCCCGATGACCGGGAAGGCCACGCAGATCAGGGCGTAGAACACCACGGCCCCGCTCGCGTTGAGTTCACGGCCGTACAGGGCCGAGGCGGTCAGGTGCTGCCCGTGGTAGAGCCAGCCCCGTAGCCAGGCCGACTTGAGCATCAGCGCGGTCGTGCCGGTGCCGAGAACGGTGACGGTCAGGGCACCCACGCCGTTGCACACCAGCCCCGCGGCAAGGCCCTGCCAGGACCGGGCGGCACTGGCCTGGCCGGGGTCGTCAGGTACGTAGCAGCGCTTCCCGGCGAGAGCGCCGGCGACAAACGGCGCGCTGAAGAGCAGGATCCAGGCCAGGGCCACGAGCGGGTCGGTCGCCGATCCGTGCAGCCACGGATTGGTAGCGGTGTTCGCGCCGCCGAGCGGGTCTACCGCGTACATCACGAGACCTAGTACCAGGCCCGCGCGGGCGCCGATGGTCAGCGTGGCGGGGGCCACCTTGGCGCGCCGTGCGGTCAGCGCGAGCATAACGGCCAGGTAGGAAGCCGTGATGACCAGGATGATGATCTCGCCGCCCCAGGTGGGGCCGCCGGAGACGGTGCCCGGCACCGGGAGCCCTCCGTTGCTGTTCCCGACGTCATACGTGCGCAGGTCGATACCCCCTCGCGGGACCGCGCCGACGAACATGTCGGTGACGGCCTTGGCCGACATGACGGCCAGGATCGCCGCGTAAGAGCCGACCCGGAGCCACCGGGCCTGCCGGTTGTCGGGCGGCCCGAGCAGCCGGCAGGTCAGCAGCGGCAGGCCGGCCAGCATCGCCAGCGTGATGATGACGTCACCCTGGTCGGCGGCGCCATGGCTGATGCTGACCGAGGACTTCGGCCAGGCTCCCCAGGCCGCTGCCGCCGCAGCCGACGCGAACAACACGAGGGTGCCGGTTCTGCGTACCATCTGGGTCTCCTTCGCTATCAGTCGCACCCCGCCCGCCCGCCAGGCCAGCCGCTGCCAGCCGGGAGGCACCTCGCGCGCTTCGGCCCAGATCGCCTCGGCCCAATCCCGCCGTGCCGCCGGCACCAGCCGTACTGCGGCCCGCTCGGCCGTGGCCGCTGCCCGGCTCAGCCAGCTCATGGCACCGATGGCGCGGCAATACCACGCCCGCCCCGCGGGCTCACGCCCGGACGCGCCTTGGCTCTGGCCGGCTCCGCCTCGGCCAGAGCCGCTGTGGCGGTGGCCAGCCCGTCGGCGGTGAGCCGGTACAGATGCCGCCGCGGTCGGCCCGGCACCGGCTCCTCCTGCCAGCACGCCTCGACCAGACCCCGGTCGGCCAGCCGGATCAGGATCGGGTACAGCGTGCCCGACTTCAGCCCCGTCTGCCGGGCCAGCGCGTACCCGTGCCGCCACGCCGACGGCTGCTCGAACAGCGCCGCCAGCACGGACAACGTCTGCGGCGAGAACTGAGGACGCGATCCCATGGAGGGCACCCTACCTATGTAGACACTAAGTTGTCTACATAGGTAGAGGGGCCGCTTTCCAGCCGACTCGGGGGTTGAACCGAATCCGGGCCGGGGCCGTTCAGGCAAGTAGATAGGTGCTCTTGGCCGCCCTCACCCCAAGCCAGCGGCCGGGCACTTGACTACGCCGTGAGCACTGCCCGTCCGCGCTCCGGCTATCGCGGCGGCGTGCTCACGGCCCCCGGCCGTGGTCCAGAGCGCAGGGCCACGGCCGGACACCGCGCTTACGTGACCGGAACGAGCCGGCCTGCCGGTCAGTCCCAGACCGGCTCGGCCCGGTTCGCGCCGATGAATTGGCGCATCACCCCGAGCCCGCCGGTCGCGGTAACCGTTCCCGCCTGCGGCTGGATATCCCCGGCGACTAGCCGGAGCAGAGTGGTCTTGCCGGCTCCGTTCGGCCCGACTAGCGCCGCCGTGATCCCCTCGCCGATCCGGAAGCTCACGTCGTCGAGCAGCGTCCTGCCGTCAGGCAGGACCTGGCTGACGTGGGCGACGTCAACGTATCCGGAGGAACTCACGAAGGGACAATACGTCTACTCAGCCGCGAGACGGAATGAAACGCGGCCCGGCAGGGCTGTCGGTGGCATGAGCATCGAGCTGGGCAGGATCGGCATCTGGCGGCACCCTTCGGGGCTCAGCCCGGAGCTGGCCGCCGAGGTGGAGGCCCTCGGCTACGGCGCCATCTGGGTCGGCGGCTCGCCCGGCGGCGACCTCGCCGTCATCGAGACTCTCCTCAGCACCACGGACCACATTGCGGTGGCCACCGGCATCGTCAACGTGTGGAAGGACGACGCCGCGACCGTGGGCGCCTCCTATCACCGGGTCACGGCCAGGTACCCGGGCCGGTTCCTGCTCGGGCTCGGCATCGGGCATCCCGAGGCCACCCGGCAGTATCAGCGGCCCTACCCCACGCTGGTCAGCTACCTCGACGAACTCGACGAACTCAAGGTCCCCGCCGAAGGCCGGGTGCTGGCCGCCCTCGGCCCGAAGGTGCTCCAGCTCGCCGCAGACCGGACCGCCGGCGCGCACCCGTACCTGGTCACGCCCGAGCACACCAGGCGGGCCCGGCAGATCCTGGGCCGCGGGCCGTTGCTGGCTCCCGAGCAGAAGGTGGTACTCGAGACCGACCCGGAGAAGGCGCGTGCCATCGGCAGGCCACGGGTGCAGAACCCGTATCTCGGGCTGACGAACTACCTGGCCAACCTGCGCAGGCTCGGCTGGACGGACGCCGACTTCGCCGACGGCGGCAGCGACGCGCTGATCGACGCGCTGGTGGTGCACGGCGACGCGGAGGCAATCGGCCGCGGCGTCACCGCGCACCTGGAGGCGGGCGCGGACCACGTGGCCGTCCAGGCGCTCGGCCCGGATCCGTTGCCCGCCCTGCGGGCCCTGGCCGGTTACCTGCGGCTCACCCCGTCATGACCCAGCCGCCCACCGGAATCGGCGCCGTGGCCCTGGCCGACCTGCTTGGGCACTGGTCTGCCGCCGACGGCCCGCTGTACCGCCTGCTCGCCACCAGGATCGCCAGGCTGGCCGACACCGGCGAACTGCCCGCCGGGCTCCGGCTGCCTGCCGAACGTGACCTGGCCGCGGCCCTGTCGGTGAGCAGGAACACGGTAGCGGCCGCCTACCAGGTCCTGCGCGACGAGGGGATGGCGGAAAGCCGCCAGGGCGCGAACACCCGCATCGGCCCGCACCGCACCACGGCGGCGGCAGTGCATAGGGCGAACGGCTTCTTCGCCGGCCTGCTCTGCGAGGCCGTGGTCGAGGCCGACCTCAGCATGGTCGTGGTCGACTGCGCCCCCCAGGTAGCAACGGCGCTGACCGACCCGGAAACCGTCCTGGACCGGGCCGAACGCGACGCGCTCACCACGACCTCCGGGTACTTCCCTTACGGGCTGCCTGAGCTGCGTACCGCCATCGCCGGCCACCTGGCCGGCCGCCTCGGACTGCCTGCCGACCCGTCGCAGGTCATCGTCACGACCGGCGGCCAGCAGGCCATAGACCTGCTGATCCGCAGCGAGGTGCTACCTGGCCAGCCGGTCGTGGTCGAGGATCCCACGTTCCCCGGCGTGCTGGACGCGCTGCACCGGGCGGGCGCCCGCGTCATCGGGGTGCCGGCCGGCGGCGGCCTGGACCCGGAGCGGCTGGAGCACGTGGTCCGTACGCACCGCCCGGCGATGGTTTACCTGATCCCGACCCACCACAACCCGACCGGCCTGATCATGCCGACCGGGTACCGGCACCGTGTGGTCCGGCTCGCCGCTGCGCATCCGGACACGCTGTTTATCGACGACATGACGGTGGCCGAGCTTCGGCTGGCGGATAGCCCGCGGCGGCCTCCGCTGGCCGCGCTGGCCCCGCAGCAGGCCAACCTGGTCAGCGTCGGCTCGCTGTCCAAGCTGTACTGGGGCGGCCTGCGCACCGGATGGATCAGGGCGACCGGCGGCCTGATCGCCAGGCTGGCCGCCGCCAAGGCCGCCGCCGACCTCGGCAGTCCCGCATTCCAGCAGGCCATCGCGGCGGCTCTGCTGCGCGGTCAGCACGACGAGATCGTCAAGTGGCGCGGCGAGTGGCTGCGGTCCCGTTACGACGCGCTGACCGGCGCGCTCCGGTCCTGCCTGCCCGGCTGGACCTGGCCCGAGCCGGCGGGCGGCCTGAGCCTGTGGGTCCGGCTACCCGGCCAGGCCGACACCAGCACCTTCGCCCAGGCCGCGCTGCGGCGGGGCGTCGCCCTGGTCCCTGGGCGCCTGCTCAGCGCAGGTACCCAGGCGAGCGGTCATGTGCGCCTGGCCTTCACCCAGCCGCCTGACGTGCTCCAGGCCGCGGCCCGCAGCCTGGCGGCTATACCGGGGCCGTGAACACGGCTCACCCTCGCGACCCCTAACCGGCCTTCGTTTTTTCCGAACGGACCGTGGTGCTTCCGTCCCGGACCCGCGGTTCGCGGGCGGCGTCCCGCCGCGGGTGGTGTTACTTATTGTTGACCTATGACATCGAACAGCGGACTGCGCAGCGCCCAGTGGTTCGGCGCGACCGGGCGGACCGGGATGGCCTACCGGTCCTGGATGCGGAGTCAGGGGTTCACCCCCGAGGTCTTCGACGGCCGCCCGGTGATCGGCATCGCGACCACCTGGTCGGAGCTGGCCCCGTGTAACGCCCACCTGCACCGGGTGGCCGAGTCGGTCAAGCGCGGGGCTTGGCAGGCGGGCGGGTTCCCGCTCGAGTTCCCGGCCATGGCACTGGGCGAGACCCTGCTGCGGCCCACCTCCATGCTGTACCGGAACCTGCTGGCCATGGAGGCCGAAGAGCTCATGCGCGCCAATCCCCTGGATGGCGTGGTCCTGCTGTCCGGGTGCGACAAGACCACCCCGGGGCTGCTGATGGCCGCGGCCAGCGTGGACCTGCCCGCGGTGATGGTCACCGGCGGGCCCATGCTCAGCGGCAAGTACCAGGGCACCGATGTGGGTTCGGGTACCGCGGTGTGGCGGTTCGAGGAAGACCTCCTGGCCGGGCGGATGACGCAGGAGGAATGCGCGTTCGCCGAGGGCTGCATGGCCCGCTCCAACGGGCACTGCATGACGATGGGTACCGCGTCGACGATGGCGTCGATGGCCGAGGCGCTGGGCATGCAGCTGCCGTACTCGGCGGCCTGGCCCGCGGTGGACGCCCGCCGGTACGAGACCGCCCAGCGGGCCGGACAGGTGGCGGTGGACCTGGTTCGGCAGGATCTGCGTCCCTCGGCCATCATGACCAGGCCAGCGTTCGAGAACGCGATCCGGGTGAACGCGGCGATCGGCGGATCGACGAACGCGGTGATCCACCTGCTGGCCATGGCCGGGCGCCTGGGCGTGCCGCTGGCCCTCGACGACTTCGACGAGCTGGCCAGGGACGTGCCGACGCTGGTGAACCTGCAGCCGAGCGGCCAGTACCTGATGGAGGACTTCTGCTACGCCGGCGGCCTGCCCGCGGTGATACGGGAGCTCGATGAGGCCGGCCTGCTGCACGCCGAGGCCATCACGGTGACCGGATCCGGGATCGGCGCCAACGTGGCCGGCGCGCCCTGCTGGAACCGTGAGGTGATCAAGACCGTAGCCGCGCCGTTCCAGCCAGCGGGGACCGGGACCGCGGTACTGCGCGGCAACCTCGCGCCGGGCGGGGCGGTGATCAAGCAGTCGGCCTCGTCTCCGCATCTGCTCAAGCACCGCGGCCGGGCGCTGGTCTTCGACTCCCCCGCGGACTACTACGCCGTGTCGAATGATCCGCAGCTCGACGTCGACGAGGACACCGTACTGGTCATCCGGTACTGCGGCCCGCGCGGCTATCCGGGCATGCCCGAGGTAGCCAACGTCGCGCTGCCGGCGAAGCTGCTGCAGCGCGGCGTCCGCGACATGGTGCGGATCTGCGACGGGCGGATGTCCGGCACCGCCTACGGGACGGTCGTCCTGCACGTCGCGCCCGAAGCTGCGGCAGGCGGTCCGCTGGCCCTGGTGCGGACGGGCGACTGGATCACCCTTGATGTCCAGGCCCGCACCCTGACCCTGGAGGTGGGGAACGAGGAACTGGCCGAGCGCCGGGCCGCATGGCAACCGCCGGCGCCGCACGCCAGCCGGGGCTGGAGGCGCCTGTACTCCGAGCACGTGCTGCAGGCCGACGAGGGCGCTGAC
>Ga0187780_10004018_pt1 | contig 11018 bp, 11 predicted proteins | sample 1015_Q2_SP10_20__FD_132429 | JGI IMG/M metagenome (GOLD analysis project Ga0187780, IMG submission 132429) | Tropical peat soil microbial communities from peatlands in Department of Meta, Colombia - 1015_Q2_SP10_20_MG | ecosystem: Environmental > Terrestrial > Soil > Wetlands > Peat | place...
AGGGTCGGGGTCTGACCAAGGGTGACGACTGGGGCGAGGAAGACAAAGCCTCCGAGAATGATGGCCAAGCAGACGAACGCAGAAACTGTTTTCGCATTCCTCGACATGGTTCTGTCGAGGACAGGGTTCGAACACGCGGCACAGTCCCCGCAGAGGCACCCCTGACCGCAGACCTCGCATGCACATTTCGCAGACAGCTGCTGAAACACCTTCATGCTCGCTTTCCCACCCTGTGCACCAACACCATCCACCTGGCCTAATCTACGCTTTTCGGAGTGTCATTTCCACTTGGTGAGAATCTGTTCCCTCTGGAACAGTGCCGTGCTGACGCGGAATAGAGCCAGCACAAGGGCCGCCATGATGGCGGCTATGATGAGGAGTGTATTGGTATCCAGCGTGATTACGCCAATCTCCCCTGCCAGGTAGATTCCTATGAACGGCAAGAATATGACGGAGCCAAGCTGCGACGCGGTTCGTACGTCATTGACCCTTGATGATGAAATCACATTAAGCTCGATGCTTAGCAGGATAGCAAGTGGGGCAAGTAAGAGGAGAATCAGGGCAATCTCCCAATTCGGAAAGTAAAGGTACCCCAGCTTGCCCTGCGTTACGGCATCAATGCCTACCATGAAGATGGCCGCGCCCGCATAGGTGGCGACGATGGCAGGAAGAAATGCGGCTATGGCCTTCCCTAGAAGGATCTCTCCGTCGGTTATGGGAGTTACCAGAAGGGGTTCCAGGCTCTTTTCGACCTTCTCTCCGACAATGCTGTAAGAAGCAATGGGGCCGGGAATAACGGCTGGAATGATGACGAAGAACCAGGCGAAGGAGTCTAGCAGGGTAATGAGGTAGGAGGTGGGGATCCCACCAGTTCTCCTTCCAGCGAACTCGATCACGAGCGGAAAAAGGATGGACAACATGAGCGGAAGCAAGACGACTGTAGAGAGAACTGTCCTCTTCCGGATGAATATCTTGATGTCCTTCATTGCGATGATCCAAGAATGTCTCAGGTTCATTGGGCCCCCCTCTCCCTTACGAGCTTCAGGTAAGCGTCCTCAAGCGTGGAGCCGACTACGTTCACTGACTGGACACGGCCCCCCGCCCGGAATATCGCGTCAAGGATTGTGGCATTCTCCTTCTCGGGGTCGGCTGTGCTGATGGTAAGCTTGTTACCGTCTAGGGAAACGTCGCCTAGCCTGAGTTTCTTCACCGCGTTCAGAATGACGTCGCTTGTCTGCTCCAGTTGGATTACGGTCACCCTCCCTCGCACCGAGCGCTCGAGCTCCTCTGGGGAGCCCATCGCTCTCAGTTTGGTGTTAAGAATCGCGATTCTGTCGCATATCCTCTGCGCTTCTTCTAGGTTGTGTGTATTCAGAAAGATGGTCCTCTTTTGCTTCTTCAGTTCAAGAATGAAATCCCTCACTGTCTTTGCTGCCTCCGGGTCCAGGTTCGCAGTCGGCTCGTCCATGAATAGAATCTGCGGGTCGTGAACGAGCGCGCGAGCTATGGCAAGCTTCTGTTTCATCCCCTTCGAGAACGTCGCCACCATAACGTCCTTCTTTTCCCACAGCTCCAACATCTTGAGGAGAGAGGCGATGCTCTCCTTTCTCTGCCCCTCTGTTCGATCGTAAAGCTTCGCGTAGAAGTCCAAGTTGTCATAGGCGGTCAGACCCTCATAGAGGCCTACGTTGTCTGGAACTAACCCAATGATCTTCCTGATCCTCAAGGAATCGGCATCGTTCCCCACCTCGTATCCTGCAATGTTCGCTGTCCCGCTCGTCTTGGAAATGAGGCAACAGAGCATCCTCACCGTTGTGGTCTTGCCTGCCCCGTTGGGTCCAAGGAATCCGAACACCTCGCCATCACTTACTTCGAGAGTAAGTCCGTCTACTGCCATGACTTCGCCGAACTTCCGCGTAAGCCCCTCTGTTTCTATAATGACGGCGGCCCCCTTCGCTCCGCGTCAGCGAATTCGGATATAGACTCGCCGGTTAGCGAATGGCGAACACTTTCGCGAAGTCACTCTGAATCTGGAGTTCCGCGCAGCTATCTTAAATCCGAACCACAAGCGGCGGTGCTGTTTGACCGAAGGCAGCCGGCTTACCGAAGGTCCACAGACATCTTTCCGAAAGGTAATCACCGTCCGGCACGCCGTCGCCATTTATGTCAGTTCGGTATTGGGAGCTGGCATACTTGTCATCCCAGGTCTTGCCGCGAAGACCGCAGGGGCGGGGTCTTTGCTTGCCTGGGCGCTGGTATCTCTCGCCAGTTACCCCTTTGCGTTCACCTTCGCACGACTTTCGGCACGCAATCCCACCTCGGGAGGAATCTACGCCTTCGCGACTGAAGCGTTCGGCCATGGGGTGAGTTCAATGACAGCCTGGCTCTTCGTGGCCTGGGTGGCCCTCGGGGCGCCCGCGATAACCCTGGCTGCCGGAACCTATCTTGCCTATGCCTTCCCAATCTCAGGACCAGAGATCTACGCAGTGGCCGCGGGAATCCTGCTTCTTGCCTATGGGATCAACCTGAGGGGGATAAGGCTCAGCGGGAGGGTACAAGTCGCAATCGTGACCCTGATGGTAGCTATCATGGCCTTGGGAGTTGCAGCTTCCAGCCCTGGGATCACGGCCTCCAATTTCGTCCCTCTCTTTCCGGATGGCGTGTTGTCAGTGGGCGTCGCTTCGGCATTGATCGTGTGGTCTTACTTCGGGTACGAGAACGTGTCAAACATTGCCGAGGAGTTCAAGGACCCTAAGAGGGACTTCGGCCGAAGCGTCACGGTGAGCGTGATTCTGATCAGCGCGCTCTACATGGCGGTGGCCCTCACGGTCGTTGGGACTGGCGCCTACCGGTCAGGAGGCGGGGTAACGCCGTTCGCCGACATGATGTCGAGGGTCTTCGGCTCCTACGGTGGCATGGTCGTTTCCCTCTTTGCCGTCCTGATTATCTTCTCGACTGTGAACGCGTACACGGCTGGAATGGGAAGGGTGGTCTATGCCGCGGCCAGCGACGGCAACCTTCCCAGGTTCTTGGCGCGGATCGATCCAGAAACTGGCGTCCCTCGAAGGGCCCTAGTCGCACTCCTAGCGATGATTCTTGTCTCTCTGACCGTCTACTATCTTGTAGGAATTGATCTCCAGTCCGCCTTCCTGGCGACAAGCGGAGTGGCCGTACTCACATATGTGGTCGGCTCCGCCTCTGGCGTGAGGCTCCTAAAGGGGAGGGGGAGGGAGAAGATCCTGCCAATTCTTTCTCTGGGCACCTCGCTCGTATTGCTGCCGTTCATAGGACCGTTGTTGGTGGTTAGCATTCCAGTGGCGGGCCTGGGATTCGCCTACGGGCGCCTCAGGAAGAAGTGAGCCATCTCGAAGAACGACGCAGTGTCTACGGTTCCTCAGAACCCCTCGGGGATTCCGTCCCCTCGCACATCGCAGACCGCGACAAGTCGGCGACCCGATACCTCAACTGCTTGGCAGACCCCTGTTCTCCCTGGCATGGGGAGATTTTGAACCTCGAACCCGCCCTCCCTAGGAAGCTCGTAGCCATCCTCAATGATGAGCTTTCGGCCACCTCCCCAAAGGAATCGTGGGTGAGCCACATTTTCCTCGGCAGCCATGGAGTAGTCCACCGAGTTTGTCACGAAGAGGGCGTGCTGCAGTGGCCTGTAGTCACCACCGCTGCATCCGATCGCGAGATATGGACGCCCGCCCCTTTCCAGGATCATCGACGACAAAGTGTGTAACGGGCGCTTGCGGGGTTCGACCCTGTTGGGCCCCTGAATGCTGAAGCCGGAAGCTCTGCTGTTGAGGAAAATCCCGCATTCGGGGACGAAGACGCGGGACCCAAACTGCAGGAACAGGCTCTGAATCCCCGCCACCATGTTTCCTTCCGAATCAGCAATGGAAAAGGCTGTGGTATCCCCTCTTCGGATGCTCCCATAGGTGGGCGGAGGCTTCTTTGGAGGGGACAGGAATGTTTCAACGTCTATGTTGCTGAAACGGGGGTCTCCAAGCATCTCGTCTCTCCGCGAGTAGGCGAAAAACGCCGCTTCCATGGTACGCATGATCCTCTCCCTGGAGAGCGGGCCCTGTGTAAGGGGACCTCCTCGCGCGAGCAACTTCAGGATAAGAAGGCTTGTCGCTCCCATGCTGTTGGGCGGGAACTCGTAGACGGTCGTCCCTCTGTAGTCCAGCTTCAGTGGCGCGACCCACTCGGGCTTAAAATCAGCGAAGTCGCTACGCTTCCAAGGGGCTCCGAGCGAGTCAAGGAAAGAGACGATGTCCTCCGCGGGCCACCCTGAGTAGAACGCCGATGCACCATTCTCAGAAATCTCAGATATGACGCGCCCAAGGGCGGGCTGCTTGATCAGCTCTCCTTGGATCGGAGGTCTTCCTTCTGGGGCGAATGTCTCTCGCGCCTCTCCCGAGAGCTCTCTGTAGGCGTCGGCAATCGACCTGCAGATGCCCTGTCCTGCGGGGAACCCGTTCGATGCCATTTGAATTGAAGGGGAGAGAAGCATTCTGAAGTCCAGTGTTCCGAGTTCCCTGTGCATCTCTGAGACGCCCGCTACATAGCCGGGGACCACACAACTGAACGGGCCGGACCTCGGAATCGACCCTTCGCTCTTAGAGAGCACCAAATCAAGCGTGAGACAGGACGGGCTCCATCCACTGGCATTGAGACAACGAATTCTGCCAGTTTTGGCCTCGTATAACATGCCGAAGAAGTCTCCACCGAGGCTCCCCGAAGAATGGAAGGTCACAGCGAGGGCGTAGCTTGTGGCCACGGCTGCATCGAAGGCGTTTCCACCGCGTTTGAGAACATCGCAACCGATCTTGGAAGCGATAGGCTGTTCGCTCGCCACTGCGGCGTGCTCGGCGGTAACGGACCTGCTTGGCGGCAAGGGCAACCGTGGCTCTTGCTCCAGCTTCTTAAGATGTCACGGTCTGAGTCGCAGCGCGTAGATCCAGCTCCCCTTGCCAAGGGGCCATGCCCTTGAGAAACCTGCCTCCTCGAAGAGTCTCGGGGTCCCGCTCCAGAGCAATGTAGCAGAGCGTTGCCCTTCGACTGGGTACGCCTCCACCGCTCTGACCCCTGCCTTCTTCATCGCTCTCACGGACTCCTTCACTGCAAACGTCGCCACGCCCGACCTCCGGTGCCCCGGGGCGACGAATAGGCAGGTGACCCTCCAGGCGTGCGGCGAGGTCTGTCTGTACCCCCTCTTCCTGTCTATGCGAGGGAGCTCCTCCTTCGGTCCATACTGGCACCACCCAACTGGATCGCTCCCGCAGAATACTATGGTCCCGTGGGCCCTCCCTTCTGAGGTAAGCCGGCTCTTCGCGTCTCTGTTCTCCGCATATGCCTTCGAATCGAATCTCTCTTGTTTCTGGAAGAACATGCACCAGCACCCTCCCCAGACTCCGCCGTTGGCTGCGAAGAGCTTCTCGAAATCTGGCCAGGTCTTCTCAGTCAATTGACGGGAGGAGAGCTGGCCGTGCCCGTGGGCTGGATATCCAGGTTTCAACGTCGTTTTCCCGTCGAGAACCTATTTATACAAGAAAGCGCGCGTAAACAACCGTCGGTGTATGACCCTTGAGCCAATCGGAACTTGACGCAGTTTTGGGGACAGTGGAGAACCCCATCCGGCGGAGGATCATCGCGAGACTCAGCGAAGAACCGAACTATCAGCTACAGCTTTCCAAAGAGCTCGGGATCAGCCAACAGCTTGTGGCAAAGCACCTTATCACGATGGAGGACGCCGGGTTGGTCAGTACCATCGCCCAGGACAGCCCGCGGGGGCCGCCGAGGAAAGAATACCTCCTGAAGAAGAGTTTCTCCGTCACGATAGACTTGGCCCCCAATCTGTTCCGGGCGAGGATGTTCTCCTTCGGGGCAGTCCCTGGCGTCCAGGAAAACGAGGAAAGGGCACAGATGGCTGCCCAGGTCGGGGAAGTGCTGAGGTACCCCGACGGTGCTTCAAGGATAAAGCCTCTCACCCGGGTAGTGGCCGCGGTCGACAGGAAGCTGAAGGAAATGGAAGAGGAGAGGGCTGTCTTTCTGTACATCAGGGGGTTGGCTCTTAGGGAGGCGGCGAGGATAACTACGTCTCTTCCTAGCGATGACAGGAGGAAGGTCCTGAGGTACCTGATGAGGGAGGAAGCGGATGGCATAACTGGTATCAGCGCGTCCCTAGGGCTCCAGAAGCAGGTAGTCGGGGAGATCCTCGAAGAAATAGAGAAAGAGCTAGTCCGTATCGACTAAAAAGGGATAGAGGAGCGGAGCTCCTCTACAGTCCTATGTTAGGGAAACTTGCCTGAGGAACGCCAAGCTGGCCTTGGAGGGTCCTGATGCGGGTCGCATATTCCCTCATGCGGGCGTTGTCGCCCTGGACCTTCGCGATCCGGTACCCCTTCCACGCCTTGCGGAGGGCTCCCCAGACTTGTCCTCTTTGATATTCGGCCATTGTCTTAGTACCTGTATGATATCATTCCCCTGCAGGGTATTTTGCGAGCGTAGTCTATTCAAGTTGAGCCCGTAATCAACGACGTTTCTGTCAATTTGGCTCTGGCAAGGCAGACACTTTCGGCGACCTCCCCCATTGGACTTGTTTCACAACACACCTTCGTTATGTTTCGCCCCGTCTCGTTCAAGTCTGAATGGAGACTCGGGTCCTTGGTGGGTTGTCATCTCCCTCCACGGTAAAATCGGTCGCCTTCAGATACACTGCTCCTACCGAGATGGGGTCGCTTCTCGAGGATTTCCGTTTGATGTGCAATGACGCCGTTAGAATCGGACAGGGCGTCGAATAGACGACAGAACCTCAACGACGGCTACGCGCCAAAGGCGCCCTAGACCAGGGACCTTAGCAGGAGCCAGATGTTGCTAGGATGCTCTGTTATCCTGCGCTTGGAGTAGGCATACCACCTGTCCCCGTAGGGGAGGTACTCGAAGACGTTGTAGCCTGACTTCACGAGCTCGACTTTCAGGTCGTCCCTGATCCCCTTGAGGAGTTCGAACCGAAATTCCACCTTTCTCGACTCGGCCAGCTCTTTGGCCCTGTCGATCAGAGCTGAGTCGTGGGTCCCTACGGCGAACCTGTCGCCTTGCTCGAAAAGCGTCCCGAGTAGCTTCGCGAAGTTTTCGTTGATCTCCCTTTTCGAAGGGTAGATGAAATCACGGCTCTCTCTGTATGCACCCTTCACTAAGCGTACTGTCCCACCCGCATCCAGAATCCTCTTCAAATCGGACTCGCTGCGCCTTGTGTACGATTGCAGGGCGACGCCCATGCGGGGGTGCCTGGATAGGGCGTCCAGGTAGATCTCGAGGGTCGCGTCTATGACCGGCGAGTTCTCCATGTCTACCCATAGCAGTTGATTGAGACGATCCGCGTTGACCGCTATCTTCTCAAGGCGAGCCCTCGTCCCCTGCTCGTCCGATCCCAGTCCCAGCTGTGTGAGCTTCACGGAAGCGAACCCGTTGATTCCGCCGTCTGCCATGGTCTGCTGAATCCGAAGGTACTCGGATGTGTGTGCATCGGCCTCTGCTGGGTCTTTGATCTCCTCCCCTAGGAAGTTCACCAGGACACCGATCCCCTTGGAGTTCGCCTTCTTCGCGTCCGCCATGGCTGAATCCATGGTGACGCCCGAAATCCATTTCTTCGCCAGCGGCAACACGAATGTCTCTTTGAGGCCCAAGACGGGCCCCGTCCGAGATAGACGACATATTAATGGAGTATCTGAATGTCAAAGGCGGGAATGAACAAGGAGACGATCTACGGCAGAAGGTTGGAGACGCTCAGGAAGCGACTGAACAAAAAGGGGCTCCGCGGGGCGATAGTTGTACCCGGCCCCAACATGACCTATTTCACTGGGGTTAACTCGTTGCTTCTTGAAAGGCCGTTCATGCTACTTGTCCCGGCAGAAGGGGAGCCTCACCTGGTAGCCCCCACATTTGAGTCCGGTCCCTACGCCGAAGGCCCAGTTCAGATGAAAATACATCCGTGGACCGATTCAGAAGGCTCAGCCGGCGCCATTTCAAAGGCAGCGAAGGCCGCAGAACTGAGGGGGAAGTGGGGGGTGGAAGGGAGGGTGCCTTTCCTTTACCTGGACAGACTGATGAAGGAGGCGTCACCGAAGTTCAGGGACGCAGAACCAATACTTCAGGGGATGCGCGAGGTGAAGGATGACACAGAGATCACGCTACTCAAGAAGTCCGCCAGCATATTGAGCAGCGCCTTTGAGGAGTTCCCGGCCATCATTAAGGAAGGATTGACCGAACTTGAAGTGGCCAAGGCAGCGACCGACGCCATCTACGCCAAGGGCGCGACCCGCGTTGACGACATGCTCGTCCAGTCCGGCCCCAGGGCTGCGGACCCACATGGGCTCCCTTCGGCGAAGAGAATACTGAGGGGCGACGGCATCATCATAGATGTCGGGGCCACTTACGAAGGTTACTTCTCGGATGTTACTCGAGCATTCTGCATAGGGGAAAATAAGGAGGTGGAGAAGGTGTACGAGAAGGTGCTCGAAGCGAACACAGCGGGAATTGCCGAAGCTGCGAAGGGGGTAAGCGCGGGGGACGTGGATGGCGCTGCCAGAGGGGTCCTAAAGAGGGCAGGGCTGGCGAAGTACTTCACGCACAGGACGGGGCACGGATTGGGGCTCGAAGTCCATGAGGCCCCGTACATCGTGGAAGGGGGGGAGGAGAAGCTGGAAAGCGGCATGTGCTTCACCGTAGAGCCGGGGGCCTACATCAGGGGGAAGCTGGGGGTGAGAATAGAGGACGACGTGCTGATCGAAGGAAAGAAGGGGGTCGCGATGACGAATACCCCGAAGGACTTCGGCTGGTGGAAGTGAGCTACTTCGTCTTAGAGAACTGGGACACCATCGTGTTTGTGTCCTGAACGTGCTTGATCTTCCCTATTTTCTCGAGCACGAGTCTGTAGACCTTTTCGTCACCCCCGAAGGTGAACTCCTTCTTGGAAACGACCACGGCGAGAAGGTCCCATACACCTGGGACGATATGGACCTCCGTCACTTCGGGAATCTTCATCAGAGCATCCATGACCTGGCGCTCCTTGCCTGGCGTAGCCTTGACTAGGACGAAAGCCTTCTGAAAGACTGCCATCTGAAAAGGCGCGCCGAAGACTGCTTTTAAAAACTCTTGCAACCTGAAAACGCCGACGTGAGGAACAGCGAAGTAGCTGACCTTCTGGACAGGCTGGGGGACCTGGTGGAGGCGAACGGCGAGGACAGGTTCAAGGTGATCGCCTACCACCGGGCGGCCACAAGCATCAGGAACATGGACGAGGACATTGAGCAAATGTGGAGGGAGAAGAAGCTCGAGGATATCCAGTACGTCGGAAAGGGAATCGCGAAGAAAATCGACGAATACCTGAGCACCGGCAAGCTTCAGCTGCTGGATAGGATGAAAGAGAAGACACCTCCCGGCGTGCCGCTGCTGATGAAGGTCCAGGGGATAGGACCGAGGACCGCCTACCACCTTTCTCACGACCTTGGAATAACGAGCGTCGAGGAGCTGAAGAAGGCCCTTGATTCAGGCAGGCTGGACGCAGAATTCGGCCCCACGGTGAGGGAATCATTCCGGGTGGGCATAGAGAGGCTACAGAGCTTCGAGAAGAGGATGCTCCTCCCCGATGCGGAGGGGCATTTTCAGACGTTGTCGTCTTACTTCGAAGCACTCGGGGTAGACGCGGGGATGGCCGGGAGCCTGCGGAGGGGGAAGAGCACCGTTGGGGACCTGGATCTCCTATCTACAGACAGAAATGCCACGAACGCGCTCAAAAGATGTCCGGGGGTAGCACAGGTGCTGGAGAGCGGCCCCAAGCGGACCAGCGTCAAGCTCGAGGACGGCGTCCAAGTAGACCTCAGGAAATTCTCAGCCGAAGAGTACGGCGCCGCTCTGATGTACTTCACAGGATCCAAGAACCACAACATCGCCCTGAGGAATCTAGCGATAGAGAAGGGGTGGAAGCTCAACGAGTACGGCCTCTTTTCGAAGACGGGGATGAGGCTGGCCGGGAAGACGGAGCAGGAAATCTATCAGAAACTGGGGCTCGATTACATACCCCCGGAGCTCAGGGAGAACACGGGAGAGTTGGAGGCCTCCGCGGAGGCGAAACTTCCCCGTTTGATCGAGTTTGATGACATCAAGGGGGATCTGCAGATGCATTCGACCTGGAGCGACGGGTCCGCTACTCTAGAGGAGATGGCGAAGGGCGCAAGAGAGAGGGGGTACGAGTACATCGCTATCACGGACCACTCGCTCTCGGTGCGAATTGCGAACGGGCTCTCAGAGGAGAGGTTCAGGAGGCAGTGGGAGCAGATAGAGAAGCTCAACGAAGAGCTCTCCCCCTTCAGGATACTGAAGGCGGTGGAGATTGAGATCAAGAGCGATGGGTCACTGGACTTCGACAGGAAGTTCCTGGACGAGTTCGACATTGTGGGTGCGTCCCTTCACCAGAGCTTCAAGCAAGATGCGGCCAAGCTGACGGAGAGGGTCGTAAGGGCGCTGTCCCACCCTTCGGTCGATTTCCTTTGCCATCCGACGAACAGGCTAATCGGGAGAAGAGAGGGGAATCCCATCGATCTAGACATGGTGATACGCACCGCAAAGGACAACGGGAAGATGCTGGAAGTCGACGGACAACCGGAAAGACTAGACCTGGACGAAGTGTGGGCAAGGAAGGCGATGGAGGAAGGGGTCCCTCTCATCGCCGATTCGGATGCGCACTCGGTGGGGGAGCTGGACAACATGAGCTATGGCGTCATAGTTGCGAGGCGGGCGTGGCTGGAGGCGAAGGACGTCATGAATACCAGGAGCCTGAAGGAGCTTCTCAGATCTGTCGTGTGACCCAGTTCCAATTTAATAACATAAGACAACTGTGCGGGCCTCGCGGGGGTAGCAAAGCTAGGCTAAATGCAGAGGACTTAAGCAGGAAACTCCGAGAAATCCTCTCCCTGAGGGGTTCGTGGGTTCAAATCCCACCCCCCGCACCT
>Ga0187780_10004019_pt1 | contig 11017 bp, 12 predicted proteins | sample 1015_Q2_SP10_20__FD_132429 | JGI IMG/M metagenome (GOLD analysis project Ga0187780, IMG submission 132429) | Tropical peat soil microbial communities from peatlands in Department of Meta, Colombia - 1015_Q2_SP10_20_MG | ecosystem: Environmental > Terrestrial > Soil > Wetlands > Peat | place...
CAAGGCATACCACGACTGGTTGCGCCGGCTCTCGGGGATGTTCCGAAAGGTGGAGTTCCGCTGGGTGCCGCGCGAGGAGAACGTGGCGGCGGACGCGCTATCGAAAAGAGCGATTGACGAGGCGTGGGACACCGCGAAAACCCACCGACCGTTCGGCGGTCCGCGCCCGGAGCGCTAGAAGACGCATCGGGAACGATGCGCACGCTGAGCGCGGGGAAGTCGACTATCCCCAGCGAACAGTGTAGACGAGCGTGCGGCCTTCCATCGCGGCGCGGGCCCGCGCCGAGTCTACGTACGTGGCAAATGCCGCCGCCGCTTCGGGCGTCAGCTTCGGCCGGACTCCGTAACCGCGGGGTTCGCCCTGGCCGAGGAACACCGGATGGGCCGCCATTTCGATCAGCGGCTCGAGCGGGGGCGTCGCGCTCTTTCGGATCGCGGCGCTCATGCGACCCAGATCCCCTCGCGCGCGGAGAGCAATGTGTCGACGTGAAGGCAGGGAAGGACTGCGAGTGGAACGTCGACGTCGTCCGTCAACGGCCCGTACCAAGCCGGTAGGGATGCGAGAATTGCCCGGCCATCGGGGTTGTCGGACACGGTCGCGTCAGAGTGTCAGACGCACGTCATACATAAAGCTGAAAGTTCGAATGGAAACAAGGGGGTTCCGGCTAGGTCCCTGACGGGAACGGCCGGCGGACACCGGGCGGACCGGATTCCTGTTCGAGGTCGTTTTCGGCGCCCCTTCTTAAAGGGGGGGTCATTAAGCCAATGGTCACGAGAGGAAGACGAACGTGGCGATTTCGGAGATCGGGGAGTTCCTGCGTCGGGCCGAGGGACGCCTCTTGGACCTCACTGTGGAGTCACAGAGGGCGGACTGGGTCTACGACACGTACATCACGCCGGATAGCGAGCTTCTCGCCACCCGGGCTTATACCCGGCTGATCGCCGCCACCGTGGAGCTCGCCAAGGATTCGACCCGTTTCCCGGCCGGCGGGCTCTCCCCGATCGACGCGCGCAAAGCGAAGCTCCTTCGGTTGAGCCTTCCGCTGATCGCGCCCTCGGACCCCACGGAGTCCGAGGAACTTTCTCGGAGGGTGACCGCGATGCGCGGGACCTTCGCGAAGGGCCGATACACTCCTCGAACGTTGAAGGAACCGCTCGACCTCCAGGGCCTCTCCCGGATCCTCACCGAGAGCCGGGACCCGGAACTCCTCGCCGACGTCTGGGACGGTTGGCATCGGGTGGGGCGGGAGGTCCGCCCCGACTTCGCGCGGTACGTGGAACTCGCGAACCGGGGCGCTGCCGAGCTCGGGTTCGCGGACACGGGTGCGATGTGGCGGTCCAAGTACGACATGGAACCGGAAGCGTTCTCCCGGGAGGTCGACCGCCTCTGGTCGGAGGTCGAGCCTCTCTATCGGTCGCTCCACGCCTACGTTCGCCGGTGCCTTGCCGAACGGTATGGAGAGAGCCGAGTCCCGGCGCGGGGCCCGATCCCGGCCCACCTGCTCGGGAACATGTGGGCCCAGTCGTGGGACGGGACGCTGCCGATCCTCGCGTTGCCACCGGGGTCGACGGACGTCGACCTCACCTCGATCCTGGTCCGCCGGGGATTCACGGCGACCGAGATGGTGCGGACCGCCGAACGGTTCTTCCTGTCCCTGGGCTTCGCTCCGCTCCCCGAGACGTTCTGGGAGCGCTCGATGTTCGTCCGGCCGCGCGACCGGGAGGTGGTGTGCCACGCGAGCGCCTGGGACGTCGACGCGGTCGACGACCTCCGCCTCAAGATGTGCATCGAGATTACCGGCGAGGACTTCTACACGGTCCACCACGAGCTCGGCCACAATTACTACCAGCGGGCGTACGCGGTACAGCCGTTCCTGTTCCGGGATAGCGCTCACGATGGCTTTCACGAGGCGATCGGCGACACGGTCGCGCTCTCCGTGACGCCGGAGTACCTCGTTCGCATCGGGCTGCTCGACCGCCCCTCCGACTCGAGCAGCGACACCGCCCTCCTCCTGCGGCGAGCGCTCGAGAAAGTAGCGTTCCTCCCGTTCGGTCTCGTTGTCGACAAATGGCGATGGGAGGTCTTCTCCGGGGAGATCGCGCCCGATGACTACAACCCGACCTGGTGGGAGATGCGTCGACGCTACCAGGGGGTCGCCCCACCTTTCGCCCGCGCTCCGGAGGAGTTCGACCCGGGGGCGAAGTACCACGTCGCCGCGAACGTTCCGTACATGCGCTACTTCCTTGCGCACATCCTCCAGTTCCAGTTCCATCGCGCGCTCGCCCGGGAAGCCGGCCTCAGCGGGCCGCTCCACCGCGCCTCGATCTACGGGTCGAAGGAGGCCGGACGTCGTCTCGCTGCGACGCTGGAAATGGGTCAGAGCCACGAGTGGCCGGACGCGCTCGAGGCGTTGACGGGCGACCGCCGGATGGAGTCGCGGGGCCTGCTCGAGTACTTCGCTCCCCTCCAGCGCTGGCTCGACGAGCAGAACCGATCGAGCCCGGTCGGATGGTGAGCGCTCGGCCGCGCTTTGCGGCAGCGCCAGAGCACCGGCGGATCGTCCGGTCGCTCAGCGCCGTAGCGGCGCCTGCCTCTTCGGAGTTCCTCCGGTCCTATCTCGGCTCCCCGGTACCCGTTCGGGGGGTCAGCACGCCCCGACTCCGTCGGGTCGTCGCGGAGACCGTTCGCCGGTTTTCGGGTGCCTCGGCGGCCGAATGGAGGGTGCTCGTACGGTCGTTGTGGAAGGGCTCGCACTTTGAAGAGAAGGTCGTGGCCATCGAGTTGCTCGGACGGAAGCCGCTCGTCGACGACCCCCTCGCGTGGCCGTTGGCCGCGCGCTGGGTCGATGACGCGACCGGTTGGGCGCTCTCGGATAGCCTCGCCTCCGGTCCGATCTCCGCGCAGGCGGCTGCCCGCCCGGAACGGTTCGCGGAACTCCTCCAGTGGACCCGGTCCGAGAACTTCTGGCGCCGCCGCGCCTCGACCTATGCGCTCCGGCAATGGGTCCGCTCGGGGGAGCTCGACCGGCCGTTCCAGCTCCTCGCACGTTTGCTCGACGACCCTGAGCGATGGGTGCAGCGCGCGGTCGGCACATGGCTCCGCGAGTGCTGGAAGAAGGACCCGCCCCGGACCGAGCGGTTTCTCCGCCGCGAGGCCGCGCGGCTCGCACCCGTGACAGTCACCGTCGCCACCGAGCGGGCGCCGAATCGATTTCGCGAAGAGCTGCGCCGGTCGAGTCGAGCGCGTCGGAACTCCCGTGGACGAGCCGGGTCCGGCGAGCATATTAGAGTCCAAGCCGCCTAGGGAAGTCGATGCTGTTGGGCCACGGGGAGGTCGTCCTTCGCAGCGCCTACGCCGTGGCCGAACCAGGGAACAGCTCCGACGACCCTCCAAAAGGTCCCGGTGTGCTCTACGTGACCAACCATCGGGTCGTCTTTGAAGCGCGCGTCGCGCGTGGGCGGATCGCGCGCCGTTCGCTTGGCGAGACCGAGACCCAGCTCGATGTCTCCCTCCATGACCTCCGAAACGTTTCGGTGCGCCGCGCGCGGGTAGGGCGCGCGCGCCTGGTGCTCGAGTTCCCCCGGGGGCGGCCCTCGTTCGACGTGCTCGAGCCCGAGCGCTGGACCGGGACGATCGCCCAGGCGAAGCGGTCCCTCCCCCCACCGGTACCTCCCGGCGGGGTGGTCCACACGATCGAGCGTCAGGTCGTCAAGGTCCGGTGTCGGTTCTGCGGGTCGCTCGGGAATGAGGTGGACGGACGGTGTCCCTCGTGCGGGGCTCCGCTTTAGCTCGCCGCGTCTCGTTCAGAACGGTAGTTCTCGGAAAAGTTGTCGGAATCCGGCCCGTGTCCAGAGCACGGCCACGGCCCCGGTCACGACCGCGAGCGCGGCCGCCACGAGGCCGAGTGAGAGCGAGGCCGACGACGGCGAGAGGAGGGCAATCGACCCGGTCACCAGCATGCCGAAGAGGAGCGCGATCCCCGAACCGGTCGCGGCCAGCATCCCGGCCGGCCGGAGGAACTGGGGACGGGGTCGCTCTTGGAAATCGGAGAATCGGGCGGCGAACGCGAGTCCCCAGAAAGTGAGCACGACCGCCGCGGCGACGACGAGCAGGGTCACCCCGAGAAACGTCCCGACGGAGAGGTGAAAGAAGAGCCCCACGAGTACCGCGAGACCGAGGGCCACGGTGAGCGAAGGGGCGAGCACGTACGCCACCTTCGCCCGGAGCACGTTCTCGGCGGAGAGCGGGAACGCATAGAGCGACTGGACGGCCTTGCGCTCTTGGCCCACGGAAGTGGCGCCCAGCACGAGCGCGAAGAACCCCGCTACCCAACCGATCCACAGGACGGAAACCAGCCCGCCCAGCGTGCCGCCTTCCACGAGAACGAGGACGATCAGCGCGATGGGGATCACCAGCGTCGGGAGCATCTCCCGTCGGCGGACGAGCCCCTTCAGGTCCTTTCCTGCCAGCGCCGACTCCGCGGCATTGAGACCAAAAAGGGCGAGCACCGGGTTCGAGGTCGCGTAACGGTGGGCCTCCAGACGGACCTCGGTCGTCGTGGGTACCCAGTATCGCTCCCGAAGGTCGGTCGCGAAGTAGAAGAGGAGGGCCACGAACACGATCTGAGCGGCCGCGAACCCGTTCGCCGCTCCGTTGTTCCCGATAGCCCAGAGGCTCAGGGCCTCGGTCGACCAGAAGAAGGGAACCAGGACAGTCACGACCGCCACCAGGGAGAGCCGCTGCGCGATGCCGAAGAGGAAGACCGGATTGAAGGCGAACTGAAGAAGGAGGATCACCAGGATCAGCACGACGGCACGGAGGACGAAGCTCCTCTGACCACTGCGGCCCGCGCTCACGGTGTCCGCGTGCTGAGTCTCGGCGCGCATCATCTCGACCAAAGTCGCCCCCATGAACAGTGCCACGATGGCGAAGCCGAAGGTCGCCGCGTAGAGCGGGCCGATTCCGCCGAGCAACGCGAGAGGCAGGAGCCCCCCGAGCAAGATGGCGACCGTGGGAGAGTACGTGTAGGAAATGGCGGTCACCGACGCGAGGATGTACTCGAACGGTGAGATGGGAAGCCAGTTCGCGGAGTCGCTCCCCGCGAACTTGGCTGTCGCAGTGAGCTCGAACATGAGCCCCGCGACGAGCACGACCCCGACCGAGACGAGCGGGACGAACGGCAGCCACACCTCCCCGACCGCCGCCAGCACGTGTTGCGGAAGAGCCGTGGCTCGGACGATGCCGGTCGCGACGACCATCGCCGCAACGAACAGCACGGCGTCGATGACGAGGATCAGTTCGGGCCGACCGAGGACACTCGCCGGGTCGGAAGAACTTCGGCCGGAGCGGAGCTGGGAGGAAATGAGGGTGGTCGCGATGCGGCGGACGCGGTGCAATTTCATGGCGCCTCTATCGGCTCAACGCATCGACGATGTCACGGAGGTCGCCGGTACCGGTGAGCTCAAGGAAGACCTCCTCGAGGTCGCGGCCGGTGAGGCCGGCGCGTTCCCGGATCGCGGCGACCGTTCCGGACGCAAGAACGCGTCCCCGGTCGAGGATCACGATGCGGTCGCAGATCGCTTGGGCGATCTCGAGCACGTGCGTGCTGAACAGGATCGCGACACGTTCGTGGGACGTGAGGCTCCGGAGCAGGTCCTTCGTGATGCGGGCCGACCGCGGGTCGAGGCCGTTCAAGGGTTCGTCGAGGATCAGGAGTTTCGGGTGGTGGCAGAGCGCGGCGATGACCGCGACCTTTTGCTTCATTCCCTGCGAGTAGCCGCTGATGAGCGAGTTCTCGTGGCCCGCGAGCTCGAACGCGGAGAGGTACTGCCGAATCCGCTCGGACCGGGTCGCTCGGTCAAGCCCGTACATGTCCGCCACGAAGTCGAGGTATTCCGCGGCGGTCAGGAATTCGTACAGCGCGGGAGACTCGGGGACATAGCCGGAGATACGCTTCGCCTCCTCGGGGTCGAAGTTCACGTTACGCCCGAACAAGCGGATCTCCCCGGAATCGGCTGGGATGAGCCCGAGGACCGCCCGCATCGTGGTCGTCTTACCGGCCCCATTCGGCCCGAGGAGGCCAACGATTTCACCCGCCGCCACTGAGAAGCTCACCGACGAGAGGGCCCGGACTTCCCCGAACGACTTCGAAATGCAGTCGACCTGGAGCATCGACCCCGAGGTCTCTCCGAGGACCTCTCGCGCTCCCGAAGGTGTACGAGCGCCCGAAGGAATGGCGGCCATCCGTGCCACCGAAATGGGGTCCACCGCTCATTAACCCCCCCGGGTCCCGACGGACGATGGCCGGGGTCCCGACTGGAGGCTTTCCGGCGGAACGGTCGCTCGTGCCGGGCAGTCGCTTCGCCGTTCAGTTGTCGAGAAGAGGGGTTGAAAGGTCCGGCCCCGCGGAGAGAAAGCTGAGCGATCCCACGGAAGGGGCCGCGGCGGGCCTAAGGGCCCCAACCGCGTGGGTCAAGAGCTCGTACGCCGAATCCTCCGTGTCGCCGTCCTCGTCCCCTGAACCATCAGCGCGGACGAACACCCGCAAAACGTCCCGTTGGATTCCGAGCAGAACGTACCCGGCGCCATCCCGACGAGCCCACGCGAGGAGCCGACCCGGGGCCCCGTCGACGACTCCGACCCATCGCAGGGACCCGAACCAGCGGCCGGAGAGGCGACCCAACACCGCGTCCGGGACGGCCCCGGGAGGGAGTTCCACCTGCGCGATCGGCCGGAGTTCCGGCGAGCCCGCGGCGAAGCGGTTCGGGACCGCTCCCACGGCTCGATAACCCTCGGCCGAATGCTCGACGCGCCCCTCCCGTTCGAGACGACGCAACGACCGGGTGAGCGACTCGGGATGGGCGTGGAGAACGCGGCGGAGGCCGCTGAAGGCGATTCGTCCTTGAAGGCCCTCGAGGGTGGACAGCACCCGCTCGTCCAGCCCCTTCGAGCGTTCCCAGGACACGTCTTCCCGGCCGCCGGACATCGACTTCCACACGGGGATTCCGGCACTTAGCCCGTCGGTAACCCGCTCGTTACTAGGTCAACTCACCGAGGGGTGCCGCATTGGGGCCGAGGGTGACCGGTCATCCGAAGACCCGGTCAATATCCTACACCGAGAAGTGCACGGGGCGGGAACGATCGTTCCCGAGGACGAAGAGAATGAGCGAGAACGAAGGAGAGTGCGTGTCGTGCGAACCGAACTTCGGACCGTGGGTGTGGTCCGCGTACCGTGCCTACAACGAGCTCCTCCGCGAGAAGGTGAAGCAGCGATTCGATGCCCAGGAGGGGCCGTGGATGGACAAGGTGGCCGACCTGCTCGTCCAGGTCGTCAACGCCCGATGGGAAGGTGGGCGGAAGAAGGAGAAGGAGCTCGAAGAGCTGTACGAGCGGCTCGAGAAACTCCTCTCGGAATGAAGTCGAACCCCATGCCGCTTCCACTGCATCCGATGCCCGGTCCGCCCGCCGGGCCGGAGCCGATGGTCCCCGGTCGCCCCCGTCACTGAGGCGGACCTGGGGCCGGCCGGTCTCGGCCATGCCCCACTCGGATCGGGGAAGCCCCGAGGGACCGAACCCTTTCCCGCCTCCAACCTTGATTGGGAATGGTTGCGCGCAGCCGAGAGATGCCCTCACTCCTTCCCCGGAGGAGGTCGTGCTGCCGCGAGGTCTAGGAACGGCCTCCATCGCCTATAAGGGGGGACGCGCTGGGTGAGTGGAGCGATGCTCGCCGACGCGTTCGGCCGGGAGGTCACGGACATCCGCATCAGCGTGACCAAGCGGTGCAACTTCGGCTGCGTGTACTGCCACGACGAGGGCCTCGGCCCGGTGGCGCGCCTTCGCGCGCCCCATGAGGAGGAGATGACGCCGACCGAAATCGAGCGGCTCGTCATCGTCGCGCGCGAGCTGGGGATACGGTCGGTGAAGTTCACCGGGGGTGAGCCACTGGTTCGGGAGGACCTCGAGGAGATTGTCGACCGGACCGTTCGGCAGATCCCCGACGTCTCGCTCACCACGAACGGCTCAATGCTGGAGCGCCGGGCGGAGGCTCTCCGCGATGCCGGACTCAAGCGGGTGAACGTCTCGATCGACACGACGGACCCCGAGGAGTTCCGCTCGATCCGAGGGGGCTCCCTCGCACCCGTGCTGCGCGGCGTCCGCGAGGCGCTGCGAGTAGGGCTCAAGCCGGTCAAACTCAACACCGTCGTGTTCCGCCGGACGGTCGCCAACATCCCCCGAATGATCGACTTCGTCGGGTCGACCGATGGACTGAAGCTGCAACTGATCCAATTCATGCCGGAACTCGTCGACCACCGGCAATGGGTCGTCGATTTGCACCACGTTAAGCAGTGGCTCGCGGAGCACTCGTCGCACGTCTACTTGCGGGAAATGCACCACCGCAGCGTCTACATCGTTCGGGGCGCAGAGGTCGAGGTCGTCGACCCGGTGTACAACCGGGAGTTCTGCTCCCACTGCCACCGGATCCGGGTCACGCATCGTGGCGAGCTGAAGGGATGCCTCAATCGCAACGACGACCTGATTCCGACCCGCGGTCTCGACGACGCCGCGCTCCGGGCGGCCTTCCGTCGCGTGATCACGACCCGGGTGCCGTACTACGGAGCCTTCGTGAGATCCATCCCCCGGCCGCCCCCACCGGCCGAGCTCCCCGTCGAACTCCCCGTTCTTCGGGAGACGGGTCCGGCGAAGTGAACTCCTCCTTCCCCAACCGCATTCGTCCCTTCGACGAGATTATCCCAAGGAAGACCTACCTCTCGGCCATCGGGGGACCCGACCGATGACCGTGGATTTTGTGCTGAAGAAGACGCCGAGCGTCCGCCTCGCCTCGATCCGATGGACCGGCCCTTATAGCGAAGCGCAGATCCGAAAGCACTTCGGGGAGCTCGAGAAGTGGGTTTCCGCCCATCGACTTCGCGCGGGCCGGTGGGTCTTCCGCGAGCCCGGAACCCGAACGTGGGACGTCGGTATCGAGGTCAAGGGACGGGCGAGCTCCTCGGGCCGCGTCCAGGTACGCACGTTGCCGGCCGTGACGGTAGCGAGCGTCACCTTCGACCCCGAGGTCGTGTCGCCGAGGGTCGTCTACCACGGTCTTTCCGATTGGCTTCGATGGCGCCGCAAGGAGAAGAAGGTCCGAGCGGTGGTGTCCACCCGCGAGATCTACTCCGGAAATCCCTGGACGAACGCCCGAGCCTGGTCGAAGACCGAAGTGCAGTTCGTCGTTCGAACCTGAACTCGGAACGGGGGAAAACCATGGCGACCATCTCCGTGACGCCCACGACTCAGGAGAAGGACGGTCTCTATCGAATCGCCACCGGTGCGGCAGTCGGCCTCGCCGCGGCAATCCTCACCATTGTCGTTCCCATCGCGTTCCTCCTCGTCGCCTCGTACGCCCCGGGCGGGTTCCTGTCTCTCAATCAAGGAGCGTACATCGAAGCGACCGCGCTCCTGATCCTCGCGGGCGCCCTCCTCTTCCTCTTCTGCCTCTTCCTCTACCGCCGAGGGTTTGCCCAGCTCCGGAAAGTGGACTCCCGCTTCACCGCGGCCTCCATCCTCTGCCTCGTCGGCTCCATCGGCTTTCTGCTGCTCCTCGTCGCGGCGATCCTCATCGTAGGGTCGGCGAACTCCCTCCTCTCCTGCACGAGCGGCCATCCCACGCACGCGCTCACCTGTCTGCGCTCCGGCAACCCCCTCGGCGCCTACACCGGCCTCGCAGGGTTCTGGCTGGGGTGGGTGGGTGGCGTCGGAATCGTCCTCGGGCTATCGGCCAGCTCCTCTCGCTTCCACGACCGGTCGATGGCTGTCGGGGCGGCCCTTTACGCGGTTCTCTTGCTCGCGCTCGTCGGCCCATTCGTCTCCCTGGTCGTTTCGTTCCCCGGAGTCGAGTACCTTCTCCTCGTAGTGCCGATCGTATGTCTCGCGGCTCCCTGGTTTGTCTATCGGGGGAGCGGTCCGCTCTCCGAGTGATCGTCGGAGGACCGCCACCGGCGAATTGAAATCGGCGAGTGTGCTGGGCGAAGTCTCCCGGAGTGCGCGGGCCGATCCCCGCGACGTCACGGGGACTGGGGCCACGATGTCGGAACCCGCGAAGGAATCGGCCGGTGCGAGCGAGACCGCCACCCTCGGAGGAGGGTGCTTCTGGTGCACGGAGGCGATCCTTTCCGAACTCAAGGGCGTGTCCCGAGTGCTCCCGGGGTACGCCGGCGGCACCGTCCCGCATCCGACCTACGAACAGGTCTGCACCGACCGGACGGGACATGCCGAAGTGGTCCAGGTGACGTTCGACCCTTCCATCGTGAGTTACCACGACCTTCTCACGGTCTTCATGACCACCCACGACCCGACAAGCCTGAACCGTCAGGGGAACGATGTGGGGACCCAGTACCGGTCGGTGGTTTTCGTCCACTCGCCCGCCCAACGAGCGACCGCCGAGCAGGTCGTCCGCGAGCTCGAGTCGGCCCAGCTCTGGAAGCGGAAGATCGTCACTGAGATCGCTCCCTTCACCGAGTTCTATCCCGCCGAGGACTACCATCGGGACTACTTCCGTCGGAACCCGGCGAGCGGCTACTGCCGCGCGATCATCGCGCCGAAAGTGGCGAAATTCCGAAAACAGTTCGCCGCGCGGCTGAAGTCCGAGTAGACACCAACGCGGGTCTTCCCCCTCAGAGCGCGAGGAAGAGGAAGTAACCCGCGAACCCGAACATCAGGATCGCCGAAGCGACCACCAGCGCTCGGCCAAGACGGGGACGTTGACCGGCTCCGAGGTGGACCGCCCAGGGGAACACCACGATCCAGACCGCGATGGCCCCGAACAGCCCGACGAACAGAACCCAGCCACCGAAGTACGCGAAGGCGAGACCGGCCGTGAGCCACCAGAGGATCTGAAATGGGTTCGAGAGCCCAAGGCTCAGGGCGCTCGTGTAGGTCCGGACCCCCGCAACTTCGGCCGGCGAGAGGTCCTTGGGCGGCCTCAGGAGACCTGCTCCGAAGTAGACCATCACCGCC
>Ga0187780_10004020_pt1 | contig 11016 bp, 8 predicted proteins | sample 1015_Q2_SP10_20__FD_132429 | JGI IMG/M metagenome (GOLD analysis project Ga0187780, IMG submission 132429) | Tropical peat soil microbial communities from peatlands in Department of Meta, Colombia - 1015_Q2_SP10_20_MG | ecosystem: Environmental > Terrestrial > Soil > Wetlands > Peat | place...
CGAAACCTTTCTTGAAAGCCATCTATGATGAGTGGTATGCCGCGCTCGCTGCAGGCCTACCCCAAGGCACTGGCGTTGTGCTGGAATTGGGTTCCGGCGCGGGCTATTGTGCCGACTTCATACCCGGCCTCATCACTTCAGACGTTTTTCCTTGCCCCGGCGTGCAGCTTGTCATTAACGCAGTGCATCTTCCTTTTGCGGCTGGCTCGCTCCGCGCCATCGTGATGACCAACGTACTCCACCATCTTTCCGACGTGCGCCAGTTTTTCCGCGAAGCCGACCGCTGTCTGCGTCCTGGTGGAAAAATTCTCATGATCGAACCGTGGATGACGGCGTGGTCGCGCTTCGTCTACCGCCACTTGCACCACGAGCCATGCTTTCCCGCAGCCAAAGAATGGACGTTTCCCGCCGCCGGGCCACTCTCGGGCGCAAACGTAGCTCTTCCCTGGATTCTTTTCGAGCGTGATCGTGCAAAGTTCCATGACGAATTTCCGCGATTCGCCGTGGAGCAAATCCGCCCACTTCTTCCAATTCGCTATTTGCTATCCGGGGGAGTGGCGTTGCGCAGCCTGATGCCTGCTTTCACCCAGCCCGCTTGGAGAGCATTGGAAACTGCCTCGCAGTCTCAAATGTCGCGCCTCGGCATGTTTGCCTTTATTTCTCTGGGGAAAGACGGTCATACTTCCTGAAGATGCTGACCACCAAGACAAAAGTCGCTCTCGCCGGGCTCGCCTACAAGTTCATGGCCTTCGGTCGCGGCGTGTTCGGAAAAAGCGATTCCGTGATCGTGGAGCGTCACGGTATCCGCTACCAACTGGATCTCAAGGAAGGCATCGACTTCTCCATTTATCTCCTTGGCGCATTTGAACCCGGCACGCGGAAAACTTTGCAAAAGCTTGTCAAACCTGGCGACACCATCTTCGACATCGGCGCCAATATCGGTGCCCACACGCTGACTCTTGCGCAGAGTGCCGGTCCCTCCGGCAAGGTCTTTGCCTTTGAGCCGGCCGACTTCGCTTTCGAAAAGCTATGCCGTAACCTGGCGTTAAATCCCGGATTCCAGGCCTGCACGTTTCCTCAGCAAATCCTTTTCGCCGCGAAGCCCTCCCAACAACCGGAGCAGGAGATTTATGCGAGCTGGCCGCTCGAGAGCGATGGTTCCGTCCATCCTAAGCATCGCGGTCGGCTCGTTTCTGCCGCCCGCGCCGCCGTGGACACGCTCGACGCCTTCGTTGAGCAGCGGGCCCTGCCTCGCCTCGACTTGATTAAGATCGACGTAGATGGAAATGAACTCCCCGTCCTTCAGGGCGGCATAGACACTCTTCGTCGCTTCCGTCCAATCCTCGTGATGGAGATGTCTCCCTACATCCACGCCGAACGCCACCACAACTTCGCCGACTTTGTCGCCCTTCTCAAAAGTGCTGGCTATGGGCTGACCAACGCGGACAATGGCCGACCTGTGCCCCTCGACGCAACACAACTCGAGCGCCTCATCCCCGACGGCGCCAGCATCAACGTCGTGGCACGCTGCCCGAAGACGGACGTCGCCTAATCGCAGCAGAACATGTTTTCGATGTTGGGACAAAGGCGGCTCAGGACTGCGTTTCGGAGGACTGCCTCCCTATCTTCCGCTCCACCACACGATGGTCACGCCGATGCAGACCACGGCGATCCCGACCCAACGGTTCCGGCTGATCCGCTCGCCAAGGAAAGCTCTGGCGCCGAACGCTCCTGCGGCATAGCTTAGCGCGCTGACTGGCACAACGAAGCTCACTTCCAGGATAGAGAGAATCGCCAGCAAAGAGAAGAATCCCAGCGCCATGAGTGCGACGCCGAGCCACATCCAGGGCAATCGCACTGCCTGGAGCAAAAACTGCATAATCGCCTTTGGCCGGAAGTCGTGCACCTCTCCGATGCTCTTCATGGCACGGCTCACGCAAAGCTCGCCTCCTGTGCCCGCCACGACAATGAAGAAGAACAGGAGGACTTCGAGCATTAGGCGTGTACTCCCGTCGTCCTTGGTGCTGTGCGTCCCACGAGAAAAACTCCGAGGCAGATTACCAGAATGCCGAACCACCGCAGGGGTGACACATTCTCGCCGAGCAGAAAATAACTCAGCAGGGCCACGGTTGCGTATGCCAGCGAGGTAGCCGGCTGAACGTAACTGTAATCCGCCCACGTCAGCAGCAGCATGTGCACGATCATGAAACCCAAGAGGCAAGCGATTCCCAACCACACGAAAGGCGAAGTCAACGCAGCGGCGGCCATCGAGACAATTCCGCCGAGATTATGCAGGCCCGCCGGCGAGATGTTCTTCATGCCTTTACCTAGCAGCACGTTCCCCATCGGGCCCAGCACGATGCTGAGCAGAATCATGGGGAGGGATTTGAGTTGGAGGCGTCGAGTGTGAGTCACTTAAACCAATCTACTCTGCGATGTGAAGGCGCAAGCGCCCAGAACCTGTTTCACAATAAGGGATGACAATCAATTTTACGCGAATCGCCGCTGCATAAAAAGGCGAGTATAAGCTCCTCGTACATTCAGCACTGCCGCAATCGAGAGTTCGGCTATGCTAGTATCACGGGGCGACCCATGGTCGGGACCCGGTGAGGCCCATTTGAAACCTGTCGAGTATCTTCTCCTCTTCTTGGGAACTGTTCCGTTTATCTATTATTTTCTCGTCATCTGGAGTTCGAGCCGCTATTTCCTCCAGGCAAAAAAATACTCTTGGGAAAATCAGGATTTCGCGCCGCCAATCAGCAATCTGAAGCCCGTCCGTGGCTTGGACCCCGAAGCCTACGAGAATTTTGCCAGCCTGTGCCGCCAGGACTACCCGGAGTACGAGCTGATCTTTTGCACCACTGATAGCACCGATCCTTCTGTCCCGGTGATTGAGAAATTGATGCGCGACTTCCCCGAGCGCAACATTCGCCTGCTGTACAGCCAGGGGCACTCGGCAATCAACGATAAGGTTGCCAAATTGGGCTTGATGTTACGCGAAGCGCGACACGACCACATCGTCATCAACGATTCGGACGTACGCGTCGAGCCCGACTATCTTCGAAAAGTCATCGCACCGCTGCGCGATCCCAACGTCGGTGGCGTTACCTGCTTTTATGTTTCCACAGAAGACAAGAATTTCGAGGAATCCCTTCAAACGATCGGAATGATCTCGGATTTTTATGCCGGGATTTTGGTGGCGTGGCAGCTGGACGGCGTGCATTTTGCACTGGGCCCGACAATGGCTTCCACCAAAGAACGTATCCGGAGCTTCGGGGGTTTCCAGGTGCTGGAAGGCCGCCCGGCCGATGACCTCTTGTTCGGGCGCTTGATTGCGGAGCAGGGATTCGAGATGAAGTTGCTCCCGTACGCCGTGCAATCTGTGCCCGACTATGAGGGTGTAGGCGCATTATTCTTGAAACGTCTTCGCTGGATGACCGTGATGCGGAAGATGCGTCCGGCGGGCCACATTGGTTTGCTGTTTACTTGGGGCTTGCCGTGGACCATCCTGGCCGTCGCGATTCACCCCACGATTGCCGTCGCAATTGCCTACTGGGGTGGCTACCTGGCATGCCGTTTTCTTATGACTTGGCTCATCGGCGTATATGGGCTGAAACAGAACAGTATCTGGCAGAAGCTGGCTTTGATTCCTGTCTGGGACTTGATGGCCTTCCTTGTTTGGCTGACGAGCTTTACCCGAAGGTCCATTCGCTGGCGTGGTGTGGATTACCAGCTGCAAAGCGGCACCGGAAATTTTGTCGTTCCCACCGGCGGCACCGCTGCCGCGTCCAAACCCGGCGCGATGCAGTGAGAATTGCCAAACGGCAAAAATGGGCGATAGAACTGGCTTGTTCCAGCCTTACTGAAAGCTGCTCTTCTTCGCTGCTCCGACCGCCGACAAAACGGGCACGGCAGTGCGGTTCTGCAAACTGCGATCATTGTTGGGCTCCCGCCAATTCACCGTCGGCATAATGAGCGAAGTATCGGCGCGGTGCCGATACTTGATCGCGATGTTCATCAGCGAATCCAGGAGCGATTCGGACAAGAAGTGAGGCTGCAAACCAAGATCAATCAGCTTCGAGTGTTTTGCGTTGTAATAGTGCTCCTCCGCCTCGACGCGGGGATCGGGAAGATGATTGATCTCCACTTGAAGACCCAGATGATCTCCGGCCACTTGAACTCTTCGCGCCAGGTCCAGCACCGAGAACCGTTCCGTGAACTGGTTATAAACGCGGCACTCTCCTCGGCCAGCCGGATTCAGGCAAGCGATCTCGATACATCGCACGGTGTCGCGGATGTCCAGGAAGCCGCGAGTCTGTCCGCCCTTGCCGTAAACGGTCAGCGGCAAACCGATGGCCGCTTGTACGCAGAAGCGGTTCAGCACTGTTCCAAAGACGTCGTCGTAGTCAAAACGGTTAATCAACGTTTCGTCGAGCAGAGTCTCGTCGGTCACCGTGCCATAGACCACGCCCTGATTTAGGTCCGTGGCCCGCAGTCCCCAGATCTTGCAGGTGAACATCATGTTGTGGCTGTCGTGCACTTTCGACAGGTGATAGAACGAACCGGGCTGCTTCGGGAACGGCAGCACGTCCTTCCGGCCGTTGTGCTCGATCTGGATGTAGCCTTCTTCGATGTCAATGTTGGGAGTGCCGTACTCACCCATCGTCCCCAACTTGATCAGGTGGCAGTCGGGCAGCGCTTCGCGAATTGCAAACAGCACATTCAACGTGCCCACGACATTGTTCACTTGCGTGAACACCGCGTGCTTGCGGTCAATCATCGAATAGGGAGCCGACCGTTGCTCGGCGTAGTGGACGATTGCCTCGGGCTCGAACGCCTTGAGCGTGGGAAGCAGAAAGTCGTAGTCGGTGATGTCCCCGATGAAGGCTTCGATGGTCTTCCCGGTAAGCTCGTGCCAGGTGCGCAGCCGGTCGCTTAACGGCGCAATGGGCGTCAATGTCTGGGCGCCGAGCTCGTGATCCCAAAGCCTCCGCACGTAGTTGTCAATGATCGCGACAGAATGCCCCTTGGCCGAAAGGTAGAGTGCCGTGGGCCATCCGCAGTAGCCGTCGCCGCCAAGAACGATGATTTTCATGCTTCTCCCCTGAGTCTGTAGAATCCCTCGGAATCATGCGGGTCGAGCGGAAAGATCATTCGCAGATCACCCGGCCATGCTCCTGAGACGCAGTACCATGGGTCTTCGTCGCAGGAGTGTACCCCGAGGATTAAAGGATACCCGGGACCTTACTTCAAATTCCGCCCGAACTCGAAGTTAGTTCCCGAAAGCCCACAGCTGACATTCCATAATGCCAGATTCCCGGCCAGTTCTGCGAATCCGCCTCTCCCCTAAGCTCGAACAGAGCGTCAGATACACCCTCTCTTTCAGAGAGGAGACTCGCTGGGCTGGCTCGGCACGTTGGTCACCAGCATCTTGCCGCCGCTGGCCGCTAAGGTCTTGACATTGTCGTCACCTACGAGCCCCGTCGCTCGCCGAACTCCCTTTAGCGTGCCCACCAAATAAAAACGTTCCTTGCCCTTCCAGAGAGTCTCGAATTCAGCGTCACTCAGGAACACTGCGGGCGCACCAGGAGCGGCGGCGCCGTACTCCATGTTATGGAGCTTCCCGTTCAACAAGAGCGGCTCCACCCCCGAATAAAAAACGACGGAAGAGAAAGTGTAATAGTGATGGTCAAGAATCAGCTTTCCTGGTGGCGCCTTGCGGTACGCCTCCGCCAACGGCCGGGTAGTAAGGAACGGATCAAAGACAACTAGGGCCAGCCGGGCCGCGTGAAAGAAGACAATCATCATCGCGGCGGTCATCAGGAATGCGCGCAAGCCCGTGGCGCGGAGATTCCCGATCGCTCCGATAAGAAACGCCACGCCTGCGAGAACCAGCGGCAAGCGCAAGTAGGCAAAGGAATCGAAAGTGAGATCCAGCATGTGGCCGAGCGACAGAGTATAAGCGGAGGGGTGGCTCGAGAGAGCGTTGGAAATGTCACCGGGAGTCGGCAACGAGCGAACCTCGTAGGCGATTGCGAGGGCAGCAATCGCGGCCACGGCACACAAAACCCCGAGCACGCGAGTCCCACGCCGGCCCCATGTGTCCTCCATTGCCATCGCTGAGCCAATCAGCAACGCCAACGCGGGATAGCAAGGCATGGAATAGTATTCCTGGGTGGTCGAGAACGTGAAGAACACCAGCAAAAAGCCCGTCCAGCAAAGCGCCAGAAGCCGGGCTCGCCCGGCCCGGTCCACGGGCTTGAAGGCAAGCTTCGCGACCGCCGGAAGATAGACGCTCCAGGGGAACAGCCACAGGAAGTGGAACAGCCAGAAATACAGGCGCGGAACCGTGTTGTAGTCTCGCGGATACCTCAGGTTCAGGAATCGCAGCACTTGCTCGTTGATGAAGTAGAACCACAGGAATCCGTGATACTGGCCGGGCCCGCTGTGCAGCGTCCAGACAAAGTACGGCGGATTCCGCAGCGTGGCCATCACATGCCACGGAACTGCAATTATCGCGGCGATGAGCGCGCCGCTGAACGGTCGCAACCGCTGCCATGTGCGCCGGAGAAAAAGCTGCCTGGTGAGGAGAAGATAGACCAGCGCGCCCCCCACCGGAAACACCACCGCGATCAAACTCTTCAAAAGCAGACCGGTGCCCAGGCTAGCTGCGAGAATTGCGGCCCAAAGCCGCGGATGCGCTTCCTCCTCATCGAGCGCCCGCAAAAACGCGCACATCGCCAGGGCGATCGTGAACGTCAGCATCACGTCGGGAATCTGGACGCGCGTAAACAAAAACAGGCCCACGCAAGTTCCCATAACGATTCCCGCGTACGCTCCGGCGCGTTTTCCAAAGGCCCACATGCCGAACGCTGCGGTAAGCAGAGCCAGTCCGATCGAAGAAAGAGCCACGGGCAGGCGCGCCACCCAGTCCGAAATGCCAAACAGCTTGTAGAAAATCGCGATGAGCCAGTAGATCAGCGGCGCTTTTTCCAGGTACACCACGCCATCGAGCCGCGCCGTCACCCAGTCTCCGCTGGTCAACATCGTCTTTGCGATTTGAGCCTGCACGGCGTCCACGTCATCCATCAAAGAAGGCGGCGACACCACGCAGCCCAGATAAATTGCGCCGGAGATGATTCCGACCAGAGCAAAAATAAGCCAACGATTCTCCAGCAGGCTGTTTATCTGACCGCGGCCGCTGGAATCCCGACCTTCCACTTTTTCATCCATAGAAATAATGTGAGCAGTCCCCAGAGGTGATATCCAGCGTTGATTTTCCGTTGCTGATGCTGATTCTTGAGCCGCTCAATCCCCGTCTGATTGAAAATCTCACCGTACTCCCTAAGTCCAAACCGCAGGGCGTCTTCCAACATGCCGCGAAGGATCCCGCGCATCCATTCGTGCGCCGGAATGTCGAAACCCGATTTCTTCCGGCGAATGATCGCTGGAGGCAGCTTGCGCTTCATTGTCTCCTTCAGAATGACTTTCTGCCGGGACCCACTGATTTTCATTTCCGCCGGCAGCCTCGCGGCAAATTCGACAATGCGATGGTCCAGAAACGCCGGGCGTACTTCCACCGCGTGCGCCATGCTCATCCGGTCGCTCTTGGTCAGAATGTCGTCCGCAAGGTAATACTTCTGATCCAGCCAAAGAAAAGGGGCCAGGTCGTCGCTGTTCTTGGGAAGGCTCCTCAGCTCACCGAGAATCGCATTCAGGGAGGCAGGCAGCGGCCGCTTCACAATCGCGCCCAACTCTTCCTGCGCAAATGTTCCGTTCCAATAGACGTGGGCCTGCTCTGGACTCAGCCGCGAGCCTTCAAGTAGCCTTTTCGCCTTGTAGTCGAAGCCCATCTTCTCATCGGAAACGGGAATGAGCCGCAACATGGAAAGCCCCAACGAAGCCGCGCCGGGTATCGCGCGGATTGTCCGCGCCATGCGATTGGCCCGATAAGTCAAATATCCGCCGAACAGTTCGTCAGCCCCTTCACCGCTCAGTGCCACCGTCGTTTTCCGCTTGCAAAGCTTGGAGAGGAACCACACGGGCAGCGCGCCCGCATCCGCGCTTGGCTCATCCGAGTAGTACGCAAATTCCTCGATGGCGCTCTGCAGATCCACCTGAGGATTCAAGTCCATTTCATCGTGGTCGGTGCCGTAGTGCTTTACCGCTTCGCGAATGTACCGCGTCTCATCGAAGCTCCGCCCTTGAAATGAAATTGAAAATGTCTTGAGTTGCGAGGAGCAGGCGTTGGCCGCATAATGCAGAATCGTCGTCGAGTCCACGCCGCCGCTTAACCACACGCCCAGCGGCACGTCCGATAAGAGATGTTCCTGCACGGCCTTCCGCATCAAGCTATCGAGTTCGGCCTTGGCGTCCTCTTCCGATATCTTCAGCGTGTTCCCGAATGGAAGCGTCCAGTAACTGCCGGTGGTGATCTTTCCGTCCTGCCACTCCATCCATTCCCCGGGCGGGACTTTCTTGATGCCGTCGATCAGCGTCCAGGGGCTGGGAACGTAGTTCAGCGAAAGGTAACAATCGAGGCCATCGAGACTGAGATTCCGCTCGATTTCGGGATGGATGAGGATGGACTTGAGTTCCGAGCCAAAGAAAAGGTCTTCGCCCTTCCGGACGTAGTAGAGCGGTTTGATGCCCATGCGATCGCGCGCCAGCACAAACCGCCTTGTCGGCACGTGCCAAATGGCGAGCGCAAACATGCCGCGCAATCGCGCGAACGAAGCCTTATCCCATTGCAGAAATGCCCTTAGAACGGTTTCTGTGTCAGAGTGCGACGTGAAGCGATGCCCGAGGGATTCCAGTTCGGCGCGTATTTCGAGGTGATTGTAGATTTCGCCGTTGAAGACGATGCCCCATTCGCCTGCGTTTTCCAGAATGGGTTGATTTCCCGTTGCCAGGTCAATGATCTTCAGCCGCGCGGCCCCAAAGGAAAAAACGTCCCGCGCAAAGACGCCCTGCTGGTCGGGACCACGGTGCTTCAGCGTTTCGGTTGCCTCCCGGATCCTTCCCTCAGGTGGGCTCCACCCTTTATGTGTGAAGCCGGCAATGCCGCACAAGGCAACCCACCTCTCGCCATTTCAAGAAATTCAAAGTATCCGTGTCCCCCAAACTAATATTCACTCCCCGTTCGCCGAAACACCTTTTTTGCGCGAAGTCGAATGGTGGAGGCGGGGGGAGTCGAACCCCCGTCCGAAAAGCGCTGCGCCGCGGAGCCTACATGCTTATCTCAGTTCGTTTGGTTCGCCCTCCGCGCTTGGAACGAGCAAGAAACGCAGCCGGCTAGTCCGATGAATCTCGCCCGAACCTTACGGACCGAAAGGCCCGGACCAGCTCACTGTGTGACGCCTCTTGCCGGGCCCATGAGCAAAGCCCGGGGAAGCGTGCGCTTAATTAATTAAGCAGCAAGTGCCAAGTTGTTGTTGGCAGTTCTAGTTTCCATCCAGTTACGGGCGGGTGGCCCCCGGCATGCCTCCGGGACGCGACAGCTTCCGTCGAAACCGTGTCGCCCCCCTAGGTTTCATTTTACCACGCCGCTAGTACTACCACTCAGCCTCTGCTCTTACAGTATTATTTGTCATTATCGCTTCGAAAGGACACGACTGAGCCTATGTCCATCGTCTTTCACCCCGCCAAGCCCGCCGACCTCGACGATCTGTTCCTCCTCATGCGTCAGATGCAGGACGACGATCCCTGGTCCGAGCCTTTCAACGAAAACGTCGTGGAAGCGAATCTTTCGGAGCTTTTGCACAATCCCGTTTTCGGCGTCATCTATCTCGCGCGAGTGGAGCAAATTCCCGTCGGCTACCTGGTCGTCTGCTTTGACTACAGCCTTGAATACCGCGGCAAAGGCGCCTGGATTGACGAGCTTTTCGTCGTGCCCGAGCATCGAGGGCAGGGAATTGGCACGCAACTTCTCGATCTTGCCGAGCGCGTCTCCCGCGATCATCACGCCCAGTTTCTCCATCTGGAAGTCAGCCACGGCAATTCCGCGATTGAGCTCTACCGCCGTCGCGGCTTCCTCGATCATCAGCGCTACCTCATGACCAAGCCGCTGAACCCCTAACGAGGCATTCGCGAACTTGTCATTCCGAGCGCAGCGAGGAATCTGCTTTCCGCTCTTTTCTTTCCGCCCGTTCAAAGAGAGAATGGCCCTATTCGTTACCTGTGACTCATCTTCGGAGGCCCTCCCATGAAGTCGAGGCTTTTCTTTTTTGCGTTCCTTCTTGTGCTGCTTGCTGCTCCTGCTTTCGCAAACGAATCTTTTCCCGTTAAAGTCCAGCGCAATGTCGAAGTCAAAATGCGCGACGGCGTGATCCTTCGCGGTGACATCTTCCGTCCTGACGCGGAAGGAAAATTCCCGGTTCTCCTCCAGCGCACTCCTTACCGCAGAGCTATTCCCTGGGGCTTTGACATTCAATTTGCGGAACGCGCTGCGTCGCGTGGCTACGTCGTCTTCATCCAGGATGTTCGCGGCCGGTACACCTCCGACGGCGATTGGTATCCCTTCCTTCACGAATCCGAAGACGGCTATGACACCATCGAGTGGATTGCCGCGCAACCCTATTCCAATGGCAAGGTCGGCATGTTTGGCGGGTCGTATGTCGGCGCCACGCAAATGCTGGCCGCTATCGCGCATCCTCCGCATCTCGCCGGAATTTGCCCCGTGGTGACCGCCAGCAACTATCACGACGGCTGGACTTACCAAGGCGGCGCTTTCGAGCAGTGGTTCAACGAATCCTGGACCTCCGGCCTCGCCCAAGACACCCTCTCCCACCAATTTGAGCGCATGCATGGCTCGCCCGAAGACGTCAACGCTCTCCCCCTCACGTCTTACCCGATCTTCAATCTCAACCCCGCTGGTGTCATCAACGCGTCCGCTTCCGCAATCGCCCCTTACTTCCTCGATTGGCTGGCCCATCCGGCCTACGACGACTACTGGAAGCGCTGGTCCATCGAAGAACACTATTCCGACATTCGCGTTCCCGCTCTTCACACCGGCGC
>Ga0187780_10004021_pt1 | contig 11016 bp, 12 predicted proteins | sample 1015_Q2_SP10_20__FD_132429 | JGI IMG/M metagenome (GOLD analysis project Ga0187780, IMG submission 132429) | Tropical peat soil microbial communities from peatlands in Department of Meta, Colombia - 1015_Q2_SP10_20_MG | ecosystem: Environmental > Terrestrial > Soil > Wetlands > Peat | place...
ACTCCTCCTCGGTCAGTTCCGTCGAAGCTACACCGAAGCCTGCTTGAGCCAAGTCTGCTGTCGCCGACTCGAGCTGTCGTTCTGCCACGTGCCTCGGCAGGTGGCCGCACCTGCTCACGAGCACGACCTCCTTGATAGTCCGCTTTCCCACAAGATCGAGGGGCACCACCCCGGCGCTCGGCCCTATGGTGGCGGTGACTCTTCCTCCCCCGCGCGGGTAGTACCCTCTCCGGCGGGCGGCCACCCTGAACTCAATACCAATCCTCTCGTAGGCAGGACCGACGACCTCCGCGAAATAGTCGAGGGTTGGGCTCCAGGGCACGTCTGTCCCTCCTATCAGTTCAAGGTCGAGGCGGGAACGGGTCAGCGCCACCGCCGGCACCACGGCCTGCAAGACAAGGGTAATGCTCGCTGCCGTGCCCGTGTCGAGGGAGAGTCTCTGCAGCTGCTGCCTCCCCGGAACGAAGGTTACTGTGGACGAGCCCTCGGACGCACCCTCAAGCTCGCCGGCAAAGACCCTGGTCAGAATCTGGAGCGCGGAGACATGCTGACGCTTCAGGCCCGGGACCTTTCTCCCGCCCCTAATCTTCTCGATGCGGACGGGCAAGCCCTTGATAGCAGAAAAGGCGACGGCAGTCCTCAGTATCTGCCCTCCCCCCTCCCCACGGGAGCCGTCCACCTGGACGTAGTCCACGGCCGGGCGTCGGTATTAGGGGTGATTAAGCGGTGAGGCGTGTTCTCTTAAATAGACCCGGCGGAGCCGCGATTTGAAAACGGCATGAGAGTCGGTCTCCTCATCGGCCGGTTCCAACCCTTCCATCTAGGCCACCTGGAGGCGGTAAGGTACGCCCTGGGGCATGCCGACTACCTTTACATCGTGGTCGGGTCGGCCCAGCGGAGCCACGAGAGGGACAACCCCTTCACGGCAGCGGAGCGCATTACAATGATCAAGGCCGCCCTCGACGGGAGCAAGGTCGACCCCTCGAAGTGGATGGCCATCCCCATTGCCGATGCGGACTCCCATTCGCTCTGGGTCTCGACCGTGGAGTCCATGGTGCCGAAGTTCGACGTGGTCTTCACCAACGACGCCCTGACCTTTCTCCTCTTCAAGGGGGAGGGGATAGATGTGAAGGCGGTCCCCTACCTGGACAGGAGCACATACTCCGCCACCAACGTTAGGGACAGAATTTTAGAGAGGAAGGACTGGGAGAGCCTCGTGCCTCGGCAAGTAGCGAAAATGGTGAAGAGGTTCGGAGGGGTGGAGCGGGTAAGAGCCCTTATGCGTAAGGACCTGAGGGGTGGCGAACGTGTCTAGTCAACAGAAGCTCATAATGCTGCCGGGGCCGACGAACGTTTCGGAGCGCGTGATGAGGGCCATGCTCGGCCCGATAATCAACCACAGGGGGGACGCGTTCAGAGAGCTGTACAAGGGGATACTCGAGAAGGAGAGGCACCTCTTCCAGACCGAGGGGCAGGTGCTCGTGCTCTCCTCGTCTGGGACGGGAGGCGTCGAGGCGGCAGTCTGGAACATCATCAGGCCGGGGGACACAGCCATCGTGCCCGTTTTCGGGGAGTTTAGCACCCGGTTGGCGGAAACGGTCGAACTGGCAGGCGGGAGGGCCGTCAGGGTCAATTCCGAGTTCGGGAAGGTCCCGAGCCTCGAACAGCTCGGGGCGGCCATGGAGGCACAGGGCAAGTTCAAGGCCCTCTTCCTGGTGCACAACGAGACGAGCACGGGCGTCACCGCGCCCTACGTGAAGGAGGCGACGGAACTGGCCAAAGGCCACGGAGCCTTCGCCATCATAGACGCCATATCGAGCCTCGGCGGATACGCAATCCCGGTAGACAAGTGGGGGGTCGACATGTGCATCACAGGGAGTCAGAAGTGCATCGCAGCGCCCCCGGGCCTGGCCCTGCTTTCCGTCGGCCAGAGGGTGGTCGACTTCCTGAAGGCGTCCCCGCCGAAGACGAGGTACTTCGAGATACCCAGGTACCTGGAGTTCGGAGCGAACGGGGAGACTCCCTTCACACCAGCGCTCCCGCTATTCTACGCACTCGACGAGGCTCTGAACGAACTCCTGGAGGAGGGGCTGGCAAACCGGGTCCAGCGCCACGACAGGATGTCTGCATTGCTTTACGACGGGCTGGCGAAACAGGGCCTGAGCCCGGTTGCCGAGAAGTCGGTCCGGTCCAAGACAGTCGTCGCTTCGTACTACCCGCCGGGGGTGGACGACTCCAAGTTCAGGAAGACCCTGGCGCGAGACAAGGGCGTGGTGATAGCGGGAGGGTTCGGTCCGTTCAAGGGCAAGGTGTTCAGGGTAGGCTGCATGGGGCAGATCAACGAAAGCATCGTCGACCGGACGCTGAATGCCATCGGTGAAACGATGGCCACCTTCCGAAACTCGTGAAAGTCTATAAACCCAACGACGGGGCTGGTCGAGTCCAATGGCATTTGAAAAAGGGACTCTGATTTTCGCCAACTACTCCGCCAGGGTGAAGGACACGGGGGAGGGAATCGAGTCCACGTTAGAGGAAGAGGCGAAGAAGCTCAAGATCTACGAAGAGTCTAGGAAGTACGAACCCAGGCTCGTCGCCGTCGGTGAGGGGTGGCTCATCTCGGGGCTCGATGCGGAAGTCGCTAAGCTCTCCGTTGGGGAGAAGAAGGAGATCGAGCTCCCGCCCGAGAAGGCCTTCGGTCTCAGGGACCCAACCCAGCTTCGCATGATACCTCTCCGCAAGTTCGGGGAGAGGGAGCACGAGCTGTCCGTGGGGGACTCGGTGGACATAGACAATCGTGTCGGAGTAGTGAGGTTCATAGGCTCCGGAAGGGCTCAGGTTGACTTCAACCACAGGCTGGCCGGGAAGTCGATAGTCTACGACTTCCAGGTGCTGAGGACCGTCGACACAGACGAGGACAAGGTGAGGGCCCTCGTCGACAGGAGGCTCGCAGCCGAGGGGAGCAAGGCAACCATCGAGGTGGCCGAAGGGGCGCTTACGGTCACAATCCCGGAGGACCTGTTCCTGACGGAGGGGCTCCAGATCATCAAGCGCGGCATCGCAAATGACGTCTTCAAGTTCGTCCCGAAGCTGACCACCCTGACCTTCTTGGAGAGGTTCGTCAACCAGAAAGCTCAGCCCAAGAAGGTGGAGCCGCGAGTCGAAGAGCCGAAGCCGGAACCGAAGGAAGCCGCGCCTGCGCCAAGGACCCGGCGGAAGAAGGCTGAGGCGCCCCCCCAGACCGCTTAGATCACACCCGTCGACTTCGCCAGAAGGGCGGCACTCTCTCTGGTCAACCTTCTTGCCGAGAGTATGGTGTACCTGTCGGGACGGATGGTGCTTGCCTCGGTCAGCGCCTCAATCACCATCGAATCCCCGACCTCAACCTGGGACGCCTCGACCGGCGCCCCCACGTTCTTCAGGGCTGTTCTGACGCGCTTCCATTCGAGTCTGTGGAGCTTCGCCATCATGATCGTGCCGATGCCGCACTTCTCGCCGTGGAGCCCTTTCTCGGGTGCTAGCCTGTCGAGGTAGTGAGAGAAAAGGTGCTCTGAACCCGAGCATGGGCGGGAGCTGCCTGCTATGCCCGCGGCCACTCCGGTGCTTATCAGGGCCTCCACCAGTTCCCTGACGCTGTCCTTGCTGAATGTCCCGATGGACCTCGAATTGTCGAGGACGGTGTTGGCGCTCATCAGCGCGAGGCTGGCGGAGTAGCTGCCGAAGTACTCTCCGGTGACCCTGTGAGCAAGCTCCCAGTCCTTCACCGCCGTCAGCTTGGATACCAGGTCTCCGCAGCCGGAGGCGAGCAGTCGCCTCGGTGCCGAAGCTATCACGTCTATGTCCGCCAGTATCCCCAACGGGGGCTTTGCCATCAGCGAGTAGGGCCTGTCCAGTCCCCTAAGGGAGGCGAACGGGCTCGATATCCCGTCGTGGGAAGCGCTCGTAGGGACAGAGTAGAAAGGAAGGTGGAGCCTGAAGGCCGCGAGCTTGCCTACGTCTACGCTCTTCCCCCCTCCGACCCCGATTATGCACCCGCTCTCTGCCGCCGCCTTCATCACCCTGGCGACGTTCTCCGTGTCCGCCGCGGCCACTTCAACCCAGAGCGGTTCCAGGGGGAGGGCTGCCTCCACAGCCCTCCTGACCTTGTTGGCGACGTTGAAGCCTGAGGCCACGACGACCCGCCTTCCTCCGGCTGAGTCCTTGACGAAATCACCGAGCTTTGAGATGACCCCGTCTCCGATCAGCACCTTGGTGGGGAGTTCCATCAAGTGGTAGCCGGGGTCCACGTGGGGCGAGCCCCGCTCTCGTGATTTAAGCGCAATGCGAGGCGGGGCGCCCAAGGGCAAGGCCATGTGAAACGCTCGAAAGATTAAATAACTAACTGGCTCACGCTTGTTTTGTCCGTTCTGAGGAGGTTTGTGAGCCCAATGTCAAGAGAATTAGGTGGGGTGGCAGGGAAGACGGTAGGGTCAGCGGTGTACCATGGCACAACGACCGTCGGGCTGGTGTGCTCCGATGGCGTGGTTCTCGCGACAGACACGAGGGTCACGGCCGGAGGCTTCATCGCCCATAAGAGGGGGAAGAAGCTCCTCAAGATCGACGAGAACATCGCAATGACCATCTCCGGAGGGGTGGCCGATGCCCAGAACGTGGTTGACACTTTGAAGTACTACACAAACCTGTACAGGATCGAGAAGCGAAGGCCCATGCCCGTGAAGGCTGCGGCCCAGGTAGTGTCGAACGTGCTCTTCTCCTCTCGTCTCTATCCATTCATCGCGGACGTCCTCGTTGGAGGGGTCGACGGCACCGGAGGCTCGTTGTTCAACGTGGACTTCTTCGGCTCGATAAACCAGGAGAAGATGATAGCCACCGGGAGCGGCTCCCCCGTCGCCTACGGAATCCTAGAAGCCGAGTTCAAGGAGGGCATGACGGCAGCCAGGGCGTACCCCCTGGCCGCGAAGGCGATCATCGCCGCCACGAGGCGCAACGTAGCCACGGGCGACCACTTCGACGTAGCTATCCTGGACAAGCAGGGGTTCCGGGAGCTCTCTGAGCAGGAGAAGGACAAGCTCCTCGCTCAGTTCACAACTGAAAATTAGACTTGGAACAGAAATCGAACGGCGCGAGCCTAATCGGCGCCATTCTGAACAATATCCCAGCGGAGGCTCAGATCACAAGGATAGAGTACGAGGGGCCCAGGATAGCGCTCTACACCAAGAACCCCGCGTACCTCCACAAGAACAGCTACGTGATCTCGGAGATAGTCAACTCGCTAAAGAAGAGGGTCGTCACCAGAACAGAGAAGTCCATCAGAAAACCAGAGAACGAGGCGCGCACCACCCTGGAGAGGCTGTTCCCTCCAGATGCGGGAGTCTCCAACTACTTCTTCGACGACGCACTGGGAGAAATAACGGTCGAGGCCGAAACCCCCAAGCTGCTGTCGCAGGAGGCGGGGTTTGATCTCGGCGCAGCCATGGACGAGACGGGGTGGAAAATCAAGATCAGGAAGGCGCCCCACATCAAGTCGACGGCAATTCAGAACGTGTACTATGCCCTCAAGGTGGGGAGCGAAGCAAGAGAGAAGTTCCTCAGGGAGCTAGGGGAGAGCATATTCCGGCCTAGAATGGCCACCGAGGAGCACGTCACCATCAAGACACTGGGTGCGTTCCAGGAGGTTGGCAGGTCGTGCATCCTTGTCGAGACGGCTGAGAGCAAGGTCATGCTGGACTGTGGCATACACCCGGGCTCAAAGAACACATGGGACGCCTATCCCAGGCTCGACTGGGCCGACATCGGGCCCAGAGACATAGACGCCATAGTAATCAGCCACTCGCACCTCGACCACATGGGGTTCCTGCCGGCCATGTACAAGTACGGCTACGATGGTCCTGTGTACTGCACGGAGCCGACGCTCCCCCTGATGACGCTCCTGCAGAATGACTTTGTGAAGATCGCGCAGATAGAAGGCGGCAGGCTGGTCTATGACCAGAAGGACATCAGGGACGTTATCCAGCACGCCATCACGCTCCCCTACGGCATGGTGACGGACATCTCCCCCGACATCAAGCTGGTGTTCAACAACGCGGGGCACATACTCGGCTCGGCCACAGTCCACCTTCACATCGGCGAAGGAGCCCACAACATTGTATACACGGGGGACTACAAGTACGGGAGGACGCAGCTCTTCGATTCGGCGACCTGGAACTACCCGAGGGTCGAGACCCTGATCACTGAAAGCACCTACGGTGCCAAGGAGGACATCATGCCGGTCCGCGAAGAGGTGGAGATGAACTTCGTCAACGCCATCAACGATACTCTCAGGAACGGAGGGAAGGTGCTCATCCCCATACCTGCCGTCGGAAGGGCCCAGGAGATTCTGCTCGTCATCGACCAGTACATGAGGAACAAGGTCCTCGTGGAGGCACCAGTGTTCACCGAAGGGATGATATCGGAGGCGACCGCCATACACGTCTCCTACGCGGATTACCTCTCCAGGGAGCTCAGGACCAAGATTCTGGACGAAGGCATCAACCCGTTCAAATCAGAATACTTCACGGAGGTCGAGCACCCCACCGATCGGGAGGAGGCCTACCGTCAAGGGCCCGCCATCATAATGGCGACCTCCGGGATGTTGGAAGGCGGGCCAGTCCTCGACTACTTCGAACACCTGGCCCCTTCTGAGAAGAACAAGATACTCTTTGTTTCATACCAGGTCCAGGGGACCATAGGGCGCAGGGTACTGGACGGAGGAAGCCAAGCCAGTCTCATGGAAACCAACGGCAAAATCAAGATCGTGGACGTGAGGGCCAGCGTGCAGAAGATAGAGGGGTTCAGCGGGCACAGCGACTACAACCAGATCATTCGCTTCGTTGGGAAGGTGAGGCCAAAGCTCCAGCTCGTCCTCGTCAACCACGGGGAAAAGAGGAAGACCGAGAATCTAGCCTACGCCATCCAGAGGATATACCGTATACCTGCAATGCACCCCGCGGTGCAGGAAGCGATTAGGGTCTACTAGCGGCCAGCCCGTTTGGGCCAGCCTCTCGGAGAATATTGGTACGGCGCCGAGACACGCCTGTGGTAAGAAAGCCATTGGCCGCAGAGAGACTTGCCGAACCTCTCGCCAAGAGGAACTCATTCAGTTGCCGTCTTCTGGAGCGGTGCACGCTTATCTAGCGCAGCACTCTTAGGAAACCGCGAGTCTGTCCATGGAACCTTCCGTCGTGCAGAACCCGTTCGCCCCGCCTTCCGGACAGTTCGTCGTGACGACGCCCTTCGTGCCCGGGTATCGGATCACGAGAGTCATAGGCGCGACCTTCGGGCTGGTCGTAAGGTCTCGAGGTCTTGGTCAGAACGTCTGGGCTTTCTTCCGCGCCTGGGGAGGCGGGGAAATCAAGGTCTACACCAAGCTGCTTGAGCAGGTTCGTCACCAGGCCCTCGAAAGGCTCGCCGAGCACGCGAGGAGCCTCGGAGCCAACGCAGTCGTCTCCGTCGGTTTCGACACTTCTGAAATGGGCAGCGCGATGACGGAGGTCCTTGCCTACGGGACAGCGGTAGTGGTGGAGCCGGACACCTCGCCTGCGCAGCCCGTCGCGCTTCGCTGAGCCGGGATTAGCGGTCGGCCGACCCCACTTTCGGTGTCAGATGCGTTATGGAGAGGGGTCTACCGTGGGCGCAGCAGGTCCATTGTCTTGACAGCGCGACCGCACCCGGCCTAGGCCCAGATATTCGAGAAGGGGAACACCCACCCCCCTCTGTCCTGGAGCTGGCCTTGAATCTGTCCTCCGACCTGCGGAGGGGTGGGGAATCCCGAGCAGTACAGCGTCACCGTCTGAGCTGGGGGAACGCTGACCGTTGTCTGGGGACCGTTCGGAACCCAGCTGACTGTTCCGTTCACGTTTTCGCTCCCCACGTTGAACGCGCATGAGACGATGTCCGCACTCGAATCGGAGTTAGGTCCCCCTACCACTTCCAACATGCACGACTTGCTGTCCGAATAGCAGGCAACGGCCATGATTCGTGGGACCCTTCCGCACCCTCCGAAGCAACCATGGACCCCGAACACGAACGAAGCAACCGCGACGAGGAGCACGGCGATGCTGACGGCGGCGACGGCAGCAATGATGGAGTTCCTCCGCAGGTGACTTCGCTCCTTTGCATGACCTGGAGTCTGAACGGACCCCATGTCGCATGCTCAAGTTCGCGGGGGAGTATAAACGCTAGGCCCCTTTCGAGAGCAGCCGCAAATCCAATGAGGCCGCGGGAGCGGGAGTGAAAAACGGAAGAGCGGCGTTAGCCGTCACCGTCGTAATGGTGTTCGCTTGCTCGGCCTGCTACAACAACAGCATTCGAACCCTGAGTGGAGGCTATGATGGTTCTGGGTTCAATTCCAAGAACATCACCGTGAGCGGCCAGGCAAATGGTCGGACGCTCTGTGCCCTGGCCTCAGAAGTCTGAATCGTCCAGAAGGGTTCTGATCGTGGATGTCTCAGGGAGACGGAATGAAACACCACTCCCGTTCGGAACCGTGTCGGCATGCTCCGAAGAGATGATTGCGTGAGAGAGTGTCGTCGGCACTTACCGCGACATGGGACGCCGCCCTGGGGCTTCCGAATGCGCGAGAGTCGATGGTTCAAATCCGCCCGGCCCACAGTTGAGGTTGAATTCACTCGCGTCGGGGCTCAGCACGCTAGGACGGTGCCTACTGCAATCCGCGCCAGATCTTGACGCCAGGGGGAGTTATCACTACCCTTTCGTCCCCCAGCCTTGCGATGTCTCCGCCGACGGAAGTGGCGAACTCGTAGAGCTGTTCGACGGATGATTTCAGCTCCTCCAGGCTCTTCTGGGCAAGGGGGGTCACCTTCAGGATGACTATCGTCTTGTTGGTGACGTCTTCCTGGATCTTGGGGATGTCCTCGATGCTCCTGAGGGCCAGCGCCTTAAGAAGGATCTCCTTGCTCTTGCCTTCCAACTTCCTCTCCTGCATCACTCCAGACAATCTTTGCTTCTTCTCCTTGAGCCTCTGCCCATTATTAAGCGTAGGGCGCCTCCGCAATTCTATGATACGAATGATTTTGTTAGACAGAGTGGTAGAGAATTGTTCAGAATCGGCGAATTTCGTTCTCAGCATATAAGGAGGGGGTTGCGTGAAAGTGAACGGCTTCTAGAGGGACCTGTGCAGGCTCCAGTACCTGTCGCCGACGTGGTGCACGTTCCTGATGCACCCTCCCTTGGACATCTCCCGTGCATCCGCGCTTGATACGGCCGAGGGCCCTACGGCTATCGCCCTCCCCTTCCTCTCCTCGCGCACGACCACCATCCTTCCGGCAGGGCCCCAGTCGTCGAACTTCCTGATACCTGGTCGCATCACGTCGGCCCCGTTAAGAAGGAACTTGATAGCGCCCTCGTCCACGAACGCCTGCGGGAAAAGAGCCAGCGTCGCCTGTGATCCTAGGTAGGGCAGGTATGTCTCTCCTACCCGAACGAACTCGAAGCCGTCGAGGTCCACGAAGACCACCCCCTCCCCCGGCTCTGAGCACTGTGCCTGGGCTGACTTCGGCAGATTTAGGGCCAGCCCCAGTGAAGACTCGATTTTCGAGATCGTTTCCGCAGAGTCCCGGCGGGACAGGACCCACTTCTTCAACTTGTCCGGAGGAGATTACACCTTAAATAAATCAATTCGAGAGGCCGGCTCAAGAGTACTACTTGTCCGTAGACATGGCTGTTAAGGTGCTCGACGAGAGCGTGGGGAAGGTCGTCCTCATCAAGCTCAAGGGGGGGAAGGTCATCAGAGGGAACCTCCAGGGCTTCGACCAGCACATGAACCTCTCACTGGAGAAGGCGGAGGAGGTGGCTGAGGACGGGACATCCACTTCGCTCGGGACACTGATCGTGAGGGGAGACAACATAATCATGATCTCTCCGCCCCCCAGCTAAGCTGGCACCAGAAGGACCCCGCGTGCGGGCCGGGATAATCTACTTTTATACCGAAGGCGCGGGCACGGGGGCAAGGAATCGCCTGCATGGTCGACATTCTGACTGCGGTGGTTGCGGGTGTAGTGGGTCTCGGCCTTGGAGGTCTAGCCTCCTACTACGTCTTCTACTCGAGAGCCAAGCCTGAGAAGGTGGTGGTAGCCGCAGCAGAACCGGGCTCGAGGCCAATCCAGACGACCGTGACCACGGTGGAACTCGAGCACTCCCGAAGGGAGATGCGGACAATCATGGTCGAGCGGGACCTGCTGTCCTCGGCAATGATGAAGCTCTACGAGGCGGAGACCGAGGGGAGAATCACCCAGGAGGAGCGAGAGATGATATCCAAGAGGTACAGCGACCAGATCAGGGACCTGCAGTCGAAGCTCAAGGACGTCGAGCTGGTGGTGGAGGTCGGGGAGCTCGAGGGCCTGAGGAACGAGCTGGTGAGCCTCTTCGATGGGAAGATCCAGAACATAGATGCGAGGCTTGAGGTCGCGAGGCAGCGGCTCGGCCCCGCAGCACCGGTGCTCCCCAAGAAGGAGGTGGCCCCCAAGGTTGAGCGTGGGACCGAGCTCGAGAAGGTCGTCGAGAAGCGCGCCAAGACAGAGATGACAGAGTCTGAGAGAAGGAGGAAAGAGATCATGGACGACGTGATGGGGGAGCTCGCCCGCCTCGAACAGATAGACATAGAAAAGAAGCAGCAGGAAAACTGATGGACCGAACAAGAGAAGCTCTGAAAGGCGTTGCCAAGGAGCTCTCGAAGAGCATCGGCCCCGGCACGACCCTGGGCCTTGGGAGCGGCTCAACCGTGGCCGCACTTCTTGAGGAGCTCTCCCCACTGATGCTTGCAAAGACGAAGTCAGTGAACGGAGTCCCCACCTCGACCCAGATTGAAATCGTGGCCGCGAGGTGCGGAATCAACCTGGTCCCTTTCAGGGGGTCGGTGGACCTCGTCCTCGACGGGGCGGACCAGGTCGATAGGGAGCTGAACCTGATCAAGGGAGGCGGGGGGGCGCTCCTCAGGGAGAAGGTGGTGATGGGGAGCGCGAA
>Ga0187780_10004022_pt1 | contig 11016 bp, 10 predicted proteins | sample 1015_Q2_SP10_20__FD_132429 | JGI IMG/M metagenome (GOLD analysis project Ga0187780, IMG submission 132429) | Tropical peat soil microbial communities from peatlands in Department of Meta, Colombia - 1015_Q2_SP10_20_MG | ecosystem: Environmental > Terrestrial > Soil > Wetlands > Peat | place...
CAGGCGCGGCGGCTTCGGTAAAGGAGCCAGCTCCCGACGAGCACGAGCAGTAGGGGCGGCTGGTCGAGGTCGTAGCCGATTTTGGGCAGGGTGAGGCCGTAGAACGTCAAGCCTCGTGCGACAGCCCATCCGAGCCCGCCGGCGATCAGCGTCGCCCCAATGAGCAGTCGTGGCTTCGTGACTACAGGGCGTGAATCCGCCGGCGTGACTTCGAGTCCTCCCGTCGTGATTGCTTGCCGGTTACGGATGGTGAGCACGGCGGCCGCGGTCGCGCAGGCGACGGCGGCTAGCACTAACAGGGTGACCGCGCTGGAAACGCCGCCGGTGCCCGATGCCGATGAGATGGTCCCGAGTGGGTGGCCAGCCGCGGCCGCAAGCTTGGGCACCGCCGTGATTGCCGCCCGCGCGAGGTCGTCGCTCCGGCTGCCCTGCGGCTTGCTCAGCGATGCGGCGGCGGTCGTCGCGGCTTGACCGAGACCCTGAACTCCGTATCCGTTGGGCATGACTACGAGGAGCAGTTGCTTGATGTTGAGAAAGCTGATCTCCTGGTCGAGGAAGTGGGCGTATTGCTGCGGCTTGGCGAACAGCGATGGGATCGCCCCGAGATCCGGCGGCGAGTCGATGAGCGCCACCTTGATCGGGAAGTGGCTGCGACTCGCGGCCGCGGTTTCTGCGTTCAGCGTCTTTTGCAGACCGGAGTCGACGGGCGGGCTGAATGGGTAGTAGACGTTCGCGCCGATCAGCTCGTCGCTGGCGGGGTCACCGTCGGCCAGCGCGGAGGCGGGCGCAACGGTCGCGGCCACGATCGCGAGCCCCGCGATCCATGCGATCACGCGTCGCATCCGTCAGCTCACCGGTGCCGGCGGCAGCCTGGTTTCGACACGATCGCCGGGGGAGCTTCTCACTTCGGTTCTCCTTTGGTCAGCCGAGGGCGCTGCGCAGAATCAGGATTGCGACGGTCACCGCGGCAGCGCCGGCGCCGAGCGCGAGCACGGCGGCGAACAGGCGCAGGCGGACTCGAGCGGACTTCACGACGCCACCGTGAGCGTGTAGGGGGCGGTGACGATCCGTCCGCCGAGCTTCATCTGCAGGAACAGCCGCCAGGTGCCGGGTGCGGGTAACAGCACCCCGATCGTGAGCTTTCCGGGCGCAGTCGAGGTCCCCGAGATCCGCGTCGAGGCGACGCCCGGCAGGATTCCGCAGTTCGGGGCGTTGGGGGCGCAGATGTGCGTGTGGAAGTAGTCGAGCGTTCCCTTCCGGAAGAAGATCGCGTGCGCGAGCGCGCCGAACCACGGGACGAACGTGGGCTTGTGGCCGTGCGAGTCGGTCACCTCGACGTTCAGGAACTCTGCCTGGATCGCGTGGAGGGTTGGGTGGGGCGCCATGTCGAAGTGGTAGCCGTCCACGACTAGGTTAGGTTTGTATGCGGGCAGCGGCAGGGGTCGGTAGTCACCGGTGACGTCGACCGTTTGGAACAGCTGGAAGTTGGGCTGCCCGCCGGGGATGTTCGGGTACACGTCGACGAGAACCTTGTATGGCCCCGGCGCTGGGAAAGTGACGGTCTGCCGAAGCAGTCCGTTCGGGCCGATCGGGGGATGCTGGTGGATGATGTACGCGAGGTCGTCGCGAACGATGATCAGGTGCACGCCGGTGTGCGGCCCGGTGCCGGTCTTGTACTCGGTGAGCGGCTTGCCGCTCGGGAGCAGCACGGTGAACGTGACGGTGACCGGGTGACCTGGGGTGACTGGTCCGGTTGGCTGAAAGCCGCCGAGCGTGTAGACCTTGGCGGGCGCGACCGTCGGCACGGTCAGCCCGCTGCCGGTCCCGCCGCACCCGCTCAGGACTGCGATCGCGGCAAGCGCGGCGGCGATCGTTGCTGTGAGTCGGAGGATACGGTGGGTCACGAGTTGTTCCCTTCCTCGGGTTTCATCCGTTGGCCTGGTCGACGATCAGTGCCGTGAACGGCGGACCGTGCTTCGGGGTCACCTGGAACGTGAGCCCCCAGCGGCCGACCATGACCAGCGCCGGCGCCGCGCGCGAGTAGACCCCCGGCTCGGTCTCGGTTAGCTGGTACTCCTGGGTCGGCATCTGCATCTCGAGATGGTTGAACAGCAGCGTCACGTTGGCTCCGCGCACCGGCTGCCCTCCCCTCGTGATCCGCAGCGCGAACGAGTCGGGTGCCGCGGCCTTGTTCGGGGAGACAAGGACCTGCAACGTGTCGCCCGCGTGGTGGATCGTCTGGACGACGCGGCCGGGGCCTACCTTCGCCAGCGCCGAGTTCTCGAGCGCGAACGCGGGTGGAGGGGGCGCAAGGCTCGACAGGACCGCCGCGGCGAACACGATGCCGATGACGACGAGGACCTCGCCACTCACCAGCGCGCGCAGCAGTCGTGCCGCGGGCTCGCCGCGTTCGGGCTGCCGCTGGGCGGCGATCAGTCGCGGTCGGGACCGCAGGAGGTTGCCCGACGCAATCAGCATCGCGCCGCCAAGCAGGCCGGTCTTGACGAGGATCGCCTGGCCGTAGCTCGTTTCCCACAGCGCGTTGACCGCCGGCGTGTGCTCGATTGCCTCCCCGATTCCGGTCGCGGCCAGCACCAGCACCGACACCAGGGCAACGCTCGAGAAGCGGGGAACGGTGACCGACAGCGCCGGCACCCGCTCTCGCGCGGACACGGTCGACCACAGCACGAGCAGACCGATAAGTCCGCCGAGCCACACCGAGCCCGACGCGAGGTGCAGCCAGTCGAACAGCAGCGTCAGGCCGCGGGGCGAGGTCTGCGCGGCGTGCCCGGCCGCGCCCGGGACGATCAGCACCGCCGCCGCTGCCAGCAGCGCCCCGCACGACGCGATCAGCTCGGCGACCGACCGGCGCCCCCTGTCCGGACGGTCGACCCACAACGCGATGCCCGCGGCCAGGCAAAACAACGCGAAGCACACCTCGAGATCGACCATCGCCCGACCGAACGCGGTCACCCGGTACAGCGGCACCAGCGCCGCGAGGTCGAACACGGAGCGCAGCGAGTCGTTGGCGGTCGACACGTCGAGATACACGGGGATCGCGATCAGGCCGAGCACCGCCGCGACCCAGAACGCAACCGACACCGCCTTCAGGCTCCCCCCCTCGACGGCTCGGACCACCGGTCGCGCGACCAGCAGCCGCATCACGAACAGGCCGATCGCCGCCATCACGAACACGAACATCGCCCAGCGCGCGATCAGCAGCCCCGGCGTGGTCGCCGTCGCCGAGATATTCGGGATTCGGAACTGGGGCGCGGGCCCCGGATTCGGTCCGACCGCGTACGTGAAGAAGCCGTTGACCGGGTGGCCGTCGACCGAGATCGCGCGCCAATAGATCAGGTACCACCCCTCGGGCAGGTTCGGCCGCACCGGCACCACCAGCGTGTCCGGGTTAGACGGCGACCGGTGTGCAGGCCCGGTCGTCTCCTGGTGCCCGTCGACGCTGGTCACCGAGATGATCGCGAACCGCGGCTCGACCGCTTCGTCGTAGGTGAGCTGGATGTTCGGTGGCGGCGCGTTCAGCACGACGCTCGCCGCCGGGACCGTCTTGACGAGGTAGGCGTGCGCGGACGCGGTGCTCGGCAGCACGAGCACCGCCGAGACCGCGGCCGCGACCAGTGCCGGCGCGGTTCGCGCCAGACGACTCACGCCAGCTCCCGCTCCCGCGAGCCGCCGATCAGTGCAAACCCGCCCGCCAGCAATCCGAGCACACCGACGACGAGCGCGATGATCGTCAGCACGGACACGCCCCCGCCACCGAGTGAGCTGACGGCCTCGATCGTCGGCGCCGGAGCCGCTGAGGATTCCGATCCCGCCCAGTTCACGATCGACCCGTCGGAGTATGTCTGCTGGACCTGGAACGTGTACGTCTTGGCCGACGCCGGCTGCGCTAGGAACTGAAATAGCGAGTCCTCCCCGGTGGGCGTGGTGCCGCCGGTCCACGTGACCTTCGTGATCACGGCGCTGTCCCCGGAGCCGGTCTGCTGCTCCTGCATGTGCCACCCCGGCGGTGGCGGCACGAACGAGTCGATCCCGAAGCCAGCCGGCACGGTCATCACGATCGTGCTGGTCGTCAGGCCGCTCTTCTCGGTCGGCACCGCGAGGCTGTAGAGCTGCAGCTTCCCGGACAGCGACACGGCCGGGCTGATCCGGGCGTGAGCCGACGCCACCGCCGGTAACCACAACCCGGTGCCGACCACGAGCACCGCGCTAATCGCAGCGAGTCCCATGCGGGACTTGAGGTTCAAGGTGTCCTCCTTGTTCGATGATCAGGATGGCGCCGCGGGCACGCGGCGCGACATGATCAGCCGGGAGGACCGCGGCCGGACCAGCCGTCCGCCAGCGGCGCGACGGCCGGCAGGAGCACGTCGAGGCATGAACGCGCTTCGGCTGGCGGACGATCGGCTACCGAGATTCGTCGCGCTTGACGCGCTGCCACCTCCTGGAGCACCCGCCGGGCGCTGTGGAAGACAGCCGCGAGCACGAGTGCGACGGCGAGCGCGGCGGGAATCGACCACCAGCCCCCGTAGCCGAAGATGCCCGCCAAGCCGGCGGGATGCCCTGTCGCGAACAGTCCCTCGAGGAACTCCTGGGTGGTGTACACCGCGACCAGGCACGCGGCGCACACGAGCCACAGCGCGGCGAACGAGAGCGTGTAGCGGGGGAGCGAGCCGCCGCCGCCGAGCGCCCGTCCGAGCGCAAGCAGGAACGTCCCGACCGCGAGTGCGATCAGGAGCACGATCCAGGGAACGACCGAATGTAGGTACGAGTGCCCCTGCGCCGCCAGCTCGACCCCGGCGCGGTTGCCGTAAGCGAGCCAATACCGCAGCTGGTGAACGGCGAACGCACCGGCAGGCATCAACGCCGCGGGCGCGAGGCGTCTGATCACGACGCCGCGCTGAAAACGTAACGTCATGCTGCGAGGAAGATACAGCCCCCGTTACGTGCCGGGCGGGAACGTATACGAGCGGTGCGGCGGGACGTAGGGCCCGACCTCGAGCACGATTTCCGCATGGCGGGCCAGTGGGACCTGCCCCGGGGTCTCCCGCCACCGGCGGCCGTTCACGAACACCGCCACCCGCGCGCCAATCGATGCCGAGAACGAAGCGAGCCGCCGTGTCGACAAGCGCTCGCCCCACGCATTGAAGAGATCCGCCAGCAGCAGGCGCGACCCGGGCTGCACGAGCACGAGCCCGGTCGGGTCGAGCGTGACCAGTGCGCCGTAGCAGCGGGCGCTCGAGATCCGCCCCTCCGAGGAACGCCGAGGCGGGCGTGTCCCGATCCCAGCCGGCACGAGCACCACCCGGTTCGCGGCGAACACCTCGACGTGCACGCCCTCGCGCGGGCCGAGCCGGCGACTGCAAGCGCCGACGACAGCACCGGTTGCCGGCGGCTGGAACCTCGCGCCTCGCCCGATCGGACGCGCCTGCGCCACGAGCGCGGGCGGCGGCGGCGGCACGGTGGCCGTCGTCGCCGCTCCGGGAGGCCGGGCCGTGGACCCACACGCGACCGGGAGGATCAGGGCAGCCATCGCCGCGCTCGCGGTCCGGCAGAGCCGCATCCCGGGCCTCTATCAGCTGGGCTCGAAGCCCGAGTCGCGGTAATCGGACAGGCGGAACACGAGCAGCAGCAACCCGGCGCCCGCGCCCAGGCACACGATCGTCGTCACGCGCGCGAGGAACGCCGGCAGCGAGATCAGCACGAACCCATACAGGAGCGTCGTGATCATCTCACCGCCCGCCCACAGCGCCGCGACCCCGATCAGGAAGCACGTGAAGTAACCGGGGCGCCGGAACAGCGCTCGCGAGAACCCCCACCCGACAAACGCGAGGATGAAGGCGAGCTCGACGAACTGGAAGGGCGAGACCGTCGGGCGCCCGTGCAACTGCAGGCCAAGTCCGGCGATCGTAACCGCGATCAGAGCCGTGACCGCGAGCACGCGGGCGACCAGCCGGTCGAGCGCGGGACGCCGCAGTCGCCAGGCTGCCAGCACGCACGCCACCAGCACCACGATCCCCCAGAACCATACGATCGTCGGATTGTCCGCGTGCCACAGACCGCCGGAGATCGAGTCGAGCTGACCGTCGACCCGGAGCGGGATCCTCCAGCGGCCGACGAACGAGACGCCCGGCGAAAGGGCGATTGCGGCCAGCGCATGCAGCCTGCCGTCGTGCCACTCGTACGAGTGCCCGCCGGTCACCCGATGCCAGCTCGCTGGCGTGGTCGGGCTCAGGTTCCCAGGAGGCGTCAGGGCGACCGGAGTCGCGTTGAGGAAGTACATCGATGAGTTGTGGTTCACCTCCACACCCGTGCGCGAGAACCGGAGGTACGGCGCGCCCCGGTAGTCAAGGATCACCACGGTCTTGCTTGGCCGGACCTGGAGCCACATCCGCAGGTCACCGTCCACAACCTTCGCCTTCAGACCGGCCGGGAGCTGGAGCACCTTGGCGAAGTAGCTCGAGGCTGCCGGCGCGATCGGGCCGTGCGCCTGCGCCGCGGATGGATGTGCGGCGAGCGCGGCCACGATTCCGGCCAGTGCGAGCACCGTGATGCGCCCCCCGAGTGCGAGCACCGTGATGCGCCCCCGGATCCTGGCCCTAGACTTCGCCGCGGCCTGGTCCAACACTGACGGTCCACGCCTCTTGCTGTTAGGGCTCATCGCAGTTGACGGACTCTACGGACAACCCGAACAGGCGCTCCGCCTCGGGCCTGCTGGCGCGAGTCGTCGCGGCGGCGATCATCTCGGCACTGGCCGCAGCGTCGTTCGCGGCCTTCGCGCGCGCTGACGGGGATCCGGCCAGCGACGTTCTAGCCACTCAGCCGCTGTTCCTGCCACAGGACGCCGGCATCCCGCTCGCCCAGCAGAATCAGCTGACCGGCCTGCTCGGGGCCGTCGCGAGCACCGGCTACCAGTTCCGAGTCGCGATCATCGCGTCCTCCACGGACCTCGGCTCGGTCACCGAGCTGTGGCGCCAGCCACAGACCTACGTTCGGTTCCTCGGCCAGGAGCTGGCGCTCGTGTATCGCGGACGGCTGCTCGTCATCATGCCGAACGGATTCGGACTCGAGAGCCTCAACCCGGCGGCACCCACCGACCCGGCAGCGCTTGCCGGGATCCGGATTCCGACAGGCGGCGCGGGCCTCGGGACCGCAGCGCTGACCGCGGTCCAGCGCCTGGCCGACGCATCGGGCCATTCCGTCCCGATCCCGGCGGCCGCCGCGGCGACGACGGCTTCCGGCTCGGGCGACGCGATCCCGGTGATCGCGTTTGCCCTAGGCGCCGCCCTGATCGCCGTCGCTTGGGGCGCGAGCCTGCGCGCCCGCCCACCGCGCCCACGACGGGGAAAGGCCTCTTCGACGTAGGCAACGCGGCTCGGCGGACTGTCAACAGCGCCGGGCTGAAGGCGGGGGTCCGGCCGCCCTGGGTGTGCCTGCGCCAAGCAGGGCCTTGACGTCGTCTCGCCGTCGTATGCCGACTGCCGTATCGTGATCCGCCAGTTGTCGCTGACGTTTGATATGTCCGGCGATCCCCCGGCCGAAGGGGGTCCACTCCGGGCCCACGCGAAGCCTCGACGCGCCTTCCACTGGTGTGCATGCGCGGTGGCCGTGCTCGTGGTTGTCGTCGTCGGGGTACCGGTGTCGAACGCGCGTGCGGACGGGGACCCGGGAAGCGACGTGCTCGTGTACCAGAACCTGTTCGCGGGGTCCCAGGTCGGTCTGTCCGTTCAGCAGCAGGTCCGGCTGGGAGCTTTGTTGAAGGCCGCCGCAAGCCGGGGGTTTCAGATTCGCGTCGCGATCATCGGTGGCACGCAGGACCTGGGTGCGGTCACAGAGTTGTGGCGCGAGCCGCGGACGTACGCCCGGTTCCTGAGCTACGAGCTGTCGCTGGCCTACAAGCATCGGCTGCTGGTCGTGATGCCGAATGGGTTCGGGTTCAACTGGCCCGGCCACTCACCGGCGTCGGCCTACCGAGTGCTCGCCGGGATCCCGATCGGGTCGGGCGCGTCCGGATTGTTCAACGCCACCGAGGCGGCTGTCGGGAAGCTGGCTCTGGCCGGCGGCGCGAAGCTCCCGTCCAGCGTGGTCACATCTGGGACGACAACCGCGCCGGCCACAGCGTCTGGCCCCGCCGCGCAGGCTCCAGCGCCACGGCGCAGGACCGATGATGTCCTCGGGATCGTCGTATTGGCGCTGGTGGGGGTCGCCGGGGTCGCGTCCGCGGTCCGGTGGGCGGCCCGCCGGCGGGGCTGGGGTAGGCCGCGTTTCTCGTCTCGTTCGCGAGTGAAGTTGCCGGCGATCGCCCGCTTGGCGATTCCGGGCGGCGCGGTCCTACTGATCGGGCTTGTCGCAGGCGCCGTGGTTCTGGTGCGATCGAATGCGCCCGCCCAGTCGCAGGCGGACGCGCTGGCCGCGAACCCGTTCCTGGATCCGGGCACGCCGGTGCACGGCGTGGCTTCCGATTTCACGCTGTCTGACCAGTTTGGTCAGCCTGTCTCGCTGCATTCGTACCGCGGCAAGGTCGTGATCCTCGCGTTCAACGATTCCGAGTGCACCACGATCTGCCCGCTGACGACGACCGCGATGGTGGATGCCAAGGCGATGCTCGGCAAGGCCGGCTCTCAGGTACAGCTCCTCGGAGTCGACGCCAATCCGGCCGCGATCTCGCTCGAGGACGTGTGGTCCTACTCGGCGCTCCACGGGATGCTCCACTCGTGGCGGTTCCTGACGGGCTCGCTGCCTCAGCTGAAGCAGGTCTGGAAGCACTACGGGATCGAGGCAGCGATCCAGGCTGGAGAGATCACCCACACCCCCGCCTTGTTCGTGATCGACCGCCAGGGCAGGCTGTCGCAGCTGCACATGACCCAGATGTCGTACACCGCAGTCCCTCAACTCGGGCAGCTGCTCGCCCAGAGCGCCTCGGCCCTGTTGCCCGGCAGGCCCAGGGTCCATACGGAGATCTCGTACGCGCGGATCCAGCCAACCCCGCCGAGCAAAGCGGCGACCGTACCACGCGCGGGCGGTGGGACAGTCAAGCTCGGACCCGGCAGATCCGCGAGGCTGTTCGTGTTCTTTGCCACCTGGGATCAAGAGACCAGTGGCCTCGCCGGCGAGCTGGATGCGCTCAACCGCTACCAGCAGGTCGCGGCCCGAACCGGGCTACCGTTGCTGACGGCCGTAGACGAGGCGAGCGTCGAGCCCGACCCGAACACAGCGGCCGAATTCCTCGCCCACCTACCGCATCCACTGTCGTATCCGGTTGCGCTCGATCAGAGCGGAAAGCTTGCCGACGGGTACGAGGTTCTGGGGCTGCCGTGGTTCGTGCTCGTCTCGTCAACCGGTCAGCTCCTCTACTACCGGGAAGTGTCAAGTGCGGGGTGGCCGAGCACCAACGTGCTCGTGCGCTACGTCAAGACGGCGCTGGCACGGATCTCCGCGCCCGCCGGCGCCACCGCCGTCAGTCACGCGCTTGCCGGGTCGCCGCCCCTGCTCGCCTCGCTGCACGAGCAGGCCGACCAACTACTTGGGAACCAGACCGCGCTCGCCGATCGCATCCGCGCACTGCGCGGCTATCCGGTCGTGATCAACGCCTGGGCTTCCTGGTGCGGGCCGTGCCGCTCGGAGTTCAGCCTGTTCGCCGCCGCATCGGCGCGCTACGGACGGCAGGTCGCGTTCCTCGGCGCGGACACCGATGACTCGGCCGGAGACGCCCACACGTTCCTGGCGGCGCATCCCGTCAGCTATCCGAGCTACGAGACGACCACCCCCGACCTCGCGTCGCTGACGGCGATCCAAGGCCTGCCGACCACCATCTTCATCAGCAGAGCCGGCAAGGTCGTGTACGTGCACACCGGCCAATACGACTCGCTGGGCACGCTGGATCAGGACATCACCAGCTACGCCCCGGCCGGGTGAGCAACCGCGAGCCTGTTGCGCTGCTGCAGCAGGCAAGCGGAATCGCTCGTCTGACGTTTGGCAGTGGCCGCATTTGGACGACACTTCTCTTTGTCGGCCCACAACTCCTCGGCTTCGGCCTTCACGATGTCGAGCCGGGTGTAGCAGTCGGGAAATTCATTGAGGGGCTAGCGATCCTCGCGGTGATGTCGACGTCGTCGCTAACTCACGTTTGCCGCTCGCCTCGTCGTGGCGAGCCCCGACACGACGTTGCCGGTTCAAGCCGGAGCTGACCACGACTCACCGGCCAAGTCAGGACCTGGCGGACCTCAACCTCCACACGCCCCAAACCACGAGCACCCCGGCCGCGATGGACCAGACCGCGGCCGCCGCAAGCTCGCCACGAACCGCGCCCAATAACGCCACGATCACCCGCGGCATCCGGCGAGCTTTGGAGTATCGTGACGTGACCATCGCGCTCCTCTCCAAGCGCGCCGCGCTACAAGATCCCCGCGGTCTGGCCATCAGGCATCTGCAACGGTTCTCGTGCGGGGAACTACGCGGCCGATAGCCGTGCGGCAAAGCCGCCATACGAATCAGGGGCTTCAACAGATGCCCCCGATCAGCTAGCCGTCAACATCCCGAGAAGTAGCCGGCGTGAAAGGCGGTGCGACCCATGGTCGACCCGCGATACATCACGATCACAGTCCAATACGACCGCGAACCCAAATACGGGCGGTCGCTGGAATGGCTCGCGCCCGAGCTTAAGGACGCGGCTCTGATCATGACCGAGGACCATCTCGGCGACCCAGCACCCTCACGAACGTGGGCCGGGCTCGTAGACGGACCGACCTACGAGCAACTCGCGAACGCCTGGCGACTACCCAAACACGCTGACAACAGGAACCCTCGAACGACCGACGACGAACGCGACCCCGACACCCACACCTACACGCTCGACGGCATGAACTGGGAAGCCGGCAACGCATCCCCCATCGTATGCGTCTCCATCGAGGTGACGCAGCCGGCCCCACCGCAGTGAGAGCGGCGCCGGTGGTGAACGGCCAGGCCAGCTTGCGCCCGTCGCAACGCAGCGGATCGACGTGG
>Ga0187780_10004024_pt1 | contig 11015 bp, 7 predicted proteins | sample 1015_Q2_SP10_20__FD_132429 | JGI IMG/M metagenome (GOLD analysis project Ga0187780, IMG submission 132429) | Tropical peat soil microbial communities from peatlands in Department of Meta, Colombia - 1015_Q2_SP10_20_MG | ecosystem: Environmental > Terrestrial > Soil > Wetlands > Peat | place...
AGCGTAGACGAAGCGAGGATCCTGGCCGAACTCGACCTCTCTCGCGATCGGCCCTTCCGGCTGGCGGATCACCTCGGCATGGTGCGGGCGGGCTCCGTGCTCCTCTTCGTGATCGTGTGGGAGATCTTCGGGCGCCACGTGAACCCCCTCTTCCTTTCGTACCCCACCGCCATTGGGCGCGCCTTCGTCCAGCTGGTCCTGTCGGGGGAGCTGCTGCGGCAGGCCAGCGGAAGCCTGGCGGTGTACGTGGTGGGCCTGCTGGCGTCTCTCGCCGTGGGGATCCCCTTGGGCCTCCTCATGGGACGGTACCGGCTGGCCGAATACCTGCTGGACACCTTCGTATATTTCCTGGATGCCACGCCCCGCGTGGCCCTGATCCCCATCATCCTGCTCTGGCTCGGGCTAGGGGCCCCGGCCAAGTTCGCCATCGTCTTTCTGAGCGGCGTCTTCCCCGTCCTCATGAACACCTTCAGCGGGGTCCGCGCCGTCAGCGGCGGGCTGGTGGATATCGGGCGGGCCTACGGGGCCGGGGAGGGCAAGATCTTCAGCAAAATCATGCTGCCGGCCGCCTTCCCGTTCGTCATGGCCGGCGTGCGCCTGGCCGTGGGGCGCGCCCTGATCGGGATCATCACCGCCGAGATGTTCACCGCCGTCACGGGCATGGGCGCGCTGCTCATCCGCTATTCCAGCGCCTTCGCCACGGACAAGCTCTTCGTGCCCATCATCCTCCTCGCCGTTCTGGGGGTGGTCCTCACCGACGGGGTGAGCCGTCTCCAGCAGCGCCTGGCCCCCTGGAAGGAGACGGAGCGCGCCCTCTGAACGCCAAGCACGCTCGGACGTTCGGATGTTCGAGCGTTCGGCGGTTCGTCCGGGCCACCACAGGCCGCCAACGCTTTTGGGGTCCGCAGCCTCCGGTGTCTTGCGCGAACGGTCGAACATCTGACCGCTTCGAGCAAGCCGCCGACCGCGTCCCCCCCCCAACTCCCGAAACCCCTTGCGGCGAACCGCCGAACTGCCGAACGGCCGAACGCCCTTCGGGGAACATCCGAACTTCCGAACGTCCGAACGGCTATTTCGGCAGGAACTCGTTGCTGATGAGCTCGGTGTAAGGGATCCGGCGCTTGAGGATGCCCGCCTGCTGAAGGACCTCCTGCGTGACCTGCACCGCGCGCTCGGTGGCCCGCCCATCGGGGTTGAGGGTGGGGAGGGTGGACCGGACCCCTGCCAGCAGGATGGCCGGGTCCGTCTTGCCCAGGAAGGGTAAGGGCTGCAGGGCCTCCACCACCTGTTCCGGCGTGCCGGCCAGCGCCCATCTGTTGGCCTTCACCAGGGCATGCGCCATGCGGCGCACCAGGCCCGGGTTCTTCTGGGCCATCTCGGGGCGGACCACGAGGTTCTCCATAAGGAACTCGGGGACCGAGGGATCCTCGCCCCTGGCGTTGTTGAGGAACATGATGGCGAAGCCGCGGCTGATGGCGGTTTCCGGGACGGGGGGGGCCGTCAGGGCCACATCCACCTTCCGTTTCTCCAGTGCGGCCAGCCAGCTCGGCCCGGAGCCGATGGGGACGATCTTCACGTCCTCGTGGGGCACGTACCCGGCCTTGCGGATCACGAAGGAGGCCAAGTGGGACGTGAGGGCGCCGAGCTGCGTCACGCCCACGTTCAGGCCCTTGAGGTCCTTCAGCTTCTGGGGCAGCGGGGTGGTTTCGCCGATACCCCGGGCGCCGGCCACCTCCTTGTGCATGGCCCAGTTGATGAAGAGCCGGTGCAGGCCGGACATGACGATGAGAAGCCGCTTCCCCTCCTGCGAAGCGAGGATGACGTTGTCCCCCGTGGTGAAGCTGAAGTCGGCCTGGCCGGCGATCAGGGCCATGATATCCGGCCCCCCGCCCCCCGTGGCCGTCATTGCCACATCCAGGCCTTCCTCGGCGAAGAATCCCTTGGTCGTGGCCAGGTAGACGGGGGTCATGGAAAGGGCCGCCACCGGCATGGTGAGCTTCACTTTCTGGGCGGCCGCCGCGGGACCGGCGGGGATGGCGGCGCCCAGCGCGCAAAGGACGAGCGGTAGCAAGCCGGGGAGCATGCGCCTCATCGTTCACCCCTCCTGGGATTCGTCGGCTTCCCGCCCCGCGGTCTCGTCGCGGGAGCGGGGCGGAGTCTAGGGGGGCGGGAGGGGCGTGTCAAGCTCCGGCCTCGGTGCATTCTCTCTGCCGCGCTGTTTCCCGCGGCCGGGCGGAGTTGACAGCCCCGGATCGGCTTGATAGACAGGGGCCCAAGCCAGCCAAGGAGGTGCTGCATGAAGATCGCCGATCGAGAGGGGATGGCGGCGGGCCACGGCGCCGCGACCGCCACCGCGTATGCCATGGCGCCGGACGCCGCCCCGTCCACCATCATTCACACGGACCCCCAGGGCTTGACCGCGGCGGACATCCGCGTGGCCAGCGGCGCGGAGACGATCCCGGCCTACGAGGCGCGGCCGGCGGGCGCCGGGAAGTACCCGGTGGTGGTGGTCATCTCGGAGATCTGGGGGGTGCACGAGCACATCAAGGATGTGTGCCGCCGCTTCGCCAAGCAGGGCTACTACGCCATCGCCCCCGAGATGTTCCACCGGGAGGGCGGCACGGCCCACATGACGGAGATCCCCGAGATCCTGAAGATCGTGATGGGCGTCTCCCGAGTGCGGATCCTGCAGGATCTTTCGGCGGCCGCCGATCACGCCCGCCGGCAACCGCAGGCCCGCGCCGACCGTGTGGGGGTGACCGGGTTCTGTTGGGGCGGCAGCACCACCATGCACTTCGCGGCCCACTACCGTGACCTGCGGGCGGCCGTGGCCTGGTACGGACCGCCGGCCCGCGCCTACAAGGCCGAGCCGCCGGTGACCGGATTCGACATCGCGAAAGACATCACTTGCCCCTTCCTGGGCCTCTTCGGGGAGGAGGATCAGAATCCCCCGCCCGCGGATGTGCGCAAGTTCGAGGAGCTCCTGCGGCGCCACAACAGGAACGTGGAGATCGTCATCTACCCGAAGGCGGGGCACGCCTTCTACGCCGACTACCGGCAGACCTACCGGCCCGAGCCCGCCCGCGACGCCTGGGCGCGCTGCGTGGCCTGGTTCGACAAGCACCTGAAGGCATAGCGCGGCCGGCCCCAACCAAGGCCAGCGACCCCTATCCACCTCCCCTCGAGCCATCGGGCGCACCCAAGGGGACGGGGGCGGCGGCCCGTGGCCCTTCGTGTTTGTGTCTCCGCCCTCCCCTCCAGACCTTCATCTCCCGATGCCCGTGCCCCACATAATGCGGTTCCATTTCCCAGAGCCCCAAGGTCTGGTGGGATCGATTTACGATAAAAATGAGTCTTGACAAGGACTTACGGAGGAGTATGCTCGCCGCACCCTGAAGAACAAATGGGGGCTTGCTGTGATGGGAAGGCCCCAGAATAAACGGCGTTCCGCTCTTGCATGTGCCGGCGCGGCCAGCGAGCATCGCTCTATTCGTATCCGTGACGCCCTCCCGTTTCCCATCCGACGTCCTGACGCCCACCCCCTGGCCCTGCTCGCGGCCCTCGCCCTCGCCTTCGCGCTCTCCCAGGGGTGCGCGGCGGTTGGGGTGGCCCTGCTCGGGTCGGCCACCAGCGCCGCCACGGGCACGAGCGTGAGCTATACGCTGGACAGCAAGGCCCAGAAGTCCTTCACCGCTCCCATCGCTGAGGTGAAGACGAGCCTCGTGTCCGCCCTGGACCAGATGGCGTTCGCCGTGGACACGGAGGAAAAGACCTCCGAGGGGGAGCGGATCGTGGCCCGGGGCAACGGGCGTGAGGTGGAGGCGCAACTCGAGTCGGTGACGCCCAAGACCACCAGGATGACCGTGGTGGTTCGCGAGGGAGTGTTCTGGAAGGACCGCGCCACGGCCGTTGAGATCGTGGAGCAGACGTCGCGCGGCGTGGACGTCGTGGTGCTGGCCGCCCGCGTTGCCGCCGCCGCGGCGGCAACCCACAAGACGCCGGCGGACGAGGAGCCCCGCCCGTCGGCCGCCGTGCTGGAGCCGTGGGATCCCCAGCGCTGGCGCGCGGGGTTCGCGGCGGGCCCCAAGCCGGCGCCCGCGCCGGTGCCTGCGGCTGAAAAAGTCCAGACCCCGGCCCCGATGCCGGAGGCCGCCGTGATCCCGGCAGCGGCGGAACCGGCCCCCATGGTGGCGCTCGGGGGAGGGCGCAGCGCGGCGCCGGAGAGCGACGCTACTCCAGAAACCCGCATCACGCCTGCCAGCCTGGTCACCGTGGATCCGCCCGTGAAAGCGGAGAAGCCCGCAGACGGGGCGGACAACCGCTGGCGGGTGCTCCGGAAGGTGCGGCTCCGTAGCTGCCCCGGCGCCCAATGTGGTTATGGCGCCTCGCTGAAGAAAGGCGACGTGGTGGTGCGGCTCCGCGAGCAGGATCGGTGGTGGCGGGTGTGGCTGGCCGGCACGGACGTGGCTGGCTGGGTCCTGGCGACCGACCTGGCGCCGCAGCGTTGGTGGGATCCTCCCAAGCGCCCCGTCTCCGCCTCCGCCCAGTAGCGGTCGAACGCCCCCTCCCGCCGATCGACTCACCGGCCGGAAAAGCCCTCCCCCGCATTCCCTACGCAATCAGACTTCGATGTTTTCCGGGGGGCCTTCCCGCGCCCGGTCGCCGGTCGGGGGGAGGCGACCCACGACGTGCCTTTGGGGTTTGCCGCGACGATGCGGTAGCGTCCTTCCCCGTCACGTTGCGGCTTCCATCGTCTCCCCGTGGTGGACACCCCGCAGTGTCAGGGGGATCGGGGACCGCGTCGGTCCCGTCGCGCTTACTTGCGGCCGAAGGCCGGGAGGAGGTGCTTCTTCCAGAGGGAGAGCTGGCCGATGTCGGGGCCGGCGGGGTGGAGGGCGATGTATTCGAGGCCGACGCTTTCCAGGTCCTTGAGGCGCTGGACGATGTCGTCGGGGGTGCCGGTGAGGTAGGAGCGCTGGAGGTGGTGCCAGTCGCGGTGCGTGCCCATCATGGTCTCGAAGTGCGGGCGCTGCTGGCGGAGGCACTCCTCGCGGTTGCCGGATTCGACCATCCAGATGGCCTGCACCTGGGCGATGCCGAGCGGCCGGGTGCGGCCCGCCTTCTTGCAGTAGTCGCGCACGGTGAGGATGTCGCGCTTGGCCAGATCGTGGTCACCGGAGGCGCGCAGGGTGAACACGTCCGCGTGCTTGGCGATGCGGGCCAGCACGGTGGGGGCGATCACCTCGGGGTCGGGCGAGAGGGACGTCTTGATCCGTGAGCCGCCGGCCACCCAGATCTCCGGCATCTTCGGGGGGATCGGGTCGATGGTGACGTCCTTGAACTTGTAGAACTTGCCCTCCCAGGTGACGTTCTTCTGGGTCAGCAGCAGGCGCAGGATGTCCAGCCCCTCGTCCGTGCGGGCGCCCCGTTCCTTCCGCGGCATCCCCATCAGCTCGAACTCGGGGTCGTTCCAGCCCGGGCCGGCGCCCAGGAAGAACCGGCCGCCCGAGAGATGGGCCAGGGTGTTGATCTCCCTGGCCAGCAGGAGCGGATGGCGGATGGGCAGCACCAGGATGTCCGTACCCAGGTGGATGCGCTCCGTCACGGCCGCCGCATGGGCCAGGCAGAGCAGCGGATCGTGCCAGGAGCCGCCGTAGAGGCCCGGCGCGCTCACGAAATGGTCCCACACGGTGATGGAGTCGAACCCGAGTTCTTCGGCCTTGCGGGCGCAGTCGCGCACGGCCGTGCGGGCCATGGCGTAGTCTGTGCCGGGCCAGATGTAGGACGGCAGCGTCACGCTGAATTTCATGGCCTCATCCTCGCTGGTGTGCTGATGTTCGAAGGGGATCGCGGGCCCGGTGCGGTCGGGCCGCGCGTGCCTCAGGCGGCGCGGAATATATCACCACGGCAGGCCCGGCGCAAAGTCCTTTCTCGGCGGGGGGTCAGCAGTAGGGAGGCACCGCGCCCGCGTGGCCGGCCCGTTGCAGGTAGGCGCGGGCCGCCCGCTGCACCTCGGCGCAGAGGGCCGCCTCGTCCACGCCCACCACCTCGCCGTCCTCCACGACCACGCGGCCGTCCACCACCACGGTGCCGACGTCCTCGGGGTGCGCCATGTGGATGATCGCGTGCACGGCGTTCAGCATGGGCGTCGTGTGCGGGCGACCCAGGGCGACGGTCACGAGGTCCGCCTTCTTGCCCACCTCGATGGATCCGAGGTCCGCCTGGGCCCCGACGGCGCGCGCCCCGTACAGGGTCGCCATCTCCAGGGCCGTTTCCGTTTTCATGATGGCCGGGTTCAGGTTCGCCAGGCTCTGCATCTGCAGTTCCAGGCGCATCTCCACGAACAGGTTGTCCATCCCGTCCACGCCCAAGCAGACGGGGACGCCACGGGCCAGGAGCAGCGGGACCTTGGTGACCCCCTTGGCCAGCTTCATGTGGTTGGACGGGCAGTGGACCACGGCGGTCCCCGTCCGCTCGAGGATGCCGATCTCCTTGGCGGTGAGCAGGACGCAATGGACCAGGGTCACGTCCTGGCCGGTCCACCCGAGGGTGTGGAGATGTTCCACCGGGGGATAACCGAAGTCCTCGAGCGAAGCGGCGACCTCCTCTTTCGTTTCGGCGATGTGCGTGTAGAGCCGCAGGCCCCGCCGATCCGCCAGGCGGCGGGACTCGCGGAAGTCGGCCGGCGTGGCCTGCCGGAACGAGACGGGGGCCACCATGAGGCGGTCCGGCGGGACCCCGTCCTTGTCGAGCAGTTCTTCGATCCGGCGGAAGGCGCCCTTGCGGGGTTCGCAGAGGGGCTTGTAGGGCTTCGTCATGATCCCGCGGGCGTAATACCAGCGGATGCCCGAGGCGCGGTAGGCGGCCAGGCAGGCCCCATCGATGCCGGGCAGGTGATAGGGATAGGTGTGGTCCACGACCGTGGTGCATCCCGTCTTGAGAAGGTTCACGCAGGCCAGCAGCGCGCTGAGGCGGAAGTCCTCGGCGGTCATGTGGCGCTGGAGCTTCCAGAGGGCGCGCAGGTAGGCGTCCAGCTTGAGCCCGCTGGCGACGCTCACGCCCGGGGCGAGGTTGCGCAGGTGGTCGTGCGCGTTGATGAGGCCGGGGATGATGGCCTGTCCCGAGGCATCGAGGGTGCGCGTTGCCGGGGGGAGGGGACCCTCCCCGGCCGGCACGATGGCGCCGATGCGGTCTCCCGTGACGGCGACGGCCCCGCGCAGGATGCGCCGCTCCGCGTCCATCGTCACGATAAGGCCGTTCGTGATGAGCAGGTCTGCGTTCATCGCACCATCTCCCGCTGGCGATCGTTACAGTCCGGCGAGGGGCTGGATGAGCTCGCGGCTCAGGGTCTCCAGCGTCTTCCGGTGCTCGGCCTCGGTCTTGCCGGCCTCGAAGCTCGCCAGGATGTGGGTCACGCCGGCCTTGGCGGCGGCCCGCACCCGCTCGCGGCAGGCCTCGGCCGTCCCGGCGATGCAGAAGGCATCCACCACCCGGTCGTTCACGGCCTTGGCGGCCGCCGCCATGTCGCCCGCGCGCAGGGCGGCCCGCACCGGACCAACGTCGGCCTGGGTGAGGCCGTACCGTTCCACCAGCTCGACGGCGTATTCGCCCCCGGCCATGAAGATGCACTTGGAGCGGAGCCGCTCGCGGGCGGCCCGCAGGTCATCGGTGACGAGCACCTCGCCCATCAGCCCCAGGCCGACCGAATCGGCGGGGCGCCCCGCCCTGGCGCTGCCGGCGGCGGCCTGCTGCCTGGCGAAGGAGAGGTAGTTCGTGTGGATGCCGTGCGTGATGATCCCGTCGGCGATCTCGCCGGCCAGGCGGAGCATCTGGGGACCGCGGGCGGCCAGGTACACGGGGATCCGGCGGGAGGGTGTGAAGGTGAGCCGCGCGCCCGTGACCGTGAAGATCCGGCCGTGCGCCGTCACCGTCTCCCCGGCCAGGAGCCGCCGGACGATATCCACGGCCTCGCGGCAGGCGGCGATGGGCTTGTCCAGCCTCACGTCGAGGTGACTGGGGAACTCGTGGCCTCCCACGCCCACGCCGAAGATCGCGCGCCCTTCCGAGATCTCGTCCAACGTGGCGACGGCCGAGGCCAGGAGCACCGGATGCCGGAGGTACGGACTGGTGACGGCGGTACCGAGGTGGACGCGCGTGGTGGCCGCGGCCGCCAGGGCCAGGGCCGCGTACACCTCGCGGATGAAGTAGTGGTCCGGAAACCACACATCCTGGAAGCCCGCGTCTTCCGCCACCCGCGCCAGCCCGGCCACTTGCCGCGGGTCCCCATCCAGCCAGAAGCTGCAACCGAAACGCACGCTCCCCCCCTAGCAGGCTGCTGAAAAAGGCCCAACATCTCTCCCCGCTGCCCCGGCGTCAGCGGGTGGGGCGTTGGCGCGCTCGCGCGGCGCTGCGACGTACGGCCCCAGTACGCCTCCGACCCACTCACGTGGGTACCCCGCGCGCCGCGCGCCGCCTTGCATCTGGACCTTTTTGAGCAGCCTGGGCCCAAGAGAGTTTTTCGGTATCCGGCTAGGCGATGGCGGATTGCGGAGTGCGGAGTGGGGGAGGCGGTTCATCGGGATGGTGCCTTCTCGCGCGCCACCAGGTCCATCTTGCTGATCTTGCCCGTGGGGGTCATGGGGAGGCCGTCGAGGATTTCGAGGCGGTGCGGGCCGCCATCGCCGAGTTCCCTCCGGCAATGGGCCAGCAACTCGGCCTCCGTGGCCGTCCTTCCCGGATGGAGGGAGACGGCGGCCTTGGCGATCTGACCCAGCGCCTGGTCCGGCAGGCCGAACACGGCCGCGCGGTGCACGGCCGGGTGGCGCAGCAGGGCCTCCTCCAGGAGGCGCGGATACAGCGCCCGGCCGCCCGCAACGATCCGCTCGCTGAGGCGCGTGAGCAGGTACAGGTTGCCGTCCTCGTCCATCCTCCCCACGTCGCCGGTGTGCAGCCAGCCGCCCTCCAGGGTGGCCGCCGTCGCCTCCGGCCGGCGCCAGTAGCCCACCATGAAGCCGCCGCGGAGCAGGATCTGGCCCGCCTCGCCGATGGGCACCTCCCGATCCTGGTCGTCGGCGATGATGACCTCCTTGTCCGGCTGGATCGGCCCGATGGCCGCCAGCCGGTGCGGGTCCGGCGCGTCGGGGGTTCCCAGCGCCACGAATCCTCCCAGCTCGCTCTGGCCGTAGCTCTCCACCAGGGGGATGCGCAGCCGGGCGTGGAAGTCGCGCTTCAGGTCCGGCGGGACCGGGCCGCCCCCGGAGATGCCCATGCGCAGGGGGGGCGGCGGGCCGCCGGCCGGGACCGTGTGGAGGAGGTCGGCCAGCAGCAGGGGGTTCGCCACGAACACGGAGACGCGGCGGGCCGCCATGATGCGCCACGCCTCGTGGGCGTCCCACTGGGCCATGAGGCCAACGGCGGCGCCGCGCTGCAGCCCGGGGAGGAGGTTGGCCACCAGGTGGTACGAGCTGCTCAGCCCCGTGGGGCCCAGCGTGACGTCGGCGCCGGTGAGGCGCAGGCGCTCGGCGATGCAGCTCGTGGCCCGGCAGGTGGGTTCGTGGGCCAGCACCGCTCCCTTCGGCTTGCCGGTGGACCCCGAGGTGTAAGAGAGGTGGGCGGGCGCCTCCTCGGGCACCGCCGGCAGGTCCCGGGGGATCGCGCGCCGCACCCACGTGGCCCACGCCTCGGCCCCGTCGTCGCCCCCTTCCAGGCAGATCAGGGCCCCGAGGGACGGGGCGGCCGAACGGTCGCGCCCCACGGCGTCGCGAACGCTGGAGGAGTAGACCAAGACCTGAGGGTCGCCATCGCCCAGGTAGTAGGACAGGTCGGCGGCCAGCCGGACGTCGATGTGCACCGTCATGGCCCCGACCTTCCACGTGCCGAGCATGGCGAGGACGTACTCGATGGAGTTGGGCGCGAAAAGGCCCACCCGCCCGCCGGGTCCGACCCCCAGCCGGGCCAGCGCCCAGGCGACCCGATCGGATTGCTGATCCACCTCCCGGTAGCTGAGCGTGCGGTCCCCCATGAAGAGACAGGCCGCCTCGGGGCGGCGCTGGGCGATGCGTTTGACGAGGCCGTGAAACGTCATGGAACCTCCGGGTTCCCGGTTCCCTGTTCGCGGTTCCCGGTTCGCGAACGCTCCCTCCGCAAGGGGCGGACCGGGAACCGAGCACCGGGAACGGGGAACCTCCGGGTGTTTAGCAGGATGCTGAAAAACCCTCTCTAGCCCAGGCTGCTCAAAAAGGTCCAGATGCAAGGCGGCGCGCGATGCGAGGCGCGAGGCGTACTCGGTCCGTACGTCGCAGCGCCGCGCGAGCGCGCCAACGCCGCAGATGGGCCTTTTTCAGCAGCCTGCTAGGTGCCCTCATTCACGGCGCGCAGCAGGGCGTCCCGGCTGAGGCCCCCCAGCCCCAGCGTGGCCAAGGTCCGCCCCGTCCTCCGGTAGTCTTCGCCGTTCATCACCGAGGTCAGGGCGATGAGCCCGTCGATCACCGGGGTGTCCACGCCCGCGGCGTCGCCGATGTCCGAGATGAGGACGTGGGAGTAGGGCACGTCCTCGGTGATGTAGCGGGACTTCAGGGCGTCGGGCCCGCACGGAAAGGTGCTGGCGTTCAAGACGCTCCGCTGGATCGCCTGGTAGGTGGTCGGTTGCGGGGCCTCCAGGAACCCCTGCTTGACCAAGAAGTCGCGGTAGGGTGTCCGGTCGGGGAATCCCAGCGCCGTCCGGATGGCCAGGATCTCATCATCCACTGCCTCCACCGCCCGCGCCACTCCCGGGCTGGCCCCCTCGCCCCACAGCAGGCACGGGGTTGTGCGCGTCTCCAGCCAGCCGGCGTTGCACACCATGGTGGCCACGTGGTCGATGGCGTTGAAGTTGATGAGGATCGTCTCCAGGACGTTGGCGGCCGGCGTGATGAAGGGCCAGAGATCCGCGACGCGGGCCAGGAGTTCCGCCGTACGCCGCCCGGGGCAGGCGGCCAGGAGCGTCCCGCCGACCTTCCGGTTCGCCTGGACCCGTC
>Ga0187780_10004025_pt1 | contig 11015 bp, 15 predicted proteins | sample 1015_Q2_SP10_20__FD_132429 | JGI IMG/M metagenome (GOLD analysis project Ga0187780, IMG submission 132429) | Tropical peat soil microbial communities from peatlands in Department of Meta, Colombia - 1015_Q2_SP10_20_MG | ecosystem: Environmental > Terrestrial > Soil > Wetlands > Peat | place...
AGGCGAGCCCATCACACTGGACTATCGCCTCGAAAAGACGCCCGAAGGCTGGAAGATCTACGATATGAACATTCTGGGCGTCTGGCTGGTGGAGACCTACAAGAGCGAATTCGCGGAGTCGATCAGCCAAGGCGGAGTCGATGCGCTAATCAAGGCGCTGACAGAGAAAAACCGCAGACTCGCTAGCGCCTCCAAGGCGACCTGAGCAACGGGCGATGAAAATCTCCAGCGATACCATCTCGAACCAAAATGCGATGCAGGTCGTTGAAGCGGGGCAAAGCGCGATCCTCGCCGGCGACTGCGTGATTGACTTCTCCGGCGTGCTTCGATGTGATACGGCGGCGGTGGCGTGCGTCCTGGCCTGGATGCGCACGGCGCACGCAAATGGCAGAAAGCTCCAGCTGATCGCCGTACCCAAGGAGCTGCAGAGCTTGGCAACGCTCTATGGGGTACGTGCACTGATCGACGGCGCGTAAGGCCGGGCGGCGGCCGGGCTGCCCTACAATAATGATGTCGCTATGGCCGGGCTCGATCCGGCCCGCGTGTATGCCATGTCCATCGCCGCAATCGAAGTTAGCGCCCTGACCAAGCGCTATGCGCAGGTCACCGCGCTCGACGCCGTCGACCTGTCGATCAACCAGGGCGAGTGCTTCGGTCTGCTCGGGCCCAACGGGGCCGGCAAGACCACATTGATTTCCATTGTCGCGGGGCTGACCCGCGCAACAAGCGGCCGAGTCCGGGTTATGGGCCACGATGTGGTCGACGATTACCGGTGGGCGCGCCGCAGTCTTGGGGTCGTCCCTCAGGAACTGGTATTCGACCCGTTTTTTACGGTGCGCGAAATGTTGCGCATCCAGTCGGGATACTTCGGTCTTGCCCGCAACGAGGCCTGGATCGAGGAGATCATGGAAAACCTCGATCTTGCCGACAAAGCGGAGGTCAACATGCGGGCGCTATCGGGCGGCATGAAAAGGCGTGTGCTGGTGGCGCAAGCGCTCGTACACCGACCCCCGGTTATCGTCCTCGATGAACCAACGGCCGGTGTCGATGTCGAACTGCGCCAGGGCCTTTGGCAGTTCATGCGTCGCCTCAACCGCGATGGCCACACGATTGTGCTGACGACGCATTACTTGGAAGAGGCCCAACAGATGTGCGGCCGCATCGCAATGCTAAAGAGCGGTCGCGTTCTCGCGCTGGAGCCTACACGCGAATTGTTGCGGCGAATCTCCGGCGTACTGGTTGCCCTTCGCCTGCGCGGTGGCTTGCCGCCCGCGCTGCGCGACCGGGTCATTGAGGAGAATCCCGAGCACGTCGTGTTGCGTCTGCCCCATCCGCGCGAGGTTGGAGCCGCATTAGAGGCATGCCGCAGTTTTGGTAGCGAGGTGGAGGAGCTCGAGGTCGGCCCCGCGGATTTGGAGGACGTCTTCTTGCAACTCATGTCGGAACCTTCAGAGCGGAGCCTGCCGTGAACCCGCCGATGCCGATGACCGCGCTGGCGATACCGAGGGCTGGCACGGCGAGCTCCTGGGTTGGGTTTCGCACCCTGCTGTACAAAGAGAGTCTGCGCTTTTGGAAGGTGAGCTTTCAGACGATCGTCGCGCCGGTTCTCACGGGTGTTCTGTACTTGCTAGTCTTTGGCCATATGCTCGATACCCGGGTTGAGCCGTTCGCAGGCGTGCACTACAGCTCGTTTCTGGTTCCCGGCTTGGTGATGATGTCGATACTGCAAAACGCCTTTGCCAATTCCTCCTCGTCCCTGATTCAGTCCAAGATCATGGGCAACCTCGTGTTTTTGCTCTTGCCGCCACTGTCGGCCTTGCAGTTTTTTGGCGCCTACGTTCTGGCCTCGGTCCTGCGCGGCCTGGCGGTTGGCGTAGGCGTTTTTGCCGTTACCGTGTGGCTTGCGCCGGCCGCCTTTGAGGCTCCCTGGTGGATTCCGGTTTTCGCGCTGATCGGGGCGGCGATGCTGGCCGTCGTGGGCTTGATCGCCGGCATTGTCTCGGAGAAGTTCGATCAGCTGGCGGCGTTTCAAAATTTTCTTATCCTTCCAGCGACTTTTCTGTCCGGCGTGTTCTATTCGGTCCACGGTCTGCCGCCCTTTTGGCAGGTATTCTCCCGGGTCAATCCGTTTTTTTACGTCATTGATGGATTCCGGTACGGGTTTTTTGCCCGGTCGGACGTGTCGCCCTGGCTCAGCTTGCTGGTTGTCGGGCTGTCATTTTTCGCGGTTTCCGCCATCGCTGTGACCATGCTGCACCGGGGTTATAAGTTGCGAACATGAACCAGATACCAACTGCGCAATCGATTCGGCACGCCATCGTGCAGGCTTTGCCTTGTGAGCGCATCGAGGTCGATGGCGATGGCCATCACTTCGAGGCGTTGATTGTCAGCGCCGCTTTCGAAGGGTGCTCGCGCATCGAACGTCACCGGCTGGTATATGCGGCACTAGGCGATCGCATGCGCCAGGAGATTCACGCGCTTTCCATGCGCACACTTACGCCGCAAGAAGCCGACGCCGTTGGCGCGGCACGCCCGGCAGGAAGATAACCACCACATGGACAAGTTGCGAATTCGCGGTGGTAACCGCCTAGAGGGGGCCTTGCGCGTGGCGGGGGCGAAGAACGCCGCTTTGCCGATCATGGCTGCTGCGCTGCTCACGCCCGAGGAGTTGCGTCTGGAGAACGTCGCGCGCCTGGCGGACACAGCGACGATGACCCGTTTGCTCAGCGGGATGGGCGTTTCTGTGGAACGCGACGGCGAGCGCATGGCGCTGCGCGCAGCAAAGCTCGGATCCGTGCAAGCGCCCTACGAGCTCGTAAAGACGATGCGCGCCTCGATTCTCGTTTTGGGTCCGTTGCTCGCTCGCGAGGGCGAGGCCCGCGTCAGCTTGCCCGGCGGATGCGCCATCGGCGCGCGTCCCATCGACCAGCATCTAAAGGGTTTGCAGGCTCTGGGTGCGGATCTACAGATCGAAGGCGGCTACATCGTCGCGCGGCGCGGAGCCGCGGGACGGTTGCGCGGCGCGCGCATCGTGACCGACTTGGTCACGGTGACCGGCACGGAAAACCTGATGATGGCCGCTACCCTTGCCGAGGGCCGGACGGTTATCGAGAACGCGGCCCGCGAGCCCGAGGTTGTCGATCTGGCCACGTGCCTAAATCGCATGGGGGCGGCAATTCGGGGCGCTGGTACGGATCGCATTGTGATCGAGGGCGTAGAGCGGCTCCATGGGGCCGACCATCGGGTGATCGCCGATCGCATCGAGAGCGCGACCTTTCTGGTGGCCGCCGCCGCCACAGGCGGCGATATCACGCTGCAGTGCGCCGCACCCGATACACTCGATGCCGTTCTGGAGAAGCTGCGCGAGGTCGGTGCGACGATCCAGGTGGGTCCGGACTGGGTTCGGCTGCGCATGGATCGAAGGCCCCATTCCGTGAGCCTGCGCACGGCTCCGTATCCGGCGTTTCCCACCGACGCGCAGGCGCAGTTTCTGGCAATGAACTGTATAGCCGATGGCGTTGCTCGCGTGAGCGAAAATATCTTCGAAAACCGCTTTATGCATGTGCTCGAATTGCAACGGCTAGGGGCGCAGATCGATATCGACGGCCATACGGCGATCGTGCGCGGGGTCGATCACCTGTCGGGCGCGACCGTGATGGCGACCGATCTTCGGGCCTCAGCTAGCCTCGTGATTGCAGGGCTAGTCGCGCGCGGGGAAACGACGGTTGATCGCATCTACCACCTGGATCGTGGCTACGAGGCGATGGAGCGTCGGCTCAGCAGTCTGGGCGCGGATATCCAACGGGTTCGGTGAGAGTTCGACGGTGATTACGCTGGCATTGCCCAAGGGCCGCATCTTCGAGGAGGCGCTGCCGCTGCTTGCACGTGCGGGCATCGTGCCCGAGGAGTCGCCCACGCAAACGCGCAAACTTCTCATCGGCACGAGCGTCGCGGATTTGCGTATCGTCGTGGTGCGCGCCTCCGATGTGCCGACCTACGTGCAGTACGGGGCGGCAGAACTGGGCATCGCAGGGGCTGACATTTTGATGGAACACGGCGGCGACGGTCTGTATCAGCCGGTCGATCTGTCGATTGGTCACTGCCGCCTGTGCGTAGCCGCGCCCTCTGGCTTTGATTACGCCGGCGCCGTCGGGCGCGGTGCGCGGCTGCGTGTGGCCACCAAGTACGTGCAGGCAGCGCGCGAGTTCTTCGCGCGCAAGGGAGTGCACGTTGATCTGATTAAGCTCTATGGTTCGATGGAACTTGCACCGCTTGCCGGGCTCGCTGACGCGATCGTCGATCTGGTGTCCAGTGGGGCGACGCTGCGTGCGAACAATCTTGTGGAGGTCGAGCAGATCGCGCCAATCAGCTCGCGGCTGGTCGTCAATCAGGCGGCCTACAAGACCCAGCGCACGCGGCTCGCAGCACTGATTGGCGCTCTTGCGAAAGCGGTCGTGCAATGATGATCCAGCTGCTTGATGCCGGCGCTGCGGATTTTGACCAGGCGCTGGCGCAATTAATCGCTACCGATACGGCGCCGGATCGCGCAATCGAGGCCCGCGTCGACGAAATCATCGAAGCCGTTCGTCACCGAGGAGATGACGCGCTGCTCGATTACACGCGGCGGTTTGATCGAGTGCACGCGGCCGCGGTCAGCGAACTGGAGATCCCCGCGGAACAAATGCGATCTGCGCTGGCGGCGCTGGGAGCCGATGACCGCCGGGCGCTGCAGGAGGCGGCCGAACGGATCCGACGCTTTCATGAGCAAGCCCGTGCGCACGATTGGCAAGTGCAGGAGCCCGACGGTACGACGCTGGGAATTCGCGTGACGCCGCTGGACCGGGTCGGCATTTACGTTCCCGGCGGCAAAGCCTCGTACCCTTCTTCAGTGCTGATGAACGCCATTCCGGCGCGCGTGGCTGGTGTGGGGCAGATCATCATGGTGGCGCCGACTCCCGATGGCGTACGCAATCCCCTGGTGCTGGCTGCCGCGGCGCTGGCTGGAGTCGATCGGGCGTTTGCCATCGGCGGCGCGCAGGCGGTGGCTGCGCTCGCCTACGGCACCCAAACGGTTCCTGCGGTCGACAAAATCGTTGGACCCGGCAATGCCTACGTCGCGGCCGCCAAGCGGCGGGTATTTGGCACGGTGGGCATCGACATGCTCGCGGGGCCAAGCGAGATCCTGATCATCTGCGACGGAACCACCGATCCGCAATGGATCGCGATGGACTTGTTCTCGCAAGCCGAGCACGACGAAATGGCGCAGGCCATCTTGCTGACGCCCGAGCGGAACTTTCGCGATGCCGTGCTCGCGGCAATCGGCAGCTTGCTGCCCACGATGCCGCGTCGCTCGATCATTGAAACGTCGCTGCGCAAGCGCGGTGCTTTAATCCTGGTGCGCGATCTGGAGCAGGCGTGCGAGATTGCCAACCGGATCGCGCCCGAGCACCTAGAGATTTCGACTGTGGCTGCGCGCAACTGGCTTGAGCGCATCCGCCACGCGGGTGCGATCTTCCTCGGGCCGTATTCGAGCGAAGCACTGGGCGATTACTGCGCCGGCCCTAATCACGTCTTGCCAACCTCGCGCACCGCACGATTTTCTTCCGCGCTTGGCGTAGCGGATTTTCAAAAGCGCAGCAGCGTTCTCGAAATCTCTCGTGCTGGGGCCCAAGTGCTGGGTCTTACCGCCGCGCACCTTGCGCAAGGCGAGGGGCTGGGTGCGCACGCGCGCAGCGCCCAGTTTCGAATGGACGCGCCGCCGCCCGGCTCGCAAGGTGGCAGGTGAGTGATCCGGCGGCCGTGCCGCTATCGGTAGTGCGCGACGACATTCGCATGCTCACGGCGTATCCGGTGCCCTCAGCCGAGGGACTGGTCAAGCTCGACATGATGGAAAACCCATACGGATTGCCCAAGGAGCTTGCACTCGAATTAGGCCAGCGCCTGGGCACGGTCGCGCTAAACCGTTATCCTCCGGGCGAACCGCGCGCTTTCAAGCAACGCCTGCGGGCGCGCGTAGCCGTTCCCGAGGGCAGTGCAATGCTGCTGGGAAACGGTTCTGACGAGTTGATTCATCTCGTCATTCAATCTTGTGCGCGCCCCGGTGCGGTGGTGCTCTCGCCTTGGCCAAGCTTCGCGATGTATCGAATCAGCGCCGGATTGGATCGATGCGGCTTCATTGATGTAAGTTTGCAACCGGACTTCGCGATGGATTTGCCTGCGATGATGGCCGCGATCCGCCGGCACCGTCCGTCGGTGATCTTTCTGTCGTATCCGAACAATCCCACGGGCAATTTGTTCGATCGCACTGCGATCGAGGCGATCATGCTCGAAGCGCCGGGAATCGTGGTGATTGATGAAGCCTATCTGCCGTTTGCGCAGCAGACGTGGATGCCCGAGTTGCCAGCACGCCCCAACTTGCTCGTGCTGCGCACGGTCTCCAAGTTGGGTCTGGCCGGCTTGCGTCTGGGGTATCTGTGCGGGCTCCCAGCCCTAATCGAGCAGTTCGACAAGGTGCGGCCGCCTTTTAACGTCAACGTCCTGACGCTCGCGGCTGCGGATTTTTTGCTCGATCACTTCGCTGTACTGGACGAACAGGCAGCCCGCGTGCGGGCCGATCGCCAACAGTTGCTAGCACGCATGCGGGCTCTGGCGGGCATACAGGTCTTCGATTCGGCTGCTAACTTCTTGCTTTTTCGCGTTGCCGATGCCTCCGATGTTTTCGCGAAACTGCTGCAGCAGGGTATTCTCGTCAAAGACGTGTCGGGCGCACACCCGCTGCTGCAAAACTGCCTGCGTGTCACAATTGGGACCGCGGAGGAAAACGCCCGATTTTTCGAGGCCCTTCGGGCCAGCATCTGATGGAATCAGCAATGCCGCAACGCAACGCGCAAATCGCACGAGATACGAAAGAGACCAAGATCCGCGTGACGGTTGACCTAGACGGAACCGGGGCGTGCAAGGTATCGACCGGGATCGGGTTTCTCGACCACATGCTGGAGCAAATTGCGCGCCACGGTGGGCTGGACTTGACGATCGAAGCAATTGGCGATTTGCACATTGACGGCCACCATACGGTAGAGGACGTCGGCATCACTTTGGGCCGCGCGGTCTATAGCGCCGCGGGCGATAAGCAGGGCATCCGTCGCTTCGGGCACGCTTTCGTTCCCCTGGATGAGGCGCTAACTCGGGTGGTGGTCGATTTTTCCGGCCGGCCGGGTTTGTTCTGGAACGTGGATTTTGCGCGATCCACAATTGGGGGGTTCGATCTGGAGCTGGTCCACGAATTTTTCCAGGGGTTTGTTAACCATGCGCAGGTGACGCTGCACATCGATAATTTGCGTGGCAATAACGCGCACCATCAGTGCGAAACGATCTTCAAGGCGTTTGCGCGCGCGCTGCGCGATGCCCTGGAGATGGATCCGCGCGCCACTGGCACGGTGCCCAGCACCAAGGGAGCACTTTAGCCGCGTTGCTGCGCGCGTGCTCGGCAGTGGCATAGGAAAGTTTCCCGAGGTTGATTTCTTGATTGCGATTGCTGATTTCGGAATGGGCAACTTGCGCTCGGTGCAGCAGGCGCTTGCCCGTGTCGCACCGCAGGTTCTTACGCGCATAACGTCGGACCCAGAAGTGCTCGATGCGGCCGAGCGCGTTGTGCTGCCCGGGCAAGGAGCGATGCCCGATTGCATGCACAACCTGGCGGCTTCGGGACTCGAGCCGGCTTTGCGGCGCGCGGCAGCCACTCGCCCGGTATTGGCTGTGTGCATCGGCGAACAAATGCTCTTTGACCGCTCGCAAGAAGGCAACGCCCCTGGCTTAGGGCTTATCCCGGGGCAAGTCGTACGGTTCCCCGAGTCCGTGGACGAGCAAGGGCGGCGACGCAAGATTCCGCACATGGGTTGGAACCGGGTCCGGCAGACCCAGCCTCATCCCTTATGGGAGGGCGTAGCAGATGAGAGCTACTTTTACTTCGTTCACAGTTACTATGTTGAACCGGCACAGCGAAGCGTCATTGCGGGTCAAACGGAATACGGCGGGATCTTTACCTGCGCGGTTGCCCAAGATAATATTTTCGCTGTCCAATTCCATCCCGAGAAAAGCGCCGCTGCTGGCCTGAGACTCTACGCCAACTTCGTATGTTGGAAACCCTGACGGGCGCTAGCCTGGCGCATGCCGGCCGGTCCGTTGTCCAAACCGATTAGCCCATTCATGCTGCTGATTCCCGCAATTGATATCAAGGACGGGCGCTGCGTTCGCTTGCGCCAAGGCGACATGAGCGATGCGACGGTTTTTTCGGAGGATCCGGTCGCGATGGCGAGCAAGTGGGTCGAAATGGGGGCCCAACGGCTGCATATCGTCGACCTGAACGGGGCCCGCTCCGGCAAGCCGGTCAACGAAAGCGTCATACGAAAGATCGCTCGTGCTGCCGGACCGAACGTTGCTGTGCAGCTCGGCGGCGGCCTGCGCGACCTTGATACGATCGAACGGTTCATCGACAACGGCATCTCCTTCGTCGTTATCGGAACCGCCGCGGTGAAGAACCCCGGATTCCTGCACGACGCGTGCAGCGCGTTTGGCGGCCATGTCATCGTTGCCCTGGACGCACGCGATGGCAAAGTGGCCACGGACGGTTGGAGCAAACTGACCGGGCACGATGTGATCGATTTGGCGGTGAAATTCGAGGACTACGGGGTGGATGCGATCTTGTACACGGATATCGGCCGCGACGGCATGCTCACCGGCGTGAATATCGAGGCAACCGTGGCACTGGCACGCGCGGTGCGCATCCCGATTCTTGCCAGCGGCGGTATTGCCGACCTGAGCGACGTCGATCGGCTTTGCGCGATCGAGGGTGAGGGCGTCGAGGGAGCAATATTGGGACGCGCCCTGTACGAGGGAAAGCTCGACTTTAAGGCTGCCCTGGCGCGAGTGGCCGCGCTGGCGCAGTAGTGAGGACCGCAGGCACGGTCTGCCGACGTTGCGGATCGGGGCGGTGCTAACGCCGCGCTACCTTGCCATAGGGCCCTTATCGATGCTCGCCAAGAGAATCATTCCTTGCCTGGACGTGACCGCAGGTCGAGTGGTCAAGGGAATCAACTTTCAGGGCTTGCGCGATGCCGGCGATCCGGTTGAGATTGCGGCGCGCTACGACGGCGAGGGCGCCGACGAGCTTACATTTCTTGATATCACTGCAAGTTCCGATCAGCGCGAGACGATTTTGGATGTCATTGAGGCCGTGGCACGGCAGACCTTCATTCCGCTTACGGTCGGTGGCGGAGTGCGCAAAGTCGAGGACGTGCGCCGCCTGCTCAATGCCGGAGCCGACAAGGTTTCCATCAATACGGCCGGCGTGCTCAATCCGCAGCTTTTTGCACAGACCAGCAGCCGCTTCGGCAATCAATGCATCGTGGCAGCAATCGACGCCCGGCGCCGTGACCGTTCCGATCCGGCGCGTGGTTGGGAGGTCTATACGCATGGTGGCCGCACCGCGACCGGGATCGATGCAGTCGCGTGGGCCCGTCGTGTCGTAGAGCTTGGCGCAGGAGAAATCCTGCTCACCAGTATGGACCGAGACGGAACACGCCTAGGATTTGACATTGAGCTTACCGCGGCCGTCACGGACGCCGTGAGCGTCCCCGTCATCGCGTCAGGCGGCGTTGGAACGCTGCAGCACCTAGCCGATGGCATTTTGCTCGGACATGCCGATGGTGTGCTGGCCGCTTCGATCTTTCACTATGGGGAGTACACCGTGCAAGCAGCCAAGCGCTATCTGGCCGATTGCGGCATTCCGATGAGGTTGTCGTGAACGCCGCCTCAGATGTCCCTGCTGGCAATGGCGACCTTGCCTGGCTCGACCAGGTCGCATTCGACGCCAACGGCCTAGTGCCGGTCATCGCCCAACAGATGAGTGACCGCCGGGTGCTCATGCTGGCATGGGCCGATCGCTCGGCCTTGGAGCAAACCCAGCGTTCGGGCCTGGCGACGTATTACTCGCGTTCGCGTGCGCGCCAATGGCGCAAGGGTGAAGAGTCAGGAAACACGCAGCGAGTGCGCGAAATCCGCATCGACTGCGATGGCGATGCGGTGCTCTACGTGGTCGACCAGCAAGGCGGAGTTGCCTGCCACACCGGCCGCGTTAGCTGTTTTTACCGCCGCCTGGAAGAGGGCGTATGGCAGCAGACCGATCCGGTGCTCATCGACCCTAAGAAAATGTACCGTAGGCCCAACTCATGAAGCCCAGCGACGACACCTCTGTGCTGTGCCGCCTCGCCGACGTCATCGAATCACGACGAGGCGCCGACACTGAGCGTTCGTACGTGGCGCGGCTGCTGGCACAGGCGCCGGACTCGGTCCTGAAGAAGATCGGCGAAGAAGCTACCGAGACGGTCATGGCCGCCAAGGACGGCGATCGCGAACGCATCATTGCGGAGACTGCCGACCTGTGGTTTCACTGTCTCGTGATGCTTGCCCACTACGGTCTGCGGCCCGAGCGGGTTTTGGCCGAGCTCGATCGGCGCGCCGGCGTCTCGGGTTTGGAGGAAAAAGCCCTGCGCAAGGCCCTGGGGCGCGAACGTGGCAGCCCAGTGCCACCGGAGGAAGAAAATGGCTGATACCACGTCCGCTTCGTGCCTGTTTTGTCGTATCGTCCGGCGCCAGGTGCCCTCTCGAGTGACCTACGAGGACGACGAGGTCATCGTATTTCACGACATTCACCCCGCGGCCCCGGTGCATTTGCTCATCGTGCCCAAGCAGCACATCGATTCATTGCTCGACGCCACCTCCGAGCAGCAGTCGCTATTGGGTAAAATGCTGTTGCTGGCACCGCAACTGGCCCGGGAACAAGGCGCGACGGACGGGTTTCGCCTCATCGTCAACAACGGTGGGGGCGGCGGGCAGGAAGTCTTCCATTTGCACTTCCACGTGCTTGGCGGCCCACGGCCTTGGCGCCATATGTCTGTCGGGAGGTAATTATGGGCTCGCTATCCATTTGGCATTGGCTCATTGTCTTGCTGGTCGTC
>Ga0187780_10004026_pt1 | contig 11015 bp, 11 predicted proteins | sample 1015_Q2_SP10_20__FD_132429 | JGI IMG/M metagenome (GOLD analysis project Ga0187780, IMG submission 132429) | Tropical peat soil microbial communities from peatlands in Department of Meta, Colombia - 1015_Q2_SP10_20_MG | ecosystem: Environmental > Terrestrial > Soil > Wetlands > Peat | place...
ATGTGCCGAGGACCAAGTCATACGGTGCCATACGAGAGCTGGAGAGGAAGGGCTTGTTGATTACGATTCCTGGAAAGCCAGAGGTCTACGCCGCGCGCGCGCCTGCCGAAGTGCTAATGCCTTTAATTACTCGGCTTGAGGGTGATGTAAAGGAGTCAGCGAGTCTCGTCCAACGACTGTCGATGACATATGAGTCCAACGTCATAGTGAGGAGTCAGTTTCCTCGAGAGGCGAGGGAGATGTGGGTCATCGAAGGGAGGTCGAATGTGCTGAATAAGATGAATGAGCTTTTTAATCAAGCCACGAAGACAATCAATTACAGCACGGGCGGAAACGGTTTAATCCGAGCTTACAAGGCGAATGCGGATACACTTGCGAAAGCAAAACAACGTGGAGTAAGTGTGAAGATGCTAACAACTGTGTCGAGCGAAAATGCCTCCGTTGCAAGCGAGATGGGAAACGTACTGGAGTTGAGGAGCGTTGAGAAACCGTTCCCGCCGCAGTATGTTAACTTCGCATCAGTCGACTCTCATGAACTCATTATTGCTGAGGTTAAGCCTGATGATCTAAGTACAGATCGCGGGTCAGACTTTGCAGTGTGGGACCGCAACAAACTCTCAGTGGGCGTCCATGATCAAGCCTTTGAGCGTATCTGGGACCTTTGCGCGAAGACAGCAAGAAAATAGTTGTCATAGGGACTCGAAATTCACTGTCGCAGGCCTTTCTGACATGTGTTGTGGTCAAAGCTGATCGGCAGTTCATGATTGTGCGAGTTGATTCCATTTGAGATATTATCCCCGAGTTTGACGATCATTATCCCTTGGGAATCATATGACGCTTGGTTACTGAACAATCCTCTTAGACTGGCCAAATCATGTGGGTCGTGAGCGGCGGTATTGAGCAAAAAGAGTGCCGTAATCCTCGGTTCATTCAGGACTTTCAATGCATTTTGAGCGAATTTGTAACCCATTTGAGAGACCGACTCAGTTGAATTTTGCTGCGAAAGGATAAAATCCGTTATACTATCAAAAACTAAGCTTAGTGCTCCATCGGAATGCATGTTCAATATCGCAGAAAATGATGTTACTTGGTCCAAGTCTAGAAATTTGACATTCACGTCATCTTCGAGAACGTGGCGAACAGCACTCCCCTTCTGTGTAATCACGATGACTGTCTCCTCATAAAACGATGCTTCAATGGTGAAGTCGCGCACGGGTCTCTCGTAATCTGCGCGAGGGTCAATTTCGAAAAGGATCTTCCTTCCCTTGAGTTTGGGATGATCAAGTCCGAGTTGCCTAGAGAACTTTGAGGCCTTGGCTTGCATGAGCCAACGTTTGACCTCTACGGATAGCTGTGGAGGAGTAAATGGTTTCATGAAATGGGCGTCAGCCCCCACTGCTGCCGTAAGCTTTCTGTCGACATCTCGTCCAAGTGCTGTGAACATAATTATTGGCATGTTCTTAGTCTTAGGCTGTGACTTCAATATTTTGCAAACTTCCAAACCACTCTTGCCAGGCATCACGAGATCTAATAGAACGAGATCGGGCTGCTCGGTTTGCACCGCCGTGAGCGCTTCTTCGCCGTTAGAAGCGGCAGTAACCCAATAACCCTCCCTCTCCAAGATTACCTTTGTAAGATTCACTGTATCGAGCTCATCATCGACTACCAGGATCTTACTTAGCGACTTCCAACACCTCATTCCTCGAGAGTTCTATTGTTATCGTTGTTCCCTGCCATTTACCAGGCGACGAAACCGAGATTACGCCGTTATGTGCTTCGACTAGGCGTTTGGTCAGGCTCAACCCCAACCCCGTTCCTTTGAAGTATGTGGGCTTTTCTATCGCCGCAAAAGGCTCGAAGACGCGATCTAGATCTTTTTTATCAATGCCAATGCCTGTGTCACGTACGCGAATACATGCCTTTGTCGGCGTCTCGCACAAGCTTACGGTTATGTCTCCTTGGTCAGGCGTGAATTTTATTGCGTTATTCATTATATTCCATAGCATCTGACTGAGCCGAAGGGGGTCTCCCCGAATGGTAAGTGTTCTTGAAGGGATCTCCAAATGAAGGTGATGATGCTTCTGATCAAGCAGAGGTTGAACCTCCTGCACACATTCTTTCACTAGGTTCCGCAGATCTACTTGCTGCACCTTCAGCTGTATCTTACCGGATTCCATCCTTTGTACGTCAAGCAAATCATTTGTGAGTTCAAGGAGTCTGTCAGCGTTCCGTTTCATCACCTCTACAAATGGTCGAATGTTGCTGACGGAAGATTGTGGATTTTCAGCCAAGATGAAGTCCGCATAACCTTTGATCGAGACGAGCGGCGTTCGTAACTCGTGAGTTGCAGCTGATATGAAGTGGTCTCTCATTATTTCAAGTCGCCGATGTTCGGTAATATCGTGCACTATGGCTTCAATACCCTGTGTGCGCACCAATACACCATCAGTATATTCTACATAGCCAGAATTCGCCAGGGTTGCCTTGGGGTAATCACGCACCCAGATTGTTCCGCCGTTTTTTCTTTTCAGTTCGAATTCAGCAAAGATGGTTCCATTGCGTAGCTTTTCGAGATGATCGATACGATCAGTCTTTCTCACGTAAACATCGTCGAGGTTAACGGCCCTTATTTCGTCAATATTATTGTAACCTAACAACTCTGCAAACGTTTGGTTGGCTTCAAGAATCCTACCATCTGAGGTGGCACGGTAAACTCCGACGGGAAGGTTATCCAGAATAGACCGAAGTATTTCATAGGATTTCATCTCTATGTTCGATTTGACTTGTCTCGGCCGCATTAGCAGGACACCAAAGAACGATGCGAGAACGCCGAATAGCAGAGTTAGGAAAGTTTCTGTACTTGACGCACTATAATACAGATTAGATGCACCAACGGCTATCCAACTAACAGTAATGAAACCGAGTATGACGGGAATTATCGGTCTCATTGCTTGACCACCAGCTCGCTCACCGATTCCGATCAGCTAGCTGGTGTGGCCTCCACGATTCTCTGGCTTCGGTAATTATCAATCAATTTGCGAATAACATCATCAAACGTATCACCCTTCTTGCCAAGCATCTCGAGTCTGCGTTTGGTTTCCACCCGCACTTGAATGGTTTTGACCTGACCCAATGTTGCCACTGCAGCGACTATAGTTGCCCCAAATGAGTTCTAATTCCTGGCGTCACTGTTGGGTAGAGACCTTGGTGACGGTCACGGAGCCAACGTTACAGGACCGATTCCTTCGAGTAAACTTCAATCCCATTCTGTGCTATGTTATATGGTCTCGGCGTACGATCTATAGGCATGCCGCGCATCTTTTCAACTTGAATTACACGCTGAAGACTTTTACCGCTTGTCGTTGTCTGCATCAGGATTATGCCGTGAACAAGATACTCCTCAATCTGGAGCTTCCTCCCCGAGCCCCCGACCTCCGCTAACTCCGATGCAAGCAGACAGGTGGCACCAGTCTTAGAGAGGGCCTGAACTAGGTCAAGAGTAGCTTTTCGCCTGAGAGTGAGGTCAGCATACTGAAAGATCAAGTGCGAAACTGGATCCACTACCACTCTTTGCGCCCCTACGGAAACAGCACGATTCTTGATGACTTCCAGAAGGCTGAGCAATGAAAACTCGACTTTGCCGATTGAGACATTCCCGACTTGAACCTCAGGCGGAAGCGATCTGATCGGTGATGCGTCAATGAAAGAAAGTTTCCCCGTTCGCTCAAGAGCTTCTATGTCCCATCCGAGGGCGTTCATCTCCTCTACATACTGTTCCTTACTCTCCTCTAAGGAAACATACAGCCCCTTCTCGTTGAATTTTTCTATGCCATTAATCAAAAATTGAGTGCACAGTATTGTCTTACCCGCACCAGGCTCTCCGAGCGCCAGAATAACGCGACCACGCGGGAACCCCCCAGTCAATATTTCATCAAGGCCAGGAATTCCCGTGTAGCTCCTTTCGAGTTTTCTGAAGTTCACCATCGTATGTCACACATTTGATTAATCAAAATTCTGTACTAGCGGCCTTGTCCCCTGCTGCTCTCTGGCCAGCCTGGCCCTCGCAGCTTCAATGTAATCTACCGCTTCGAATCCATGAACCTCATAGAATTCCCATCCCAGTTTTGTGTAGAGCTTTCTTGCTGCAGCTCTCCCAATAACTTTGGCAGCCTTTCCCGAGATCTCCTCAAGTAACGAGGAAAATCTGGCTGGTTGACTAGGAATATCCTCACGAGTAATGGAACATTCAAGATATGTGAAGATCATGTTCTTCGTTCGCGCTCCCACGAGGTCAATCAATGTTTCGTCTATCGCTTCGAGGAGCATATCATCGAATGTCTTGATGCGAATTCCTTTCAGTGGCGTAGACGTGAGGATGTCCGTGTGTGATGCGCCGTCCTCTCGAGATGACCGCGTCGACTGATAATAAACTCATCAGCGTAATTATGACGTCGTCAATGAGAATGAATACAGGAGTGCGGATTGGACTCTTATCGTTTGATTCCTACTTGTGTATTCTTCGATGGATAAATGTTCTAGAACATTCATCTGTGCTCAGTTTCGATGAGACTTATCTGGCTTTCTCAGTACTCGTCGTACTGAAGCATATCATGAGACTGGTGCACGAGCAAATTGCCGGAACTGAATCCGCGAATGAGTGAGAGGGTAGACTCGTATCGCTGATGGTGTCTACAATGAAAATGGCCGAAATCATTCTAGCACTTCACCCAGACATTCTGGAGGTTTACATTATTGAAGAAAGAGACGGCCAAAACATTGTAAGAGATGAGGCTAGCAAGAGCGGTGCCTCGCTGCTTGCTGACGGAATGAATCAGATGGGAACGAACGCCCCGCTAAGCCCCTCAATAATCTTGGGAGCGGCAGGGCAGATCCTTCAAGGTAGTCAGCCAACGCGACTCATTGGAATACTCTATGCTGGAGGCGGCGTCATTATGTCACCAGTCGGGGAGGGTACCGTGTTCGTAGCGAGTACAGCTCCATCAAGCCTCTTTGACGTGATGCGTAGAATCGCTGAAGCGCTACCCCGAATTATAGGAGGCGGCAAAGCAAACCTTGTGAGCTCGGCGAGCGATGCTGAGGACAGAGCAATCGCTTTCCTCACTAAGAAACCACCTCAACAATCATACTCAAGCGTTCACATAGATGAAGTCACTTACCAGAACAATGATCGGCTCTGGAATATCCGCGGCTGGGTCCAGACCCGGGTACGTAGAAGACGGTTCCAGATGTACATAGCAGCCAATGATGGCGCGATCTTGAAATTTTCTTCATTCAACTCAATCGCTCTGGACTACCTGCTCGTTCTCGAAGCAGCGAGCATAGCCGTCGCTGCGACACTTCTCGCTTGGTTACTATACACTAGACTTTGAGTTACAGCACTAAGCAGTAGCAATCCTCAGGTGCACAATGGCGATCATGTGATACCCTCAAGCTTCGATGAAATCAAAGGACAGTCGTCAACGTCGTTCATAAATTAGTTCAAAGTGACTGCTGCTAATGCAGCTACGTTCAATCGGCGTCGCTTTGGCACGCAACAGGGCGCTGGCAGTTCCTAGGCGGTTGACTAGAAAAGATAAGGTTATATTACAGAACTGAGTATTCAGTATCTGTCTTCCAGTGATCATGAGATGTATGCTCTAGAACAGAAACCAGACGTAAATAGAACACGTGTAGAGATCCTTGCGAATATCCTCCAGGTAGCGTCAAATCGAACCCTGAAAACTCACATCATGTATCGCGCAAATCTCAGCCATAGGCAACTAGAGAAGTACCTGTCTTTCCTCGAGAGTAATGGGATGCTCGAACAGCTGTTGGATGTTGATGGTGTCGTGAAGTTTCACGTTACACAGAAGGGTGTCGACTTTCTGAAGGATTATCAACGATTGTCGAGCTATCTTCCGTAGAATCCTTGCAGCTGTATCGAGGAGGATCTGGTAACTCTCGTGGTAATGAAAGCTGACTCATGTCAAGCTTGCCCACATGCAAGTCCTATCATAGACAATTGTTCTAGAACTAACCTTCATAACTGTCTTTTTGTAGATGTAACTTCAAGCGGTTGATTGTGAACTGACGGCGATCCTATGACTAACCCGGAGAAGCACAAGAGACAGTATCGCGATCGGATTGAAATAACAGCTAACATTCTGGAGATCGCTAAAGATGGATCTCGAAAGACTAGGATAATGTATCTCGGCAACCTGAGTTTCGATCTTGTTCAGAAATATCTCTCGCAACTCGAACAGCTGAACCTAGTTGAAGTTAAGGGTACACCCAGCGGAGAAAAGATGTACTATATGACTCAGAAAGGTGAACGCTTCCTTGCAGACTTCCGCGAGCTTCAGAAACACGCAGAAATCGCTGACACGAAGAAGCAAGTTCTTGAAGACGCTCTAGGCGCAAAAATTCGAGCCTAGCTCGAATCGTCGCGAATAGTCGACTCGTATGGTTTACAAATGAACCATGTTCTAACTCGAACTAATTGTAAGGGCTTCGCGGTCACGAAGGAACGCATAGTCCCTCAGAAATTGCCTCCCATGTTCGGTCAATTGATAAGTTGTTCCATCTGATCTTCGTGTTATTGACATAAGACCGGCAGCGGAAAGTGCGTGTTCATACGTCTGCGTTGGATCAAGTTGAATGTCAGAATTATTAGCAAGCGTGAAATTCGACGCTGAGAGTCCTATGGTCAATCCAATGACCAGCCCGAGAACCAAAGTCAAGAGGCTCACGATGCCAAGACTCCTAATGAGTCCTGATGCATCTGTGCTCAAATCGGTCGTTCCATTCGCATAGGTTGTAATGACCATTTCGTGGAAGTGGAAAATACCCTTCGGAAGAATCAACACTGCGGCAACTGTCCAGCTAACGGTAAAGAGCATCACCATTTCGATGATCAGTGTGCTACCGAATCTACGAGTCCACAAATTAGATTCAGATAAACCTACGTCAAGCTGTTATTAAATTCCTAGATCTCCGATAACAGAAGAAACTGCATGATCTTCGAGAGTCGGAATAACTGACATGCAGTTACTAGTCTCAAAGTTGAATCCGTGCAAGGGTGGGGATGGCGACGGAGGTGGACTTGAACAGAGTGATGGGTCTGCTAGTGGACATAGAATGCCTTCAGGCGGCAAGAGTGAATATACACCGCTCCATCCTACGTTAACGATAGATGTAGTCTGTGGAAAGTACCATGCCACTGAAAACGTAATGTTGTAACTGCCCGCCGGCAGAAAGAGTGACTCCACTCCATCATATTGACCATCAACCGTCACCGCGGAGCGGGAATAGCTGCTATTTCCTGCAGAAACTCTGACCCACGTTAGCGGCATTACGAACGGCGGACTACATAGTCCAGCACAGAAGCCTTCGACCACTGAGGATGGAGTTCCTTGGATGACCTTCGCCATGGACACCATGTTAGCGAACGAGCCCAATTCGAGAAAGAGATCTTTGAAAAAGATAATGCCAAACGGTGAAATTGACATGAAATGCGCGACTGAGAACCCGAACTCTGGCAGTTGAGTAAAGTAGCTGACGCCGATTGGTGGGTTACCTTCAAGACCATAATCGTAGTATCGGGTTCCGTCTGGTCCTACATAGAAGAAGTGCCCTTGGCCGTTGAAAGTGGAATTGAATTTTGTAATGGTGGTATTTAGGAGAGTTGCACCGAAGCCGAATATTGGAAAGTCGATCGTGGTAGTCCTGATGGTGACGTTAGCGGCTAGTGCCCCCGCAAGGAGACCTGTATCCGCCTGATATGCTTGACCAATAGCATGTGCATGCTCGGGCACCTGACCCAACAAGTTAGGTGTCGTGTATATAGGAGCGATCAAATCAATTTCATCACCATAAAGCAGGATCATGAACGACAAGGAAAGAGCACACAGACTTTCAGGGAAACTGATCCCCGTCTGCTGAACATATCCCAAAGTGTAACCACGTAGGGTATAGTTCCCATATGAAAAATGCGTCGGCAAGTCGCCGTAGAACCATATCTCTCGAAGACTCCAGTTCTGCCCTGCGAAAGTCACTAAGAATGTCGTCAACGTAACATTATTCTTCCCTTCCACCAAATCAACTTCAGAGTAGCCAACAATATCGCTCAGATTATCATAGAAGTACACTCGTGCTTTGACGGGAATCGAGAAGTTCAGAAACCTCCACGGCATAGCCGCCTGTACGTTCCGTGTCCCCGGAATGTTATCGTAGGAACCAACAGTGACTTGAACCGCCCCTCCTCTAATCATCCTAACTGTTACCGACTGATTACCTCCACCGCTCACAGTTACAAGCGGCGTGTTCGCTAGATCCTCCTCATATCCACAAATGAAAGCAGTCAGCGAGTATGTATCTCCTGGAAGCCCATAGTCTTTGACCTCCCAAGCACCAGCCCATGTTCGATTGTAAAACTCGCTAAAACCTACGATGTAGAACGGTATTGATGATGAATTACCGTAACTGGTACCGCCGTCGGGACGCGTACCATTAAGCACCGTAACGCCGCGCAAAATTCCACTGTGATCAAATGCTTCAACGACGACATTCCCACCAAAGAGATTGTTCACCCGACGGACACTAAGACTTGCCTCAGCCTGATCTGGAGTTTCTGGAGTAACTAAGTTCCAAAACTGAATTCTACCACTGATTACTCCTCCAGTATCCATAAGGATCGGATCTGGTTGAGGGTGATTCCCCCAACCAACCCCTGACACACACTCATCACTTGGATCACGCATCCCAGGCATCGAAATGATCGTAACGGGTGAGATCGACGCTTGCAAATATCCAGAAATCCAAACATGAACCCATAAAATGTACGCCCCCGAACCTAGGTGAGTTACCGACGTGCTTGTAAGCGAAGGTAGACCTGCGAATTCGGTTCCGTAGGGGTCCAATCCTACATACCTCTCCCCGACTCCGGTAATTATCCTGAATGCGTCCCTTGACGTGTTAGACGAAATATTCAGATAACGGCCAAACACACGACCGGGACTACTCAGATCGGGGGAATCGGTCAGTTCTATAGTAATGTTCAACACACGAAATCCAGCTCCAGGAAGCAGCGTATCAGTCAACGAATGTGCAACGGGTTGTAAGGTCCCCCCGTTAAAGTAATTTAGACTCCCACAAATTTGGGGCGCGCGATGAAGCTTCACCTGCATCCCCACAACTGACCCCCGAGATACCGCTACGTAAGCATTGCATGAGCCCTGCTGGGACGGGTCACTGTTACAAACCCACGGGGGGTCAGATAGTGAGTAAGCTACAGGACACTCACCCGAGGAACAGCTGACATTCCATACGCCTGCGGAGCCCTCCAAATAGTAAAGTCCTGGAGAGAGACCCGTAACATTGAAACGTCCAGTCGTCGCGTTCACGTACGCCCTCGCAATCTGTCCTGTAGAATTATTTATCGCATACACCACTCCTCTCGCTTGAATGGTCTGGCAGAAAAGGGAAGGATTGTCTGCGTCGCAAATAGTTCCGCTAATGCTCCCAGGATTGTCGGATAAGCTGACCGGTACTTGGATCGTTGTATTCCAAGCATTTACAAAATCCGGATAACCGATACTATTAGTTTGATTAGCAACGTATAACGTGAAGTTGTAATTGCCCGCAATACTGGGAGAATTCAATGAGACTAATCTTATGAACTTGGGCGGAGTAAAGGTGAGAAATGTTCCATTCAGATAATTCCATATCTCCAGACACCACGGAGCGTTCGGATCGTAGATTGTGAACTTCGGTTTGAAGCAAGGGCCATCACTAGGCTTGCCCTGCCATCCATAAGTCCAGTGTTTCGCCTCATCTACAAGGCTATAATAGTAGTAATCGTTTCTGATGTCACTTTGAACAAAATGTGTATCGTTTTCGCCGAAAACGACTCCGGCTAAAAATTCCCTTGGAATCTCGACCCGCGCTGCAATCCCCGGATGATCAATATCAATCTCGACGTCGCCAGAAGAACCAGTAAAGACTCCCCAGTACTTGCTCGGACGTAAGGAATCTGAGACCGCGGGTTGAGCGTGAACGATTGGCATTGATTGGTTAATCGAGGATTGTGGGAGAATAGCTGCTAGGAGCATTAGTAGGATGATGAGGGCCGTGATACATGATCTGTGCTTTGTGTTCGAATTCACCGCCTTCCTCATCTTAGCGAATCGCTGGCCCTGTAACCTCTAGGTCTCATCTGCGCAGGATTCCAAGCGTAGGTGTTGCCATGAATACGTGCAAATATTTCAGCTGATTGCATGAGGATTGATATTGATTAATCAAATCTCACGTTGAAGTGAAACTAGCGTTAAGCTCTTAACTGCGTGTCGAATTTTCGAAAGCCGTAACCGGTCTGTCCACTGGAATTCAACTGACATTGAATGCAATCAGTTGAATTAATCACTTCTACTTAAGATTCTATTTTCCGCTTTCAATTATCCGCGCGACGACTTCGCTCGGAGTTACGGCGTGACGTGTAGGTTCTTTGGCTTCCATCATGTATTGCGCGAGACTGATCATGTTGCCTACGGGATCTTCGTCGAGCATTCTCCATGCAGTCAAGAACGATTCATTGTATGCCCTCAATGCTTCCTTCAAATAGAAGAAGGTCTCCGCTGTCTCCGACTCTCTTGATATCTTGACCATGAAGTAGATTTTCATAATATTCTGAATAGCATGTCTGTCCAGTACCCCTTGTTCGAACTCTGAAAAGACCGACTTGTAGAGTTCTGTGGCTCGCTCCAATCGGTCGCGGACGCGACAAGCTTTTTGCAACGCAACAATCCACTCTATTGCGAGAATGAAGGGTTGGCCGGGAAAAGCGTAGAGTCACCAAGGATCAGTATGCGCCGGAACATCTAAGGGCATACTGTGCTGACGCCTAAATATGCTCGGCTCGTGTTCTTCTCTAGGATTCTGATGAGCTCGATCGTTATTTAAATTAAGTGTAACATATCAGAATAAGCGCTGGTTACGAATCAAGAATGGAATTTTAATGA
>Ga0187780_10004027_pt1 | contig 11015 bp, 7 predicted proteins | sample 1015_Q2_SP10_20__FD_132429 | JGI IMG/M metagenome (GOLD analysis project Ga0187780, IMG submission 132429) | Tropical peat soil microbial communities from peatlands in Department of Meta, Colombia - 1015_Q2_SP10_20_MG | ecosystem: Environmental > Terrestrial > Soil > Wetlands > Peat | place...
ATAAACTGATGTGCATTTGGTGGCGTAGATTGTACACGAGGCTTGGCAGCAGGCTGTGTTGCCACAGGCACTGCAGTTTAGCAGCTCATAACGAACATTCTGGACCAGGGGATCAGGACAACGGGTGATCCGATGGAGCCGAAACGAGAAAAGTTGAGGGATCTTATTAAATCCCGGTTGGTCGGCCAACAGGAAACTGAGAATGCGTTTTCGATAACTCAGGTTTGCCCCGATACATTACCGAATCTCGGCGAAGTTTTGCGATCTTCTTGTGTAGCATGGTCCGCATGCAGAGAATCGCCACCAGGCTAGCCTCCCGCCCGAGACTCATCAGCAGCTGTTCGCGAGTGATTGGATTCATTGCCATCCTGCTGTCTTCCTTCGGCAGCTCCGCGCAGAACAACGGTGCTGCTGCGGGCAAAACCCAGTACTATCACGGCACCATTGGAAGCACGCACGAAGTGCAGATGACCCTCTTCACCCATGGAAAAGAGCTGACCGGTTCATACCAATATGCGAGCCAGCGGAAGGCAATCGAGTTGCGAGGCCGCATCTTGCCTTCCGGTGACTACGAAATCGATGAACTCAACGCTCACGGACAAGCAACCGCAACGTTCACGGTCAATGATCTCCTGGGAGGCGGCTTGAATGGCACCTGGCTGTCGGGGAAAAAGAGACTTCCGGTTGTTCTTGGAGAAATTCAGTTGGCTCAGCTGGAACAGCTGCACCGAATGTGGTCAGGGAGCAGGAAGATCAGGAACATCGTCGTTGGTCCTTTTTCCGCTTGCGCCATGACTGGGGTGGGTGCTTTTTGCTGGGGAACCGTTTCGGGGTCTCCCAGTCTCGCGACGTTAGGTCCTGGCAGGGTCGCCTACGTCGCCCTACCGCAATTGTCGATCCCTGCTGATATCACGGCCCTGGCTCTCGGTGACCCCACGTCCTGCTACGTGGAACGCGGAGCCGTGTACTGTTGGCAGCCGAATCGTGGCGTGCTGCCACTACAGACACCGACTCTCATTCCGGGATTTGAAAGGAATGTTACGGATGTCGGCATCGCTGGCGAGTACGCCTGTGCGATAGTCGCCCGCGCTCTGAAGTGTTGGCCGGGCGCTGCACTAGATGAAAAGACTAACCTCACAACCGTCGACTCCGGAGTGACTCGTCTGTCCTCGGGAATGCCGAATTGCGTGTTGACGGCAAAAGTACTCTGCTGGACTCTCCACTACGCCGCCAACCCTCAGAAATACGAAATCGGCGTCCATCCAATTGATGGAGTGAGCGATCAGGTGACGGCATTGGCGGCCTTTGATGGCCTGGGCTCCAACACGAGGTTCGCCTGTGCTGTCGAAGCTGGTAGTCTGAAATGTTGGGGCGACGATACCAGCAATATACTTCTCGGACGTCGAGGGAAACTGGGCTTCCGAGATGTTCCTCCGGGAGTAATGCCCTCCCTGGAGACGGGCATAATTGATGTGAGCGTTCAAAGCGACAATGCCTGTGCGATTCGCGACGGCAGCGTTTTGTGCTGGGGCAGCAATTGGTATGGGCAATCAGGTAACGGCACGACCGGCTTCACTGCCGGCACTGGAGAAGTACCGTTGCCTGCGCGGGCACTGAAAGTAGCGGTTGGCGGAACTTATGCCTGCGCGCTGACTGCGGACAACCACGTTTGGTGCTGGGGCGATAACGAGTTTGGCCAGACCGGCAACACCAGCAAAGACACATGCGAACTTCCCAATGGGCAGATGCCGGACACGATTCCAACCCCATGTAACAAACGTCCGGTACAGGTGCGCGGTACCCCATGATTTATCCACCTGTGTGCTTTTGCCAAACGGCCTGGCGTAAACTCAGGTTCTGTTCCGAGCTCCTCGTGGCGCCTTTTTGACTCTTCATCCGGGATTCGGTTTACGATTACTAGATATCACGAGGGGTCAGGATTTCGGTGGTTTGTAGTATCTCATAGTGCCCGCCAGACCCATCTTAAATCCCGCCAATTGCACATTCTTGAAAGGCGGATGGGTACGATCTTCGGCTCATATCGCTCTGCCAAACTGGGCTCTGCCCATATTTTTTCGAATACGGTGGCTGCCGATTTCGCGCTGGCACGAGCAGATCGGCGATCCCACCATCGCCGACGGCATCCTCGACCGCCTGGTGCACAACGCTCACCGCATCGAGATGCGCGGCGAGTCCATGCGCAAGAAACGCACCCCCCGCGGGATGACAGCGATGAGAAAAAAGAATGAGTTGTAAGAGCCTGAACTCGACCTTGCGACGGTGTTAGCATGGCTCCATTTGTCGGACACAAACTGGTGCCGATTGGGGATTTTGGCTGGGATATTACGACAGCTTTTTAGGCGTTGGGATTGGTTCCGTCTACGAGCAGCAATAACGCTGCGCCCGCAGGGAGAGGCACGTCTCTGGGCCATTTTGGCAGCGGACGATGCAACTCCATAGGTAGATCGCTCAAGCGGCGGACGGCGCGTGTCGCCCCGCTTCGGTCGGTGACAGTCACACTGGAGAGCGTTGGAGCACCGACCGGGCCTGTCTTGACTGTTCCGACCGAAACGATGATCGTCGCAGAACGGTCCTCTTTGAGATCGATGTCGGCCTCGACACATATGTTAGGGTTCTGCTCGCGGTCAGTGAACGGATTCCCTTTTAGTTGGTCGCAGTTGCTCACCCGCCATCTGATCGGTGCGCCTTCACCTTCGTACTTCAAGAAAAACTCCAGCGACACCTCCGGCAGGCCGCGATCCAACGACGAGACCTGTACGGTTTTCGCGCGCTTTATGGCGGTCTCGTCCGCCTTATTAGGGTACGGATGCTGCGCCCACACTGAGCAGGTTAAAGGCACGAATATGAGGATCGAAACCCTACTCAGCATGTCTATATTAGACACCATTAGACACTGGGCATGCGACAGATGGACCAAAACAGGCGTCTCAGGAATGCCTCACCGAAGGGGCTGCCTGACAGTAGCCACCTCATCCGACAGCACGGCGTGCAAGGTCAAGTCTTGGCTATTACAAATGAGTCGTGCTTCTACAGAGATAAGCAGGGGATAAAGGGGCTGGCCGCCCCTTTCCCCTGCACCCCAAATCCCCGCCGAAGCTCCTCCGCTTCGCTGCGGACTACCACCGACACGAACACTTTGCTTGACGAAGCCGAACACTATCTTGGACAATTACCCCGTTCGGCTTCCCGCTGGAATCAGCGTTCACCTTCACTGGAATCCCCAACAGATGCTGGTGATGGCTGCCGTAGGATGAACTCAGGCGGTGAAACCGGTCGTTTAACTCGCTGCTCGTGCGGAATCATTGCTCGCACTGGACGGCACGCGAACGTAGATTGTTGTTCCACCCATCGGCTTCGATTGAATCATTATAGTTCCGTTCACCAGCCGAACTCGCTCCTGCATGCTCGTGAGACCCAGCCCTCGACCTTGGCTTGCAGCTTCGACATCGAACCCCTTGCCCAAATCCCTGATCGTGAGATGAATTTCGCCAGAGTATTCGGATAATTCCACTTCGATCCGCTTTACGCCACTGTGCTTGGCGGCATTGTGCAAGGCTTCCTGTAGAACTCGAAAGAGGCAAAGCCCGATTTCCGGTGGCAAAGTGCTTCGCACGTCGTGGGTACAGTCAATCTGCATTCCCTGCCGCTCGCCGAATTCTTTGCACCAGCTTTTCATGCCCGCAACGACGCCTAGATATTCCAGCTGTGAGCAATGCAAATCGTGCGACAAGGTCTGAACATCCGCCGATATCTGTGAGGACTGCTGTTGTAATTCGTGCATACGGTTCACGACTTCGGAGGGCAAACCAGGATGATTTTGTTGCAGTTGAACGAGGCCGATTTCCAATATTGCAAGTCGTTGACCGATGTCATCATGAAGCTCTCTCGCGATCCGGGTGCGTTCTTGCTCCTGTGCTTCAACCAGCTTTCGGGTCATATCTGAGACTGCCTCTTCCGCGAGCTTCTGATCGGTAACATCCGCTACCATACCAATCACGCGCAACATTCTGCCTTCCCCGTCGAAGAACGCACGCCCGCTACTCTTCACCCAAACTGGAGACTTGCCGGGAAGCAGCACGCGGTAGGTCGTCTCAGCCGTCGGGTTTTTCGGCGAATGTCTAGCAACGGCTGCGAGAAGTTGGGGTCGATCATCAGGATGGATTTTTTCCAAGACCTGCTGGTGGGTCAAAGTTCGCGGCTCAGCCGCACCGAGGACGTTCACATACTCCGGCGATCGCACTAACACATCGGTTGTGACGTCCCATTCAAACGCATACATTTTCCCGGCCTGAACTGCCAAACGAAGCCGCTCTTCACCCTCGCGTAGCGACTCTTCTGCCCGCTTACGTTCGGTGATGTCCTGAAATATACCAGCGGCTTGCTCAACCCCGGTAGCGCCTTGAATGGGAAAGTATGAGACCAACACATCCCTTTCGCCAAGCCCCGGATACGTGTATTTCATCTCGTATCTGACAACTTTGCCTTGGAAACATTCATCCAATTTTGGCTTGACGACACCCTCAAACACGGCCTTGTTCAATACCTCATGGGCGAAACGCCCCACAATCTCCTCCTTAGCCATATTCCGCATGGTCGCGTACTTACGATTCGCGACCAAAATGCGGTATTCACGGTCAACAACTGTGATCATCTCCTCCGCAGCTTCTACGGCTCTCTCATATTCTCGAAGCTTGTCTTCCGTCCGCTTTTGCTCCGTGATGTCGCGGGCGATTCCAGAAATGCCCACGATTCTGCCACTCGAATCCTTAATTGGTGAAATACTCAGGGATACATTGATTTTCTTTCCGGTTTTGGTAACACGAATGGTTTCAAAATGCTCAATGCGGCTCCCCGTCCTCAACGTTTCAAGAATCTTGTTCTCCTCATCCGGTAGCTCAGGCGGGACAAGCATGGTAATTGACTTCCCAACCGCTTCCGCCTCCGTGTATCCATAAATACGTTCGGCACCTGCGTTCCAACTCAGGATAGTTCCATCCAGAGTCCCCGAAGCAATCGCATCTTCAGACGATTCGATAATCGCGGCATGTCGGAATCGAGCCTCTTCTGCCGTCTTTTTCTCTGTAATGTCCTCCACCATCGCGATTACCAGCGGAGATGGACGACGGTTCAGTAACCAAATGCTCAAGCTCGCCCAGACCAAAGAGCCGTCTCGCCGAAAATAACGTTTTTCCATCTGATAGTGGTCTATCGCACCTGCTCGCAACTGCTGAAGGAGTGCCCAGTCCTTCTCCGCATCTTCCTTAGGAGAGAGATCGACACAATGCTTGCTTCGTAGTTCTTCTTCGGTGAAACTCAGAAAGCGGCAAAGGGCGGGATTGACAAAGAGAGGCTGCCCATCCAAGTTCTCCACTGCAATCCCGATAGGACTGGTGTTGAAAATATCCCTGAAAAGCTGCGCGTCTGGGACCGATGTAGCTGGTGTGCTTGCTCCCATCGTCGAACTCCGAACCGAAACTTTCTCGATGAAGTGTATAGCAATGTTAATGTCTAAGCACGTATGATCTAAATCATATTTCTAGGTGACAACGAAATCGGGTGGCTCGACTGGAGCCAGCTCGAAACGAATCAGGACATGTTCCGCTTCTTCAAAAAGAGTTTACATTCTCTCGGGCAAAGAATTCGGATAAGAGAACTGAGTCGTCGTGGGTCACGTCCTGATTTTTGTGGCTGGATCGCTGGAGAATAAGCGACGACGGAGATTTGACGAATCTCCCTTTTGCGTAAGCCCTGCGCTTTTTCTTGCTGCGAAATGGCGATCATTCCCAAATTCGCATTGTAAGTCGTTGAATTTACGAACGAGCGAAGCGGAAAATGATCCCCTGGTGCAAGACCAGGTGGTCACATTTTTCGCGATTGACGTGATCGTAAGTCTTTAAACGGACAGAAAAGAATTGGTCGGGGAGAGAGGATTTGAAACTCCGACCCCCTTGGTCCCGAAAAAGGGACTAGGTTGTCGTGCGGTATGTTTTCAATCTCATAAGGTGGTGCTGAAACCTTCTCATTCCTGCTCAATTACGCCAGTTTGAACATTTGTAAACCCTTCAAGGGCAACCCTCACCAGGTGTTCATCGTGAGGTCAATTTTCCAGAAGGGTCCCCTTCAGTTCTGACCCTGCAAGAGTTAAGGTCAGCTTGGCACCTTCGCGCACATTTAGAACCAATGGAGGACGAAAGCAACCAATGCAGGTACCGCCATTGCGCCGTACGCTCGGATATACGATTCCGGCTGAACCACTCGTAAGCAATTGAAGTCCGAGTGCCTGAGAAGTGGCATAGCTGTCCGGATTCAAGCAATCAGCGAAATCAGCGTCTTCATCGATATCGTGAAACTCGTGCCTGAAGTCGGCGAGGTAGTCGATATAAGGAGAGACCTCTTCCTCAGTCCATCCAATTTCTTTTAATTCCACCCGCCGATGAAAAGCTACTTCTGCTTGCGCTGTTTCCATCTCAAAACCGGCATACCAGGCTCCACGCCCTCCACTATTGAAACGTCCTCCGAGCGGATGGGCATGCGTAAAAGCCGCGTTCACGATGTGCGCCAAGCGGAAACCAGACACAAGTTCAATGGCGCTGATTCCCGGAAGTTTGCCACTCTCGCCCAGTAACCGGTCGTTCGTTGCCCCTTCGAGCTCCGTGATATCGTTGAGCAGATCATCGTCACCTTGAGCGAGAAGATCAAGAATGGGCCGTCCATGTTCACTGTAACGGTAAGGAATAAGGCGGTGAGTTTCGTCCTGTTCGATCCGAACCAGCTTCGGGAATTTCATCGGCCGCCGCGACGCGCATCCAGCAATTGGCGAACTCTCAGTAACGCAGGGATGCCACCCTTCTTGACATAATTCAAGGGCGGCTCTCCTCCGAACATTGGATTCGTATTCGGTAGTGCAATCCAGGCATCGGCCAGTTTGCGGCTGTACAGAATATGGAGGGCTTTGTAAACTCCGAGCAAGAGCGAAACTCGGGTGAGCTGATCTTCATCGAGTGTTTTTGTCGTTCGCCGCTTTAAAGCGTAGAAACTGCCGCTCGACATTCCACCCAGCAACACTCGAGTGTCCTCATCCCGCAACTTCCACTGGGTCGCAATGCGAAAGAGTCCCTGAATGGCTGCAGGACTCAGCCGCGTTCGATTCTCTTTTTTTGAAAGGTCAGTCGCTGTGTCCCAAGAGAAACCAACGACTGCTTGTTGCGTCGCGCCCATGAGGGGCCGGCCTCCATTTATGAATCAATTTTACTACAAATTTGATGATTCATCAAAGATTGGCTGCGTAGCGTAAACAGCTATTTTTCATTGGCTTAGGCTTCGGGGTTCCTCCAGTCGCCCGAAGCGGCAAAACCGCGGAGCGAGAAAGATCACCGGCCGCCCTCCGACTATGCTGCTTTGCTCCTGACACTCCAGACTCTCCCCCGCCAGACCAGCGCGGGCGGTTTTCGGAGGATAAGGAGCCGGCCTGGCGTTGAGGTTCATGTTTTCGCCACGCCCGGTCGCGGAGTCACTTTGTCGGGTCTAGGGCAGGGGTTGAACCAGGTCGTATCCACTTCGTGTTGGCTGTACGCGCTTGCGATTGAAGGCATCGACGCTACCGCCAGCGAAGTGGTGAGAGGCGGTAGTTTCCTCACCAGCGTTGTCTTCTTTGATAGTTTCATTGATATTTCCTCTCACAGATTTGGCCGCTGCGGGCCCAACTCGCTAGCGCTCGCCGTTCGTTGGGAGACGGCCAGTCTAATCGCAGAAAGCGATAGGGCAGCCGGCTTCGGCTGCCCTTTCTCGTTGAGTTTTGCCGGTTCCCACCCTACTCGTTGCAGGTCGCCGGCTTCGTGCCAGTGTTGGGGTTTGTGCACAACGGACCAAGATTTGTAGTCGCGTTGGGTAAACTGATCATTGCGTTTGGGCCTGCATCCTGTTCTCCGTTGAACGGAGTGGGCTTGGTCACATCAAAACCACAAGCGGCAGCGTCTTGGGGTTGGTTAAACCAGAAGCCGACGTGGAAAGTGTGAGTTGGGAGAAGGTTCGACGCAGGATCAAAGCCAAAGATTTGGTCCAGCAGAATCGTATTTATCGTGACTTGGGCCTCGCCCTTGCCGTTCGCTTGGACGTCTGTTTGGTACCAGGCCAAGCCGAAATTCTTGAAGTTCGGGTCCGGCTGACCATCCGAAAGAAGGTTCGTATTCTGGATAGTGAATAGATCGAACCCGAGATGCGGCTTGATGTTGGATGCGTGTAAAGTGAGCGTATCGTGCAACTTGCCCCGCTGGACGGTTACCGTGGCGGTCGGAGTCGGGCCACCCTCAACACCAAGACAACTTACAAATTTCGGCTGAGGAGTGAGGTTGAAGGTTATCTCGTTGACCTGGGCTGGCATGGGCTGGACAGCTAGCAACAGGCTCATTGCGGCAGCTGCGAAAACTAGACTACGTTTCACTGTGAATTCTCCATTCCCTTCCTTCGCTATTGAATCGACAGCGGCAAGACTGGCCCAACTGGCGATTTTGCGTGTCAACTCCTGCTTGCGCGGGTCAGGCAGTACTCTTAAAATTGTGTCTTGCCCGACCCACGGCAGGGCAGCGAGATGGAGACTGCCAGCAACCGGGGGGTGAAAGTCCTTAGGAAATCGCTGAAAATCTCCAAGAAACTTCCAAGTAATTTCCAAGTGCTTCCACGGGGAGTGATCAGAGCTGGATGTATGACATTAAAGCTTAGACACTTCTACGAATTCGGCCCCTTCCGCCTGGAACCTGACGAGCAGCTCCTCGTAAGCAACGGTCAGCCTGTTCCCATTGCCCCCAAGTATTTTCAACTGCTCGTCTTTCTCGTTCAGAACTGCGGCCGGCTGGTCACAAAGGACCAGATCATGCAGACGGTATGGTCGGGAAGCTTTGTTGAAGAGGCAAACCTAACGGTCGCGGTTTCGGCGATTCGCAAAGCACTGGGAGACAAAGACGCCAATATCCGATACATAGAAACCGTTCCGAAAAAAGGCTACCGTTTTACCGCCGAGGTCAGAGAAGTGGAAGAGTTGCCGGAGGCAACGCCCAGGGTGAAGGCGGACTTAAACTCCCCAGACCCCAATGAATTTACCGCCAAACAGGAGGATGGAGGGCCTGCCGCTCAACAGTTGAGGGACCCCGCCACCGTTGCGATTTCGATCGGCTTGGCGGACCGCAGGCGGATCATAAGGCGAGCGCTCGTGCTGGTCAGTGTGGTGGTCCTGCTTGGGTATGCGTTCCATTTAAGGCAATCTGCCCGCAAACCATTCTCGGGCGAGCCGCGCAGTTTGGCCATTCTTCCTTTACAGAACCTCAAGCCTGATGTCGATAGCGACTTTCTCGGATTCTCTCTAGCGGATGTACTCATTACGAAATTAGCCTATGTGAGCTCCCTCAGTGTTCGTCCTTCTGCCGCGATTGAGAAGTATCGAGGGACGGCCATTGATCTTCAGAGAGTTGCGGAAGATCTAAAAGTAGACACTTTGTTCACGGGAAGCTTCATTCGAGATGGCGATAACTTGCGAGTCACGTATCAAGTGGTTGATACGAAAACCGAGAAGATTCTAGGTCAGGGAGTTTTGGACCTGAAGTATGACAATCTACTTACGGTCCAGGATAAGGTTACTAGCCAACTCATCTCAGAACTGAAGCTCAGCCTCTCACCATCCGAAGCGGAGCGCCTGAAGCCGGAGAACCCGGTGAGTCCACTCGCCTACGAATACTTTCTGCAGGGGCTCGATTTTCATGGTCAGCACAAATTTCCCCTGGCAATCAAGATGCTTGAAAAGTCCACTGAGATTGATCCCAACTACGCTCCGGCCTGGGCCTACTTAGGAGCTTCATACACTTCAGATGCAGCGTTCGAGTTTGGTGGGCGTGATCAGTATCGCCGTGCCCAAGAGGCGTACCAGCGAGCATTAGCGATAAGACCGACCCTGCTGGATGCGCAACTGTTCCTGGCGAATCTCCTGGTAGACACAGGAAAAGTTGAGCAGGCCGTACCCCTATTGCGGGACGCATTGAAAACGAACGGCAATTATGCCGCCGCTCATTGGGAATTGGGTTATGCCTACCGATTCGCTGGGATGTTGAACGAATCCCTCGCGGAATGCGAACGGGCTCGTGAACTCGATCCCTTGGTCAAAGCCAACGGCTCGGTGTTAAATACTTACCTTTATCTGGGACAATACCAGAAGTTTCTTGAGAGTTTGCCACTCGACGATTCCTCGTTCATTCTCTTTTACCGTGGGTTTGGAGAATTTCACGAAAAGGAGTTCGACCAAGCTTCGAAAGATTTTGATCGCGCATACGAACTCGATCCTAACTTGTATACGGGAATCGGCAAGTCTCTCAGTGACTCGATTCATCAGCACAAGGCAGAAGGTCTGGAGCTCTTGAGCGGATTGGAAAGGAAAATCGGGGAGCGAGGAGTCGGTGATCCAGAAGCCACCTACAAGATCGCCGAAGCGTATGCCGTGTTGGGAGACAAGACTTCCGCCCTACGCGTGCTACGCAAGAGCGTTGAGTCTGGTTTTTTCGGCTATCCGTATATTGCCAAAGACCCACTATTAAACGATCTGCACAGCGAAATGGAGTTCTCGCAGATTTTGAGCATAGCGCGTCAACGACACGAGGCATTCAAGAGTTCTTTCTATGGCTAAGCCGATCCTCGCACCCCTTTCTTAATCCATTCTTCCCGATAGCGAACAATAGGTATCTCCACGCTCGATGGTTGGTCGTGAGGACCCTCCAATTGAGGATTCAGGGGTTGTCGGCTACCCCAGTCCGCCCTGGTGGACATCTTGCCATATTCATGATATGGTTTACCATATGAAGACAACGCTAAATATTGACGAGACCGTTATCGCCCAACTTAAGCGCGAGGCGGCGCGCCAGCGTCGCACGATGTCCGAGCTCGTCGAGACCGCGCTGCGCATGCTGTTTCAGTCCTCGAAGAAACGAGCACAACTTCCTATCCTGCCAACGTTC
>Ga0187780_10004028_pt1 | contig 11013 bp, 6 predicted proteins | sample 1015_Q2_SP10_20__FD_132429 | JGI IMG/M metagenome (GOLD analysis project Ga0187780, IMG submission 132429) | Tropical peat soil microbial communities from peatlands in Department of Meta, Colombia - 1015_Q2_SP10_20_MG | ecosystem: Environmental > Terrestrial > Soil > Wetlands > Peat | place...
AGCAGGCTTTCGGTCTCATCCTGCACGAAATCGCCAAGACCGGCGGCGCGTTCGCGGCGAACAACCTGCTGCTCGTCGGCTCGAACGACTTCTCGGTGTTCCAGCCCGGCAACAACGTGGCGACGACCATTGCGGCGAACATTACGGGCAAGCTGCTGTTCCAGAACGGCGGCGCGATCAACGTCGGCACGGTCACGAACTCCTCCGGTACCGAGATCGGGATCACGACCACGGGCAACACCGGCGGCGGCAACGTCACGCTGGTGGCCGGCGGGCAAATCAACATTAGCGCAGCGATTACCACGCCCGGGACGGTGATCCTCGACCCGGGCATCAACGGCGCCAACACGATTGTGGATCCGACCGGCAGCACGATATCGGCTTCGGTCATCAAGCTCGGCATGGGCGCGGCCAATGGGTCCGCGATCGCCAGCGCCATTGGCGCCGTAGCCACGCCAATCAAGACTGCGGCGACCCAGCAGGTATACGCCAAGACCTCCAATGGCGACATCGTGATCAGCGACTCGAGCGGCGGGAATACCGCGTTTACCGCCAACGCCGGCAGCGGTCTCGTGAGCATTGCCGCCACCGGCAACATCACGAACAACATTGGCGCGATTACCAGCAACAGCTCGACCGTGACGGTGGTCGCGAATGGGGCGGGCGGGATCACTTTCAACAACAACATCACTTCGCCGGCCACGATCACGCTGAACGCGCCGGCGGGCGCGATCTACGGCACGGCCAATCTGTCCGCGCCGAACCTGTCGTTGCTCGCCGCCAACGGCATTGGCAATGCTTCGCAATCGCTTTTTGTGTCGAACGTATCGGGTTCGACTATCACTGCTAATAACACGGTGAAAGGTGGGATCTATATTCGCGGGTTTGGCACGGGCGACTTAACGTTGGCGGGACTCACCAGTGCCGGCGCCAACGGCTCGATCAATGTAACTACCGATGACGGCAGCATTACGACCGGTACGAACGCCGTGACCGCGAATACCTCGGCGAGCTTCACCGCAGGCGCGACTGGGGGCACGCCCCGCAACATCACGATCGGCAGTGGCGGATTGACCGCCAGTACCGGCGCGGTAAATCTTCAAACGACTTACGGCAGCATTGCAACCGGGAACGGACCAGTTGCTGCGGGAACCTCGGCCTCCTTTGTCGCCAGTGCGACCGGCGCCACGGACAGCAACATCACGATTGGCACCGGAGGCCTGACCACGACCGGGTCGCTGGGCCCCATAAGCCTGCTTGCGGCGGACAACATCCAGGTTTCCGGGCCCATCACTACGGCCAACGGCGCGGTGACGCTGGTCGCGGGCGTGGCGCAGGGGATGAACCTAGTGCCCCACGCCTCCGAATCGCTGGCCGACACGACGGGCAGCGTAACCTTCAACGCTGGCGTGCACGCGGGCTCGGGCGCGATTACGATCAATGCAACAGGTCCCGTAACTCAGGCGAACACGGGCTCGACCGGCCTCGTTTCCGGCAATCTCACCGTGCGCACCTACAACGACGGCACGCAGACCGCGGTCATCAACCTGCAGAACAATACGCCGGCCGGAAACAACCAGAGCGGTGCGGTTATTCTGGAAACCCGGATGGCCAACGACGCTTCAGCGCCTGCGGATCCCGCCGGCGGCTACGCGGCGAGCGACATCAAATACAACAGCATCGGCGGCCTGAACCTCACCGGGATCGGGACCGCGGCTAACTACACCGCGACGGCGAACACGTTCATCATCGTCAACTCGAACAACATCCAGGCGAAGAACCTGACGCTGATCGCGACCGGCGGCGACATCAGCGTCAACGTGCCGGTGACGAATTCCCAGATCAACAACGGCGCGACGGGCGGCTCGCTCAACCTGCTCGCCAACGGCAACATCAACATCAATTCGGCGAACGGCGCGATCCACAACGTCACGATCGGTTCGTTCAACAGTCTGAAGCCGAACGGCGACACACTTCCCAACTACTTCAACCACGATTTGAATCTGGGCGCGACGAACAATGTCAACATCGCAGGCAGCGTGTTCCTATCCGGGAATCTAAGCCTCCGCGCCGACGCGAGCCCGAATGCGGTCACGAGTGTCACGAACCTGCATTCCGACCTTTCGCCAGGCAGCGGCCTCGGCGGGGTGACAATCACGGGCGGCGCAGGCAACTTCCCGACTGAAGTGCGTTCGCCGAATATCACGGTCGGGGCGACGACTGCGCCCGTGGCATTCCTAAATCTGACAGCGGGGACCGGGTCCGCCGCGGGCGCTAACACGCGCGTAGACGCGATCTTGAGGGCGGGAATTCCTGCCGATGAAGGCGGCAGCGGCGACGGAACCCTCGACATCTATCTGACCAAGGGGTTGACGCTTCAAGGCGGCGTGATCAACGCGTCGTCCGGGGCGGGAACGGTGATCGGTTCCGCGGTCGCCGAGATTCTCGCCACCGACCTCAAGATCTGCGGCAAGTCGGGCTGCGGACTCTATGGGGCGTTCGATGCGAACAACACGCTGACGCTCGCCGCGGGCAACGCGACGGTCAGCGGAAGCGGCGGCAACGTCATCGCCGCGAGCGACGCCCTGATTCTGGCGAGCAACACGCTCGAGATCGCGCTCGACGGCAACATGATCCTCAAGGGGGGCCGCGCTACCGCCACGGGAATTGCGCCGATGCAGGCGAGCGCGACAGCGGTCATCGATCCCGCGGCCGGCAGCACGCTCAAGGTCTGGACCGCCGGGGATTTCGTGATCCAGGCGGGCGCGACCAACGATATCGCCAACGGCGCGGCTGGGGCGCGGCTCCAGAACCCGGGCCCGATCCAGCTCAACGTTGGCGGCCAGGCGACCGCCTTCTACAGCTTCCAGGATCCGACCGGCGCGACCTTTGTCGCCGGAAGCCACGGCGTGGTTCTCGTCGGCGGCGGCGGCACCGGCATCTTCAATATTGCACCGGGCACCACCTTGCTGCAGCCGGTACTTGTTTTCTCCACGCCTCCGGTGACGATCAATGGCTCGGAAGCGGTCTATTCCGTCCAAGGCTACAACTTCGCCGGCATGAGCTACAGCTACGGCGCGGCCGAAATCGTCTCGGGCGTGACCTTGTTCGACCCGTCCCTGCTCAACTACATCATCTTTGCCGCAAACCAGGAAACGCAAACGGCGATTATTCGCAAGGGCACGACCTCTCAGGACGACTCCGCCGCAGCCTGCCAGTAGCGCCGCGTGGGGCGGGTCCGCGGCCCGGTTCTGCTAAGATGGTCTGATCGTTCGCAGGGAAGGAGGCGGGAATTCCAATGCCGGCGACTGCTACGACCGTCTCGACCGCGGTGCTGAAAGCCGTGCCGCTGTTCGCGGGCTTCCCGGAAGACCAGCTGCGTATGCTGACCTCGGTCGTGACCCGGCGCAGCGCGCCGCGCGGCTCGATCATCATGGGGGCGGGCGACCCCACCGATTCGCTCTACATCGTGCTGTCGGGCCGCCTCAAGGTGATGATGGGCGACGCCGACGGCAAGGAAGTGATCCTCTCGATCCTGGGCCCGGGGGAATTCTTCGGCGAGATGGGCCTGATCGACGACAGCCCGCGCTCGGCGAGCGTGGTGACGATCGAGCCCTGCGAGCTGCTGTGCATCGCCAAGCGCGACTTCAAGAAGTGCCTGGCGGAGAATTTCGAGATGGCGATGGCGGTGATGCGCGGGCTGGTGCGCCGCCTGCGCGAGGCCGACCGCAAGATCGGGAGCCTCGCGCTGCTCGACGTCTACGGCCGGGTGGCGCGGCTGCTGCTCGACATGTCAGAAAACGTCAATGGCCAGAAGATCGTCACCAAGCGCCTGCCGAAGCAGGACATCGCCAAGATGATCGGCGCCTCGCGCGAGATGGTGAGCCGCGTCATGAAGGACCTGCAGATGGGGGGCTACATCGAGATGCGCGGCTCGAGCATCCTGCTGCGCGACACCATCATGCTGCCCGAGTAATGCGTCACGGGCGCCTGGGCTAGAATCCCCTTTGGCGTGAAATAGTTCCTGGCAGGCGCGGCCTGGCGATCCTAGGATTTAACGTGTCGAAAACCGCTATTCAGGGGAAGGAGCGGATCATGAAATTCTCGCATCGCATGCTGCAGTTCTCGGTGGCCGCCGCGTTCGCCGCGGCATCAGCCATGGCGCTCGGCAATACGGGCAGCGTGACGCATCTCTCGGGCACGCTGTCGGTCAAGAGGGCGGATGGCTCGACGCGCATCCTGTCGCAGAAATCCGAGATCCAGAACGGCGACACCGTCAGCACCGAGCGCGACAGCTATGCGCAGATCCGGTTCTCCGACGGCGCGCAGGTCACGATGAAGCCCAGCACCTCGGTGAAGATCGAGAACTTCAATTTCACCCGGGACAAGCCGCAGGAGGATTCCTTCGTCTACGGCCTGCTGAAGGGCGGCCTGCGCGCGGTGACCGGCCTGGTGGGCAAGCGCAGCCAGGACAAGTACCAGCTCGGCACGGCGACCGCCACGATCGGAATCCGGGGCACGACGTTCGCCGCGGACGACTGCACCTCGACACGCGAAGGCGATTGCGCGCGGCTCGAGCCGGGCGTCTACGTCGGCGTCTCCGACGGCGAGGTGGTGCTGAAGAACGCGCAGGGCGAGGTGGGCATCGCCGCCGGGCAGTTCGGGCTGATCGCGCCCAACCAGCGGCCGCTGTTCCTCTCCACCGACCCGGGCCTGCAGTTCACGCCGCCCGCGACGTTCATCCAGGCGGTGATGTCGGGCAGCACGCTGAACGCCGGCAAGAATCTGGAGTGCGCGGTGCGCCGCTGATCGAGAGCGCCCTCGCTCGCATCAGGCCCCCGCTGCGGCGGGGGTTTTCGTTTCTGGAGTAGAATCGCCCATTCCCGACGCAGTCCAGAATGGGCGCGGCGCAAAAGACAACCGGCTCCCCACTTCCGGCAAAGCTAGCGAACCTGCTGCGCGAGGCGAAGTGGCTGGCGCTCACCGTCGCCGCGGGCTACCTGCTGCTCGCGCTGCTCACCTTCCACAAGTCCGATCCGGGCTGGTCGCATAGCGCCACCGCGCCCGCGGTGCAGAACGCCTGCGGCCGCGTCGGCGCCTGGCTCGCCGACCTGCTGCTCTACACCTTCGGCGTCTCGGCCTACTGGTGGGTGGCGCTCGGCGCCTACCTCGTGATCTGGGGCTACCGGCGGATCGACGGTTCGCTGCTGCTCGACCGCCGTTCGCTTTGGGCGGCGCTCGCGGGCTTCGCCGTCCTGCTGCTCTCGAGTGCCGCCCTCGAGGCGATGCGGCTGCAGTCGGTCCGCGCCGAGCTGCCGCTCGCGCCCGGCGGCATGGCGGGCGCCGCGGTGGGGACGCTCGTCGCCGCGCCGCTCGGCTTCACCGGCGCCACCCTGGTGCTGCTGGCCGCGATGGGGCTCGGCCTGAGCCTCTTTACCGGGATCTCCTGGCTCACGGTCGCCGAGCTCGCCGGGCAGGGGCTCGAGGCGCTGCATCGGCTGGCGCGGCGGTTCTGGGAGCAGCGCGAAGACCGGCGCATCGGCGAGATCGCGCGCGAGGAGCGCGGGTTCGCGGTCGAGGCCGAGAAGTTGCGCGAGGAGGAGCATCCGCCGCTGCGCATCGAGCCGCCTGCGCCGGAGATCCGCAAGTCCAAGCGCGTGCAGAAGGAGAAGCAGGCGCCGCTGTTCGAGGATCTGCCCGACACGCCGCTGCCGCCGCTCAAGCTGCTCGACGACGAGGGCCGCGCGGCCGAGCAAGTGAGCGCCGAGACCCTCGAGTTCACCTCGCGCCTGATCGAGAAGAAGCTGTCCGATTTCGGCGTGACGGTGAAGGTGCTCGCCGCCTACCCCGGCCCGGTCGTCACGCGCTACGAGGTGGAGCCGGCGGTCGGCGTCAAGGGCAGCCAGATCGTCAACCTGGTCAAGGACCTCGCGCGCGCGCTGTCGGTCGTCGCCATCCGCGTCGTCGAGACGATCCCCGGCAAGACCTGCATGGGGCTGGAGATCCCGAACCCGAACCGCGAGACCGTGCGCCTGCAGGAGATCCTCGGCTCGGAGGTGTACGCGTCGATGCACTCGCCGCTCGCGCTCGCGCTTGGCAAGGACATCGCGGGCAACCCGGTGGTGGCGGACCTGGGGCGGATGCCGCACCTGCTGGTGGCGGGCACGACCGGATCGGGCAAGTCGGTGACGATCAACGCTATGATCCTGTCGCTGCTCTACAAGTCCGAGCCGCGCCAGGTGCGGCTGATTCTGGTCGACCCGAAGATGCTCGAGCTGACGATGTACAAGGACATCCCGCACCTGCTCGCGCCGGTGGTGACCGACATGAAGCAGGCGGCGAACGCGCTCGGCTGGTGCGTCGCCGAGATGGAGCGTCGCTACAAGCTGATGTCCTGGCTCGGCGTGCGCAATCTTTCGGGATACAACCACAAGATCGCCGACGCCGAGAAGCACGGGCGAAAGCTCGAGAGCCCGCTCACGCCCGAATCGGGCGAGGCCGAGGTGCTGACGCCGATGCCCTACATCGTGGTGGTGATCGACGAGCTCGCCGACCTGATGATGGTGGCCGGCAAGAAGGTCGAGGAGCTGGTGGCGCGGCTGGCGCAGAAGGCGCGCGCTTCGGGCATCCACCTCATTCTCGCGACGCAGCGGCCCTCGGTGGACGTGATCACCGGCCTGATCAAGGCGAACATCCCGGCGCGCATCGCGTTCCAGGTGTCGTCCAAGGTGGATTCGCGCACCATTCTCGATCAATCGGGCGCGGAGGCGCTGCTGGGCGCGGGCGACATGCTGTACCTGCCGCCGGGCACCGGACTGCCGCAGCGCGTGCACGGCGCGTTCGTCGCCGACCACGAGGTGCACAAGGTGGTCGAGCACCTGAAATCGCTCGCCGCGCCGGAATACATCGACGAGGTGCTCGAACCCGCGGCGGGCGAGGGCGGGGTCGGCGGCGAGGGCGGCGGCGAGGGCGGCGGCGAGAAGGATCCGCTCTACGACCAGGCGGTGGACATCGTGCTGCGTACCCGGCGCCCCTCGATCTCGCTCGTGCAGCGGCACCTGCGCATCGGCTACAACCGCGCGGCGCGACTGATCGAGGACATGGAGCGCGCGGGGCTCGTGTCGCCGATGCAGGCGAACGGCAACCGCGAGGTGCTCGCGCCCGCGCGGGCCGAGTAGGCGATGCTGCTGCGCGCGGCCGTCGTGGGATTCCTGCTTGCGGCGGGCGGCGCGCAGGGCGCGGCGCTCGAGCGCTTCCAGGCCTACGTGCGCACCACGCTGTCGGCGCGCGCCGATTTCGAGCAGAAAGTATTCGACCGCGATCGAAAACTTGTTCAGGAATCGAGCGGGAGCTTCTCCTTCCAGCGCCCCGGGCGGTTCCGCTGGGCCTACGCTCAGCCCAATCCGCAGCTCGTCGTCGGCGACGGCGAGCGGGTGTGGATCTACGACGAGGATCTGAAGCAGGTCACCGTGCGCCGCCTGGAGCAGGCGGTCGGGGCGACGCCGGCGGCGCTGCTGGCGGGAACGGCCGAGCTGGAGCGCGCGTTCGAGATTGCCGAGGCCGGCGAGGAGGGAGGCATGGAATGGCTCGAGGCGAGGCCGCGCGAGCGCGAAGCGGGCTTCGACCGCATCCGGCTCGGGCTCGGCGTCGCGGGCGTGGAGGCGATGGAGCTGCTGGATCATTTCGGCCGGACCACGCAGCTGCGCTTCACCAACCTGGTGCGCAACCCGAAGCTCGAGCCCGCCGAGTTCCGCTTCACGCCGCCGCGCGGCGTCGACGTGCTCGGGGAGCCTTAGCGCAGATGCCCGAGCTGTTCGAGAAGCCGCAGCCGGTCGCGCCGCTCGCCGATGCGCTGCGGCCGCGCTCGCTCGACGAGGTCGTCGGCCAGCAGCACCTGCTCGGGCCCGGCAAGCCCCTGCGGCTCGCGTTCGAGTCGCACCAGCCTCATTCGATGATCCTGTGGGGGCCGCCGGGCAGCGGCAAGACCACGATCGCGCGCCTGATGGCGCAGGCCTTCGACGCGCAGTTCATCGCGCTGTCGGCCGTCTTCTCGGGCGTGAAGGACATCCGCGACGCGGTGCAGGCCGCAGAGATGGAGCTCGCGCGCAGCGGGCGGCGCACGATCCTGTTCGTCGACGAGGTGCACCGCTTCAACAAGGCGCAGCAGGACGCCTTCCTGCCCTACGTCGAGCGCGGATTGATCACCTTCATCGGCGCCACGACCGAGAACCCGTCGTTCGAGGTCAATTCGGCGCTGCTCTCGCGCGCCAGCGTCTACGTGCTCGAGCGCCTGGGCGAGCAGGATCTCGAAACCCTGCTGCAGCGGACGAAGCTTCGGTTGGACGATGCGGCCAGGGCGCGCCTCGTCGGCTTCGCCGACGGCGACGCGCGGCGGCTGCTGAACGCCGTGGAGATTCTGGCCAACGCGCTCAAGGCGAAAGGCATGGATCTCGCCAGCGCGGCATTCGTCGAGGAAACCCTGGCGCGCAGCCTGCGCCAGTTCGACAAGGGGGGCGAGCAGTTCTACGACCAGATCTCGGCGCTGCACAAATCGGTGCGCGGCTCCGACCCGGACGCGGCGCTGTACTGGATGGTGCGCATGCTGGACGGCGGCGCCGATCCCCTGTATCTCGGACGGCGCATGGTGCGCATGGCGGTGGAGGACATCGGGCTCGCGGACCCGCGCGCGCTGCGCCTCGCGCTGGACGCCTGCGAAACCTACGAGCGGCTCGGCTCGCCCGAAGGCGAGCTCGCGCTGGCGGAAGCGGTGATTTACCTTGCCTGCGCGGCGAAGTCGAACGCCGTGTACACCGCGTTCGGCGCGGCGCGCGCCTTCGTCGCCGGCGACGAGACGCGCCCCGTTCCCCTGCACCTGCGCAACGCGCCGACGCGGCTGATGGAGCAGCTCGGCTACGGCAAGGGCTACCGCTACGCGCACGACGAGGCCGGCGCCTTCGCCGCGGGCGAGACCTATCTTCCCGAAGGCATGCCCGAAGTCGCGTGGTACCGGCCGACCGACCGCGGCCTGGAACAGGCGATACGGGAAAAGCTTCAAAACTTGCACGAGCTGAACGCCAAAGCACAAAGAAAACGGAAATGATCGATATTCAGTTGCTTAGAACTAGCCTTGACGACATCGCGAAGCAACTGGCGACGCGGGGCTTTGATCTGGATACGCCAAGGTTTCGAGCGCTTGAGGATCAGCGAAAGAAGGTTCAGACAAGCACGGAGTATTACCAGTCGCAACGCAATGTTTTGTCCAAGCAAATCGGCCAGGCAAAGGCAAAGAAAGATGAAAAGCTCATCAGGCAGATCATGGCCGAGGTCGCGGAATTCGGCGAAAAATTGAAAGGGATGGAAACCGATAACGAATCCATCCAAAAAGAAATACGCGAGTTTCTAGCAGCCATTCCCAACATTCCGCATGAGACCGTTCCTCGCGGCGCGTCCCCCGCGGATAACCGGGAGTTGCGCCGCTGGGGCGCGCCGCGCGATTTCGCGTTTGCGGTCAAGGATCACGTCGATGTCGGGGAAGCGCTCGGCGGGCTCGATTTCGCCGCCGCCACCAAAATCGCGGGCGCGCGCTTCGTCCTGATGCGGGGCGAAACTGCGCGGCTGCACCGCGCGCTCGCGCAATTCATGCTCGACGTCCACAGCCGCGAGCACGGCTACACGGAAATCTACTCGCCTTACCTCGTGAACGCGGCCACCGCGTACGGCACCGGCCAATTGCCCAAATTCGAGCAGGACCTGTTCGCGGTGCCGCACGGCGGCGAGAAGTGGTATCTGATCCCGACCGCGGAGGTGCCGGTCACCAATATCGTGCGCGACGAAATCCTGCCGCTCGAATCGCTGCCGCTGCGCTTCGTCTGCCACACGCCGTGCTTCCGCTCCGAGGCCGGCTCTTACGGCAAAGACACGCGCGGCATGATCCGCCAGCACCAGTTCGACAAGGTGGAGCTGGTGCAGATCGTGCGGCCCGAGGCTTCCTACGCGGGCCTGGAGGAGCTCACCTCTCACGCCGAGGCGATCCTGAAAAAGCTCGAGCTGCCCTATCGCGTGGTGGTGCTGTGCACGGGCGACATGGGCGCGGCCGCCGCGAAGACCTATGACCTCGAGGTCTGGCTGCCGGCGCAGAAGGCGTATCGCGAGATCTCGTCGTGCTCGAATTTCGAGGCCTACCAGGCGCGGCGCATGCAGGCGCGCTACCGCAACGAGAAGGGCAAGCCCGAGCTGGTGCACACGCTGAACGGCTCCGGCCTCGCGGTGGGACGGACCCTGGTCGCGACCCTTGAGAACTACCAGAACGCCGACGGCTCCGTCACGGTTCCCGTCGCGCTGCGTCCCTACATGGACGGCGCCGAACGGATCGGGCCCGCCTGATAAAATTCGACCCCCCGGAGAGATGCCGGAGCGGTCGAACGGGGCAGACTCGAAATCTGTTGTACGGCTTGCCGTACCGGGGGTTCGAATCCCTCTCTCTCCGCCATTCAGTCTTGAGCTCTGACGCCGATTCTCCGGGCGGCAGAGAATGATCCGAGGAATCAAACACGTTCGCGCGGATTTGGCCTACAGAACCAGTCTCTCCGGTGATAGGGTCCGGCGAAACAGGCTTTCGCCTCGGAGTTTTCTCCGATCGCTAATTTCGCGGTCCGATTACGGATTGGCCTGAAAAACTCTTCGTTGCTCTTAGGCTACAGCCTGTTCTTGATGCCAATCGGTTTTATCTCCACGCGCGCCGCGACGGCCATCATCGGCATTCCATCGGAGGAGCAGAAGCTGATGGCTTACCTGGCGAACGTAGCGAAGGACGCTCAGAACGACGCGGATTTCCACGTCTCGCTGAGTATTGACGTTTCTTTTCGGCGGGCTAGCGCGGACGCAGCGGCCTTGGTCGTGGCAATGAGCAAGGACCCCACGGCAACGAAGGTGACGCTCTCGGAAGAGGACATTCTCAAGGCATATCCGTGGGCATACAGGGAGCTGACTAAGAGGCTGCGGGCGAGATATACG
>Ga0187780_10004029_pt1 | contig 11011 bp, 8 predicted proteins | sample 1015_Q2_SP10_20__FD_132429 | JGI IMG/M metagenome (GOLD analysis project Ga0187780, IMG submission 132429) | Tropical peat soil microbial communities from peatlands in Department of Meta, Colombia - 1015_Q2_SP10_20_MG | ecosystem: Environmental > Terrestrial > Soil > Wetlands > Peat | place...
CAGTCCCGGCCGGTCAGCTTTTCCAGCTCGTCCGTCACCCGGTTGGCGATGCCTCCCAAACGGATAGGTTCCGGGGAGTCAGCGATCACACGGTTAACGGTCACGTCGCCGCCTTTGGGCTTGGCCCCTTCGGCAACGACCACGATAGTGAACCTCTTACCGCTCCCGCTCCGCCGTCTTACCACCTCGGCAATGACTTCTGCATCATACGGCATCTCAGGAATAACAATGATATCTCCGCCGCCAGCGATGCCTGAATACAGCGCGAGCCAGCCCGCGTTCCGGCCCATGACTTCAATGAGCATCGCCCGATGGTGCGACTCCGCCGTGGTGTGAACGCGGTCAATGCCTTCAGTCGCCACGGAAACCGCCGTGTCGAAGCCCACAGACACATCTGTGCCAAAGAGGTCGTTGTCAATGGTCTTCGGAATGCCGACGACCGGGACACCATCGCGATACAGCCGGTCAGCCGCGCCCAATGTACCGTCTCCCCCGACACAGACCAGGCAATCGACATTCATCTTGCTGATGTTGGCTATGGCTGACTTCGACACGTCCTTGAATTCAAATCCGCCATCGGTCTTCGTCGGATTCGCATACGGGTTGGCAGTATTTGAAGTACCAAGGATAGTTCCGCCCAGCGTGATTATTCCCGACATGTCGCCGTATTCCAGGATGTGATGCCGATCTTGAATCAGCCCCTCATAGCCGTCCTCTATCCCCACCACTTCGTACCCCAGGTCCAGGATCGCTTTCTTGGCAACCGCCCGCACAATTGCATTCATTCCCGGGCAATCGCCGCCACCCGTCAGAATGGCAATCCGTCTCTTCTTTTCCATATTCAACCTCTTAAGTCACGAAGAATTCGCTTGGCAAAGCTACTGTCTTCCATTCCCAGAATTATAACGGCGCTCGCGGTCAGTGGCAAAAGAGATACGACGTGTCCGGGCAAGCTTCGCACTCCGGCCTTCCTACGCTGGGGAACTGCTCTTGGCGATCCTGTTGCCACGGACGGGTTTCAGCACAGCCGCGAGTGTGAGACCGGCTGCACCCGACAGCAGCAACATCAGAAATGCGGCATGGTAGTCGTGAGTAATGTCATAGAGATGCCCCGTGAAAATGGGGCCAACGGCGCCGCCGGACATACCTACGAAGAATAACATGCCCAGATTGCTGCCGTGGGACTTTGTCCCGAACAACTCTGCAACAAATGGCGATAGCACTGAAAAGAAGCCGCCGTGAGCGAAACCGTAGACGGGAGCGAAAGCGTAAAGCATCCACCGCGCCGAAGCAAATTGCAGCCAGGACAACGCCACCAGAAGCACGAAGAAGCAGGCGATGATGGCTTTCCGGTTACCCAAGCGGTCTCCACCCCAGCCGATGGTGAGCCTTCCAGCGATACTGGCCCCGCCGATAATCGACACGATGCCCGCCGCCTGGCTGACTGAGAATCCGGTGTCCACCGCATGCGGTGCGATGTGGACCATGATGGACTGTGTGGAAAACCAGACGAAGAAGTACGAAATGCTTATGGTCCAGAACTGCCAGGTGCGCAAAACCTCCCGCAGCGTGAGGTTGACTCCGGCGGTAGCCTTTTTCGTTGCCGCGGCATCATGGGCTCCATAGGGTTCCAGACCCATCTCCGACGGCTCTTTCTTTAGAAAACGGGAAAAGGCGAAAATCAGCACAAACGCGGCAATACCAAGCACTTCATACGCAGTTCTCCAGCCGTAGTTGACGATCAGCCAGGCAGCTATCAGCGGCACCACAAAGATGCCGATGCCAGTGCCCACCTTGACACACGCGCTCATGAATGTCCGGCCGCGTACGAACCAGCGGGCCGTGGTCGGAAGCAGTGCAATGTCTCCCCCACTATTCCCCATTGCCACAATCAGTCCGTAGAAAACATAGAGTTGCCACAGAGAATTCATGCGCGACATCATGAAGTAGCCAGCGCCAAGCAGCAGGCAACTCGCGGTCATAGTGAACTTCGGCCCATAGCGGTCCGTAAGCTTACCGGACGCAATTGAGAACGCACCAGTGAGGAAGAAAGCCAGCGAACTCCCCACCGAGATGCGGGCCCGATCCCATCCGAATTGATTCTGGAGCTGACTGAAAAAGACGCCGAAAGTGGTGTTGATGCCGTGCATCACTACCAGGATGAGCAGTGAGGTGAGGACGATTATGTAGCCGTAGAAGACGCCGGTACGGGCTTTGGTCTTGAGCATGCTGTTGCAGCGCGTGGTGGCCGTAGGCTGACTCCTCCGGACACAAGATAGGAATTCTACCCCGAGTGGCTACTGAGTGTCAATTTCGCACGGGCCGCGTGGATCCAACTCTCGTCGGAGCCCGTCCTATCTCAGGTCGTCAATTACGTAGACGTCTGGCCGGTCATAGCCGGGCTCATCAGGGCGGTGCATGGCAACGCCTTGCAGAAACGGACGAAACCCGCTTTGTAGCATTCTAACATACGCATCCCGCCGTCCTGTGTTGACTCCCGCGACCACCCGCTTCATGCCGACTGAAGCGGCGTAGCGTTCGGAGGCTGAAAGCAGGCGCTGGAACGCCTCCCCCGCCGACAGTCCCGACCTGACGGCAGCGAATTTCACGTATACAGTGTTGCTGCCGGCTTCGCTGCCGGCGCCTCGATGGCAGACTGCAAATGCAACGAGTCTGGTCTTGTCCAGAAGCAGCACCGTGTCGCCCAGTCCATGCAGTGAGACACTCTGTATTTCCCCGGACAAATCAAGACCCTCGAATATGGAAGTGCACACTTCGGAGCAACTCTTTAGGCACGCTGCCTTTTCGCTACCGCGCAAGTTGTCGTATGTCTCGAATGATGTTGCAGCATGGGTTGCTGTGACCAGTTTCTGCATGATGACAGTCAAGAACCCAGGCCAAAAACCGAACTTATGATAGAGACCGACGTGCTTGGGACTCTGCGGGATGGTATATAAGGCGAGGTGTCGAGCATTCCCGCCGTCCAACGAAGCTAATGTTCGTTCAAACAAGCCTTGCGCGATGCCTCTGTCCCAGAGGTCGGGACGGACCGACAAAGGGCCGATCCAGCGGAAGCTGCCCCAATTCGTGCCGAGGTTGGAACCCACCAACTCGCCGCCAAGCCTGGCGCCTACCGCAAGCACATTGCTCGCTCGATAACGCGTTCTGATCCTGGCCGCGTCTCCGTCAAAGCTCGTCGGGTCAGGCAAACCTTCCCTTGTCCCGAATGCCAGCCTGAAGACGCGGTCTGCCGCATCGACTTCGTTCGGCTGAAGAGGGCCAATTTCGAGGTTCACAGCGTCGAGTCCAGGTTGGAAAGAACTATGCCTTGTAGCGAGGACGCCTCCACTTTAGTCTCCTCTCCCCACCGTGAGAGAGGAGTAAGGTGAAGGGGTACGTTCCTAATCAAGAACCTCATCACGGCAGGCTGAGCGTGATCTCGGGCGAGGTCTCCACGCCTCGAGTATTCAGGTGAGCAAGAGTAGAGGTCCGGTAATCGAGAGTCATGGTCTCAAGCTTGCCGAGGTCTCTTTCTTTGATGTCGTGCGCGGGGCTGAGGTATTGGCAGGCCAACTGCAGGAACTCAAGCCTCCCGGGAGACAGGTTCGCTCCCAGGGTCTGTTTGTTGTCGTAGAGGTAGCGTTCCAACTTCTCGTAGTTTACTCTTATGCTTCGGTCGCCGAAGTCGACCCTCTTCCAAATGCGGTTCAAGCTACGAAGATTTCCGCTCGGGTTGACGCACAACTGGTGAATAATGTTTTTTGAAATCCTGCCATCATTCGGGTCGGACGCGTCCACGGCCAAGTCAATTCCGGCTTCGTTGAACACACCGACAAAACAGTCCCATTCTTCCAGGTCGAGATAAATCCTGGTGCCGTCCGCTTCGACGTACTCCCAAGCGAATCCGTCTGTGCCGAAAGCCCACTCATATATATAAGATTCGTCCGTAGAACCCAGGGGTCTGGTGACGTGGGGGTACCGGTAGGCACCTTTCATAAAGAAGTAGTCTTCGAGCTTTTTGATCACGGCATGCTTGTAGAACATCCTGTGGCCACATTGCGGGGAATAGTCGAAGTCCGTTCTGAATGCGACGGGCAGCGCCTGATAGGTGAACACGGCGCCGCCTATTCCCGGGAACTTCGTGCGCAACTGCACGACGATGTTGGCTTCGTCCCCGGACCCGCCTTCGCACACATACAGTACTTCTTCCGGCCGTTCCATCGTTCCCTCCGGTTGGCTTCGTATCTTCTGGCCACCAGGTCCCTTAGCTCTCTGTCTTGGCTCCACCTCAGCGCCTCCCTACACGACCAATTATAGTTGTCAACGCAACCCGACTTCAAGCACGTCAGGCTTCCTTGAGCACCCCATCGGCTTGTTTTGTGATTGCCCGTCCTTCCGCTATAATGCTCTCCGAGGCAAAGACCCCAGAAACAAATCGGCAATATTGAATTCCCGGACGATGGCCGCATGCGCGCTGACGCTATTGTGAAGAACCGATCTGAGTTGACTACGAGCGTGTTGAGACGGCAGGCATTGGACATACTCGAAGCCGGCATAGCAAGTGTGCTTCCTGCGGTCGTCATGAGGTCGTCTCTGACCTATGACAAAGCAAAACGCACGTTGGTCGTGCAAAGGTCGAGTTTCGATGTCTCAAAAGGCAGGTTGTTCGTCATCGGCGGTGGCAAAGCTTCTGGTCTGATGGTAGAGTCGTTAGAGGACATCCTAGGACCGCAGTCGATCACTGCCGGAATTGTGACGGTCAAAGACGGCACGGAAGAATACCACACTAAAAAAGTCCAGATTGCGCCTGCCAGCCACCCCGTGCCGGATGAACGAGGCCTCAAGGCGACCAAGAGCATGCTCGACCTGAAGGCGGAGCTTTCAATAGGGGAAGAAGACACCATCATCTGCCTTATCTCAGGTGGGGGCTCCGCGCTCCTGCCGTGCCCGGTCGAAGAGATCAGTCTCGAGGAAGAGCAGAAGACGACCGGACTTCTTCTCGCCTCCGGCGCCGATATCGGCGAGATCAACTCTGTAAGAAAGCATCTATCCCGGACAAAGGGGGGGAGGCTGGGCCGCTACTTCGCTCCGGCGACAGTAATCTCGCTGATACTTTCTGACGTTATCGGCAATGATCTGAGCGTCATCGCTTCCGGACCGACCTACCCTGACTCCTCCACCTTCGCTGACGCGCTCCGCGTGCTCGAAAAATACTATCTTCTGTCGAAATTGCCGTCCAATGTTGTCTCCTATCTGCAGAGTGGAGTCCGTGGCGCTTTGGAGGACACGGTGAAGTCGCTCGACAACTGCCATAACTTCATCATCGGCGATAACTCACTCGCGCTAGATGCTATGAAGCATAAGGCCGAAAAACTCGGACTCAGGCCATGCATTGTCACATCCGAGCAAAGGGGGGAGACCGGCGCGGCGGCGCGACTGAGAGCAGACGAGATCCTAAGAGAACAATATTCCAACTGTGACGCCATCCTCATCGGAGGCGAGACCACGCCAACTTTGCCCGACGGAGCCGGCAAGGGTGGCAGAAATCAGCACTACGCCGCGGTCTCCATGATTGCCTTGAAAGGATGCTCAGGGGCGTGGGTGGTCGCCAGCGTCGGCACCGATGGTTCTGACTTCCTTCCAGATGTTGCGGGGGCAATTGTCGACAACGATTCGATTTCCATGCTAGCCGGACGCGGCGTGGACCCCGCCGCCTATGTGGACAAATATGACAGCTACAGTCTGCTGAAAATCCTGGGCAATTCTCTGGTCGTCACCGGCAATACGGGCACCAATGTTGGCGATATTATTGTTTACATTTTGAAAAAGAGCCAGCGGTCATAACTGCCAGCTATTTCTCTTCTGAATCCCGGGGCTACCAACTACTGTTCCCTTAGCGCTCTCTCCAATTCCTGCTTCAGATAGTCAAGACTTCTCCCCGAGTCGATCTTCGCCCAGGGCAACTCTTCGTTGGTATCCCACTTGCGGTGAGCATAGCGCTCGGCGTCGAGGTCAGACTCTTCGAGCGAACGCCGCCAAGCGGGCAACGATACCTCCCGCATGCCTGCCATCGCAGGAGCGAGTCTGCTGTCACCTCTCGCCAAGACTGCTTGCACCTGGCTCCAAGCGGGACTTTCTCCTACCACTTTCACTCCCTCCGGTTGCAGGCGCACCTTCAGCCGAGCGAGACGTCGTTCGAGAACCGCGACTCTTTCCATCGGCATCCATTCGAACGGGGTGCCCGCCTTCGGAACGAACGGTGCCACACTCAACGTAATCCTGACTCCGCTCCTCTTCTGTTCCAAGGCGGAGGCACACTTCAACGTAAGACTGGCAATTTCTCCGATGTCATCGTCGGTCTCCGTGGGAAGGCCAATCATGAAGTAAAGCCTCACCTGCTTCATCTTTTCCCGGGATATCACATGCATCGCGTTGACAATATCGTCTTCGCCTATTCCTTTTCGAATAACGTCCCTCAGGCGTTGCGAACCGGCCTCGGGCGCGAGCGCGACCGTCCCCGACCCGCTTCTGGCCAGTTCACTCAGGGCTAGAGACGAGAGCGGTCTTACTCGAAGCGAGCTCACAGAGGTTTCAGCACCCATTTGTTTTAGCCGCGTCAGAAGTTGCTCGAACTGCGGATGGTCCGGCACATCCGGGCCCACCAGCCCCACTCTCCGCCTGTACTTGAGACCGATCTCAGCTTGAGCCACCAGGCTATCGAGAGAGCGGGCGCGCATAGGCCGAAACATGCCACAGACCAGGCAGAACCGACATGCCCACCGGCAGCCACGCTCGACCTCAAGAAGATACATGTCGCCTAGCTCTGTGTCGCGTGTCAGCACCGCAGAATGGACGGGGAATGCATCAACGTCCTCGGTCCACTGTCTTTGCACAACTTGTCCGGCGTATAGTGGCACGTACGCGCCAGGCATCTTCGAAAGCACTGATAAGAGGGTGTCACGTTTGCTGCCCCGTTCTTGCTCGATAAGCTCCAGAAGCCTCGGAAGGATAGCCTCGGCCTCTCCGATGAACAAACAATCGAAGAACGGGGCGACCGGCATGGGGTTAGCCGTGATGCACGCTCCGCCTGCAATAATCAGAGGGTGGGTCTCGTCCCGCTGCGCGGCGTACAAGGGCAAACTGCTCGCGGCGAGTATAGCGGGGAGATTGAGATAATCGAGTTCGTAGGTTACCGAGAAGGCAACCACCGCAAAGTCGGTCAGAGGGCGTTGCGACTCGATAGACACCGGCGGCTGACCCGTGTCCTTTTCACGCCCTTCCCAGAAGACCCGCTCACAAACTACATCAGGCCGGCTGTTCAGAAAGGCATAAATGGCATGTATGCCAAGGTTGGACATTCCGAGACGGTAGGCGTTCGGGTAGACCAGAGCAACAGGCAGCTTTCCTCCCCAATCTTTGCAAATCGTGCCTTCTTCGGCGGCAAAACGCGCCCTAGCGGCCCTGACTCTCTCCCAGGTCACTCTGCTTTCATCCGAACGGCCTTAAGGACTTGACGGATTCAACAATCTTGGCACACCTACCTTCCTAACCCGCTGGATCAGCAGGGCCAGGCTGGCGACGCCAACCAGAGCATACCCTACGTAAGTGACGGCCGCCACGTCCGACAATCCAGCCACGTCCCAGAGAGTGTGCAATGATACGGCCAAAGCGAAGAAGACAAGCACAATCGGATTAAAGGACTTGCCCGTCTTCAATCGCGTTCGCCAGAGAGCAGAGCAGACAAGGCCGGTCCAGGCAGCATGTCCCACGGGAGAAACCAGTCCCCGCACCAGAAGCACTTGTTCGAGGGTACTGACGTTGCCGTGCGACCGGATGAGAGCAGTCACTCCGTAGCCCATAGTTTCAAGGGCAGCAAAACCCATCCCCGCCGCGACTCCCAGCAGCAGCCCGTCCGCTTCGGAACGATATCGAGAAGCGACATACAGCGCGACTGGGATTATCAGTTTAGCAGTCTCCTCAATTGCCCCTACCCCGATCAAACCAAGTACATTTGCCTCTCTGAGCGTTCCGTATTCCACCAGCCCGGCCGCGATGATTCCCGTAGCCCCTCCAACAAGGAAACAGTTGGCCACAACCGCAAGCGGCAGCACATGGGCTCCCTTGTCCAGTGCACTCTCTTTGCTCGTGAAATAGGTCACGTAAGTCACCGGGACAAGAAACGCTCCCAGCAGCATCACGGTGGCAACCAAGTTTAGATTGCCCGTGATCCTCAGCGTCTCCTCGGCGCCTATGAAGAGGGCGAGGCCTCCGCAAAACACCTGGAACCATCTGAGGCGAACGAAGCGTAAAGAGGCTGGCAAGATGACGCCTCCTCTGGCTTAAGAACTCCCGGGTAAGATTCTAGCACTTTGGCGAGTAGCAGGTTAGTTCCGGCTCGCGCACGTTCTCTGCTCTTACCGGTGGATTCTGACGTGCCTCTCCGGCTCATTTCCCGAGCTTTCTGAGGAAAGGCCGCTGCGTCGCGCGATCAGGTGTTGCAACCGTCGTATGTAAGAGCTCTGGGGGCTCAATTCCACGAACTCGGCACCCTCGCGGACCTGCTCAGCGGCTGATTGTGCTTCTTTGAGTGCGCCTGTCAAGCCATTTTCGCCTTTTGGTTCGGCCGAGTCGACGTGGTGGATCGTGTTCAGGAATTGTCTGAGCTGCACGGGCGTGTTGCTGCGCAGGACGAAGATTGGCACATTTGTGCCTTCGGCCTCTCTGACCCTTTGAGGCTTCCTGCGGTAATGCTGCTTGGAGGTTACGAACAAGTCGGCATCCTCGAGTCTATCGACGACGTCCACGTCGAGTCCTGTTTCTCTGATCATTTCTTCCAGTCGGCCGCGGTTCACGCCGAACAGGTAGACCTTGTGATTTCGACCGTTACGCGTTGGGGGTGCAGGCATCGCTCCTGTCTCAGCAGCCGGCCCATACGAGCCCACCTGTTCTCTCTGCACTTCGCCATTTTCATCGAGCCAGCGCTGTTCAGTGGCAGTGAGCTTGTCGCGAAGCAGCGCATCCACCGCCGCTGCCACGTCCGGGTGGATTGCCACCCGGTCGCGTTCCTGAATCTCAACCACGATGTCAAAGGTCGGTGGCGCCCGACGTTCGAGGACCGATTTCTGTGTGCCCCGCCGCCTGGCTTCCTCATCGCCAAGAGTGACGCTCTGTATTCCGCCGACCAAGTCGGAAAGCGTCGGATTGAGCAGCAGGTTCTCCAGCGTGTTCCCGTGCGCCGTTCCAACCAACTGCACTCCGCGTTCGGCGATCGTCCGCGCTGCCAACGCCTCCAACTCAGTGCCGATCTCGTCGATCACGATCACTTCCGGCATGTGATTCTCCACAGCCTCGATCATTACTGCATGCTGCTTAGCCGGAGTCGTGACCTGCATTCGCCTGGAGTGGCCGATTCCGGGGTGGGGAATATCACCGTCGCCCGCGATTTCATTGGAAGTATCTACTACTATCACCCTCTTGCGGAGGTCGTCAGCCAGAACGCGTGCCACTTCGCGCAGCATGGTCGTCTTGCCGATTCCCGGTCTGCCCAGCAGGAGGACACTCTTGCCGGATTCGACGAGGTCTTGAATGATGCGTATTGTGCCAAATACAGCCCTCCCGACGCGGCAAGTCAGACCGACGACATGCCCCTGGCGGTTCCTGATTGCGGAGATGCGATGAAGCGTACGGGCGATGCCAGCCCTGTTGTCGTCTCCGAAAGGACTTATCCGCGAGGTGACGAATTCGATATCGTCATGATCGACCTCTTTGGAACTGAGCGATATTTCGCGGTTGGGAAATCTAGCCGCCGGCTGCCGACCGAGGTCAAGTACCACCTCAACTAATTGGCTGACGTCCTCTTGCCGGTTCAGAGACTCGCGTACATGCGGAGGGAGGACGTCAAGCAACGCGCCAAGGTCATCGGTTATTACGTTTTGCAATGGCTGCCTCTGGATGTCCGGCAGTGACTATATCCACGAAATACTGGTGAAATCTCAGGTCGTCGGTCAATTCCGGGTGAAACGAGGAAACGAGCAGCGCGCCCTGTCTGGCGGCGACTATAGTGTCGTCTTCAAGACGCGACAATATCTTCACGCCATCCCCGACACTTTCGATCAGTGGAGCACGGATGAAGACTGCATGAAAGGGTTTCCCCCCCAAAGCTTCGATCGGCAAGTCCGTCTCGAAACTGTCCAACTGCCGGCCGAAGGCATTTCGCCGCACGGTGATATCCATTGCCCTGAGAGGCTCAACGCCATCGCCATCGACCACATTCTTGGCCATCATGATCATCCCTGCACACGTGCCGTAGACAGGAAGTCCGTTCTGGATCAGTCTCCTAATCTCGCTAGTGAGGTCGTAAGCCAGCATGAGCCGGCTGATGGTGGTGCTCTCGCCTCCAGGAATGATCAGCCCATCCACCTCTTCGAGATCCCGAGGCAAACGGACTTCGGCGGCATCGAGATTGAGCTTTCGCAGCGCGGCAACGTGCTCGACAAATGCCCCCTGGGCAGCCAGGACACCGATTCTCACGTTACCATCCCCTGACAGCAAGCAGGTCTTCCGGCTTGATCTGCTTTATGTCAAGTCCAGGCATGGCCTCGCCAAGGCCTTTGGAAACCTCGGCAATTATTACGGCATCCCGGTAGTGTGTCGTAGCTTTCACAATAGCCTTGGCTCGGACGGAAGGATTACTCGATTTGAATATGCCTGAGCCGACAAAGACCCCATCGGCCCCCAGTTGCATCATCAAGGCCGCATCGGCAGGGGTCGCCACCCCACCCGCAGCAAAATTTACCACCGGCAGTTTGCCGGTCTTGTGGACTTCCGTCACGAGCTCGAATGGAGCGCCGAGCTCCTTCGCCTGCGCCATCAATTCATTCTCCGGCATGTTGGCGAGCTTTCGCATGCCATCCGTCACGGCCCGCATATGCCTCACAGCCTCGACGATGTTGCCCTTCCCCGCTTCCCCCTTCGTCCTTATCATTGCAGCACCTTCGCCGATACGCCGGAG
>Ga0187780_10004030_pt1 | contig 11008 bp, 8 predicted proteins | sample 1015_Q2_SP10_20__FD_132429 | JGI IMG/M metagenome (GOLD analysis project Ga0187780, IMG submission 132429) | Tropical peat soil microbial communities from peatlands in Department of Meta, Colombia - 1015_Q2_SP10_20_MG | ecosystem: Environmental > Terrestrial > Soil > Wetlands > Peat | place...
GACCATCGCCGCGGCCATCACCATCGCCGAGACCGGCCACCTGGTGTTCGCGACCCTGCACACCAACAGCGCCAGCCAATCCATAGACCGGATGATAGACGTTTTTCCGCCGCACCAGCAGCCCCAGATCCGCGCCCAGCTCTCCATGGTGCTCGAAGGAATCCTTTGCCAATCCTTGCTGATGCGCGCCGATGGGCGCGGGCGCGCCATGATCATGGAAATCCTGATTCCCAACCAGATCCGCGGCATTGAGCAGCTGGGCCTGCCGCCGGTGCTCAATAAATTCACTGGTTATCCGCGCGGTCTGGTACTGGTCACTGGCCCGACCGGTTCCGGTAAATCCACCACGCTCGCGGCGATGCTGGACAAGATCAACAACGAGCGCGAAGAGCACATGATCACGATCGAGGACCCGATCGAGTTCCTGCACAACCACAAAAAGTGCCTGGTGAACCAGCGGGAGGTCCATTCCGACACGCATTCATTCGCCAATTCGCTGCGCGCCGCGCTTCGAGAAGATCCCGACGTGGTGCTGATCGGTGAGATGCGCGACCTCGAGACGATTGAGTCCGCGCTGCGCATCGCCGAAACCGGCCACTTGACGTTTGCGACGCTGCACACGAACTCAGCGGTTTCGACGATCAACCGCGTCGTGGACGTTTTTCCGGCGCACCAGCAGCCGCAGGTGCGCGCGCAGCTCTCGATGGTGCTGGAGGGGATCCTGTGCCAGGCGCTGCTGCCGCGCGTCGATGGCCGCGGCCGGGCGATGGTGATGGAAATCCTGATTCCCAACGCCGCCATCCGCAACCTGGTTCGCGAAGACAAGATCCACCAGATCTATTCGGCCATGCAGACCGGCACGGGCACGACCGGTATGCAGACGTTTAACCAGAGTCTCGCGAACGCGTACTTCCAGAAGTTGATCAGTTTGGAAACGGCTCTATCGAGGTCCTCGAATCCGGACGAGTTGCAGGATTTAATTAACCGAGGGGTGACTTCGCCGCCTGTAAGCGGCAGCCGGACCCCTGTCCGGCGGTAAGCGAAGGGGGAGGTAACACAACATGCCGGTCTTTACATATCGCGGCACCAACCGCACTGGCGCGACCGTTACGGGCGAGCGCCAAGCGGAAACCAAAGCCCAATTGGCTGCCGCCCTGAAGCGCGAGCAGATCAACGTCAGCAAGCTCTCCGAAAAGGGGAAGGAATTCAATATCCCCACGTTCGGAGCGGGCGTGGAAGCGAAGGAACTGGCCGTCTTCACGCGGCAGTTTTCCGTGATGATCGACGCCGGCTTGCCGCTCGTACAATGCCTCGAGATCCTGGCCGGGCAGCAAGACAACAAGACCTTTCAGAAGATTCTGAACTCGGTGCGGGCTACCGTCGAAGGCGGCGCAACGCTTTCCGCCTCGATGAAGCAGCACGAAAAGGTCTTCGATCCCCTCTACTACAACATGGTGGAGGCCGGCGAGACGGGCGGTATTCTCGACACCATTCTGCAGCGCCTATCGACCTACATCGAAAAGAACGTCAAGCTGAAGCGAGCGGTGAAGTCGGCGATGATCTATCCCTGCGCCGTGCTGGGCATCGCCGCCATGGTCATCACGCTGCTGCTATGGAAGGTTGTGCCAATCTTCGTGACGTTGTTCAACGGTTTGAACGTCGACCTCCCACTGCCCACTCGAATCGTGATCGGCCTGAGCAACTTCGTCGGCAGTATCTACGGGCTCATGGTCCTGGTCTTTTTCATCGGCGCGGGAATTGCGATCAAATTCTGGTACGGCACTCCGCAAGGCCGATTTGCGATCGACGCCCTGTTGCTGAAGGCGCCGGTGGTGGGCAACGTGCTGCGAAAGATCGCCGTGGCCCGCTTCACACGGACGCTGGGAACGTTGATTTCCAGCGGCGTGCCGATTCTGGAAGGTCTCGATATTACCGCGCGCACGTCGGGCAACGCGGTCATCGAAAAGGCTATTTCCGAGACGCGCAGGGCGGTCGAGGCCGGGCGTTCGCTGGTGGAGCCGCTGAAGGAAACCGATGTATTCCCAGGGATGGTGACGCAGATGATCGGCGTCGGCGAGCAAACCGGCGCGATGGACGCGATGCTGCAGAAGATTGCGGATTTCTACGAGGACGAAGTCGACGCGGCCGTGAAAGACATGTTGACCGCGATCGAGCCGATCATGATCGTCTTTCTCGGCGTGGTGGTCGGCGGCGTCGTGATTTCGATGTATCTGCCTCTGTTCTCGTTGATTGGCAAGCTGGCCGAACACTAAATCTGACCTACTGCAGCCTGGATGGCGGGCGCCTAAAGCGCCCGCCGGCTGCGGCCCGCAGTGGATCTCGAAACTTCCGGAATGCCAGCGACATTGACGGATCGCAAATGGAATCCACGCCCAGCGTGAATGAATGGCTGCCCTGGCTGGGCCGCGTTCGCTTTCTCATTGTCACCTTCCTGATTGCGGTAGTTGTCGCGGTTCATCAGTGGACTCCGATCCCTCTTCCTGTTGGGACGCTGATCGTCCTGGCGGGGTCGTGGTACGTGGTCGCAACCCTGGACATCGTATTGCGGCGCAGATTTCCCACGGCGGGCTGGCTCGCACCGCTCCAAATCACTCTGGATCTCGGCATCATCACCGGCGTCGTTTACGCCAGCGGGGCGCAGGACAGCTACTTCGTATCGCTCTATCTGCTTGCGATCCTCATGGGGAGCATTCTGTTTGCACGGCGAGGAGCTTTTCTGGTGGCGGGGTTCAGTTTCGTGCTGCTCGGGTGCGTGATGGAGTTGATGTACTACGGGGTGATCCCCCGGACCACCACCTCGATGCCGGCCGCGAGAACGGTGGAATCGTGGCTGGGCGTCAACCTATTTGCCTTCTATGCGGTCGCCTACCTGGGCAGCCTCTTAACACAAACGATTCACACGAAGGGTGCCGAGCTCGAACGGAAGACAGAGGCTCTGAGAGACCTGCAGGCATTCAATCGAGACATCATCGAATCCATGCGGGGTGGGCTGCTGACGACAGACCTCGAAGGGCGAATCTTGCTCTTGAATCGATCTGGCGCGGAGATCCTGGGGCAGGGGTTCGGCCTGCTGCGGGGCGAAAAAATTGCAGACGTGCTTCCGGGGTTTTGGCCGGTTCAGGTGGACGAAGCCGGGGGGCCGCTGGCGCTACGCCGGGAGATCGAGTTCCCCACGCCTTCCGGAGCTATGCGCTTCCTCGGCCTATCGATCTCGCCGCTGCGGACGGGGCAAGAGGAGCCGAGCGGGTTCGTGTTCAACTTCCAAGACTTGACGGAACTCAAACGGCTGGAACACGAAGTCTCGACGAAGGAGCGAATGGCTGCTGTGGGACGGCTCTCCGCAGCAATCGCCCACGAAATCCGCCAGCCACTGACAGCCATGACGGGGGCGCTCAAGGAACTGGACCGGTTTGCCCCACTCGAAGACGACGACAAAAGACTGGTGCAAATCGTGGGCCGCGAGTCGCAGAGGCTCAACCAGATCATCACCGAGTTCCTGGACTATTCCCGTGAGAAGTCGTACTCGTTTGCCGATGTCGACATCGTTGCGCTGCTTGAAGAGATGTTGCTGCTTTTCGAGCGCAATGCGGCACGCTCCGGCAAGGTGCGTGTCGAAAGAGCCTTGGGCGAGCGCCAGCTACGTGTCCGCGGCGATCGCGACGCCATCAAGCAAGTGTTTTGGAACCTTTGCAACAATGCGTTGCGCGCAATGCCGGAAGGCGGCGTGCTGTCGGTTGGCATCGCGGGCGATTCGGAGTGGGCGCGGATATCGATCCGCGACACCGGAACGGGTTTCGATCCGCGCCTGGCCACGCGGATGTTCGAGCCGTTCCAATCGGGTTTTGCCGGAGGAACCGGATTGGGGCTGGCGATCGTGTATCAGATTTTGCAGGCGCATAAGGGGCGGATTCGAGTCGAGACAGAGCCCGGCCGCGGATCGGAATTCATTGTTGAACTGCCGTGTGCGAATGGCGCCCGAAATGGAAGCCGGCAGAAGCCGCAAAGCGGTTCCGTCGCGAGGACGCACGCCACAGTGGTGGCCGGGAAAGCGTAGAACAGATGGCGAACCTTCTAGTGGTCGACGACGAGCGATCCATCTGCGAACTGCTGGAAATCAGTTTTCGCAAAGAGGGTCACAAGGTTGAGGTCGCCTCGAGCGGAGAGGCCGCGAAGCGGCATCTCGCGTCCCGGATGTTCGATATCGTTGTGTCCGATATCTGCATGCCGGACATGGACGGGGTGGAGCTGCTGCGGCACTGCAAGGAAGTCTCGCCCGCAACGGTCTTCATTCTGATTACCGGAGTTCCAACGATCGACACGGCGATCGACGCCGTCAATTTCGGCGCGGATCGCTATGTAATCAAGGGCGATCGCCTGCTCGACGAGCTCCGCCCGGCGGTTCAAAAAGTAGCCGAAAACCTCGCGCTGAAGAGGGAAGCGGGGTATTTGCGGCGGGAACTGCGGCGCGTGACGGGCCTCGACAACATGATTGGCACGAGCCCGAAGATGCGCGAAATCTTCGAGCTGATCGCCAACATCGCCCCGCAGCAAAGCCGGGTGCTCATCACCGGAGAGAGCGGCACGGGAAAAGAGCTGGTGGCCCGGGCGATTCACGAGAATAGCGCGCGTTCAAAGGCGCCGTTCATCACGATCAACTGCGGCGCTTTCCCGGAGACTTTGCTGGAGTCGGAATTGTTCGGCTACGTGAAGGGCGCGTTTACCGGAGCGACCGAGAATCGCCGCGGCCTCTTCCACGCGGCGCACGGCGGGACGCTCTTCATGGACGAGATCGGAAACATGAGCGTCACGATGCAGGTGAAGCTCTACCGCGTGTTGCAGGAAGGGAAAGTGCGACCGATTGGCAGCACGGAAGAAGCGGATGTTGACGTGCGCGTGATTGCTGCCACGAACAAGAATTTGGAAAAGGAGATTGCCGAAGGCCGCTTTCGAGAGGACTTGTTCTATCGCCTTAGCGTGATTCCCATCCACCTGCCACCGTTGCGGGAGCGTCGCGAGGATATCCCGTTACTGGTCCGCGAGTTCATTGGCCGGCTGACGAAGTCGATGGGCAAACGGACCGAGGGAATTGAACCCGAAGCGATGCGGCTGCTGGAGGTCTACGATTGGCCGGGAAACGTGCGGGAGCTGGAGAATACGATCGAGAGATCGTTGGCGCTTGAGAGCGGTCCCCGAATTTCCGCGGAGTCGCTGCCGGAACGCATCCGCACCCACGCGCAGCAATCGATCGCCGCGCCCAGCCACAATGGGAATGGCACCTTCTTGCCTGAGAATGGCATCAACCTCGAGCAGCACATACAGCAACTGGAGCGCTCCTTCTTGCTCGCCGCACTCGAGCGATCCGGTGGCGTTCGGACGCAAGCCGCAGGTATTCTGGGAATGTCGTATCGCTCGTTCCGGCACTACGCCAAGAAGTACGGGGTTTGACATGCTTGAAAGCGTGCGTCGACACATTGCTCAGGGCTTATCCTTGGGACGATTGGGTTGCGCACCGATGGTGACAGGGCGATCAGGGGCAGGGCAGTTGTGCGGGCGGCGAATCGTTCGGACGCATCTATGAAGATCTCAGTCAGATTTCCGATGAAGGGGCCGGTCAAGATGCTGCTGACGGCGGCCCTGTTCGTTCTTGCGGGAACGCTCGGACTGAGTTCGAGCTTCTATAGCGAGGCGCTCGTCGACGCGTTTTTTGCCTTCGCATTGGCGAGTGTGGTGATTCTTCACCTGAGAGTGCGGCCGAAATGGTCGGACGCCCTACTGATCCTGGCGAGCGGGTGCTTCCTCGGAATCGTGGACTTCCGCATTTTGCACTACCAGCCTCAGGTGATGGCCTGGGTTTCGTTCTTCGGGCTGGGCAGTTTTGTCGTCATGGCGGTTCGCGCGATTTGGGCGAAAGACGAGGAGTCTGCGCGGGCCTTGCTCTATGCATGGATCCCTGCAGTCCTGTTCGTCGCGTCGGACTATTTCGCCACGACGATGCTCGAATGGACCGCGGCTGCCCATCCCAAGACCCTTGATGGATATTTGCTTTCCTTTGATTACAGCCTGCGCATGCCCATCGTCTTCATTGCAGGCCAGCTCTACGCCCTGAAACCGTGGCTCCATAACGCGAGCCTGCTCGCCTACATGGGCCTCGCCCTTCCGATTGCTGTGGTGTATGCCGGCCGGTTGGTTCGGTTCAAAGAGAAGGCAGTCTCCGCGATGCTCGCATTCTTGGTCACGGGGCCAGTAGGGATTCTGTTCTACAACTTGTTTCCGGCGTGCGGGCCGCACGCGCTGTTTCAGCAGAACTTTCCATTCCACGTCTTGCGCATCGACCAAGTTCAGCGGCTGATTCTGGAACCCGTAGCCATTCAGGGGCCACGCAACGCGATACCTTCGCTTCACATGGCGTGGGTGCTGCTAGCATGGTGGTACTCGCGCGGTCTCAGTTGGGTCGAGCGCGGGATCGCGCTGGCCTTTTTGACGCTGACCATGTTTGCCACTGTCGGGACGGGTGAGCACTGGCTGGTAGACCTGATCGTCGCCTTTCCGTTTGCGCTGCTGATTCAAGCGATCTGCGCCTACAAGGTTTCGGCGCGCAATGGGAGCCGGAAGTCGGCCTTTGTTTTCGGCCTCGGCTGCACGCTGGCGTGGCTCGCGGCGTTGCGGTACGCCCCCGGCCTTTTCTGGACGTCGCCGGTCGTGCCCTGGGCGCTCGCCATCGCGACTATCGTGCTGACAAGCCTCCGACAGAGGGAGCTTTACGCATGCGCCGACGCGGCTCCGGTAGTCTCCGAGATAGCGGCTCCCGAGTCCTCGGTGGCCGCAGATGCTTCTGTGCCTGTGAGTTAGGCCGTCGCGCCGAGTGTCAATTCTTATGGGCGTAAAATGTCAACATTGCCTGGGTCAGCGACGAGTCGGGGTGCGGAACCCAGACAACCGCCAGGCCGGGCCGATCCATCTCATTGAATTCATGGAGTATAATTCGATGTGGCGCATGAGTTAACAGTGCGACGGGGCGTGGCATAGACCGTGCACAAGATGAGGCGTACCCCGCCAGGGAGTACAAGAGATCTGAGATGTCATCTCAAGGAGAAACACAGACTATGAGCAAGAGAGAGAAGGGCTTTTCGCTTATCGAATTGCTGATCGTCGTGGCGATCATTTTGATCATCGCGGCCATCGCAATTCCGAACCTGATTCGCGCCAAGATCGCAGCGAACCAGTCATCTGCTGCCGCGTCTTTGCGCACGCTGGCGAGCGCGTCGGCAATGTTCCTGAGCACTTATCAGGACGGCTATGAGCCGACGATGGCGTCGCTCGGTCCTGCGGCCGCTCCGAACTGCAAGGCTGCTGGATTGATCGATGCCGTTTTGGCCGGCGGACAGAAGTCTGGGTACACGTTCAACTTCGTGGCCGGTACGGTGCCTGTCACCAGCATTCCGAACGGCTGCGCTGCGGGTAACGTAGACGGCTTCTCGGTGTGGGCGAACCCCTCGGGCGCCAACACCGGTACCATCTACTACTGCGTCGATGAAGGCAACGTGGTCTATCAGAACACGGCCGCGTTTGCTCCTGCCGAAGTGAACAACGCAATGGTTTGCAACTCCGGCACGGCAATCGGCAACTAGCAGAATGCCAACCTCTGGGGAGGAAGCTCAGCTTCCTCCCTGGAACCTCTATCGAGGCCACTGCGATGAGCAACCAACAAAAAGGATTCTCGCTAATCGAGTTGCTGATCGTCGTGGCCATCATCTTGATTATTTCAGCCATAGCGATACCCAGTATGATCCGCGCGAAGGTTGCCGCAAACCAGTCTTCCGCGGCGGCGTCGTTGCGGACGATCAGCAGCGCTTCAGCTTCGTACTCCAGCAGTTACCAAGATGGTTACCCACCGAACCTCGCAGTTCTCGGGCCTCCGGCCGGGGCTACTGGTTGCAATGCGGCTGGTTTGATCGATGGGGTTCTGGTTACGGGCCAGAAGTCCGGCTACGCCTTCACATGGCATGTCGGCTCCACGCAAGTTGCCCCAGGCAACGTACCGGCCGGCTGCGCGGCCGGGTACATAGACATGTACTCGGCGACTGCCGATCCATTTGGTTTCCCCACGGGAACAACGCATTACTGTGTGGACGCGACGGGTGTAATCCGGCAGAGTCCTAACATCATTGCCACAACCGCAGCGGGTGGCTGCGACTCAACGCAACAGCCAATCGGCGAAAACTAGCTCAACCGTCCCACTTTGTTCCGAACTAAATCTCAAAATTCTTGCCTTCGCGAGCCAAGCGAATTTTGTTGAGAAGAGTTCTTCGCTGACTTTGGCTCTCGCTTTCCATTCCTGCTAAGCTCGACGGTGATGCTTCGCGCGTTGACATGCGTGCTTCTGCTGGCAGCCTCAGCCGCAGCGGAAAAGGATGTGAACTCCTTGCGGAGGGAACTCGAGAACCGCTATCACCGTGCACGCACACTCAAGGCCGCATTCTTCGAGCGGTACAGCGACGGGAACGGAGGAATTGCAGCAGAGTCAGGCACGGTCTACTTTTCGCAGCCCGGGCGGATGCGCTGGGAATATGAATCGCCGCAAGAGAAATTGTTTCTCGTGGATGGCACAAACGCTTGGTTCTACGTTCCAGCCGATCACACAGCAAGCCGCGCCAAGATGAAAGAGAGCTCGGACTGGAGGACGCCGCTGGCGTTGCTGGCAGGAAAAGCCGACCTATCCGAGTTGTGCCGCAAGGTTGATGTGATTGGAGCGAGCGAGTCCGACGACAAAGGTGACGAGCCGCTTTCGGTAAATAACACACTGATGCGATGCATTCCGCGGGGGAATCCTCCGGGGCCTGAAGGAAATTTTCCCTACGTTTTGCTGGAGGCGGATCCGGCGGCACGACTCGTTCGGGTGGTAATCCGAGAGGCTGGCAATGCCGAAACCGAATTTCGCTTCGGCAATTGGGAAGAAAACGTGGCGATTCCAGAAGTGAAGTTTCATTTCCAGCCGCCGCCGGGCGTGGCTGTCGTGGATGAAGAGTCGCTAGCCAGCGAGATTCGATAGGCAGACCATTTCGACGACAGACGAGGTGGGTTCAGTCGGCCAGGAAAGCAGCCGTCTCCCCGAGAAATAGGTCGAGTTGGTCGTGGTGCAGCCAGTGCCCGGCGTCAGGGACTTTCACGAGGCGGCAATTGCGGATGGCGTTCTTGCGCGGATCGGCGTCGGGCACTGGCAGGAAGCTCTCAAGGCCCCAGAACATGAGCACCGGACACTTGATCTGGCCGTAGACCTCAACAACGTGTTCGATGTGGTGGCCGTAGGGAGGGAAGACCCGCGCATAGTTGTCAAATTTCCATACGAGCGATCCGTCCGGGTCCCAGTTGGTGCCGTGCAGCGTGAGGTGTCGCGCGACTTCGTCCGAGAGGTGTGGATTCGCCTCCTTCATGCGGGCGACCGCCGCTAGCAGATTCGGATAGGTTTTCGGTTGGCGCTTTTCGACGTTTCGGACGGACTCGATCCAGTGGCGCAGCCGTTCAGAGGCCGGGCCGTGAATGGGGCTCTCGGGCGAAAACCCGAGTCCCTCGATGGAGACGGCCTTTCGAACGCGATCCGGAAATACGCCGCCATAGTGCAAGACGATCCCGCCGCCGAGGGAATGGCCGATTAGGCGGATGGGGAAATCGTTGACGATGTCGAGCAGTGCGGAGAGGTCCAGCACGTGTTCGGCGATACTGTACATCGCTCCGGGCGCCCAAGCGCTGTTCCCGTGGCCACGCAGGTCTAGCGCATAGACGTGATAATTCTCGCGCAGAGATCGGGCCACCCAATCCCAGTTGCGCGCGTGGTCGAGGCCGCCGTGGACCAGGACGAGGGCCGGCTTGCCGTCCTGCCCGTAATCCCAGAATTGCAATTTCAGTCGGTCCGAGTAGAAAAAGTGTGAGATCGGCTCCATGGCCTCCGATAACCCCGCGGGAATCAGGCTCATGCGAATGTATCACAGCCGCTTTCGGGTGCCCGTACAGCCTTTTCCGGGTTGTCACATCCAATTAATCGCCCGTTTTCGCGGCCTCAGTCTTGGCCCGAAAGGGGGTATGCTAAACTTTGGGACAAGGCTGCAAACAGGGGCAAGTAACCCATCGCCATGGCTGAGTTTGTCTGCAAAGTCGGGGATACCGCGGGGCGAGTCTTCCAGCACGTGGAGACGGCCCAATCGGAGGGAGAGGCCCGGCAAAAGCTAGCGGACCGGGGCTTGTACGTTTTCTCCGTACGCAAGCATCTGGATTTCGTTACGCAGCTCGGCAAAACCAGCGGCGAGAAGAAGATTCGGCCGCAGGATTTCCTCGTATTCAACCAGCAGTTCAACACGCTGATCAAAGCCGGTTTACCGATCTTGAAGGCGCTCGATCTGCTGGCGGAACGTGCGGCATCGGCAGACCTTCGGCCCATACTGGGGGAGGTGCGCCAGCGTGTTCGCGACGGGGCCCTGCTATCGGAGGCCATGTCCGCGCAAGGTTCCTTCCCGGGCGTGTACGTGACGGTGATCGCCGCGGGCGAGCGCAGCGGCAACTTGACCGGGGTACTGGAACAGTACATCACTTACTTGCGGGTGAGCACGGGATTTCGCAGCGGACTGGTCACGGCGCTGATTTACCCGGCAGTGCTGGTAGCGACAGCGATACTCGTGGTGACGTACGTGGTCACCTACGCGATGCCGCGATTCGCGGAACTCTATCACGAGCTGAATGTGCCGCTGCCGGCGCCGACCCAGATTCTACTCGCCATTGCGACGCCCTTGCGGACGTACTTTCTGGTGTTCGTTGGGTTGATTGCGTTTGTGGCAATCGCGATTTTTTTGTGGACGCGGTCGCAAGCAGGCGCGCTGGCGATTGATCGATTGAAACCTCGCGTGCCGCTGATGGGTGAGGTGTGGCTGAAGGCGCAGATCGCTCAATTCGCCCGCACGCTTTCCACGTTGCTGGCGGGCGGGACGCCATTGGTCCC
>Ga0187780_10004031_pt1 | contig 11008 bp, 11 predicted proteins | sample 1015_Q2_SP10_20__FD_132429 | JGI IMG/M metagenome (GOLD analysis project Ga0187780, IMG submission 132429) | Tropical peat soil microbial communities from peatlands in Department of Meta, Colombia - 1015_Q2_SP10_20_MG | ecosystem: Environmental > Terrestrial > Soil > Wetlands > Peat | place...
CGGAGTCAAAGTGCAGCGCATCACGGCCGCCGAGGAGCGTCGGCAGATCGCTGGGCTGCGCGCATGGAGAATGGAACGTGACCGACCCAAGGTCGATGCGGCGCTCGCGGCCCTCCGCGCCACCAGCGAGGGAAAGGCGAACGTCATGCCGGAGGTCCTGCGGGCGGTCCTCGCGGGAGCAACGCTCGGAGAGGTCGCCGACGTCTGGCGCGACACATTCGGGGAGCAGCCTCCTTCGAAGGGATTCTGACGGGGAAGGTCATCGATGAAAGTCGACCACATCGGAATCGTCGTGGCGAACATCCAGGATGCCCTCGGCTATTGGACGAAGTTCCTCGGCGAGCCCAACGGCCCGCCCGAAGAAGTTCCCGGGGGTGGGGTCCGGGTGGCGTTTCTGGGTTCGGCCGGGACACACATCGAGCTGGTCGAGCCGACCCGGCCCGACTCCCCCGTCTCGAAGTTCCTCGCCACCCGGGGCGGAGGGATCCACCATGTCGCGTTCGCGGTTCCCGACGTGAACGCCGCGCTCCGCGATGTCGAGGCGAGGGGGGGCCGGTTGATCGACCGTACCGGCCGCCCGGGCGCGCGAGGACGACGCGTCGGGTTCGCACATCCTTCGGCCTTCGGAGGAATCCTTGTGGAGTTCGTGGAGGAGCTTCGATGAGCCGGATCACGGTGGTCGACCTCTTCGGCGTATACGACAGTCGAGCCCGTCTGACCGTCGAGGCAACGGTCGTGCTCGCCTCGGGGGCTACGGGTCGGGCCAGCGCACCCAGCGGCGCGAGCACGGGGGCCCACGAGGTTCTCGCGTTCCCGAAAGGGGGCGTACCCGAAGCCCTCGAGAAGTTCCCTTCGAAGGTCGCTCCGCGGCTCATCGGGCTCGATGCGTCCGACCAGTCGGCCGTCGACGCCGCCCTCCACGATGCGGACGGAACCCTCGACTTCTCTTCGATCGGGGGGAACACGGCAACTGCGGTGTCGGTCGCTTCGGCGCTCGCGTGCGCCACCGAAACGGGAACGCCACTATGGAAGATCCTTGCGAGGCCCGGCGTCGACGGAAAGTCGTTCCCAGCGATCGTAGGGAACTGCCTCAACGGCGGCCGTCACGCGATTGGGGGGCCCGACATCCAGGAGTTCCTCGCCTTCGCCGATTGCCCGCGGCCCCAGGACTCGATCCGAGCCGCCGCGCGTGTCCACGGGCTGGTCGGCGAAGCCCTCCATCGTCGATTCCCGAAGGCGGCCCTGGGGCGTGGGGACGAGGGAGGGTGGGTCGCCGCAATCTCGAACGTGGATGCGCTCGGGATCCTCTCGGATGCGTGCGCCCAGGCGCGCGATGAGCTCCACCTCGAGGTCCATCCAGGCCTCGACCTCGCGGCGAGCGAGTTCTTCGACGACGGGCAGTACCGGTACCGAGAGCAGACGCTCGACACGGAGGGACAGCTCGGCTTCGTCTCGAAACTCGTCGACCGGTTCGACCTCCGGTACGTCGAGGACCCGTTCGAAGAGGAATCGTTCGATGCGTTCGCCGCGCTGACGAAGGCGGTCGGACGTCGTGCCCTCGTGGTCGGCGACGACCTCTACGTGACGAACGAGCGGCGGCTCGCGCGCGGAGTGGAGCGACATGCCACCAACTCGGTCTTGATCAAGGTCAATCAGGTCGGCACGATCACGGACACGGTGCGGACCGTCGACCTCGCTATTAGCCGCGGACTCTCGACCATCACCTCGCATCGCTCGGGAGAAGTACCCGAAGGATGGCTTGCCCACGTCGCCCTCGGGACCGGGGCTCGGGGGCTCAAGTGCGGGATTCTGGGCGGAGAACGGGTGGCAAAGCTAAATGAACTCCTGCGGCTCGGCCGCGCCACCGGAATCTGACGGAATGCCCGACGAGGAGACCGCGACCGAACAGCCGCTGTCGGCGAGCGAGGGCCAGGATATCCAACCCGGCGAGCTCCTGATCCCCGAGGATACCTATCTCACCTCGGGTGTCCACATCGGCACCCAGCAGAAATCGGCCTCGATGCGACGGTTCGTCTTCAAGGTCCGGTTCGACGGGCTGCACGTCCTGGATGTCCGGGAGACCGACCGCCGGATCCGGATCGCTGCCAAGTTCCTTGCGAGGTTCCCCCCGGACCGGATCCTCGTCGTGTCCCAGCGTCAGTACGGCCAGAAGCCCGTCCGGGTCTTCGCGAAGACCATCGGGGCGGTCTCGTTCGCGGAGCGGTTCGTTCCCGGCTGTCTCACGAACCCAAACCTCGAGGAGTACTTTGAGCCGAAGGTGTTGGTCGTCACCGACCCCGCGACCGACCAGCAAGCGCTCAGCGAGGCGGTCTCGATCGGGATCCCGGTCGTCGGACTGTGCGACGTGAACAACGAGACGCGCAACGTCGACCTCGTCATCCCGGCGAACAACAAAGGGCGCGTGGCCCTCGCCACCGTCTACTGGCTGCTCGCGCGCGAGGTGCTGAAGGCCCGCGCCGGGGGCGGCGAGCTCGAGTATCCCCTTACCATCGAGGATTTCCAGGCCGCCCTCTAAAAACGTCTTCGACCCGGCGACCTCGGGAACTCCTTCACCTCGACCTTTTATCGGCCGACCGTCTTCATTCGGCGTGAGCGCTCCGAAGCCGGGACTCCTCGAGCTTCTCTCCGAGCACGGGGTCCCCGAGAAGGGGGCGCGTCTCTACCTCGCCGCCTGCCGGGGGGGACCGATGACCGCGAGCGAGCTCGCGCGGGTCTCGGCCGTGAACCGCGTCGAGGCGTACCGATTGATCAAGCAGCTGAGCACCGACGGGCTCCTTCGTGCGACGGGAAGCCGCCCCCAGAGGTTCGAGGCTCTGTCGCCCGACGACCTCGTGGACCGCTGGATCCACCACGCTTCCGAACGGCTTCGGCAGCTCGAGCAGGACCGCGACCGGATCCTGGCAGAATGGGAGGAAGCGCGTACCGAGCTCGAGGCCCACGACCCTCGCAAGTTCGCGGTCCTCGAGGGGACCGAAGCGATCCGCCGATTCCTCTTGAAGCGGATCGGCGCAGCCGAACGGGAGATCTTGGTGAGTGCGAGCGAGCGGACCCTTTCGCGCTTCATCGACCTGGGCCTCGACCGGGCGTTCCGCGAGGCCAGTGCGAGAGGGGTCAAGGTCCGCATCGTGACCGAGGTGCACGCCCAGAACCTCGTCGAGGCCAAGCACTTCGCGGGGTTCGCGGACCTCCGCCACTCCAGCAACCCCGTCGCGAACCGCGCGGTCGTGGTCGACCGTCTGGGTTCGCTCGTCTACGTCTCGAGCGAGGACGGTCTCGGCCGGTCCGGGGAGGAACAGGTCGCCCTCTGGTCCTCGGCGCCGATGTTCCTGCGACTCGCGCGCGAATACCACCGTCGGCTTTGGCTGCCGGCGACGCGCGCCGAGGCGCGGTTCGTGGAGCTCGAGACCCCTGCCGAGGCCGTCCTGCCGGTGGTCGCGGGAAAGGAAACGATTCCGTTCCAGCGTCTCAAGGACGTCGCGAAATTGGGGATGCGCGCTTCGGGGGTGCGAGAGTTCCAGCTTCACCTTCCCGAGCTCATCGAGACGATCGCGCGCCAACTGGGACGCGAGATCGCCGAGCAGCTCGAGGGGCGGACCCCGGAGGAACTCGCTCGCGCGCTCGGACTCTACTACGAGACCCACACGATGGGTCATCTCACGACCGTTCGGGAACGACCCCTCACCCTGCGAGTGACCGGTTGTTTCGCCTGCACGAGCGATTCGCCCGAGATCGGGCGGGTGATGTGCCCCGAGCTCCTCCGCACGATCCTCGAATCCCGACTGGGTCACCGGTGGGAGGTCTCGAAGCCCGACCCCACAAAGCACGCGACCCGCGGGTGTCTCTTCACCGCGACACCCGCCTGAAACCGCATGCTACACCAGCGCATGGTGTAGCATGTGTAGCATACAAAGGATACACAAAAGGCACCAATCTATAAATACTGGTCCCCGTTTTCAGAAGGCTACAAGCTATGAAGACCAGTACACCCACCCCCTCGGGACACCGTCCTCGAGCGACCAGCGTGAAGGCTCCTGCCCGGCCCACTCCTACGGAAGTCGGCGCCGTGGCTTCCCCCTCTCCCCCCGTGGCGGACGTCTGCCCGAACTGTGGTTCCTCTCACCTCATCCGGGACGAGATCCGAGGCGAGATCGTCTGCGCCGACTGCGGCCTCGTCGTCGACCAGAGTGCCCTCGTCAGTGACCGCGGACAGCGTGGCTCGAAGGAAGACACGGGCCGTGAGGCGCGGGGCTGGGGACCCGTCATCTCTCCCCTGATGCCCGATAAGGGACTGTTCAGCGAGATCGGGGTTCCCACGCGCGACTTCCAGGGCAACTCGCTCTCGAGGAACACCTCGCTCAAGTTCTACCACCTCCGGAAGCTGAATCACCGCCTTCGGGCGGCGAGGACGCACCAGAGGAACCTCGTCGTCGCTCTCGGCGAGCTGAACCGTCTCGCCGGGGTCCTGGGCCTCTCCCGGGAAGTAAAGGAGTCGGCGACCTACATCTACCGTCGAGCGCTCGAGCACAAGGCGACCCGCGGAAAGAAGATCGTCGCGCTCGTCGCGGCCAGCGTCTACGCAGCCTGCCGCCAGTGCCATGTCCCGAGGACGATGAAGGAGATCATCGCCCATTCGAAGGCGACCAAGATCGAGGTCGGCCGGGCCTACACTCTGCTCGCACGCGAGCTCAAGCTGGGCCTGAAGCCCGTCGAGCCGCGCGACTACCTCGTTCGGTTCACGCAGGACCTGAACCTCTCGAAGGAGGTCCGCCAGAAGGTCCTCTCTCTGCTCGAGCAGGTCGAGCAGGTCTACTCGACGAGCGGGGTGCTCCCGAACGGGATCCTCGCGACGATCATCTACATCGCGTCGAACCTGATGGGCGAGCCGCGCAGCCAGGACCGCATCGCCGCGGTCGCCAACGTGACGCCCGTCACGATCCGCAACCACTACAAGGAGCTCCTCGAGCTCCTCGGGCTCCCGAAGAACCTGACCAACCCTCAGGCGCGCGGGAGCCTCCCCGCCGAAACGACGGTTTCGGACGAGAAGGTCGAACTCGGGGCTCCGGCGGCCGGTCACTGATCCGGGTCGGGTCCCGGGGGTCCGCCCCGGAAACCAGATGAACTCGCGGGCAGCTCTCGGTCCGTGGCGGCGGTCCCGACTCTAAGCTACTCCTCGTTCCGTACCTACGAGGAGTGTCCGCTCCGCTGGCGGTTCCTCTACATCGACAAGCTCCCGGAGGTTCCCCGGGGCTACTTCACGTTCGGCCGCGTCGTCCACGCAGTCCTCGAAGATCTCGTGGCACCGCTCGTCGTGCCGACCGCGCGACGCGCCGGCGAGAGCGACCGTCAGCGGACTCTGGACGAATTCCATGCGCGTGGGACCGAAGCCGCCCCGCCCCGATGGATGACCCCCGACGAGCTCCTCGAGACGTACTCGCGCGAATGGTCGAGCGAGGGGTACACCTCTTCCGAGGAGGAGTCGCGATACAAGGCGCTCGGTCGAGAGCTCCTCCTGCGGTACTACGACTTCCTCCTTCGCGAGCGGCCAGCCCCGGTGTCGGTCGAGGAGCATCTCGAGGCGCGCTGGGAGGGGATCCCAGTGCACGGCTACATCGACCGGATCGACCGGAACCCGGCCGGCGGCCTCGAGATCGTGGACTACAAGACGTCCCGTGACCTGTCCAGCGACGACGCCCGCGAATCCGACCAGCTCAGCCTCTATCAGGTCTTGGTCGAGAACAACTATGCCGAGCCGGTCCACGGGCTCACTCTCTACCACCTGAGGTCTCTCACTCCCTTACGGACGGAGCCACGCGACCGCACGGCGCTCGTCGGGCTCCACGACCGTTTCGGAACCGTGCTCGATGGGATCCGTGCCGAGGCGTTCGAACCGGCCCCGGGCCGGCATTGCTCGCGATGCGACTTCCGGGACCGATGTCCCGAGTTCCGTTCGGTCCCGCCCGTCGAGGGGGCTCGGCTCCGCGCTCTCGTCGACCGGTTCGAAGCGCTGCGGGCAGAAGAGGGTCGGCTCGAGGTCGAGCTTCGGCGCACTGCCGATGAGCTCCATCGTGCCGCGGAGGAACTCGGCGTCCACCGGGTCCCGGGGAGCCGGACGACCGCGGTGCGTCGCCGGGAGGAGGCGTGGCAGTACTCGCTTGACCATGTTCGACCTCTGCTCGAACGAACCGGACTCGCTTCGCGCGTGCGTTCGGGCAGTTCCGAAGAGGTCCGTCGTCTCGTGCGAGACCCCGAGGTCGACCCCGAGGTCCGCCGAAAGGTTGCGGAGACGGGTGCTCGACGGGTGAAGTGGTATTGGGAACTCGAAGAGGGTTCTCCCGACAATCCACCGTAGCGTGTTCGCGCAAAGGCTATGTTGAGTTCCCGGTACTCCCCCGTATGGGGATTCCTCTCGCCTCCGAGTCTCGCCTTGCGTCCCTGAAAGGCAGGACGCCCACCATCGCCACACTTTGCTCTCATTCGTCGCTGCAGATATTCCACGGGGCCCGGGCCCGCGGCTTCCCGACGCTCGGGATCTCGGTCGGTCCTCCCCCGAGGTTCTACGACGCGTTCCCCCTCGCCCGCCCTGACCGCTTCCTCTCCGTCCCCCGCGCCAAGGACCTGGTCTCGGTAGGGGAACAACTGCGTGCGACGGGCGCGGTCCTGATTCCGACCGGTTCGTTCGTGGAGTACGTGGGAGCGGACGCGTTCGGCTCTCTCGACGTTCCGGTATTCGGGAATCGCGCGGTCCTCGGCTGGGAAGCCGACCGCAAGAAGGAGCGGGATTGGCTCGACTCCGCCGGCGTCCCGATGCCACGGCGGTACGATGACCCGTCCGAGGTCGACGGGCCGGTGATCGTGAAGTACTACGGAGCGAAGGGCGGAAAGGGATTCTACCTCGCCAAGAACCGCGCGGCGCTCGACGAGTTCACGCCGACCGGCCCCTACGTCATCCAGGAGTACGTTCTCGGAACGCGCTATTACATGCACTTCTTCTACTCGCCCCTCTCCGACCGCGGCTACCGGGTCGGCCACGGCTCTCTAGAACTTCTCGGGATGGACCGAAGGGACGAAGCGAACATCGACGAGCTCTACAAGTTGGGAGCTCAGGAAGAGCTCCTCAAGGCCGGGATCCGTCCCACCTTCGTCGTGACGGGGAACGTCCCGGTGGTCCTCCGAGAATCGCTCCTTCCCCGGGCGTTCGATGTGGGGGCCCGAATCGTCGAGCGGTCGATCGACCTGTTCGGCGGGATGGTCGGCCCGTTCTGCGTCGAGGGGATCATGACGGAGGAGCTTGAGTTCAAGGTGTTCGAGATTTCGACCCGGATCGTCGCCGGGACGAACCTGTTCATCTCGGGGAGTCCGTACTCGGACTTCGTCGAACCCGGACTCTCCACGGGAAAACGGATCGCCCAGGAAATCGAGCGAGGCCGGGCCGAGAACCGGCTCGGCGAGATCCTGAGCTAGGCCGGCCGACCACACGGTTAAGAGCCATCCAGCCACTGCGCGGCGTCTCATGTCTTCGGCTATCGTCGCGGACCATCTCGGAAAGACGTATCCGAAATCCCGGCCGGGCAAGTACGCTCTTGACGACCTGTCGCTCGAGATTCCGACCGGCCGCGTCTACGGGTTGATTGGGCGCAACGGTGCGGGAAAGACCACGTTCATCCGGATCGCCGCGACTCAACTTGCCCCGACCCAGGGGACGGTGTTCGTCCTGGGGCACGATGTGCGGCGCGAGGAACGAGACATCCGTACTCGGATCGCCTGTGTTCCCCAGGAGTCGCGCCCGCTCTACTTCCTCAACGCAGAGGAGGTGATCTACCTCTACCTCAAGCTGCGGGGACTCGACCCCCGCGAAGCCCATCGCCGAACGATGGACGCGATGGAGGAACTCTCGCTCCTCGACATCCGGCGGACGCTCGTCTCTCGACTCTCCGGGGGCCTTCGCCGTCGTCTGCTGTGCGCGATGGTCCTCGCATCGGACGCCGACGTGATGTTCCTCGATGAGCCGACCACCGGCCTCGACCCACTTGCCCGGCGCGAGGTCTGGCAGGCGATTCGGCGGGCCAGCCGGGAGAACCGCACGATTGTCCTGACGACCCATTACCTCGATGAGGCCGAGGCTCTGTCCACGCGTCTTGCGCTCATCGAGTCGGGCCGTCTCCGCCTCGAGGGGAGCCCCGAGGACCTCCGAAGCCGGGTGCGATACCCGTTCCGGGTGACGATCCAGGGGTCGTTCCCACGAGACGAGCTTGCGGCCTACGGCAAGGTCTCCGAGATCGAGGGGGGTTGGCTCCTCTTCACCCGGGAACGCGATGCGGACGAGGTCGCGAGGAGGGCTCTCGAACGTGGGCTTCGGATCTCGATGGGTCCGGTGAGCCTCGAGGACATCTTCCTCGACGTGGTGGGCCGCTCGATCGAGGAGGATACTGAGACGGAGGAGGAGACGGAGAATGGGACGGTGGGAGCGAAGGCATGAGCGAACGCAACCGCCTCCGCTCCGTCCTGACGCTCGTCCAACTGAACGGGATCATTCCGATCCGCACGACGCCTCTTTACATCCTCAACACGCTCGCATCGCCGCTGTCGTTCCTCTTCTTCATCTTCATCGTCTCACGCGGCTCGTACCTCCTCTACGGGATCGTCGGCGGCATGGTCCTCACGACCATGACGGTCGGGACGAGTCTCCAGTCCGACCTGACCCACTATCGTCACGACCTCAAGTTCCAGGACGTCGTGGTCGCGTCCCCGGTCGAGGCGCCGACGTACGTGATCGGGATGGCGCTGAGCGAGCTCGTCTACTCGCTCCCGTCGCTCGCCGTGTTCGTGATCCTCTTCCTCGCGTGGGGGCATCCCACGGCGACGAACCTCGCCGTTCTCGCCGGGGTCTGCATTCTCGTCTGGGCGTTCGCGAGCGCGCTCGCGTTCACGCTCGCGACCTACTTCCAAGATGTGCGCGAGACGTTTCTCTTCAGTCCGATGATCTCGCTCGTGCTCACCGTGCTTCCCCCCGTGTACTACCCTCTGGCCGCGCTTCCCCATTGGGCCCAGATCGCGGCCCGGATTTCCCCCACCACCTATGCCGCGGGTCTGGTCCAAGGGGCCTGCGGTCTCGCTCCGCTCTCTCTTCCCGACGCAGCCATCGACTGGGCCGTCCTCCTCGCCTTCACGGCGGGTCTGTTCGTGCTCGCCGCTCTGAAGGCGCGATGGAAGGAGCCGTGACGGCCGGATTTCGCGCATCCGCGCGATGGGGGTGGGCTCGTCGCGCGAGGCCTTATGTACCGGCCGACTGGTGGAGCCGCGATGCTTTCTTTTGCGGACAGTCGGAGCTTCGAACTGCCCGATGAACGATACTCTCGGTGCCTCTTCTGCGGGAAGGAACTGGTCGTCCTTCCGGACGACCGGCGCGCGGGTGCCTGCTTCGATTGCCTCGCGCTCTCCATCCGCCCTGCCGCGCCGTGCCCTAGCTGCGGAGAGATGATTCCCGGCGAGGAGCGTGGCGTGGGGTGCGCGAACTGCCACTGGTATCCTCTCCGAGAATAGGGTCGCCCGTTCCCCGCCCGCCAACCTTATTCGCGGTGTACGGTCCTCGCCCGAGGGCGTGCCGAGGTGGCTCAGTCCGGTACGGCGCGAGTCTGGAAAGCTCGTGGCGGAATACGCCTCGGGAGTTCAAACGCCGAGGACGGTCGACCCGTTCCGGCGGAGATTCTCCCCCTCGGCGCTCCCTCTTTCTTGCGGCCGTCGCTTTCCCGGGAGCTCGACCATCGATGACTGTCCCGGACCGCGCCGCGACCCCCGCGTTGCTGCAGGTCGATGCGATCCTCTCCCGCCTCTCCGGGCGCCAAGCACTCGACGAGGTCTGCCGGTTCCTTAGGCGTTCGTTCGCGCACTACCCTTGGGTCGGGGTCTACCGCGTGGAGGGGGCCGACCTCGTCCTCGACGCGTGGGACGGCGCTCAGGCCACGGAGCACACGAGGATCCCGATCGCTCGGGGGATCTGCGGGCAGGCCGCCCGAGAGGACCGCAGCGTGATCGTGGACGATGTCCGCACGGACCCGAACTACCTCGCTTGCTTCCTCGAGACCCGGGCGGAAATCGTCGTGCCGATTCGTCACGAAGGTCGTGTCGTCGGGGAGATCGATATCGACGGGAACGCGGTCAAGGCGTTCGACGGGAGCGACCGGCGGTTTCTCGAGGCCGTCGCGGCGAGGCTCGGCGGAGCCGCGGCGGCCTCCGCCTCCGAACCGCCGCGCGAGTGAGCTCGCGGTCGATCGTCGCGAGCGCGTCGCCGAGAGCCCGGTATCGGTCAAACGGGACCAACCGGGGAGGGTTCGGACTCTGCTTGATCGCGTCCGCAGCGCGGACGATCTCTCGAAGAGCCCGCCGTACTTCGTCGACGATCGGCACATCGGCAACTTGGCTGGTCCGGGAAAGTGGGTTCAGGTCGACCGAGATGACCCTCTTCCCGAGAGCCTGGAGAGCCTCGGCACGGTCTCCGTCCTCGAGAGGGACCAGACAGACGTCGGCGACGAAGATCCCTCGCCGGTCGACCCTGGCCCGGTCCGACGGAAGCCCGGGGATGATTGCGGTCGGTCGAACCCCCAGCACGCGGGGAACGCCCGCCCTCCGCAACGCCGCCTTCACCAGACGTGCTCTAGGACCGGTACGGTGGAAGAGGTTCACTTCGACCGCGAGGCGTGGGATTGCCCGCGCCAGCTCGGCCACCTCGCCCGCGGCGATCGCAGCGACGTTCCCGTTGACGCTCACGACGGGATGCTCGGCGGCAAGGAGCCATTCGGCCGCGACCCGTTCGGCCTTGCGTGCGCTCGGGGTTGTCCGTTCCCCGAGAAAGTAGTCGAACGTCTCACCCCGGCCGTGGGCGATCAGGCCCTCCGAGACAACGAGCCCGGACTCATGGGCCCTCGCGAGCGTCTCTCGCACCCGGAGGCTAGCGTACCGAGGGTGTCGGGGAGAGAGTTGCATCGGGGAG
>Ga0187780_10004032_pt1 | contig 11005 bp, 10 predicted proteins | sample 1015_Q2_SP10_20__FD_132429 | JGI IMG/M metagenome (GOLD analysis project Ga0187780, IMG submission 132429) | Tropical peat soil microbial communities from peatlands in Department of Meta, Colombia - 1015_Q2_SP10_20_MG | ecosystem: Environmental > Terrestrial > Soil > Wetlands > Peat | place...
CAGCGGCAGCGTCACCAGCCAGAAGGTCTTCCAGCGCGGGCAGCCGAGATCGGCCGCCGCCTCGAGCAGCGACTCGTCGAGCTTCTCCAGCGTCGCATAAAGCGGCAGCACCATGAACGGCAGATAGGAATAGACCACGCCGATAAAGATCGCAGTGTTGGTCGACAGCCAGGCCGGCGGCTCCTTGACGATCGAGAGCGCGAGCAGGAGCTGATTGAGCGGCCCGTCGCGCTGCAGGATGTTCATCCAGGCGTAGATGCGAATGAGGAGCGACGTCCAGAACGGCAGCACGGTGAGGACAATGAGCACCGCCTGCCAGCGCGGCGGCGTACGCGCGATCGCGTAGGCGATCGGGTAGCCGACGAGCAACAGGATCAGCGTGGAGAACGCGGCGATCTCCACGCTTTTGAGATAGGACAGGACATAGATCGGATCGGAGCCGATCAGCACGTAGTTGTCGAACGACAGCGCGGCGAAGAACGCGCGAACGCCATGCCAGCCGGCGGCGAGGTCGAATACCGGGGTGTAGGGCGGCCGCGCGATTGCGCTCTGCGACAAGCTGATCTTGAGCACGATCAGGAACGGCACCAGAAACAGCGCGATCAGCCACGCGTAGGGGACGCGCAGCACGAGGTTTTGCCAGAACGAGCGCGGCGGGCTCCGCCTCATCGCATTCACCGCGTCAGCACGATCGCGGCCTCAGGCGGCCAGCTCAGCCAGACGCGCTGGTTGACGGCGAGCGCGGCATCGGCGCGGCCGCCGACATTGGCGAGCGCGGCCTTGACCTGCGAGCCGTCGCGGATGCGCAGCTTGTAGAGCGAAGTGTCGCCGAGATAGCCGATATCGACCACCGTCGCCGCAACCGAATTGTCGAGGCCGGCCACCGGCTGCTCGCGGGCGATGCGCAGCTTCTCCGGCCGCACCGCCACCCAGACCACCTGCCCGGGCTCGGCCGCCGATTTTGCGCCGACGCGCAGGCGGCCGGCCGCGGTGCCCTCGACGCTCTGGCCGTCATCGCCGAGCCGGCCTTCGAACAAATTGACGTCGCCGACGAAGTCCGCGACCCAGCGCGAGCTCGGCTGCTCGTAGATCTCTGGCGGCGGCGCCACCTGCATGAGCCGGCCGTGATCCATCACCGCGATCCGGTCGGCGACCGTCATCGCTTCGCTCTGGTCATGGGTGACGATGACGAAGGTCAGCCCGAGCCGGCGCTGCAGTTCCATCAGCTCGAACCGCGTTTCGCCGCGCAGTTTCTTGTCGAGCGCCGCCATCGGCTCGTCGAGCAGGAGGAGGCGCGGCCGCTTGACCAGCGAACGCGCCAGCGCCACGCGCTGCCGCTGGCCGCCGGAGAGCTCATGTGGCTTGCGCCTGCCGAAGCTCTCGAGCTTGACCAGCGCCAGCATGTCGGCGACGCGCCGCGCGATCTCGAGCTTGCCGAGACCCTCCTGCTTGAGGCCGAACGCGACATTGGCCTCGACATTGAGGTGCGGGAACAGCGCGTAGCTCTGGAACATCATGTTGACCGGTCGCCGATAAGGCGGCACCGGGGAAAGATCGACGCCGTCGAGCATGATGCGGCCGGTGTTCGGCCGTTCGAAGCCCGCGATCATGCGCAACAGCGTGGTCTTGCCGCAGCCGGACGGCCCGAGCAGCGCAAAGAACTCGCCCTCGTAGATGTCGAGCGACAGATGATCGACCGCGGTAAATCCGCCGAAGCGTTTGCTCAAGCCTTCGACGCGCAGGAGCGGCCGCGCGCCCGGATCGGCCCACGGCGCAAACCCTCGTTTCGAGCCGGCAGACTGCATTCGCGCTCCAGCCGCGGCAGAGAAGCCGCGGCGCCATTCCGGCGCACGCTAGAGCATGATCGCGAAAAGTGGCAACCGGTTTCCGGCAAACCGACGGCGAGGTCAGTCGTCGAGGTTCAGTTCCTGCCGCGCGCGCGCCGCGAGCGCGTCCGGACCGCGCACGCCGCGCTGCGCCAGCTCGATGATCTTCTTGGCGACGATTTCCGCGGTGACCTTGGACGGATCGCGCGAGCCCAGCGACTTCGAGACTGCCTCGAAGGCGCTTGCCATCGCGCGAACGACCTCGGGATCGAAAGGCTGGCCGGCCAAAAACGGAGTGATCGGCATCACGCCACGCGGTCAATAGGCGAGAGCGCGACCGGTCTCTCAGTCACCGACGCTTGCCCCCGCTCTTGCCGGTGATGCCAGACAGTGTGTCGCCAACCGCTGGTTTGTCGAGTCGTAATTTTGGCACTCAACCTGCGCGATTGCCATCCTCGGCCACCCCGCGCAAGCCGAGCAGACGGCGGGGCTGCGCGCGAGCCTCAGCTCGCAGCCGCTTCGGCCGGCGCCTCATCGACCGGCAGGCTTTCGACGGTATCGGGTGCGAGCCGGCGCGGCTCCGGCCCATAATAGTCGCCAAGCTGCACCGCCGGCCGCGGCTGCGCGAAGATCGACACCAGACGGTCATAGATCGCCTTCGCCGACACCGGCTTGATCAGGTACTCGTTGACGCCGAGCTTGACCGCCTCGACCACGCGCCAGCGCTCGCCGTGACCGCTGAGCATGATGATGGGCACATCCGGCATCGGAAACACGCCGGGCGAACGCACGATGCGCACCAGTTCCGGGCCGTTGAGCAGCGGCATCTCCCAATCGAGGATCACCACGTCGGGAGCGACGGTGCGGATCATGTCGAGCGCGGCGATGCCGTCGGCCGCCTCGTAGATTTCCTTGACGCCGCAGTTCACCAGCAGATTGCGCACCATCTTGCGCATGTACTGGTTGTCGTCGACGACAACCACGCACAGCGACTGGATGATGTTCTCGACGTCCTTCTTTGACAGCTTGGATGGCATGATGCACCGGCGCGACACCCGCCGCCCTTTGGCTCGGCGCCGCGATCAGAGCACGCACCGCGTTGCCGCTTGGTAAAGGCGGAGCAGGCAATACGAACCTTGTGCCGCCGGGTTTGGCCGCGCCGGCCGCGTGGTGACCGCTTCGTTAATGCGGCACGCGTTCGGCGCTCAGCCGATCATGAAGATCTCGCCGAGATCGGCCTCCGGCTTGTAGCTCGAAAGCGGGCGCGGCTCGGGGCCATAATAGTCGCCCTTTTGCACGATCCGGCGCGGCTTGGTCAGGATCGCGACGATGCGCGCCAGCAAGGCGTTGGTCGAAACCGGCTTGAGCAGAAACTCATTGACGCCGAGCCGCACCGCCTCGACCACCCGCGAGCGCTCGCCATGGCCGGTGAGCATGATGACCGGCACGTCGGGATAGGGAAAATCGCGCGGCGAGCGCAGCTGGCGCATGAAATCGGCGCCGCTCGCCCCCGGCATCTGCCAGTCGACAATAACGATGTCGGGCGCCCCGGCGCGGATCGCGGCAAGGCCGCTGGCACAGTCGCCCGCTTCGGAAATGTCCTTGACGCCGATCGCCTGCAACAGCGAACGCGTCACCTTGCGCATAGCGGGTTCGTCATCGACGATCAGCACCCTGAGCGCTTCGAGCCGAGCGGCAATCTGCGCTACAACCTGACTTGCGGTCTGTTCCATATCGCCTCGCGACGCCGGCGGCGGATGACGCGATTCCTCGCCTCGATATCACCACAAACCTCTAAAATCAGCCTGAAATCGATCGATAAAATTTGAAGGATCGCATCGCGCGCCAGCGGCCGCTCACTCCGCCATGAAGCGGTCGAGCGTCACGCGCTGCGCCTCGGAGAAACGCAAGCCGAGTTTCGAGCGGCGCCAGAGCACGTCGTCGGCGGTCTGCGCCCACTCTTTCGTCATCAGGTAGCGCACCTCGGCGGCCGTCAGATCGGCGCCGAAGCGCATGCCGAGATCATCGAACCGCGCCGCCGTCCCGAGGATATTGTCGACGCGCGTGCCGTAGGCGCAGACGAGCCGCCGCGCGTGAGCCGCGGCCAGGAACGGCCAGCGCCGCTGCGTCGCCTCGATCAATCCGGGAAGGGTGGCATGGGCGAAATCGCCGCCCGGCAGCGCCGCCTGCGCGGTCCACGGCCGCGACGACGGAAAGAAATGCGCCAGCCGGCGGAGCACGTCCTCGGCGAGGCGGCGATACAGCGTCAACTTGCCGCCATAGACCGTGAGCAGCGGCGCCTCGCCGTAGCGCTTGTCGAGGACGAGAACCTCCTCGCGGCTGGCATCCTGCGGCTTGCCGCCGCGGCGGGCGTAGAGCGCGCGCACGCCGGCGAAAGCCCAGACCATGTCGGCGGCGATGATCGCGGTGCGGAAATAATCGTTTGCCGCATCGCACAGATAGTCGATCTCCGCCAGCGTCGGCAGCACCGCGCCCGGATCGCCGGAAAAATCGAGATCGGTCGTGCCGATCAGCGTGAAGTCGCGCTCGAACGGGATCGCGAACACGACGCGGCGGTCGCGGGTCGGCAGAATGTAGGCGCGCTCGTGATCGTAGAGCCGGCGCACTACGATGTGGCTGCCTTTGACGAGGCGCAGCCGTCCGCGCGGCTTTGCCCGCAGCACGGTGGCAAGGAAGGTTTCCGCCCAGGCGCCGGTGGCGTTGACGAGGACGCGCGCGGTCGTCACGTCGCGCTGGCCGCGGGCGTTGAGGACGAGCCGCCATTCGCTGCCGCGATCGGCCCGCGTGCAGCGGGTGCGGGTGCGGATCTGGGCGCCGCGCTCGGCGGCGTCGACCGCGTTGACCATCACCAGGCGGGCGTCGTCGCCGCGGCAGTCGGAATACTCGAAGCCGCGATGAAACGCGGGGCGCAGCGGCTGGCCGGCCTCATCGCCCAACAGATCGAGCTGCCGCGCTGGCGGCAGGATGTCGCGTCGTGCGAGCCGGTCGTAGAGCGCAAGGCCGAGCCGGACCAGGAGCGGCGAGCGCCGCGACGGGTCGAGCGGCAGGACGAAGCGCAGCGGCCGGACCAGATGCGGCGCGATCCGCAGCAGCACTTCGCGCTCCGCAAGCGAGGCGCAAAGGAGACCGAACGCGCCGTGCTCGAGGTAGCGCAGCCCGCCGTGAATGAGCTTCGAGGACGCCGAAGAGGTGCCGGAGGCAAGATCGTTCTGCTCGACGAGCAGGACCTTGAGGCCGCGTCCGGCGGCATCGCGGGCGATGCCGACGCCGTTGATGCCGCCGCCGATGATGGCGAGATCGAAGTCGGCCACTCAATTCTCCTCGCTCTCTTGAGGATAGCAAATCCACCGCGTGCGCCCGCGGTCGGCGCGCGCGAGGGCCTTGCCTCCGCGGCCCGATCGGCGATGATGCCGGCAGAAAGGCAGACGCAATGGATTTCCGCGACCGTCACGTGGTCGTCACCGGCGGCGCCGGTGCGCTCGGTACCGCCGTCGTCACCAAGCTCATCGAGGCCGGCGCCATCTGCCATGTGCCAACCATGAATGAGGCCGAAGCGCAGCGCTTCCGGCTGCGCGAGCACCAGCAGGTCGTGCTCACCGTCACCGGCAACCTTGCCGACGAAGCAAACATCGGCCGCCTCTACGACGGCATCGCCGCGCTCTGGGCCTCGATCCATCTCGCCGGCGGTTTTGCCGCTGCACCGCTTGCCGAGACCAGCATGGCGACGCTGCGCCAGCAGATCGACACCAACCTCATCAGCTGCGCGCTCTGCTGCCGCGCCGCGGTCAAGGCCATGGCCCATAACACAGCCGGCAGCGGCGGCCGCATCGTCAACGTCGCCGCGCGTCCGGCGCTCGAATGGCGAAGCGGCGCCGGCATGACGGCCTACACGGCGAGCAAGGCGGCGGTCGCCGCCCTCACCGCGGCGCTCGCCGAGGAGGTCGCGAAATCCGGCATTCTGGTCAATGCGGTCGCACCCTCGATCATGGATACGCCGGCGAACCGGCAAGCGATGCCGAAGGCCGATTACAGCCTCTGGCCCAAGGTCGAGGACGTCGCCGCCACCATCCTGTTCCTCGCCTCGACGGAAAACCGCGTCACCCGCGGCGGTATCGTGCCGGTATACGGACGGTCCTGAAACGTCCGCCCCGGCGCCGGCAAGAGCTAGCCAGAGATCGGGACGACCTCGCGCATCGGCGTGCGCACCAGCCGGGTCACGGCGCCGGCGGCGACGACAGCACGCTGCTGCGCATAGGCCTCGTGATTCTCCTCGATGTAATCGAGATCGTAGAGATAGTTCACCATCAGGCCGTGCGACTGCGCCAGCGCCCGCTCCGAAGTGTCGGCGAGGAAATCGAGGCGTTCGAGCCGCGCGCCATTGCCGAGATGAAAGCGGGCGACGGAATCGAGGAGCCTGCCGCGGGGATCGCGCCCGCGCAGGAAATACCAGGCGGCGGCGCGAACGAGCGGCTCGCGCACGATCTCCGCGACGTCGTCCTTGCGCCACCAATCGGAAAGATCGAGCGCGGCGAGCGCGGCGCGATCCTCATCGTCGAGCGCCGGCGAGCCGGCGTTGGCGCGCTCGCGCTTGAGCCATTGCGCGAAATTCGGCGCCGGCGACAGCGTGAGGAAAGTACCGATGCGCGGCATCTCGCGCGAGACCTCCTCCACGACCTGCTTGATCAGGAAATGGCCGAAGCTCACCCCGGTGAGGCCGCGCTGGCAATTGGTGATCGAGTAGAACACCGCCGTCGTCGCCCGCTCCGGATCGACCACTTCGCGCTTGTCGTAGAGGATCGGCGCGATCGCCGTCGGAATCTCGCGGGTCAGCGCCACTTCGACGAAAATCAGCGGCTCGTCGACCAGCGCCGGATGAAAGAAAGCGTAGCAGCGCCGGTCGGGCAGATCGATGCGCCGGCGCAGATCGTCCCAGTCGCGAATCTCGTGCACCGCCTCGTAGCGGATGATCTTTTCCAGGATCGCGGCCGGCGTCGACCAGTCGATGCGTCGCAGCACCAGAAACCCCCGATTGAACCAGGACGAGAACAGATGGATGAAATCGGCGTCGATGACGCCGAGATCGTCACGATGATCCATGGCGTCAAGGAGCTGCTCGCGCATGCGCACCAGGGCGGCGGTGCCGCCGGGCGCAAGATTGAGCCGGCGGATGAGCTCGAGCCGGCGCGGCTCGGCGACGCGATGGAGCTCGGCCGCGTGCGCGGCCGAGGGCTCAACGCGCCAGGCCGCGACCGCGGCATCGATGCGACCGCGATCGTGGCCGAAGGTGGTCGCCAGCGCTTCGAAGAAAGCGATGCGCGGCCCGATAGTCAGCTCGGCATAGTCGGCGAGGATCTCGTTGGCGAGCGCGACGCCCGAGGCCTCGCCGCGGCCGGAAAGCAGGTCCTCGCAAAGCTCAATCAGGCCGGCCGAGCGCGCGCCCGCCGGTTGGCGGCGCTCCCGCCTTATCAGGGCGCGGCTCCGTTCGGCGATGCTTTGCAGCATCTCGCTGAAAAACGAGCTATTCACCGCATCTTCCGTCAGCCCGGCGCCAGATAGCTAGTGATCGCCTCAGGCCCTGACAAGCTAAGCGCGGGCATGGCCCATGGACAAACTCGCATCGCTTTGTCAGTTAACGCCGGCGCGGCGCGGTTGCCGCGCAACGCCGGGAGCGATCGATGCCGGGTCCATTGGCCGGTCTGCGCGTGCTCGAGCTTGCCCGCATCCTCGCCGGGCCGTGGGCCGGGCAGATCCTCGCCGATCTCGGCGCCGACGTGATCAAGGTCGAGCGCAGCGGCGTCGGCGACGACACCCGCGGCTGGGGCCCGCCCTTCGTGCCCGCCGCCGACGGCGGCAATCTCGGCGCCGCCTATTTTCACGGCACCAACCGCGGCAAGCGCTCGATCGAACTCGATTTCGACAGCGCCGACGGCAGGCGCATCGTGAAAAAACTCGCGGCGCGCTCCGACGTGGTGCTGGAGAATTTCAAGGTCGGCACGCTGGCGAAATTCGGCCTCGACTATGAAAGCCTCGCCGGCCTCAATCCGCGCCTCATCTATTGCTCAGTCACCGGCTTTGGCCAGGATGGTCCGCATGCTTCGCGCGCCGGCTACGACCTGATGGCGCAGGGGATCGGCGGCTTCATGGATCTGACCGGCAATCCGGACGGCGAGCCGCTGCGCGCCGGCGTGCCGATCTCCGACCTGTTCACCGGCGTCTATGCGGCGGTCGGCATCCTGGCGGCGCTGGCGCGGCGGGAGAAGACCGGGCGCGGCGGCTATATCGATTGCGCGCTCGTCGATTCGACCGTCGGCGTCCTCGCCAACCAGGCGCTCAATTATCTCGTCTCCGGCAAGGTCCCCCACCGCATGGGCAACGCGCATCCAAACATCACGCCCTATCAGGTGTTTCCGGTCGCGGACGGCCACATCATCATCGCCTCCGGCAACGACAATCAGTTCGTCAAGCTCTGCGCCGCGTTCGGCGCGCCCGGGCTTGCCGCCGAGCCGGCCTACAAGGACAATGCCGGCCGGCTCGCGCACCGCGCCGAGCTCGTCGCGCGCGTCTGCGCACTGTCGGCCCGCATGACGCGCGCCGAGCTGTTGGCGAAGCTCGAAGCCGCCGGCGTGCCGGCCGGACCGATCAACGATCTCGAACAAGTTTTCTCCGATCCGCAGGTGATCCACCGCCGCATGCGCATCGATCCGCCGAGCGCGGCGGCCCAGGGCGGCACGATTCCCGGCGTGCGCACGCCGATCATGCTCGACGGCGCGCCGATGGCGGCCGAGCGGCCCTCGCCGCGGCTCGGCGAGCACGGCGCCGAAATTCTGCGCGAGATCGGCGAAGGCTGAGAGCGGTCGCCGCTCATCCTGCCCCGCGAAGCGGGGAGGAAAAACGATGCGTTCTCGCGGCACGCTGTGCGTCCGAGGTTTTGCGACCACCAAGCCACCAACAAGAATCTTTTAGAACTCGCCTCCGGCCGCGCATGATCCCGAAAAGTGGTCACCGGTTTCCCGCCTTCGCGAAGCCCGCTTCGGCGGGCGAAGCAAGGTCGGGACAAAGATCATGCGCCGAGAGAGGGAGGCGAAGCGCCGAAAGGCGCATGCCGTCCACTGTCCGCGCCGCACATCCGGATGTCGCCACCCGAATGGCCGGGCGCGGAAGCGCATCCAGCGGGATGCGCTCGCCTTCCGGCGCTTCACCGCGGCACTCGCCACGCCAGTCGCAACCAGCCTTGGCTCAGCCCCAGAACCGGGTTTCCCGCGACCGGCAAAGGCTAAGGTGTTTTGCCCGCCTTCACCATCTTGGCTCTCGCCATTTGCCGCGGTTAAACGCGCTCCGCGTGGACCGGTCCTTGTGCCGGTCGACCGGTGCCCCAGGGCCGCCCGGGGGCGGATCGCATTCATCCGCGCGCGGGCTCCGCACCTCGCTCCGTCTTTCGAAAGTGCCCTCGCGAAAGGCGCCCCTCGATGACGCGCTATAGATGCATAACGCTAACTGCCCGGGGTGCGATCCAGGGCGCGATTGCTGTAATTTTGGTGTGGTGCTGCCGGGTTATGATTCGGGTGCGATTGGTCGGACAACGGACGCCGGACAAGGGAAAATGGGATCGATCCTGGCGCTTGCGCTAGTGCTGCTCCTGATTCTGGGCCACTACGGCATAGCCGGCGCGGTTATTGCGCTGGTCGTCGGGCGGGCCGCTCTCGGCCGCGCGGCCAGTTGGGTCATATCGTAAGTCGCCGCATCGTAAGTCGTCGCATCCTGTCGCCGCGACCTGCGGCGACACGCCGCAAGCTAGGCGCAGCGCCGCCGGCGGCCGGCGCGCTCACCTCGCCTTCGGCGCGCTCGCTATCGGCAGCCGATAGGTGCGCTGCGCGGTGTTGAAGAACAGCTCGGCTTTCTCCTCGGCGCTGTATGGCTCGGCGAGCCGCTTGAACGCGTTCCACATGACGCCGTAGCCGTAGAAGCGCTTGTCGACCGGGAAATTACTCTCGAACATCGCGCGCTGCGGGCCGAACGCTTCGATGCAGGCCTCAACCAAAGGCCGCCACGCCGTGGCGAGCTGTCCCGAGGACGGCGGCAGCGGCTGCTTGTGGAAGCCGAACCCGAACATGTGCATGCCCATGCCGCCGAGCTTGATCCGGGCGTTGGGACATTGCGCTAGCTCGCCGATGGCGCGGCGCCAGTCGGCGAACACCTCCGCGCCGCGGCCGGCATAGGCGCCGATGCCGAGCGGGGCGCCGATATGGTCGAGGACGATGATGGTGTCCGGGAACGCCCGGGCGAGGCCGGTGAGCTCGCGGATCTGCGGGTGGTAGAGCCAGGCGTCGAAGCTCAGGCCATAGCGGGCGAGCCGCGCAAAGCCGGCGCGGAATTTGCCGTCGAGGAGGACGCCTTCGGCGATGTCCCACGATGTCGACTTGATCGATCGATCGGCGTCCCACACCGAGCAATAGCGCACGCCCTTGAAGCGCTCGCCGGCGGCGCGCAGATGCGCCTCCAGCACCTCGTCGACTTTGGCGCCGAGCATCAGATCGGCGAAGCCGACAATGCCGGCGCAAAGCCGCGCCGGCCCGTAGGTGTTGCTGGCGCTCATCGCCGCGATGCCGTTGACGAATTCGGTCTCGCCGACCGGCGCGAATCTCTTGTCACCGTCGGCGCGGTGCATCGCGCCGCACTGCAGATAGACGCTGCCGCGGATATCGTGGCCGCCGGCGTCGATGTCGCCCTTGTATTCGTCGTGCAGATAGCGCGAGCCAGGCCGATCCCACAGGTGATGATGCGGATCGAGGATCGGCATCGCCGGATCGATCGGCTCCTCGCGCCGCTGCGCGAGCCAGTCCTCCCGCACCGGGATCGGCGTGCTCGGCGCCGCCGGGCTCGTGCTGGCGCGGTCATTCATCGCGGGGTCCCCTCGCCGGCAAGATTACCGCGGATTCCGCCCGGCTCAATCGGGCCCCGGTCCGCGCCGCTGGACCGGTGCCGGCAAACCTGCCGCTGAGCCGTCACGACATAAAAGCGCAGATGGGATCGCGCCGCCGCGGGCGCCTCACTCCGCCGCCCGTTCCGGCACCAGGGTAGCGCCGAATCCATGCCGGCCCGCGGCCTCGCGCGCCGCGGCGAGCCCGCGCTTGAGCGCCGCGAGGTCGTAAGGCTTCTCC
>Ga0187780_10004033_pt1 | contig 11004 bp, 10 predicted proteins | sample 1015_Q2_SP10_20__FD_132429 | JGI IMG/M metagenome (GOLD analysis project Ga0187780, IMG submission 132429) | Tropical peat soil microbial communities from peatlands in Department of Meta, Colombia - 1015_Q2_SP10_20_MG | ecosystem: Environmental > Terrestrial > Soil > Wetlands > Peat | place...
CTCGCTGCTCATCACGCCTTCGCACACTTTAGTCACTGGTCCTGTCATTGTGGCCTGAAAACCGTCGCTGAAGCTTATTTTTCAGATCCTTTTCGGTTCCGCCCAGTCTTGCAAGCCTCTTACCACTTTCCATTGCAATGAGTGCCTCTAACCCAAGTTTGACGAGTGTTGTTTTTTCTTTGATGCCTGTCAGCTTTGAAACCTTTTTAATTAGGTTGTCTTCGATGTTTAAGGTCGTTCTCATATAGCCCTCCTGTTTCTATATGTATCGATATGCATGATTTGTGCATATGTTGTCGAGGAATTTTCAAGATAATGATAGCCTTAACCACCAGCAGAAATGCCGGCTGAGGTCATCACTGGGCCATCCTCAACGACATGCTTAGCAACCTCAACCGTCACTGCGGGAAACGACTCGCGCATCCAATCGAGCGAGCGCCAGTGGGTTGTTGCATGACGCCCATTAAGCAGACCCGCGAACCCAAGTAGTATTGAACCAGTACAAACCGATGTCAAGGCTTCAACCTCTGATACACGGGTACGTAATCAATTAAGCATCGCGGGATTTTTGAATTCTTTGCGAGTCCCCCAGCCACCGGGAACAACAAGAATATCTCACTGAGGGCAACTCTCAAATGTGTGGTCGGGAATGACCTTCATACCCCCTGTTGTAACCACGGGCCCGTTTTTCTCCGTCACCAGCAGCACTTCAAATGGGTGATAGCTCCTCCCATCGCCTTTCCTCATTGAGGCGGGTGGCTGAGAAGACTTCGAAGGGTCCACAAAAATCGAGAACCTCGATATTCTGAAACAACACGATGCCAACACGTTTCTTTTCCATACCTATCCTTTTCCAAAGCTTAACGGCTAAAGGGTCAGCAGTGAGGCAGCAAACTGCTGTCCCCGCTTGTTATCTCTCTCCATGCAATCCTTCTCGGCAAAAGTCATATGCTCCTATGCCTTGAATCAATAAATACTCCGCCTTATCCTCATTAACATTTATCACTCGATGTACTTTCATGGGAACGACTTCTGCTAACTGTCCAGGAATCAACAATACTGTCTTATCAGGGTTCTTGGTTTCGACTTGGATCAATCCGTTCAAACAAACAAAGAAATCAGTCACCTCAGAATGAAAATGCCAATCAGTAGAACCATCTTTCTCCAGTTCCATCACCCGAACTAATACATTTTCGGTTCTAAGAATTTCACGGATACTCATCTTTTGGAGATCCTTCAACTAATGGATACCAATTAGTAGACGAAGTTCCTATTTGTGTTCAACCGGCTCTTCTGAATTCACGTTCTTATCACTTTTGAACCTTTCTGTCTATCAAATTGTACATAATTGTTGATTCTATTCCGTGTTTTCCCTATAATAGCACGAAATGCGAATTTCATATAACATGGGAGTTTTGGCAAATCTGAGGGTTGAACGGCGGGGCGGGGTACTCGCCGGTCAAATAGGGAGATCTTTTTTATGAATCATGGGAGGCTAAAGGTTTCCTTACCCGCATTGCTAATAGTCCTCTTTTTTCTCCTCACGGCCTGCCTTCCCAGGCATCGCGTTGTTTATGAGAGAAGAACGCCTCCTCCTGAAAAAGGTGGAACGATTGAAAAGAGAGAGTCCCGCGGGGTTCAACAGGGGGTTGCTTCCTGGTATGGAGCAGACTTTCACGGAAAACAGACATCGAGTGGCGAAGTTTATGATATGTACCAATTGACCTGCGCCCACAATACTCTTCCCTTAGGCACAATCGTTATGGTCACCAATCTCGAAAATGGAAAATCCGTTGAGTTGAAGGTCAATGACCGTGGGCCTTTTGTGAAGGGCAGGATTATCGACCTCTCGTACGCTGCTGCCCGGATGCTCGACATGCATGAACAGGGAACAGCCATGGTCAAAGTGGAGGTCATCGGTTCTGCCCCCGAGCTGGTTCAGCGTTATACGCTCCAGGTGGGGTCTTTCGTCGACGAAACCAATGCGCGGAATTTAGCTGACCAGCTCCGGAAAGATTTCGATAACGTCCAAATCACGACGCTGGAAACACCGTCCCAGAAATATCACCGGGTCAGAGTTGGACAATTCGACACAAGAGAATCCGCTTTGATCACGGCGGAAAAACTTTCGCGAATGGGGTTCAAGGTTCTGGTCACCAGCCAGTAAAAACACAGCAAAATCGGAGTTTCGCCCCGAACCATGCGAGGTTCAGGGCTGCCATACATCCCCACGTGGAGCATGGCGGAATGCAAATTAGAAAAAATGATTAGGTTGTACAGGAATCAATTTTCCTCTATAATGATTTTTAGGTCGATTCATTATCTGAAAGGAATTCTCTCTGAAGACCAGGACCCTCCTTCTTATCTTTCCTGTCCTTTTTCTTTCCCTTTTGCTGGCCACTCTTGTCTATGAAGGCTATCAGCCGCACGCGAGATTAAATGAGCTGATCATCAGCTCGATCGGGGATGCCTCTTATCTCAATCCCATCCTCGCTCAAGACTCCGCATCGAGCGACATCAATAGCTTTGTTTTCAACGGCTTAATCAAATATAACAGGAACCTCGACGGCTTTGTCGGAGATCTTGCGGAGTCGTGGAAAGTCGAACCAGGTCCTGAACCGGTCATCACCTTCCATTTGCGAAAAGGTGTTCTCTGGCATGATGGAAAGGAATTTACCGCAGAGGATGTAAAATTCACTTACGTCAAGATCATGGACGAGAAGACCAATACGGTCCGCCGCAGCAGTTATGAATTGGTGAAGAATGCGGAAGTCTTAGACCCATACACATTCCGGGTGACCTACAAGGAACCCTTCTCCCCCGGCCTTGATTCCTGGGGGATCGGAATCATCCCGAAACATCTTTTGAAAAATGTCGATATCAACACGACCTCTTTTAACCGGCATCCTATCGGCACAGGTCCTTTCCGGTTCATCGAGTGGGTGAGTGATGAGAAGATCGTGCTTGAGGCCAATTCGCAATACTTCGAAGGCAGACCGGACCTTGACGGGATCATCTACAGGATTATTCCTGAAACTGCCCTTAACGAAATGGAGATCCTTACCCGTGGGGTGGATTACTCCGGCATCTCTCCTTTCGAATACCGCCGGATGGAAGAGATTCCCTCCGTCAAAGTTTATTCTCAGCCAAGCCTCGGGTATACCTACATCGGATATAATCTCAAGAACCCCCTTTTTCAAGAGAGCCGCGTCAGGCGCGCCCTCACCCATGCCATCAACCGGGAACAAATCGTCCAGTACGTTCTCTACGGGTTGGGCGTAGTGGCGACAGGGCCATTTCCCAACCAGATGTGGTACTGGAACCCGAGTGTGAAGCCCATCCCTTACGATCCACAAAAAGCGCGTGAGCTCCTTGCAGAGGCGGGCTGGAAACCGAATAAGAATGGAATTCTGGAGAAAGAGGGTAAACCCTTCCGTTTCACGCTGATCACCAACAGCGGAAATGACACGCGCCGGGATGTGGGTGTCTTGGTTCAGAGGCAGCTTCATGAGATCGGAATCGACGTCACACTCGAGCTTTATGAGTGGAGCGTCTTTATCAAAGACTTCATCGATGCGAGACATTTCGATGCCTGCATCCTGGGCTGGGGTCTTTCCGTGGACCCGGATGCTTACGAAATCTGGCACTCCAGTCAAATTGAGAAGGGGTTCAACTTTACCTCCTACCGAAACTTGGAGGTCGACAAGTTGCTCGTTGAAGGAAGAAGGGAATATGACATCCAGAAGAGAAAAGAGATTTATTGGCGGATCCATGCGTTGATTGCCGATGATCAACCCTATACTTTCCTTTTCGTCCCCTTGGCAATCTCCGCTCTTGAGAAAAGGTTTTCTCTCCTGCAGAAGGACAAAGCGGGCAAGGAGCATCTTGAGCCGATTCGGATGGAGAAGGCCGGGTTATTGTACGATATTACGAAATGGTATGTTCCTAAGATGAGACAGGAGGTTCAGTTTCAGAAATAAATTATGAGTACATACATCGCCCGACGCCTTATTTATATGTTTATTACCCTTGTAGGAATCAGTATCATTTCATGGGTGATCATCACCCAGGCTCCTGGAAGCCCAATCGCACTGACCATGGATCCGAAGGTCTCACCCAAGATTATCGCACAGATGGAGAAGAATTATGATCTCGACAAGCCCATCTATCAACAATATTTCCTATGGCTTGAGCGCCTCTTCACGGGCAAGCTCTATTCCTTCAAGGACGGAAGGCCCGTCATGCGAAAGATCGCTGAGAGAATCTGGAATACGCTTCTTCTCAATGTCGTTTCCATCTTGATCATCTTCTCTTTAGCCATTCCTCTGGGGATCTTTTCGGCCAGGAAACGGTATACATTTCTCGATCACCTAGGGACGTTTGGTGCCTATGTCGGGATCTCTATCCCGAGTTTCTGGTTGGCCTACCTTCTCATCCTCGCTACAGTCAAGCTTTTCGGCTACCCTGTCCTCGGGATGAGGACATTCGTGGAAGAAGGCTTTACGACAGTGGATATTGTGATGGATCATCTTTGGCATCTGATGCTTCCTTCCATCATTCTCGCCGTTGGGGGGATCGCAGCCCTGTCACGATATACCCGCTCGAGTATGCTCGAAGTCATCCGCCAAGACTACGTTCGCACAGCCAAGGCCAAGGGACTTACGGAGGAAACGGTTTATTACAAACATGCCCTTCGGAATGCCTTGCTCCCGGTGATCACCTTGTTTGGATTTATTGTACCGGGGTTGATCGGTGGCTCCATCATCATAGAGACCGTTTTTGCCTGGCCTGGAATCGGTCGGTTGGCTTATCAGGCTGTGCTCGCCAGAGATTACCCGGTCGTCATGACTGTTCTTACGATATCGGCCGTGCTGACTCTTATCGGGAACTTCATTGCTGATGTACTTTACGGGGTCGCAGACCCTCGGATTCGATATGGATGAAGAATAGTAACGGTGATTTGTGATGGTGATGGGTGATTGCGGTTTCTGTCGATTTTCTATTCTTGACTAACACTCTCCCCTAGCACGATCACGCTATCTTTAGGCGATGAAATTTCAGCTGAAAGTTTTCTGGCGATATTTTAAACGGAACCGTCTGGCAATATTCGGGTTGATTGTCATCGCGGTCCTTTTTCTCATTGCAGGCCTGGCTGCTTTTTTCGCGCCTTACGATCCAGGACAAACGAACGTCGCTCTGAAACTGAATCGTCCTTCCTTGCACCACTACCTGGGCACGGACCAGTTAGGCCGGGATGTTTTCAGCCGGATGCTCTACGGGTCAAGAGTCTCTCTGTCCGTGGGATTTGTCGCTGTCGCTATTTCCATCTTCATCGGGATTCTCGTCGGGGCTGTGGCGGGATACTATGGAGGATGGACCGATAATATCCTAATGCGTTTTGTTGACACGATGCTTTGTTTCCCCACGTTCTTCCTTATTCTGACGGTCGTCGCCTTATTGGGCCCAGGTATTTTTAAGATCATGGTCGTTATCGGCATCACCTCCTGGATGGGTACCTCACGATTTGTAAGAGCAGAATTTCTTTCCCTGCGGGAGAGGGACTTTACGCAGGCAGCAAAAGCCCTCGGAGTAAAGGATCTCAGGATCATCTTCCGGCACATTCTTCCGAATGCATTGGCTCCGGTGTTCGTCACCGCTACCCTCGACGTAGCGACTGCAATCCTGGTAGAGGCCGGCTTGAGCTTTCTTGGATTCGGTGTTCAACCTCCAGCCCCAAGTTGGGGAAATATTCTCACCGAGGGAAGGACTTATATCTTCGATGCCTGGTGGCTAACCGTCTTTCCCGGGCTGGCCATTCTGATTACTGTTCTTTCTTTTAATCTGTTAGGCGAAGGGTTGCGGGATGCCCTCGACCCGAGGCTTCGAGGACGACGATAATTTCGTGAACCAAATGCTAAATGTCAAAGCTCGAAGTTCAAATAAAGCTCAAATGACAAATATCAAGAATTTTCTCATTGGGATTTTGGCATTCCTTTGACATTGATTCACCTTCGGTTCATCACTTCGTGTGTAATTTGTCATTTGACATCGCTTTTGCGATGAACCTCATGAAGCAAGATTTGCAAAAGAAACCTCTCTTAGAAGTTCACGAGCTCACCGTCCATTTCTTCACGGAAGAAGGCGTGGTCAGGGCCGTCGAAAACGTGAGCTTTGAAATTTATCCCGGAGAGGTCCTTGGGCTTGTAGGTGAATCCGGATGCGGAAAGACTGTCACCGGTCTCTCGCTCCTAAGGCTCATTCCCATCCCGCCCGGCAGAATCGTGAACGGCGATATCCTTTTCGATGGAAGGAGTCTTTTGGGTTTGGAAGAAAAGGAGATGGAGAAAGTGAGGGGAAATGATATCGCCATGATTTTTCAGGAACCGATGACCTCCCTTAATCCGGTCTTTACAATCGGGGACCAAATCATGGAAGCCATCATTCTCCACCAGAGATTGGATAAGACGGAAGCAAAGAAAAGAGCGATCGAGATGCTCGACCGGGTGAAGATCCCGTCTCCTGAAAAGAGAATGGATTCCTATCCCCACCAATTAAGTGGCGGCATGAGGCAGAGGGCGATGATCGCCATGGCGCTCTCCTGTCAACCAAAACTTCTTGTCGCGGATGAACCCACCACGGCCTTGGATGTGACGATTCAAGCTCAGATTTTGCATCTTTTAAAAGAGATTCAAGGGGAGATGGGAATGTCTGTCATCCTCATCACGCATGATCTGGGAGTCATCTCGGAAATAGCTGATCGACTGGCCGTGATGTATGCTGGAAGGATTTTTGAGTATGGTCCCATCGAAGCCATCTTTACTCGGATGCGAAATCCTTATACTTATGGGCTGATGAGGTCGATCCCTCAATTAACCGAGCAAAGGGGCAGGCTCTATGCCATTCCCGGCCAAGTCCCCGATCCGATGCACCTGCCTGTGGGGTGCAAGTTCCATCCGAGGTGCCACATGATGATTGAAGATTGTAAGAAAGGAGAACCGATGTATCAAGTGAGCGGAGATCAGCTCAGCCGTTGCATCCGATGGAAAGAATGTTGTTGAAAAAGGGGCCGAGGGTCCCAGGATTCAAGGAGCCGAGTGGAACAAAGCAAAGACTTGAATCTTTGAGTCCATTTAGAAAGATGGATATGTCGCAAAACAATTTTCTCATTCAGGTTCAGGATCTAAAGAAGTATTACTATAAGGAGGGTTTCCTCTCTTCGGACAGGGTCCCAATCCGCGCGGTGGACGGCATCTCTTTTTCCATCCGAAAAGGAGAAACACTCGGGCTGGTGGGAGAAAGCGGCTGTGGAAAAACGACTGCTGGCAAATCGATTTTGAGACTGATCGAACCGAGCTCCGGCGAGATCTTATTCAAGGGCCAGCACATCCTCCGCCTTGATCGGGAAGCGATGAGGAAACTGAGACCTCACATGCAATTTATCTTTCAGGACCCTTATGAATCCCTCAACCCCAGGATGAAAGTAGGAGAAATTGTGGGAGAAGGTTTGGAGGTCCATCACATCGCTCGTGGAAAAGAAAAGATGCAGAAGGTCTCACAGATCCTTGAACAAGTTGGGCTTCACCCTCAAGATGCCTTTCGTTATGCTCATGAGTTCAGCGGTGGGCAGCGCCAAAGGATCGGAATCGCCAGGGCCATCTCCCTCCATCCCGAACTGGTCGTGGCCGACGAACCCGTCTCTGCTCTCGATGTCTCCATCCAGGCTCAGATTCTTAACCTCCTGATGGACTTAAGAGATCAATTGGGTCTCACTTTCCTCTTCATCTCCCACGACCTTCGGGTTGTCAAGTATGTTAGCGACCGAATCGCCGTCATGTATATGGGAAAAATTGTGGAGATGGCCGATAGCGGGGATCTTTTCAGACGACCCTTACACCCCTATACGCAGGTCTTACTCAAGGCTATTCCAAAATTGGACCTTTCCCAAAAAAGAGAGACACCTCTCCTGAAAGAGGAACATCCTCCGTTGTCTTCGGCCCGGGAGTGCCTCTTTCAGGCGAGATGCCCCCATTCAAGAGAGAAGTGTCAAACCGAAGAGCCGGTGCTCTTAGACGAGGGAGAAGATCACTTTGTCGCCTGCCACTTTGTTTCCTGAGCGAACCTGAAAGGTCCCGTTTGTCATTTGATTTTTTTTGAAAAAATATATTATTATGTAATGATTAAATGCTGAGACCTCTCTCCTCTCGGGGAGTTTGAGTCATCCAAAGGAGAGTTTAAGAATGGACCAGGAAAAGCTTCTCTATTTTAAAGGACTGCTTGAGGGGACGCTCCATGACCTGTTGGTGGAAGCCGGAAAGACATGTTCCGACATGCGCCAAGACAGCAACGGGGACTTCCCCGACCCAACGGACAGGGCCTCTTTGGAATCGGACCGGAACTTCCTTCTGAGGATTAAGGATCGTGAGAGAAAGTTGATCACGAAAGTCAAAGAGGCATTGGACCGCATTGATAACGGAACCTTTGGGATTTGCGAGTCCTGTGGAAGGTCCATTTCCGAAAAGAGGCTGATGGCCAGACCGGTGACCACCTTGTGCATCGAATGCAAGACCGAAGGAGAGAATCAGGAGCGATTGGAAAGACAGAGAGGGACAAAGGTTAGAGGAAGCTATCCCTCTTAGTCACAAGCTCTTTTCGGGAAAAAATCCTCTATGCCTGAACTGAGAAAAGATCCCATTCATGGAAGATGGGTGATCATTTCCACAGAGAGGAGCCGAAGACCCTCTGATTTTGCGGTAGAGGAGCGGAGACCCACAGGCGGATTCTGCCCTCTCTGCGAAGGGAATGAAGATCGAACCCCTCCTGAGATTGTCGCCTTCCGAGAGAATGGCACTCCTCCGAACTCTCCCGGTTGGACCCTTCGCGTCGTCCCCAATAAGTTCCCGGCCCTCAGAATAGAAGGAGATCTCGACCGAGAAGGCGAAGGGATTTATGATAAGATGAACGGAATTGGTGCCCACGAAGTCGTGATCGAAACACCCCGACATGAAGAGACCCTGGCTACCCTGCCGCTCAGAAATGTGAGAAATGTCCTGTTGGCCTACCGCGATCGGATCATCGATCTGAGACGCGACCAGCGCCTTCGATATGTCCTTGTCTTTAAGAACCACGGCGTGGCCGCAGGCGCATCTTTGGAACATTCCCATTCTCAGATCATCGCCCTTCCGATCATCCCGAGGAGGGTGAGCGAAGAGATTGACGGAGCCAAGACGTATTTCCACTATAAAGACCGGTGTGTCTTCTGCGATATCATTCGACAGGAACTTCAGCAGAAACACCGCATGGTCGCCGAAAATGGATCTTTCGTCTCCATCGCTCCCTTTGCCTCCCGGTTTCCGTTTGAAACCTGGATCCTTCCAAAGACCCATCATCCCAGCTTCGAGTACATGGACCCTTCCCAGTACGAACAGGCAGCTCAAATCCTCTCCGATACCCTCCAGAGAATCAATCGGGTGCTTACGGATCCTCCTTATAACTACATTATTCACACTTCCTCCTTTCCGGAATTGGATGCGGAGCACTACCATTGGCATCTTGAGATCATGCCGAAGCTGACCAAGGTGGCCGGATTCGAGTGGGGGACAGGATTCTATATCAATCCCACCCCACCCGAGGAGGCGGCAGAGTATATGAGAGAGGCGAGGTAAGTCCTTATGCCCGACCGAATCCGTCCCTACGATCTTCTCAAATCGATTGTCCAGCTTTCCAATACATCGCTGCCTCTTCCCGTTAAATTGGATCAAATGCTCCAATCCATTTCAAGGGCTTTCCAATCGAGCCGGTGTTTTCTCCTTGGGCCCGAAAAAATCATTCCGAATGGATTTCTTGACCGTCTGGCCCTTGAAAAAAAACCTTTATGGGTAGAGGAAGGGTCACCCTTCCGGAAGGAGAATGTCTTTTCGGAAGAAGAGGACCTCCTTCGTCCGCCCTTCGCCTGCTTTCCCTTGTATGACGAGACGTCCTCCCGGGGGATTCTCTATCTTAGTTTCCCAACGGGCTACAGGTTCTCTCCTCAGCAAATGGATCTCCTCCTCCTGGTCGCGGAGGTGATGGAGAGAACGAGTCGAGATGATGATTTCCGGCAGATGGTTCAGAGGCATGAGAAAAGAGTGAAAGAGCTCTCAACTCTGTGGGAACTGAACAAGGCCCTTTTGACCACGGTGAATTTTGACCGGATCCTCCATTTAACTTTAACCGCCATTACGATCGGGGAAGGGCTGAAGTTTAATCGCGCCATGCTCTTTCTGGTCAATGAGAAGGATCGTATTTTAAAGGGGACCACGGCTGTTGGACCGGATAATGCTGAAGAGGCGGGAAAGGTCTGGGCGTCTCTCTCTCAGAGAAATGGAACCCTTTCAGACCTGATCACTCAACTCGACCCCGAAAGCCACTCGGACTTAAACTCCGCTGTCAAAGGAATTCAGATTCCGTTGGAACAGGAACAGTGCATTCTCTCGCGCACTGTTCTTGAGGGAAGACCCTTCAATACCCAGCTTCCTCAGTCCAAAGAAGGATGGCTGCAAACCCGGTGCGAACGGGGTTGCCATCTGGGTTCAGAGGTCGGATGTTATGTGGGCGAGCACCTGAGTCGCGATCCCAGAATTTATTCTTTCGCCACCGTCCCCCTCATGGGAAAAGGAAGAGTCATCGGGGTGGTTCTGGTGGACAACCTTTACAACCAAAACCCCATCGCTGAAGAGGATATTCACTTTCTCAGCATGTTTGCCAACCAGGCCGGTTTGGCCATTGAGAACGCTCGCCTTTACAGAAATTTGGAGGAAGTCCATCAGGAACTCAAAGAGACCCAGACCTTTTTGGTCCATTTAGAAAAGATGGTGGCTTTGGGTGAAATGTCTACCACCATCGCCCATGAGATTAAGAACCCGCTCACCTCCATCGGTGGGTTTGCACGTCGCCTGGATCGGAACTTTCCGGAGGAATCCCAGGAGAAAAAATACTCTCAGACCATTATCAAAGAGGTCAGCCGTC
>Ga0187780_10004034_pt1 | contig 11004 bp, 8 predicted proteins | sample 1015_Q2_SP10_20__FD_132429 | JGI IMG/M metagenome (GOLD analysis project Ga0187780, IMG submission 132429) | Tropical peat soil microbial communities from peatlands in Department of Meta, Colombia - 1015_Q2_SP10_20_MG | ecosystem: Environmental > Terrestrial > Soil > Wetlands > Peat | place...
CCAGCGACACCGGCTCGCCGGCCTCGAAACCGACCGTGACCACGGCCGGGATGTCCGGCGCGTCCTGGGGCGAGCGGGTGAGCACGTACATGTCGGCCGGCGGCTCGGTCCACGGGTCCTCGAGGACGCCGCCCTCGTGCGAGATGTGCCACAGGTTGCGGTCGCGGCTGAACGGCTTCTCCGCGCTCGCCGTGGTCGGGATGCCCTTGTCCTTCAGATAGGCCAGCAGGTCCTCGCGACCCCGGAACTGCCACTCCCGCCACGGGGCGATGACCGGGAGGTCGGGCGCGAACGCCGCGTAGGTCAGCTCGAAGCGCACCTGGTCGTTGCCCTTGCCGGTGCAGCCGTGCGCGAGCGCCGTGCCCCCCAGCCGCCGCGCGGCGGCCACCTGCCGCTCCGCGATCAGCGGCCGGGCCATGGAGGTTCCCAGCAGGTAGGTGCGGGCGTAGATGGCGCCGGCCTTCAGGGTGGGCCAGATGAACTCCCGCACGAACCGGTCGCGGACGTCCTCGACCACGCACGACTCGGCGCCCGAGCGGCGCGCCTTCTCCTCGATGCCCTTCAGCTCGCCCGCCCCCTGTCCGACGTCCACCGCCACGCACAGGACGGTGGCGCCGTACCGCTCGCGCAACCAGGGGACGATGGCGGAAGTGTCGAGACCGCCGGAGTACGCCAGCACCACGCGCTGTGCCATGACCGCGACCCTCGCTGGGGGAATGGCTGTTTATGCAAGACAACGCATAAACATACAGGCACGCGGCGGCCGGTTCAATGCCTCGGCGGGGTGTAGTCCGCGAGCCGGCGCGCCAGCTTGCGCCGGGCCGCGGGGCCGCGGGTCACGATCAGGACGGTGTCGTCGCCGGCGAGCGTGCCGAGCACCTCGGGCCAGGCCTCGCGGTCGAGCGCGGCAGCCAGGGCGCTGGCGCCGCCGGTCGGCGTGCGGAGGACCAGCAGCGGCCCGACGCCGTCCGACCGGAGCAGCAGGGTGTGCAGGAAACCGGTGAGGGTCGGGGCCGGCACGGTCTCGTCGGGCGGCGCCGCGTAGGACGGCATGCCGCCGGCGGCCGGCTGCTTGACCAGGCCCAGCTCGTGGATGTCGCGCGACAGCGTGGCCTGCGTCACGTCGAAGCCGGCGTGCGCCAGCAGCGAGCGCAGTCGCTCCTGGCTCGGGATGGAGTGCTCGCGCACCAGGCGCAGGATGGCGGCGTGCCGCTGGGCTTTCATCCGACCTCCGTCAGGACCGCGCCAACATACCGCCAGGAAGCTGCGGGCGCGACACGGCTGCGGCCGCGGCCGCACGGGCGAAGGCCGCGCGCTCCGTCGCCGGCGCCGCGCCCGGCCACCGGCCGCGGTCGTAGACCACGCGGCCGGCGACCGCCGCGAACACCACGTCCGAAGCGGCGGCGCCCCACGCCACCGTCTCCTCCGGATCGAGGCCCGGCTCGAACGCCGGCGCCGCCAGCCCCACGGCCGCCAGGTCGCCCCAGCCGCCGCGCGCCAGCGTCCCCACCCCTTCCAGTCCCAGCGCCGCGGCGCCGTCGGCCGTCATCAGGCGCAGCATCTCGCGCGGCGACAGCGCAAGGCCGAGCGCCGCGAACCGCGCCTCGGCGAACAGGTCGAGCCGGCCTCCGGCCACCACCGAGTCGGTGCCCAGCCCGACCGCCAGACCCGCCGCGCGCATCGCGCCGAGATCCGCCCGCCCGTGCCCGAGCACCGCGTTCGACCAGGGGCAGTGCACCGCGGTGGCCCCCCAGCGGCGCGCGGCGGCGAAGTCGTCCGCGCCCGCCGTCACGCAGTGGATCAGGAGCGGGCGGAGGGCCAGCAGGCCGATCCGCTCGATCCACCGCACCGTCGAGCAGCCCCGCGCCGCGACCGCGATCCCCCGCGAGCGCAGGTCGTCGGCGAAGGGACCGCGGCCGTCCTCCACGAGCGCGTGCTCCTCGCGCGACTCCGCGACGTGCATCGCGGTCCTGAGTCGCCGGCCCGCCGCCACGGCCACGATCGCCGCGAGCAGCGGCTCGGAGACCGTGTACGGCGCGTGCGGGGCGAGGCCCACGGTGACGCGGTCGGACTCGCACGGACGCAGCGCGTCCAGCGCGCGCTCCAGCTCCGCGACGACCTCGGCGCACTGCGCGGGGTCCGGCCCGTACACCTCGTGGTAGGCGACGCCCCGCCCGCCCAGCTCCGCCAGCGCCGGCGCCGCCTGGCGCCCGGAGCCGGTGTCGCCGAAGGTCGTGATCCCCGCGGCGAACCCCTCGAGCACGCCCCAGCGGGTCGAGGCGCGGAGGCCTTCCTCGTCCAGCGCGCGCTTCAGCGCGCGGACGGTCTGCAGCCAGGCGGGGAACGGGAGGCCGCGCACCAGGCCGCGCAGCGCGGTGAGCTCGAGGTGACTGTGGGCGTTCACCAGCCCGGGCAGCAGCGCGGCGTCGCCGAGGACCACGTGCTGCGCGCCGTCGGGCCGCGGCACGGCGGCGTCCGGGCCGACGGCCTCGATGCGGCCGTCGGCGCCGACCAGCACGGCCCCGTCCGCGAGCGGGGGGCCGCTCACCGGCAGCACCCACCGCGCGCTCACCCGCAGCATGGACGGAGCTCTAGCCGCCGGCGTGCGGCGGACGCTTGGGCGGCTTGACACCGCCGTCGGCGGGCGGCGGCGGCGCGGCCGCGGCCGGCGCGGCGTTGGGGCCGGTGTGGAGCGGGCAGAATTCGGTCGGCACGGCGTCGGGTGCGAACACCTCCCAGCGGCGCAACGCCGGCGGGCAGTAGGGCGTGGCCAGCTTCCCGCTGGTCACGTCGATCTCGCGCTGCACCATGCCCGTGGGCCGCACCCAGTCGGCCGAGGGCGGCCGGCGCTCGTAGACTTCCTTCATGAAGTTGGCCCAGGCCGGCGCCACCAGCAGGCCGCCCTGGGCGTTGCTCTTGATGGTCTGCGGCGTGTCGAACCCCATCCAGAAGCCGGCCACCAACTCGTGGGTGTAGCCGATGAACCACACGTCGGTGTAGTCGTTGGTCGTGCCGCTCTTGCCGGCGACGGGCAGGTCGATCCCCGATCGCTTCACCGCGCCCGCGCCGGTCCCGTAGCGGAGCACGTCCCGCAGCATGTCGTTGAGGACGTACGCCTCGTCGGTGGACATCACCCGCTCGCGGCGCGGCTGCTGCTGCCACAGGACCTTGCCGTCCGCGTCCTCGACCCGGATCACGGCGAACGGCGCGGCCCGCACGCCGAGGGTGGCCGGCGCCGTGTAGGCCGACACCATCTCGAGCGGGATGACGCTGGCGGAGCCGATGAACATCGACGGCACCGCCGGGACCTGGGTCGAGATCCCGTAGCGCTGCGCCTCGCTCACGACGGCGTCCACCCCGAGCTCCATGCCCAGGCGGATCGCCACCAGGTTGATGGACAGCGCCAGCGCGCGCCGCAGCGTGATGAGGCCCTTGAAGTCCTCTTCCTCGAAGTTGTGCGGCTCCCAGATGGTGCCGTCCGACATCGGCAGCGAGATCGCCGAGTCGGGCAGCAGCTCCTCCGGCGAGTGGCCGGCGCGGATGGCCGCCGAGTACACGAACAGCTTGAAGGTCGAGCCCGGCTGCCGCTCGGCCTGCGTGGCGCGGTTGAACTTGGAGTCGTCGAAGTCGCGCCCGCCGACCAGGGCGCGCACCGCGCCGGAGGTGTCCATCGCCACCATCGCGCCCTGCAGGTAGGGCGTGGACGTCTGCTCCTCGGTCTCGTTGCCGGTGTTCGCCGCGGCGTACTGCGCGTACGTCTTGTGCGGAAAGCGGCCGTACGCGCCCGACTCGATCGCCTCCAGCTGCTGCTCGAGGTTGCGCTCGCCGGCCTGCTGCATGTCGAGGTCGAGGGTGGTGTAGATCCGGTAGCCCTTCTCGTACAGGTCGCGACCGAACACGCGGTCGAGCTGCTCCCGGACCCACTCGATGAAGTAAGGCGCGACGTCGCCGTAGTCCGCCCGCGCCGACAGGGCGAGCGGGTACGCCTTCGCCTCCTCCGCCTGCGCCGCGGTGAGGTAGCCCTGCTCCCGCATCAGGTCGAGCACCAGGTTGCGGCGCTGCACGGCGCGGGCGGGATGGCGGCGCGGGTTGTAGAACCCGGGCCCCTTGGGGAGCGCGGCGAGCAGCGCCGCCTCGGGCACGCTCAGGTCGCGCGCCGACTTGCCGAAGTAGCGCTGCGCCGCCGACTCGACGCCGTAGGCGCCGTACAGATTGATCTGATTCAGGTACAGCTCGAGGATGCGGTCCTTGGAGTAGGTGCGCTCCAGCTCCATCGCGACCCGCACCTCGCGGAGCTTGCGCACCAGCGTCTTCTCGCGGGTGAGCCGGTCCTGGAACACGTTCCGCGCCAGCTGCATCGTGATCGTCGAGAAGCCCTGCGAGAAGGACCGCGACAGGATGTCGGCCTTGAGCGCGCCGAGGATGCGCGAGTAGTCGATGCCGTGGTGCTGGTAGAAGTGCTTGTCCTCGATCGCGATGAACGCCTGCCGCAGGTAGGTCGGCATCTCCTGCAGCGGGATGACCGTGCGGCGCTCGTAGCCCAGCTCGGTGATGAGCCGGTCGTCCATGGCGTAGACCTTCGACGCCATCTGCGGCCGGTACTCGTCGAGGATGGCGATCGACGGGCAGGCCCGGCCCGCGCACACCCGCGTCCAGCTCCCGTAGAAAAGCCCGAGCAGGAAGCCGAGGACGAGAAGCAGGTAGCTGACCGTCCGGCGGGCCTGGTCGGGTGCGAACCACCGCCGGAGGAGGCTGCCGAAGCGCGATTCCAGCATGGGCGTCGGAAGTTATCGGGACGGCGATGCGCTTGCCAGCGGGCGGGGATGGCGGCTACGATAGCGCATGCCCGCCTTCCCGCCCCTCAACGAGCAGATGGACGCGATCCGCCGCGGCACGGTGGAGATCGTCCCCGAGGACGACCTGGTCAAGAAGGTCGAGCGGTCCATCGCGACGGGCCGGCCGCTGATCGTCAAGCAGGGGTTCGACCCCACCCGGCCGCACCTCCACCTCGGCTACATGGTCTCCATCCGGAAGCTGCGCACCTTCCAGGACCTGGGGCACACGGTGGTGTTCCTGCTGGGCGACTTCACGGCGCTGGTGGGCGACCCCAGCGGCCGGAGCGAGACGCGCCCGCGGCTCAGCGAGGCGGAGGTCGCCGCCAACGCCACCACTTACAAGGACCAGGTCTTCAAGGTGCTCGACCCGCAGCGCACGGTGATCGAGCGCAACAGCCGCTGGCTGCGCCCGCTCGCGCTCCCCGACATCCTGACCATCACCGGCCACTACACGGTGGCGCGGATGCTGGAGCGGGACGACTTCGCCAAGCGCCACGCCGCCGGGAATCCCATCTCGCTGTTCGAGTTCCTCTACCCGCTGCTGGTGGCGTACGACTCGGTGGTGCTCAAGGCCGACGTGGAGATGGGCGGCACCGACCAGAAGTACAACTTGCTCGTGGGCCGGACGCTCATGGAGCGTTACGGCATGGAGCCGCAGGTCGCCTGCATCATGCCGCTGCTGCGGGGCACCGACGGCGAGCGCAAGATGTCTCAGTCGTACGACAACTACATCGGCATCACCGAGCCGCCCGAGGACCAGTACGGCAAGACGATGTCCATTCCCGACACACTGCTCGAGGAGTGGACCACGCTGGTTTCCTCGGTGCCGAGCGCCGGGCTGCCGGCGGCGCTGGCGCGCTGCCGTGCCGAGCCCTACGCGGCCAAGCGCTGGCTGGCGGCCGACGTGGTGACGCAGTTCCACGGCGCCGAGGCGGCGGCGCAGGCGGCGGCACACTTCGACCGGCTGTTCAAGTCCAAGCAGGCGCCGGCCGAGGTCCCGAGGCTGCAGTTCACGCCCGGCTCGTCGCTCGCCCAGATCATCAAGGAGATCGGCTTCGCCGCCTCGACGAGTGAGGCAAGGCGGGTGGCGACCCAGGGAGGAGTGTCGCTCGACGGTGTGAAGGTGGAGGATGCAAACCGGCCGCTGGAGCCGGGCGAGCACGACCTGAAGTACGGAAAGCTGAAGTTCGCCAGGCTGATCCCGAGATCAACGTGACGCGAGGTGGGGAAGCGTGAGAGGCGAGATGCTCACGCCTCTCGCTTCTCACCTCTCACGTGAACCTCTTACGACTCACCCCTCACCTCTCACGCATCATCTCGTCCAGCACCTCCACCACCCTCTCCATCTCCTCCACCGTGTTATAGCAGTGCGGGGCCAGCCGGATCGAGCCCTCGCGTAGCGACGAGACGACGCCGGCCTGCCGCAGGCGGCGATGCGCCTCCCGCGCGTCCGGCGGCGCCAGGCACACGATCTGGGAGCGGTGCCGCGGGTCGGTGGGCGAGGTGATGGGGACCCCGCGGGCGGCCGCCCATTCCAGCACCGGATCGCCCAGCCAGCGCAGATACGCGGCGATCGCCTCCACGCCGAGGTCCAGCAAGAGGCCGATGGAGGCGGTGAGGCCCAGCTGGTCCTGGGTCGCGGGGCTCGCGGTCTCGAACCGCCGCGCGTCGTCCACCAGGTGGTCGTCGTAGCTCAGCAGGTCGCCGAAGTCGTCCATCCCGCGGTACGACAGCCAGCCCGACGCCGCCGGCACCAGCTGCGGCACCAACTCGCCCCGCACGAAGCAGAACCCCGAGCCCCAGGGCCCGAGCAGCCACTTCTGCCCGCCGCACGCGACGATGTCGACCGGCAGCGCCCGCACGTCGAAGGGCACGACGCCCAGGCCCTGGATGGCATCGACGACGAGGTAGCTGCCGTTGGCGCGGCACGCCTCGCCGAGGCGCGCGAGGTCGGCGCGGTAGCCGTTCGAGAACTGCACCAGCGAGACGGAGAGCACCCGGACCCGCGGGTCGGCGAGCCGGTGGACGAGGTAGTCCTCGTCCGGGAACCCCGCCGCCGTGACGGGTGCGCGCTCGACCACGACGCCGTGCCGCCGCCGGGCCAGCCAGGGATACACGTTGGCCGGGAACTCGCGGTCGCTCACCAGCACGACGTCGCCCGGCGAGAGCGGCAGGGCGCCCGCCGCCGCCTGCAGGCCGGTCGAGGTGTTGGGGGCGAGCGCGATCTCCTCCGCCCTCGCGTTCAGCAGCTGCGCCGCCGCGGCCCGGGCGGCCGCATGGATGGCGAACTGGTCGCGATCCGGAATCAGATGCGGCGCGGTGCGCTTGGCGTTGAACGCCTCGATCGCGAGGCGCGCGCGCTCCGGCAGCGGGCCGATCGACGCCGCCGCCAGGTAGATCGTCTCCGCGGTCCACGGGAACTCGCGGTTGCGGAGCTCGCGCACGAGCTCGCCGAGCCGCGGGGCGGGCGCGATGTCGGTCATCGCGAAGGTGGCGCTGGCATGGGTGCGGCGGCTACGTTAACCCACCATGAGCGGACGCGGCAAGCGGTCATGACCGCCGCCGGCTGGCGCTTCGCGCTCGTCCTGGGCGGCGGCGGGATCAAGGGGCTCGCGCACGTCGGCGTGCTCCGCGCCCTCGCCGAGCGCGGCTGGACCCCCGACGTCGTGGTGGGCAACAGCATCGGGGCGCTGGTCGGCGCCGCCTGGGCCTCGGAGTTCAGCATCGCCGAGCTCGAGGCGGTGGCCCTGAGCATGCAGCGGCACGACGTGTTCGCCATCGCGCGGACCGAGATGGCGGCCCGGCGGCTCCGCGCCCCCGCCATCTACAAGGGCGAGCCGCTCGAGGACCTGGTGCGCGGGATCCTCGGCGACACCACGTTCGACGACCTGCCGAGGCGGCTGATCGTGGCCTCGGTCGACATCAACACCGGAACGGCGCTCTACTGGGGGCTCCCCGGCCTGCGCGACGTCGCGGTCGCGGACGCGGTGTTCGCCTCGTGCGCGCTGCCCGGCTTCTTCCCGCCCCGCGGGATCCGCGAGCGCTTCCTGGTGGACGGCGCGCTGGTGGACAACCTGCCGGTCGCGGTCGCGGCGGTGCAGGACGTGGACGGGATCGTCGCCGTCGACGTGGGCTCCTCCAGCGTGCTGCGCGCCGAGGTGCAGGAGTCCGGTTTCGCCTCCGTGGTGGCCCGCAGCTCCGAGATCGTGTTCCACCACATGCTGGAGATGCGGCTGGCCCACTGGACCAGCCCGCCGATGCTGCTGGTGCTGCCGCGGGTCGAGCACGTGCCGATGCTCTCGTTCGCGCACCACCGCGAGCTGCTCGGCGAAGGGTACCGCGCCACCGCCGCCGCCCTGGACCAGGCCGAGCAGGTGGTGCGCCGCGCGGCCGGCGGCATCTTCCCCAAGCGGCTGGTGGAGGTCGCGGTCGACCGTGAGCGCTGCATCGGCTGCGGGGCGTGCCTGGCGCACGGACCGCCGGGGACGTTCCGCATGGACGCGGCCGGGAAGGCCGTCGGTCCCTCCGGCCCGCAGGAGTGGTCGCCCCTGAGCGGTGACGTGATCCGCCACTGCCCGACCTACGCCATCACGGCCCACCCGGCGCGGGAGGCGGCTGGCGGTCCCACAGGCGGTGGGTCCAGAGGTACTGCTCGGGCGCCCGCCTGACGGCCGCCTCGAGTCGACGCCGGAACAGCGTCGCGATCCGGACCACCATCGCGTCGACCTCGCCGCCCGGCCGTTCCTCCAGCATCTCGATCACGATGTGGTAGCCGCCGCCCGGAACGGCCGCGCAGCTCCCGAACAGCACCGGCGCGCCGCACCGGGCCGCGAACAGGCCGGGTCCCACCGGTGTCTGCGTGGGCTTGCCGAAGAACGGCGGCCACACGGGGCTCCGCATCGCGCCCTGGTCGGCTACCAGGGCGACCACCTTGCCCGCGGCCAGCGCGCCCGGGATGCCGGACCTCGCCTCGGGCATCGGGATCGTCTCGATGCCCGCGCGGCGCCGCGATCGCTCGACGTGTCCGGCCACCCACGGGTTCGACGGCGGCTTGACCACCGCCGCGATCGGCAGCCCCAGCGCCGCCCCGGCGGCGCCGCCCAGCTCCCAGTTGCCGAGGTGCCCCGTGAGCAGGATCGCCCCGCGTCCGCGCGCGAGCGCGGAGCGAAGCACGTCCTCGCCGTCGATGGCGCGCACGAACGGCATGACGGCCGGCGCGCCGCCGGCCGTGAGCCGCAGCGACTCCACGGCGACCCGTCCGAAGTGCGCGTACATCCGGCGCGCCAGGGCGGCGCGCTCGGTCGCCGACAGCTCCGGAAACGCGGTGCCGATGTTGCGGTCGGCGACCTCGCGCCTGAGGCCCAGGGGGTCCCGCGCCAACCGGCCGAGCGCGGCACCGGTCGCGAGCGCCGCGCCGCGCGGCAGCGCGCCGACGAGCCCGAGGGCAGCGCGCATCAGCAGGTAGGCCGGATAGTCGCTGCGCCGTCTCATCGCCGCTGCGCGAGCGCGACCCGGTAGGCCGCCTCGGTCGCGACCACCGTGCGAGGGAGCGAGAACCGGATGCGGGCCGTCTGACGCGCCCGCTGGCCGAGCCGGCGGCGCAGCTCGGAGTCGCCGAGCAGCCGCGACAGGGCGTGCGCGAACCCCGTGCTGTCGCGCGGCGCCACCAGCCAGCCGTCTTCCCCGTGGGTCACCAGGTCCGCGTTGCCGCCGGCCCGCGACGCCACGACCGGGATGCCCAGCGCCATGGCCTCCAGCAGCGCCTGCGACAGACCCTCGCTGCGCGACGGCAGGACCGCGACGTCGAGCAGCCGGTAGAAGGGGAGGACGTCGGGGCGGAACGGCACGCATCGCAGTTCGTGCCGCGGCGCGGCCGCGGCGAGGGCGGCGAGCTCCGGGTCCGGCGCCACGCCGACCAGCACCAGGCTGATCGGCCGCTCGAGCAGGGGCAGGGCGCGCAGCAGCACCTCGTGGTCCTTGCGCCGCGCCACCACGCCCACCGTGGGCCGCCACGGGCGCCAGCCGGCCAGCGCACGCGCGGTCTCGATCGCCGCGCCGGGCACGTCGCGGTCGATGCGGTCGAGGTCGACGCCGTTGGGCACCACGCTGACCCGCCACGGCGGCGCCCCCCTCCGCACCAGCGCGCGCGCCACCGACCGGCTCACCGCGATGGTGCGGTCGGCGACGAAGCCGTTGAGCAGCACCGACAGCGGCAGCGAGCGGGGCATCTGGCGCCGCGTCATGACGCAGGCCGCCGGGAGGCGGCCCGCGAGCCGCGCCAGGCGGCAGGCGGCGCGGTCCCGTGAGCCGTGCGAGTTCACGACCTGCACGCCGGCGTCCGAGGCGAGCCGGGCGATCGCGCGCGCCGCGCGCGCCAGACCATCGAAGCGCAGCGGCACCACCTCCAGCCCGGCCGCCTGCGCGGTCGCGGCCAGCAGGCTCTCGGGGCGGCAACCCACGAGCACCCGGTGCCCCGCCGCCCGCTGCGCGGCGGCCAGCGCCGCGATCGAGACGGTCGAGCCCGCGCCGTCGCCTTGGTGCGTCAGGTGCAGGATGGTGAGCGAGTCCGCCCCGGCGGCGCCCCGCCGGGGATCGGCGCCGGCGGCGCGATCAGTCCACGAGGGCCGGACGGGACTCCCCACCGAACTGCAGGGTGTGAAGCCGGCGGTAGACCCCGCCGGCGGCGAGCAGCTCCTCGTGGCGCCCGCGCTCGACGATCCGGCCGTGGTCGAGCACCAGGATCTGGGTGGCGTGCTGGACCGTGGACAGGCGGTGCGCGATGACGAACACCGTGCGTCCCTCCAGCAGCCGGTCGATCGCCTCCTGCACCAGGTGCTCCGCCTCGGAGTCCAGCGCGCTGGTGGCCTCGTCGAGGATCAGGATCGGCGGGTCCCGGAGCAGGGCGCGCGCGATCGCGATCCGCTGGCGCTCGCCGCCCGAGAGCCGGGTGCCGCGCTCGCCGAGCATCGTGTCGTAGCCCTGCGGCAGCGCGGAGATGAAGCCGTGGGCGTTCGCGGCGCGTGCGGCGGCCTCGATGGCCGCCGCGTCGAACCGGTCCAGCGACCCGTAGGCGATGTTCGCCTTCACGGTGTCGTTGAACAGCACCGTCTCCTGGCTCACGATCCCCATCAGGCTGCGGAGCGAGGGGAGCGTGATCTCGCGCAGGTCG
>Ga0187780_10004035_pt1 | contig 11003 bp, 7 predicted proteins | sample 1015_Q2_SP10_20__FD_132429 | JGI IMG/M metagenome (GOLD analysis project Ga0187780, IMG submission 132429) | Tropical peat soil microbial communities from peatlands in Department of Meta, Colombia - 1015_Q2_SP10_20_MG | ecosystem: Environmental > Terrestrial > Soil > Wetlands > Peat | place...
CGGGCGGCTTCGACGGGACGGAACCCTCTCAGGAGCTCAGAAAGAAGCGCCTTTCCTGTAATCCGGAGTCGTTCGACCAGTATCTTCCTGTACTCGGAAAGCATAAGCTCCACCGGGATGACGTACTCGCCGATGTCAGGAGCGAGCTCTTCAGGAGCAAGGAGGTTCTGAGTTGCCCCACCTTCCTCCTCCAAGACTATTTCTTGGAGGATCCTTCCGAGCTCGTCGAAGAGCTCGTCGATGTTAGTCGAGTAGATTTCGTACCTGAAGGGCATTACTATGAACTGCGGGGGCTGGGAGTTGTCGAAAAGCCTGTTCTGCATCCTAAACCTCTCGAACAGGAACAGTGACTCCACCTTCAGCCTGTATATTGTGGCCGAGGACAGAGCAGCGGTCCCCGCCGCCCTCATGTCTATCAGTTCTGTCTGCGAGATTGCCTTCAAGAACATGTCCAGAAGCTCCGAGAGGTTAATCTCCCAGGGGCTCTTCCGCTTCGCCAAGGACGGATCGATGAGGACGTTGAGAGGAGGCCTCCCCAGAAGGGCGGAACTAGGCACGAGGCGGTACCTCCGCAGGCTTGTAGTGGACAACGCGTGACACCCCTCCCGTGGAGTAGACACCGTATGTCATGTCGCTCTCCGCCACAAAAACGTCCCTCAGGGTTATGGCGATGATCTGGGCTTCGGAGGACTTCTCCTTCAGGAAGCGAGCCAGGCTGGTCGAGTTGATTGCGTCCAGGGCCGCGTCAATCTCGTCGAAGAGATAGAATGGGTGCTGCTGGACGGCCTGCATCGCCAGGATCAGCGAGACTCCAGTCACCGCCCTCTGACCTCCGCTGTGCTGAGAGGATTCGCGTAGGCCGTTGCCGAAGTCCGCCCGGAGGATTATGCCCCCGTTGAAGATTTCGTCAGGGTTCTCGAGCTCGAGGAGCGCCTGGCCTCCCGCCAGCTTGAGGAATATGGCACTGAACTCCGCACCGACCCTGTCGAAGGCGGTCATGAACACCTTCCTCTTCTCGGACTCGACGCTCTCGATGAATTTGATGATGGAGTTGCGCTCTGCTTCCAGCTCGTTGTGCCTGACGGAGAGGTTCTTGTAGCTCACGTACATCTCTGTGTACTGCCTGTCAGCCCCCCTGTTAACAGACGCGATTACCTGCTGGTACTCCGCCTGGAGCTCAGCCAGAAGTGACTCGCTCGTCTCGAAGAACTCGAGTTCCTCCAGGTACCCCAACATCCGAAGGTATCCAAGGGCCTCTTCCACCTTCTCCTGGGTCGTCGACGCCTGACCTGAGAGGGCGAATAAGTCCTTCTGGTTCCCGGCTATCGACCGCGACACCGCGTCCCGCTCCTCCTTGAGGCGCCGGGCTTTGCTGTCGAACTCGTCCAAGACGGGCTGGCTTCTTTTCGACGACTCCATCAGCTTCGCGATCTGCTCCTCGAGTGACCGTTTCTGCTCGGTCAGCTCTCTGATCCTTCTGGGGGTTTCCCGGACGAACTGCTTGTTTGATTGCAGGTCCTCGTTGGCGTTCGCAAGATCGAGCTGGTTCTCCTCGAGTGCCCTTAGAAGGACGTTGTCCAAGTTTGCTCTTTCCCTCGCCAGGCTCAGGTTCAGGTCCTGAATCCTGTTCCTTATGGTGTCTATCTCTCCGGATAGCGATGTCTTGGCTGCGTCTATCTCCGAGAGCATCACATCCAGTCCCAGGGACTGGGCATCGGCGACCACCTGCTGCAGGGACGCGGTCCCCTTGGCGATCGCGTCCTTCTTCTCAAGGCTGACCTTCAGCCTCTCTTCGAGCCTGGAGACGATGCCCGACTGCTTCTGGTACTGCGAATCGATGCTCCTGAAGAGGCGCTTCTGTTGGCTTATCCAGGCCCTGACCGTCGTCGCCTGGGCCCTCAGAGTGCTGGTGGTTACTATCTTCTTCACCCTCTCCTTCATGATGCTGCGGGAGTCGGACTCGAGGGATTCCAATTCGGACTTCCTCCTATCAATGGCACCCTTCAGGGCGCCGACCGCGTCCTCGACCTCGCTGATCCCTTCGATGTTCTCGAGCCCTTCCATCAGGTTGACCACGAGCTCCTGGTAGCCGTAGCTGAAGGCGCGACCGCCTGTCTCGAATGTCTCGCCGTCCACGGTAACGGCCCTTACGCCCTCTGAAGCGAGGATGTACCCTATGGCCTCGGTCTCGACGATGACCGAGTCCCCGGCAAGGAAGTTGATTAGTCCCTGAAACTCTGCTTCGCTCTTTATCATCTCCGAGAGCGGACCCAAAACCCCGGCGGAACGGTCCAAATCGATTGCCCTGACTGATTCGACCTCGCTGAGCGGGATGACCGAGAAGCTCCTTGCCTTCAGGGACTTCGCTGCCTTGATGAGCTGGGTCATTGACTTCAGGTCCTGGACTATGAAGGCTCCCATCCACTTGCCCATGACCGCGTTAACGGCCTTGGAGTACTGTTGCGGGAACTTCACGAGTTGGCCCAACCGTCCTACGTACCCCGGTACGCCCCCTTCGTCGCAGAACTCCTGCAGCTTGAGCTGACCGCTCCTCTCGCCTGCGAGGCTCTCCGACATGTGCTTGAACGCCTCCTCGCGCGACACCTCCACAGAAGCCTTCTCCAGGATCTTGGAGGCGGACGCTATGGAAGAAACAAGCTTCTCCCTGCTCCTTTCGACCCCGGAAAGGTTGTCGTCCAGCGAGTTCAACTCCTTGGTAGCGTTGTCGTACAGAGCGAACAAGTTGTTGGTGCTTGCCTCGAGCTTAGCGAGTGAAGCCGAGTAAGTGTCGACCTTCAGCTTCAGGTCGTCCAGCCTCTTCTTCTCGGCCCCGAGGCTTGCCGTGGTGGCGTTGATCGTAAGGTCGATCTGCTGCATCTTCTGGCCGAGGTCTGCAAGCTTGACCTGCACCCTTGCGTTCTGCTTTCCCTTCTGCTCTATTGTCCTCCGGAGTTCCTCTCCTGCCTTGAAGAATTCCTTCAGCCGCTGGGCGAGCTCAGCGTGTCTGGCGTCCAGCTTCTCTATCTCCGAAGCCAGCTGCCTTACGTTTGAGTTGGCCGCGTTGACTCCCTTCTGCTTCTCGGAGACGACCTGCTTCAGCTGGGGGACCGTCTCCGCTTCGAGCTCTGCGACGTTCGATTGCGCCGTCTCCATGTCTGATTCCAGGGACTCCAGCTCGTTCCTGACATCGGCAAGCTGGAACTGGAGGTCCACGTGGCTTGCCCCTCCCCCCTGAATGACGTCGACTATGAACCTCGTCTTCTCGTTCTCGACCTGACCGATGCGGTTCTCCAGCTCGACAAGCCTCGCCCCCTGGTCGCTGATTTTGCTGTTGAGCTCTTGCTCCTGTGACCGTAGGACGGCCAACCTGTCCTTCAGGTCCTTGATCCTCCTGGATGTCATGACTGCCTGGAGCCAGTTGATCTGGGACTCGAGGAGATTGAACCTGATCATGTCCGTGCGCTGCGAGTCGAGAGACTCCAGCGTGCTCCTCATCTCGCCAATGCGCGCCATGGCGACCTCGAGCCTCTGGTCCGCCTGACCGAGCTGCCTTTGGGCTTCTGACTTGCGCTCGTCGAACTTCGAGATTCCGACGACGCTTTCGATGAGCTTCCGCTTCTCCTCAGGGGTGAGGTCCGCCATGCGCGTACCAGCTCCCTGGGCCACAATGTTGAAGCCTCCCGGCGAGAGGCCTGCAAGATCAATGATGTCTGTGAGCGAACCTCTCGAAGTCTTCCTGCCGTTGATGTAGTAGACGTTGTCCCCGTCTTCCCTGAGTTCCCTGGTCACAGTAACGAGATCTGAGTCGACAGGTATCGCCCTGTCAGTGTTGTCAAACTGAAGCGTCACCCTACAGGTGGAGGGTCGGCCACCACCCGAAGAGTCCTCGGACTTTGGGGTGTAGATCAGTCCAGACAGCCTGTTGTTGGCCGCCCTGAGCGCCCTGGGGGAGTTCTCCCCAATTGCGAACGAGATGGCATCGGCGAGATTCGATTTTCCACTCCCGTTTGGACCTGTTATCACGGTGAACCCTCTTTCGAAGTTAACGACCACTGTCCGGGGGCCAGCGGACTTGAAACCGCGCATCTCCATTCGTCGAATATACGTCACAGAACGATTTGCCCCGATGGAGGACATCCCAGAGAACGGATATAAGCGTTGGTTTTTTTGAGCCCAGAAGTTGACGGTTTACGCCCAAAGGCGCAGAAGGCTGCTCTCCCTGGCAAAGGGGAAGCAGGTCGCCGCGATGACGGCCCCGAATCTGTTTTGGCTGACCTCCTTCTTCGGCGGGGGCGCCGCAATAGTCCATCCTGACAAAACGGTAGTCATTACGACCCCCCTGGAGGCAGATAGGGCTGGAGAGCTGTGCCAGGAGGCAGAGATAGTGGTTGTGAAGAATTGGAAGGACGTGCCGGGGGAGGTTGAGAGGCGGGCCGATAATGGGGCAGTCCTGGTCGACCAGACCGAGACTACCTCAAGGCGCCTCACGAAGAACCCCCAGCTCTTCCTGGACGCGAGGAGGACAAAAGACGAGCTTGAAATCGATTTGATTCGAAAGGCGTGCGCTGGTACGGACAGGGCCTACCAAGCGCTGGAGAGGGAGCTGAAGCCTGGGAAGACCGAGTGGCAGCTGGCAGCCGAGGTAATGAAGGTGGCCGTGGAGCAGGGGATGACGCCCTCCAACTCCGACTCCTCGCTAGGACCTGTAATCATTGCCTCGGGGCCCCATGGCGCCTACGGCCACTCCGAGCTGTCTAACAGGAAGATTCAGAGTGGAGACTTCGTGGTCGCAGACTTGTTCTTCAGGTACAAGGGGTACAACTCGGACGAGACCAGGACCTTTGCGATCGGGAACGTGAGCTCGGATATGAAGAGGCACTACGCCGTCGTTAAGGAAGCTCAGGCCGCAGCATTTGGAGCTGCGAGGGAGGGGACTGCCTGCGGAGCGGTGAACGAGGCAGCGGTCGACGTCCTACGGAAGAATCGGATGGACAAGCTCCTCAACCATAGCATAGGGCACGGTGTGGGCATCGACATACACGAGATGCCTCGAATTACCAGAGGGAACAGGGTGAAGCTGCTGAAGAACGATGTGATAACAGACGAGCCGGGAGTCTATCTTCCGGGGAAGTTCGGAGTCAGGATAGAGGACACGCTCGTGGTTGGGAAGAGGCCTGAAGTTCTAACGAAGTTCACGAAGGATCTTGTGACGTGCGGATAGACCAGACGAATCCAGCCCTTCTTGTCCCAACTTCGAACACGTCGACCCTGACGTCCCGGCTGTAACCGAGCAGAGCCGTGGCGACCCGTTCGGCGTCGTCGGGCCCGACCACGCTGTGCACCGAGAAGCCAATCATGTTCTGGCTGGCATAAGTCGCGCCCACTGACTTTGCTAGCCGGATCAGTTTCTTCACCTCGACCGATTCGAGACCCAGCGCGCCAGAGAAGCGTTCCCCCTCCTTAGCAAGGGTGTCCAGAGTCGGGTCCGATAGGAAGCTAAGCAGGGACTCGTGCCCGAGCTTGTTGATCCGTCGGCTCACGCTACTCGAAGAGAGCGCGTCCCTCTTGTCGAATGGCGCAATGAATGCCGTCACTATGCGGGTGCCATCCGGGACTTTCACTGTCACGAACTTCGCCTTCCCTGGCTCTCCTGACACGGTGATGGCGCCGGCACCCACAGCGTTGAAGATGACCGAGACGGTGCCTAGACCGGTTTGCTCGAGAATCTCCGCCCGGTGAGCGAAGAGTGCGATTTCGGGTCTGGGTTTCTCGATGCTCAACGCGTGGGCGACGGCAAACACGGCCGAGGTAGCCGATGCCGCGCTTGCTCCAAAACCCGCGCCGATGGGGGTCTGCACCTCCTGGACGAGGGAGACCTTCGCCTTCACAGCGGAGTCTTCTAAGAGGAGGGAAACTGCTTTCCTCGTCGTCCGGGCGTTGTAACCCGAATCACCGTTGACGACGGTGGACAGGGACTCGCCCCTCCCAGGTGATATTGCGGCGCTCGTTGTGCTCCCCTTCGACAGGATGTACCCCCCGCCGGTAGCCCCCGAGGGAATGGGCGAGTTGTAGCTGATTTCGAAGAAGTTGGTTATGGCGGCTGGTGCGAAGGCTATGGAAGGGCTAGGGGGACGCATTGCTCGCCTCTAGCTTGTTGCCTGCGAAGAGGCTGGCAAGGGGACCGAAGACAACCACCACCACGGCAGACAGTGCGAAGTAAGTTGCCAACCCCGGCCAGCCGGCGACTGTTCCGGGAGCTAGGAGGAATATAGCGGCGCCAAGCGCGACGAAAAGGAGTGAGAATGCCAAGGAAACTGTCATCTGGAAACGCCCCACGTTAGACCACTGCGGAGCGTAGCTGAGTACTTTCGAACGGCCGATTACTGGTCTGGTGGCACGGATGAGGATGGGAACCCCTATCAGGATCGCGGGGATGGATGTCATGTCCCAGTACACAGTGAATCCCAGTATCAGCTGGACGGGGAGAGGCACAAGATAGACAAGCAGCGTCCCGGCGATTATGTTGCCGAGCGTGAGGAAGCAGACGGTCGCGGCAACAAAGGCGGGCCACGACTTGTACCTTTTGACGAACATGGACAGCAAAAGGGTAGCAACGAAGTTTGCCGGTGCCCCGACAGTTAATGCGTAGAACGGCGTCGTTGCCCCGAGAGGTACCAAAAACAGGATGTCCCCAAGGAACGATCCCGCCCCGGCCCCCAGCGCAGCGGGGAGGGAATCGGCTGTTATAGCAAAGAACGCGGGCACGAAAGAAGCGATGAAAAGTTGCCCCACCCCCCAGGGCGTGTGGATGTATGCGGTGAGCCCCTTGGCGACGGCGAAGAGCGCAGCTGAAATTGCAATCACGCTAACCTGGACTGTAACACTCGTCTTTGCCTGAGCAGCCAGGGTGTCCATGCCAATTTCACGTGATTTCAATATATCAATATGCTCTATAATATCTCTATGGTTGTAAATAGAGCCCTCCCCTCAGGAGCTTCAAACCATCGGACCCTACCTTAAGTAGAGCGCGAAGGGTTCGGCGAGCCCCTTAATGCGAGCCGAGCTAAGGAGGACCCTCCTTTCAACCGAGCTTTTCGGAGCTCTCCTTTTCGTCTTCGCTACGGGCTTTCCTCCCTTCGACGACCTGTCGGAGGTTGACCTTACCACGCACATGCTGCAACACGTACTCATCATATTCGCTGGAATCATGGTTGCGTATCCGTACCTGGGCAGGCGGCTGCTCAGGAAGGACGTCGGGCCATGGCTCCCTAGGCTCGCGCTAGCTACCTCCATCGCAATCATCGCCTTCTGGCACTTCCCTGGTCCCTGGGACGACGCAGTGCTCAACCCCGGGGTCCACGCCCTCGAGCATTTTTCATTCCTAGCCGTGGGTCTAATGTGCGGCTCCTGGCTCCTCCTGCTGACTGACACCGGGAAGATTGGCGCGCTCACGGCAGCACTCTTCGGGCACATGGGGTACGCCGTGGTCCTGATCTCTCCCTGGGGGGCACGGGTCTACTCCCTCTACTCGCTTGCGAATCAAGAGACCCTCGGTTGGGTCCTGCTGTTGACCGGGCCTACCCTTGTGATCGGCATCGCCTACGTCATAGCAAGGAACCCGGATTGGCTGGGGGGATTCTCTACCGCCGCAGGAGACAAGAGAGTCAGACGAGTCACCCCCCTGAACAAGGCGAAGGTTCCCGTCTGGGTTGCACCCTTGCTCAGCCTTGTGCTAGCGGTCGCCCTGGTCGGGTACTTCGCGGCAGCAGCCTACGCCCTCGCCAACCCCCAGCAGGCCAACGGGGGCCCGACCGTGTATATCTCGGAGACTCCAGTCTCCTGGCAGTACTCCCCCCAGGAGATCAAGGTGGTGCTGGGGGTGAACTCAACGGTGACATGGTTGAGCCGCTCGATATCATACGACACGGTAACCGACAGAGGTGGAACATTCGGGTCGGGGCCAATCGCTCCCGGCGGAACGTTCGCCTACACTTTCACCTCTCCGGGCGTGTACAGCTACTATTGCTTGTACCACCCTTGGATGACGGGGACGGTCACTGTAGAAGCCCCAACAGGATAGCCGAAGTCACTGGGTACGACGAGATGATGATGTTCCGTATTCGACTGATGCCGGCACGGGCGTGCCAGACTGGGTCCCAACTGGTACGAGTCTGCCCCCGCGGGAACAAAATTCGAAGGGCCACCGACGCTTTGCTCCGCGGATCGGAGTCAAAGAGGGCGGACTAGACCTCGGACGAGATTTGCCTAGGATCGCAATGAGGAACTGGCCCCCTCATGGGACTCGGATCCTTCAAGCCTCGTGCCAAGATCTCGAAAATCTCTCTGCAGAGGTTCGGCCATGATGTAGAACCCTGCTCCGAGCAACGCTGTGAACGCAGCGGCTGTGTACCACCCGAGGCTCGGGAGTGAGGAGAATTGGAAAGCCAACAACCCGACGAGGGGAGATAGAGACCTACCTCCTAACGAAGCGGCTGCAACATATCCCTGGAACGTCCCCCTCGTCCTGACGCCCGAAAATAAAGTGAAAACTGTCTGTGCCGGCACCGTCATGAAAATCTCTCCTATTGTCAACACGATCATTACGCCTTCGAACTCGAGAAAGGTGGAAGAGAGCCCAGCCAAGACGAAGCTGAGGCCGGCGAAAATACACGCCCCCACGAGTGGATATGCCAGTTTCCTCGCGCGGAAGAACAATGAGGAGAAGGGGAGCTGGAGGAGGACTATGACGAGGCCGTTGGTGGCGAACAGGTAACCGATCTGCTCCGAGGAGAAGCTCAGGAACTTCGACACGTAGACGGAGATTGGGACTATCTCGTAGCCTATCGCCACGTACCCACCTAATACAAGGAACAGGAAGATTACGAGGTTCCTGTCCTTCTCCCAGCTGAGCGCGGCCGAGTGCCTTCCTGCACCTTCTTCGTAGCCCGCGAGTCTGCCCCCCGCGACGTAGAGCACTGTGAGCAGCGAAGTGATGACGGGAACCGACGCGCTGAAAAGGAAGACACTCGAATAGTTGAAGGTTTGAGCAAGGACGCCCCCCAAAGCGGGGCCGATGGCGAAACCTAGGTTCCCCGCTATCGCCAAGAGCGAAAGGCCAGCCTTAAGGTTCCTAATTTCGCTGTTTGCGACGATGGCAGACGCAGCTGGCCCCGACAGCCCCCTAAGAAAATTGAACACAGGATATGCTAGCAGGATGAAGGCGGTCTCTGCGCCCACCCCGATCAAGTAGCTCAGGACAAGAGCCGAGGCTACAGAGAATGCAAAGCCGATTAGCATGACTCGTTTCGGGCCCATATAGTCTGTCATTCGGCCGCCGAACAGCTGGCTCCCTAGGCTCAGAAGCCCGGCCACGAGGTAAACCGCGCCGATCGTCGCGAGGGACACACCTCTGACGACGTTCAGATAGACGGCGAGGAAGGGCATCGTCGCTGACCAACCAACCGAGTTCAGGGTTACTATAGCGAACACCGCCCAGGTATCACGGGAAACGCGCATCATAGGGATCCATCTGGCGACAACGCTTATTCACCCGGCACAATCATGGGGCTCTAAGAGGTTTGGGCGGAATGGGCTTGACAACCTGTGCCCAAGGGCATCGCGATTCGTTGTTCCAGAGGGATTCAGAGTGAAATTCTCCAAGACTCTAATTCTACTCATCGTGATTGCGGCTGTGGCGGTTGCTGGTATTTTCGCCTACTCTCTGCTCTCCGCACCCCAGCCAATCTGCACGGCGATATGGGAGTGCGGAGCGCCCTACCCCCTTCATGGTGGCGGCGCGATCGGAGTAGCAGGGCAGCCGTGCGGAGCCAACTCGACGAATATTTACTGCATAGGAGGTTTGGATGCAAGCGGAGGACCGCGGAATTACGTGTACACTGCCACTATTTCGGCCTCGGGGAACATAACAGGGTGGCGCCAAAACTTCAGCAGCTACCCACAGAACGTGACCGGGCAGGCGTGCGCTGCCATTTCGGGTTACATCTATTGCGTTGGAGGGATTCACGACAGCTCAGAGGACGACCTGTCAGCAAGCTACTACGCGAAGCTACTTTCTAACGGCAGCATTGGAGCGTGGGAGTCCACCACGCCGTACCCGATTCCAATCGATTCGGAGTCCTGCGTCGGCTGGTCCCTTCGCCTCTACTGCATTGGCGGGAACAACGAGACGGTTGGTAGCCAGTCGAATTTTGCACCCAGCAGCTCGGTCTGGTTCGCGCCCGTTAATTCGTCAGGCATTGGAGGGTGGGCCAGAACCACACCGTACCCATCTGGAATCTATGTTCCCTCGTGCTACGCGGCAGGCGGATTCGCGTACTGCCTTAACGGCTCCGACAGCAACGGAGACCCATTGGGGACGGCATACTTCGCGCCTCTTATGGCAGGCGGACTAGGACGTTGGGCCCTGACCACTGCCTATCCCGTCGCCTCGGTGGGCCCGTCTTGCGTAATTGCGTCAGGCCACATCTACTGCGTCGGCGGAGAGACAGCAGGGGGACAGTCTCCGACGTTCACCAACTTTGTGTACTTCGCCCAGATATCGAGCAGCGGCATCGGACTCTGGACGCAAGGGGTGAGCTACCCTCGAAATGTAGGCACTTCGTGCGTCACGCTGCAGGAGAACATTTACTGCGTGGGCGGGTTCGATGAAAGCTCACCCGGGCTCGAGAGCACAGTGAACTATGCCACCTTGAGTTCGATTTCCGGACTTGAGCTCCGTTCCCCGTAGATGAACATTCCTTCTGGTATTTCACATGATATCTGGTACGCGCATGCGAAATGCTCCGAGGGCCCGGGGTATTCGACCCCTGCAATAGGCGGGCCCGGCCGGATTCGGACCGGCGGTCTCCAGCTCCGCAGGCTGGTGCCCTAATCCGTGCTAGGCTACGGGCCCAAGCGCCGGCCGATGCTGCCCGCTTATATGCTCATGTCGCGAATTCGCGTTTGACATTAGCAAGGACTCCAGCGAGCATGGCAGGGGTTAG
>Ga0187780_10004036_pt1 | contig 11001 bp, 8 predicted proteins | sample 1015_Q2_SP10_20__FD_132429 | JGI IMG/M metagenome (GOLD analysis project Ga0187780, IMG submission 132429) | Tropical peat soil microbial communities from peatlands in Department of Meta, Colombia - 1015_Q2_SP10_20_MG | ecosystem: Environmental > Terrestrial > Soil > Wetlands > Peat | place...
CCCTGGAACGCCCCGTTCGACCCCGTCAGGCTCGTCCCTCCGAACACGTTGTTCGTCACCGCGAACGTCGTCCCCAGCAGGAACACCCCCGGCGCCCCGCTCAGCGCGTTGTCGATGAGGTTGTGCTCCACGACGCTCGTGCCGGTGGCCCCGGTCGGTTCCAGGACCATCCCGTAGGCGGAGGTGTTGGAGAGGGTGTTCCCCTCGACCGTCACGGCCGACTGGGGCGTGATCGCGACGAAGGAGGACGTGAGCAGCGCGTAGGCGATCCCGATGGAGTCGGCAGTGAGGGTGTTCGACTCGATGCTGCAGACCAGCGCTCCGCCGGCGCATCCGACCTGGATCCCAACGGACTGGGTGTCCTCGAACCACGACGAGTAGGTCCCGCCGCCGAGCGTCGTGGTCGTCTGGAGGGTGAAGTTCGACACCGTGTTCCCTGAGACCGTGACCGCCGCCCCGTAGGCCAGGATCCCGCTCTCGCCGGCGGTCCCTGCCGTACCCGGCCCGGTCACCGTGTTGTCGAGGATCGCGTAGGCCCCGGTCGGTTCGATCGCCGTAGTGGGCAGCGTGTTCCCCGCCTGGATCCCCACGGCGGTGGAACTGCCGGCCGCGAGGGTCACGGTGGACGCCTCGACCGTCGCCGAGGAGGACGATGGGGTCACGACGATGCCGCCGGTCGAGCCGGTCGAGACCGTGGCAACGTCCTGGACCGCGACGTCGCCCGCAAGGACGGAGATGACGGCCCTGTTCGCGAGGAACGCGGTGGAGTCGACCGTGAACCCCTGACCGTTCAGGATGCTGTGGGGCCACGCATCGGTGATGTTGCCCCCGAAGCTTTCCAGGACCGTGGCGGTGTTGCCGCTCACGGAGACGACCGCAGGGTCGCTCGACACCCCGCCGGCCGAGATCGTCACCTGCCCGACGGAGGGAGGGGAGACCCGCGAGAGGGCCAGTGCGTGCGCTCCGGGGGCAAGTTCCGGTGCCACGAAGGCCCCGGACCCGCCGTGGGCGGACGAAGGGAGGACGGGTCCGAGCGCCAAGGCGAGCGCGGGCCCGAGCGAGAAGCCGACGACCGCGATCACCCCGACCACGATCGGCCAGAGGCGGGCGGGACGGGCAGGATGGGTCCCGGGGGACGGACGCGAGCGAACGGTAGGAGAACGGATCGCGGTCACGACCGCCGCAGGGGCCGGCCGACCATAAACCCTGCAGACCTAACTCGAGGGCAGGGCGGTCGCGGCACGCCGTAGCGAGACCGGCCCGGAACGGCAACCTCATCGCCTACCAGCGGGTCGGTCCCATAGCCCGGTCGCGACCCCGCCCGAGGCTCCGACCGGCGCTCTGGGAGGGCTGGATGAAGGTCGCGGTCGCGGGGGGAGGGATCGTGGGCCTGTTCGCCGCGTGGTACCTCCAGCGGGAGCACGCCGACGTCACGCTGTTCGAACCGGGGCCACTGGGCGCCGGCTCCGTCCATGCCGCGGGGATCATCGAGCCGTCCACCGCCTACCGGACGAACACCTTCTCGTTCCTGAGGCGCGTCGGCCGGTTCTGGCGGAACGGGACCTGCACGTTCCGCTCGGCCGACCCGCGGTGGCTCGCGGAGAGCCTCCGGCAGCTCGAGCGGCCCCCGATGCTGACCGCCGAGAGGGCGATGCGCGAGCTGTCGGCGACCTCGGTCGCCACCTACCGGGCACTGGCCGAGGAGCGCAACGACTTCGATTACACCCCCCGAGGGCTCGTCGAGCGGTTCGAGGACCCGCGCCACTTCGGCGAGGAGAGGGCGGAGGCACTCTCGCGCAGGGACCTCGTCCCGGTGGAGGTCCGGGAGAGCGGGCGGGTCGGGGACCTGTTCTTCCCGGAAGTGAGCTGGCTCCACACGGAGAAGTTCGTCGAGCGGATGCGCCGCGAGCTGGCCTCGATCCAGGTGGTCCCCCAACGGGTCGAGCGGGTCGCGCTCGATGGGACCGTGCAGGTCGGGGGATCGACGCGGACGTTCGACGTGGTGGTCGCGGCCACGGGTGTCGGGCTCCGGCGCGTGGGCGTGCCGCTCACTGGCCTGCGCGGATACGGCTGGCACACGCGGACCCGCTGGCCGGTCCAGGTCGCGACGATCCTTGTCGACCGGGGGATCGCGATCGTGCCGTTCGCGGACGAGGTCAAGATCACCGGGGGCTGGGACTTCGACCTGTCGACCCGCCCTCAACGGGCCCAGGGGGTCCGGGACGCGATCGAGCGGGTCGTTCGGATCGACCAGACCCTCGATTTCAAGGAGGGATCGAGGCCCTGCACGCCGGACGGTCTACCCACGATCGGCCGGCAAGGTCGTCTGGTCGTCGCCACCGGAGGGTTCCGGCTCGGATGGAGCTTCGCGCCCGGCATGGGCCGCGAGGCCTCTCGTCTGGCGCTCGGCACGTCCGAGAACGACCCGTTCTTCTCCCGGTACTGTTCGAGCCTGCACGCCGGGTCCCCCTGACCGCCGGGCGCCCCGCGGTCCGGAGCGGGGGACGATCGCTGCGCTAGCGGCGCGACCGGGCCGCCCGGCGCCGGGCGACGGGTCGTGGGGCCCGGGGCGCGCCCACCGTCGCCGGCTCCCAGAGGGCGATGAGGTTCCCCTCGGGGTCCTCCCCGATGAAGCTGGAGCCGAGCCCCGGGACCTCCATCTTGCCGGTCACCTCGGTGCCGCCGGCCGTCTTGAACGCGACGATCGCCGCGTCGATCGGCCCGACCAGGATGAAGTTGCGGGGCCGCTCGTTCGGTCCCGTCTTGCGGTACATCCCACCCCCCACGCTCCGACCCTGGGGCCCGGTGGTGATCCGCCAGTAGTCGAGCCCGGGCACCTTGACCTTCGTGAACTTCCAGCCGAAGACCTTACGGTAGAAGCTGGCGAGCTTCGCGACGTCCTCGGCGGGGATCTCGAAGTGGACGATCGTGTGTACGACCATGGACTTTCCCGGGGCCGGACGGGGCCGCGCCATATGAGGCCCGTCTCCGGCCCGGCCTCCGAACGACCGGGTGCACGTTTATCGGGAAGCGGTCCGTAGGCTGGCCTCCAGGGACGCGGGAGTCCGGGGGCGTTCGATGACGGAGCAGCGGAGGACCGAGAGCTCGCCGCCGGGAACCTACATCTCGGACCTGCGTCCGTCGCGGATGGCGACGATCACCGTGACCGTCGCGCACCTCGACCCGGTGCGTGAGGTCGAGACGAAGGACGGTCAGAGGCGGAAGGTCCGCGACGGCGTCCTGCGCGACCCGACCGGGGAGATCGCGCTGGTCCTCTGGGGGTCGGAGGTCGATCTCCTCACGCCCGGCGAGACGGTCCGGATCGTGGACGGCTGGGTCTCGGAGCGGCGGGGCCGGGCCCAGATCAGCCTCGGACGGTCGGGCCGGGTCGAGCGGGACGCACCCTAGCGGGGGTCGTCCGGCGACCATTCGTTGCTGGGGCGTCGGGCGGCCGGTCGGCTCACGGGCCGGCCCGGCCCCTGCGCCCGTCCTCGCGGCCCCTGTCGGGGAGGAGGGGGAGGCGGAGGGGCGCGGTGCCGCCGGCGGAGCACGAGGACCACGGCGATCGCTGCCAGCGCGACCCCGGCACCGGCGGCCGCGTAGACCCAGAGCGGGGGGGCCGATGACGGCGAGCCCGGGTTGCCGAAGACGATCGCGATCGTCGCGTTGACGCCGGTCCACGGGGCGGTTCCGCTCGGAGGATGCGGGGGATAGCCGGCGATCAGCCCGACCGTGAACGGTAGGCTCCCGACCGTGAGCTCCCAGCCGGGGATCAGCAGGAGCGAGACGCCGGTCGTGTAGGCGGTCCCCGAGAGGGTCAGGGTCCAGAGGTCCCCGCCGGGCAGGCCGCGCTCGGTGAACTCGAGGTACACCGAGGGGGGAGAGGCCCGGGGGCTCGGGTCGCGGATGGAGGCGTTCGCGTTGATGACGTAGGCGCCCTTGGAGCGGTCCGCCCAGAAGTTGCTCCGGAACGCCGGAGCGGTCGTGTTGATGGCGAGCGCCTGGTCGTGCAAAGCGTTGAACGAACCGGAGGCGCTCGAGCCGTTGTTGCCCACGAAGCTGTCGTTGCTCACGCTGACGTGGCTGCCGTTGGTCACGTACACCCCGACGCCGCTGGAGAGCTCGAGCGTGCTCCCCTTGAGGCTGGAGTGGGTGCAGTTCACGAGGGCGACGCCGGTCCGGTCCCCGTAGGCGAACACCTGCACGACATGGGAGTAGCTCGTCTGCGAGAACGCGACCGCCTCGACGCCGTAGAAGTCCGTCACGTCCCGGACCGTCACCGAGGTGGAGTTGGCGGACCAGACGGCGTACGGATAGCTGCGGGCGAAGACGTTCGTGACGTTGGCGCCCGTCACGTTCGAAAGGCCCACGCCCGCGACGGGGAAGAAGTGGAGGCTGGCGTTGGTGAAGTTCCAGGTCCCCCCGAGGGTGGCGTTGGTCGCGGTGACCCCGCTCACCGTGAGCGCGCTCGAATTGGCCGCGAAGACCCCGACGGAGAGGTCCGAGACCGTGACCTGGGAGAGCGAGGCCCCCACGGTGTCGTTCACGTAGGCCCCGACGGACTCTCCGGTGCTGGAGATGACGTGGCCCGAGAACGACGTGACCTCCTGGACGACGACCCCGGTGCTGTCGTTGGTGGCCGAGAGGCCCTGCACGGAGGCGGCGCCGCAGTGGGTGAGGATCAGGGCGGTCGCGGTGTCGTTCGCCCGAACGCCCGTGAACGTCGCCCCGTTCGAGCCGGTGGTGTTGACGACCAGGGACGCGTTGGGGCCGGTGGCCAGGCTGTTCTCGACCGTCAGCGAGGGGTCGTAGGTCACGACCAGGCCGGTGGCGCGGGAGGTAAGGTCGTTGAACAGCACGTGGGATCCGTTCGACCAGCTTCCGGCCGACGTGAGCGGGCCGACGCCCACCGACAGGCCGGTCACCTCGGAGGAGTTCGTCCAGTTCGCGGAGAAGCCGACGGCGCCGGTGGTGACGGTGAACCCCGTCACGGAGAGGCCGGTCCCGTACTCGGAGAGGATGCCGAGCGCGGAGGCGCTGGCCGAGAGGGCGGTTCCCGTGAACGCGCTCGTGCGGTTCAGCTCCGCCAGGACGGAGTAGTGGGCGTAAGGGTCCTTTCCGCTCGCCCCCGCGTGGGACAGGAAGAGCCCGCTCGAGCCCGAGCTGCTGAGGGCGATGGCTCCGGTCGTGGCGACGATGTGGTTCAGGTGGACGGTGGTCGCGTCGAAGAGCCGGACCCCGATGGCGTCGTCGCTCGCCGTCACGTTGCCGACGAACGCATCGTTGGTCCCGAGGAACTGGATCGTCGCGAGCGGGAACTGGGGGGGCCGCAGGTGGGCGAGAGCCGGGATCCCGGAGATGGTGGTGTTCTGGACGGAGAAGTGCCCCCGGCCATGGTAGAAGAAGTAGCCCTGGGTCCAGTACGGAAGGTCGAGGACGCGCCCCAGCGGACCGGTGTAGTTGAACGTGGCCGGGGACTGGACGAAACCGTTCGCGGTGAGCGAGAGGTTCAGCCCGGCGGTGACGACCAGCTGGAACGTTGACGCGTTGAAGTCGTTCACCCGAACGAACGGCGCCGCAAGGTCGTCGCGGGTCGCGTTCAGCCAGAGCATGCCGGCCGAGGGAGAGTAGCCGGCCCCGGTGACCTTCGCCTTCCCGAACTCGGCGCCCTGGCCGGAGCCGAGGAGATAGACCGGTGTGTCCAGGCTGGCGTGCGAGGCCACGAGCACCAGCGACTGGGTCGTGCTGGCGGAGACGTTCAGGCTCTGGCTCGTGAAGCCGTCCGCCCAGGCACGGAAGACGTACGGTTGCCCGACCAAGGGAGGGGGGAGGTCGGTCGTCAGGTTCCCGTTGCGGGAGGTGGGAGCGTAACTGTAGTCCGCGAGGGCGAGCGGGCCGTCCGCGAGGGACAGGTTCGTCGCGAAGACAAAGGCGTACCCCGGGGTGAGCTCGAGGTGCACGTGGATGGAACCGGCTTGGGCGTGAGGGGCGATCCCGTTCGAGGTCGTGTTCCACAGGCCCTCGAGGAACGACGGACCCTGACTCAGGTGGACGGTCGTGCCGGTGTAGGAGACCGCGACCCCCAGCGCCGTCTCGGAGGAGTCAGCCCCGAAGTCGTAAGCCGACGGCACGGACCGGTACGCGCTCACGGCCGGGTCCCACCGAAGGAGGCGGGCGGTGGCGTTGAGCGAGAGCAGGTCGGCGTTGGACCCACCCCCGTTGCCGCCGAGCACGAGCTCGGCATCGTCCAGATAGCCGGCCGCGTTCGGAGCGGAGCCGTCGACCCGGAACTGGGGAGGGCCCGCCCGCTCGCTCCCGTTGAACGTCACGGTGTCGTAGACCTTCGTCGTGGGGCTCGCTCCGTCCAGCAGGGTGTACCCGAAGCTGACGACGGTGTGGCCGTCGGTCGCGGAGCTCACCGAGCTCACCAGGTCCAGCGTGAACGGCAGGGTCACCGCGACCGCAGGCAGGATCCCGGCGTAGACCCGGAGCTCGGAGATCCGGCCCAGCGTGCCCTCCAGGGTCGAGGGAAGGAGGGGCGCTTTGAGCGACGTGAAGTTCCAGACGTTGTCCTCGAACTGCAGGGTCGTGCCGTTCAGGTGGACCCCGTTCTGGATCCAGTACGTCCCGTCCGATCCGGAGTAGCTGCTCACGTTGGCGACGACGGTGTTCAACTGCAGGAGCGCCCAGTCCGGGGCCGAATAGCCGACGTCCGTGATGTTCGTGGGAGTGAACGCCTGGAACGAGTTGACCGTGACGTTCCCCTCGAAGCGGGTCGTTGCGTAGGCGTACGACCCGTTGGGCCCGACCCCGAGGTCCGAGACCCCCATCGGCGCGGGGGCGGACCCGTACGGCGTCGAGACGTACCCCGGGCCGGCCACGTGGGAACCCTCGGGATTGGGAGGGAACACGGTCGCGGGGAACGTCGGGCCGGCCGCCGCGGGGGGAAGTGTCCCGAGAGCGCTGGGGCTCGCGGCCGGCGAACGGCCGCTCGTGAGTGGTGTCTGCGATAGGGCCGGGGAGAGCGACGCAAAGGAGGGCGACGGGCCCGGCCCCGAGGACTTAGCATCAGACGCTCCCGACCCGGGAGGCCCGGCGTGCGACGCGACCAGCCCCGTTGCGAGCGGGCTCAGGACGGCGAGGACCGCCAGCGCGAGGGCCAGTGGACGGGCCGCGGAACCCTGTCTCATGGGGGGGTGGGCGCAGCCGGACCCGGATATATACTCCTTGGCCCGGGGCCCGTTGCCACGCCCCGAGGGGCGCGGGCCCCGCCCGCGCTCATCCCTCCGAGGGGGGAGCCTCCCGCCTCCGTTCGGAGGCGAAGCGGCGGCTCTTCGCGCCATGGCACGGGCGGCAGAGCGTGCGCAGGTTCCCGTAGTCGAGCGCGGCCCCCCCGCGGGCGATCTCGACGATGTGATCGACCTCGAGCTCCCGGGCGCGGCGCCGAACGCCGCAGACCTGGCACGTGTAGCGGTCGCGGAGGAGGACGAACGACCGAGCCGAGTCCCAGAAGTAGTGCCCGTGGAACTTCCACTGGCAGCGACGGGAGCAGTAGGGGGTCCGTCGCGACGCTAGGGTTCGGCCGCACTCGACGCAACGCCGGGCATATCGGGCCTCGGTCCGGCGTCGGGCGCCGTCCGAGAACCAGGCCGCGGAGAGCGACAGGACACGACCGCTGCGCTCGACACGGACGCTCGGAGTCGCCCCCATCGGCCCGTTCTCCGGGTCGGGGGGCATCAACGTTACCTCCGACCGGCGTCGGCGGGGCGCCCTTCTTTAGGACGTGGGTCACGGCGACCCGGGGCGATTCGGACGGAGCTCGTGGCGGCGGGCCTGTTCGTCGCGGTCTTCGGGGCGGTGATCGCCCGGCAGCTCCTCGGCAGGGGCCCCCCGGTCTGGGCAATGTTCGTCATCGGGGGGTTCCTCACCGTCGCTTCCGGCACCCTCTCCCTCTCCGAGGCCGAGGGCGTCGTGGCGGCCGCCACCCCCGTTCTCGTCTTCCTCCTCGCCCTGTTCCTGTTCGCCGCAGCGCTCCAGGACTCGGGGGCGATCGACCACGCGGCCCGATGGCTGGTGGCCCGGGCGCCAGGCCCCGAGCAGCTGCCGGCCGTGCTCTTCCTGGGGTTCGGGCTCGCGTCCGCGTTCCTCCTGAACGATGCGCTGGTCATTGTAGGGGTGCCGGTGCTGCTTGCGGTCGGGCAACGCTCGGGGCTCCCGCCCCGGCCGCTCCTGCTCACCCTAGCCTTCTCCGTCACGGTGGGCAGCATGCTCACGCCCTTCGGCAATCCGCAGAACCTGCTGGTCGCTGTCGATTCCGGGGTCGCCGCGCCGGTCACCATCTTCCTGCGTTACCTCCTCCTCCCAACGCTCGCCAGCCTCGGCCTAGGCGCGGTCTACGTCCGGCGGGTCTTCCGCCACGAGCTCTCGACGGGCTTAGGGAAGGTCGCCGTGGCCGGCGAGGCCCGCGTGCCGTTGCTGCCGGCGGCGGGCTGGCGGGAGAGGCTGCTCCGGAACCCCGTCCTCCTCCTCTTCCCGGTGACGATCCTTGTCCTCATCACCCTCGACCTCACCGCGACCGCCGTGCACGGGCCCCAGGTCCCGTCGTGGGCGACCGCCGCTGCCGGTGCGAGCGTGCTGCTCCTCGTTTCCCCGGGCCGGTCCCGGCTCGTCCGTACCGTCAACTGGGAGATCGTCCTGTTGTTCGCAGGCCTCTTCCTGGTCGTCGGCGGCGCGGTCCAGGCGGGTCTCACGTCAGCCGGCGACCACCTCCTGCCGATCCCCGGGCCCTCGAGCCGCCTGACCTCCCTGGCCACGATCACGGCAAGCTCGGCGGTCGGGGCCCAGCTCGTCAGCAACGTTCCCTGGGTCGCCGTGCAGATACCGGTCCTGGCGAGCGCCGGCTACGGCGCCTCGACCCCCCTCGCCTGGGTCGCTCTGGCGGGGGCGAGCACGCTGGCGGGCAACCTCTCGCTGCTCGGTGCGGCCAGCAACCTGATCGTCGTCGACCTGGCCGAGAGGGCGGGCATCCGGATCGGTCTGCGTACGTTCGTCCGGTACGGGCTCCCGCTTGGGGCGCTCACTCTGCTGATCCTGTTCGGCTGCCTCGCCGTCGGGCTATAGTCCCCGCGGGTCCTGCCGGCGGAGGGGGCCGGCGCGTGAGGTTTCCGCTCTGGGACTGGATCGAGGCGCACGCCGGCTGCCGGTACGACCTTGCCCAGAGCGGGATGCGTGGATCGATCCCCCCGCCACGCTGGCCCCCTCGTCGCCCCGGAGCCGACACCGCCGACCGGCTCCGGGAGGAGCTGGCGGACCACCTGGGGGTCGCCCGGGAACGCCTGTTCCTCGCGCGCGGCGCCTCGGAGGCGAACGCCTGGGTCCTCGGCCACCTGGCCCGGCGCTCGCACGGCCGGACCCGGAGACTGCGCGTGCGCTACCCCGAGTACCCGCCCTTGTTCGAGGCGGGACGACTGCTAGGCTTCTCGCTCGTCCAGGACCCGGCTCCGGCCCAGGTCGCCGCGGTGTCCCAGCCACGCAACCCGGAGGGCGACCTCTGGGAGCGCTCGATGCTCGAGTCGTGGGCGGACGGTTCTTCCGAGCAGCTCGTGGACGAGACGTTCCGTGAGTTCGCAGGAACGCCGTCGCTCGCCCGGAGGGGCGAGCGGCACCTATGGACGACCGGCTCGTTCACGAAGTTCTTCGGGGCCGATGAGGTTCGCGTGGGCTTCGCGGTCGCCCCCCCGGAAGGGGTGGCGCCGTTCGAGCGGTACGTCGGTCTCGTCTCCAACGAGCTCGCGCCGGCCTCCGCGGCGATGGCGCTGGGCCTCCTCCGGGGCATCCGCCGGGTCCGCCGTGCGGTGACGGCGGTGGTCGAGCCGAACCTGGACGCGCTGGGCCGGCTCTTCCCGTCCCTCCCCCGGCCGCGGGCGCCCGTGGCGTTCGACCGGCTGCCTCGGGAAGATGGGCTCGTCCTCGCGAAGCGCTGCCTTCGCGCCTCGATCCGGGTCTGCCCGGGCGGGTTCTTCGGCGAGCGAAGGGCGGTCCGGCTCTGCCTCACCCGGCGCGATGCGCCCGCGACGTTGCGGGTCTACCGCCGAGTTCGGGACCGAGCAGGCCCCAGCCGCTAGCGCGGCGCCCGGGGGTCAAAGCGTTCCACGGCGCCCCGGGCGATCCGTCCTAGGGCCCGCTGGCCCGGCAGCGCGACCGGGTAGGGGACCGGGGCCGGGGGGGTGGTCCTCTCGGAGCGCTCCTTCAGGAACGTGACGGCGAACCGCACGGCCCGTTCCCGATCGTTCTCGCGCACGAGCAGGAACCCGCGAGCGAGCTCGGTCAGGACCGCGCGAGCCGGGATGACGGTGCGGATCTCCTCCTCGGCCGCGATCGGACCGGGGTGCGGCGCGCCGGGGACCATGGCGAACCTCGAGCCTCTGCCGCGGTTCAAAAAGCCGATTCTCCATCGGACGCCGCCTCAACTCACGCTGACCGCGAACGTATTACCCTCAGGGCGGCCTTTCCCGCCCGAGGTCCCGATGAGCCAGAGCACCCCGTCGCCGGTCGCGTCGTCCCCCGCGAGCCGCCCGCCCGCCCGGGGCGTCCGGATCACCACGCCGATCCCCGGTCCGAACGCCCAGCGCGTGATCGACCGCGACTCGCGCTACCTGATGACGAGCACGAAGTCGTCACCGGTCGTCGCGGCGTCGGCGCTCGGCTCGTGGGTCACCGACGTCGACGGCAATCGCCTCCTGGACTTCGCGACCGGCGTCGGGGTCCTGGCGGTCGGCCACTCGCACCCGGAGGTGGTGCGCGCGGTCCGGGAGCAGGTCGGCAAGCTCACCCATTTCGCGGGGACGGACTTCTACTACGAGAACCAGACGATCCTCGCCGAGCGGCTGGCCCGTCTCGCGCCCGGGAACTTCGAGAAGAAGGTCTTCTTCACCAACAGCGGCACCGAGAGCGTCGAGGCCGCGCTGAAGATCGTCCGCTACCACCGTCAGAGGCCGATCG
>Ga0187780_10004038_pt1 | contig 11000 bp, 10 predicted proteins | sample 1015_Q2_SP10_20__FD_132429 | JGI IMG/M metagenome (GOLD analysis project Ga0187780, IMG submission 132429) | Tropical peat soil microbial communities from peatlands in Department of Meta, Colombia - 1015_Q2_SP10_20_MG | ecosystem: Environmental > Terrestrial > Soil > Wetlands > Peat | place...
GCGCCATCAAGCTGGCCATTGGCCGCGATCCGGTCCGCGGGCGTGTGCGCCCCGAGCAGCGCCGCGCGCGCCTTGGCGATATCGGAGAAAACGGTCTGCTCCTGCGCCGCATAGCCCTTGACCGTCTCAACGAGATTAGGAATCAAGTCGGCACGCCGCTGGAGCACCACGTCAACCTGCGCCCAGTCCGATCGCACGGTTTCATTCAGCGCCACCATTTGATTACGGCTCGAGACAAACACACCGCCGATCACTATCCCCAGGATCAGAAGAACCACTATCACCGCTGCAAGCTGTTTCATCGTCGCACTCCATTCGGAGAATTGCCGTCCACGCCTGCTACTTCGTCTCCAGCCGCCGGTCCGCTTCGTTGGTCACCACTTCGACAAACTCCAGGTAGCCCTTGAGCACTTCCTCGATCTCGATTTCGCGCTCCTTCCGCTTCCCTTCCCGAAAATCGAGTATCTGGTGAAAGGCGGACGGGTCCGCGCCGCTGAGTGCTGCCGCGCCGTCTACAGCCTGGCACTTTGAATGCGCCTCCGGCTGCCCCAGCGCCAGCAGCGCGTGCCGGAACAGCGTGCAAAATGTCGAGATAGACGACAGCATGATACCGAGCTGCGCCTTCCTCTTTCGGGGGGCCAGCAGAATGGCCTGCCGCAGGCGCAGCCAGCAGGTGCGCAGCTCGCGCTCAACCTGGAGGCGGTGTAGCCCCAGAGGCACGTCGAAATGTTCGAGAAAGTCCGCGCCGAAAAGCATGCGGTGCTGCCGCTTGATGTCCAGCAACTCGATGGCGAAGATGTCTGCGGAACGCGCCAGTTCATCGAGCGTGAAGACGAGCGGAGCCGGATGGCCTTCTCGCGCCCACCACTCCGCTACCTTGTGAAGTTGCTCCAGTTCGGCAGCGCCTGCCGCCCCAAGGATGCAAAGTGTATTCAGGTCCGAGTGCTTGGCGATATATTCGCCCGTCACCGCCGAGCCGTAGAGCACCACGGCCTTGAGATTGTCGCCCGCGGCGTCCCGCAGGCGCTTCACCAATTCGCCGAGTTTTGCTTCCATTCCGCTTCCCCTTGCGACGCTAAAACCTGCGGTCGCTACGAATCAACCGAGAGACTGCCGAGTTTCGCCCCGCGAACTACCAACTGCCGCTCGCGCCGCCACCGCCAAAACCACCGCCGCCAAAGCCGCCAAAGCCCCCTCCCCCTCCGCCAAAACCGCCGCCAAATCCTCCACCGCGGAACCCGCCGCCTAGGCCACTGCCCAAACCGCTGCCGATCACCGGCCCAATCCACCAGCCGCGTCCCATGCGGCGGGATACGGGCGGCGCGTGCATCATCCTCGCCAGCGAAACAACGAACAACGCGAAAAGTATCAGCATCAGCCACTCAAGCGGTGCGAGACGGCGCTCCTCACCTTCGGATTCAGGGCTCGCCAGCGGGCCGCCCGTCAGCGTGACGCCACGGTCCGCGGCAATGACGTCCGCGACCCGGCGCGTCATAAGAAGCAGCGCCGAATCGTAGTCGTTCGCGCGCAGGTAGGGCACTGCTTCGCGGCCAAAGCCGCCCACCTTGCCGTCTGGAAGAATCGCCTCCAGGCCGTAACCCACTTCAATTCGGTAACGGTGATCGTCCACGGCGAGGAGGATCAGCACCCCGCGATTCGTGGATTTTGGCCCGATGCCCAGCCGCGTCGCCAGCTCGATTGAGTAGTCCTCGATGGTGCGACCGCCCAGCGATTTGACCGTGACCACGGCGATTTGCGCCTGGGTCTTCTGTTCCACCTCGGTGCAGAGCGCGGTGAGCTGGTCCCGGCTCGATGCGCTGAGTACGCCCGCGAAGTCGCCCACATATCCCTTTACCTTCAGTTCTCCGGGCGCTTGAGCCGAACTTCTGGCAGCGAGAGCAATAAAAAGCAGCGAGGCGGCCAGACACACCGTCAAAGCGAATCTACCCGGCGTGTTGCCAGTTCCGGTCGAGCTGGGCCGGGAGTGGCGGACAACGCGCGTGCTTGGGGAGGCATCGGAGCGCATGATGTCGGAGGCGTAACCTTGGAATGGTAGAGCCGGCACCCATCAGTGTCAACGCGCCGCCATGGGCGTCACCGCGGCATACGACGCCGCGATTGTCCACTGCCAGCCGCGATGCTACACTGGCGAGTCCGCGCACCTCAACGCGCTGAGCCGCTCGGGAAGGAACGCCCGCGGCGCCAAATTCCCGCCTCCACGTCTGGTGTTCTGAGTCTGGGCCGGCCTGCCGGCCGACTGGCAGGCAGGCCCGCCCACTCGGGCAGGCCCGGTGGCCTGTGCGGGCGCGCCGTTGATGAAACAAATTGCGACCTGCGCACGTTTCAGTACTTTAGGCAGGTACCCGCCGGAACGGACGGCGGCGCTTCAGAAAGGAAAAAAGAGATGACGAACGTGAGGTTCTGGAATGCCGCAATGGCGCTCTTGACGGCGGTGGCGCTCCTGGTTTCGCCCGCCGGCGCCCAATCTCAAGAGGCGTCCGCCCCGGCGGCGCAAGTTCAGCCCGGACAAACTCGCAACCTCAAGCTCTCCGCGGGACCGGACTATTCCAAATCGCCCCGGTGGTTCCCGGATGTCATCGGACCCTACGCGCAGAGCCGGGTGCCGCTCCCGCTGCTGACGAATTCGGCCCGCGTTGGCGAACTGATCCAGAACGGCAAATTGATGCTCAGCCTCGAGGATGCCGTCTCGCTGGCTCTCGAAAACAACATGGACATCGCCGTGCAGCGTTTCACGCCCTGGCTGGACCAAGCCGCTTTGCTCCGCGCCAAATCCGGCATCACCAACCCGGTCCCGTTCGACCCCACTGTCACCAGCACGCTGAGCATGGAGGAGCAGGCTGTCCCGGTGAACAACCCCTTCTTCGCCGGCCTCGGTTTCGGCAGCACCGTCAGCGCGATCGAAAACCACAGCAGCGTGGCGAACTTCGGCTACACGCAGGCCTTCCACAGCGGAACACAGGTGCAGGTCTCGTTCAACAACACCCGCTCCTCGACCAGCTCGACCTTTAACTCCTTCAACCCTTCCGTGCAGTCCACGCTGCAGGTCCAGTTGACGCAGCCGCTGCTCAATGGCTTCGGCGTGCTCCCCAACACGCGCTATATCATCGAAGCGAAAAACACCGTCAAGGTGGGAGAGTCTCAGTTTGCCCAACAGGTGATCGCTTCGGTCACGCAGGCCGCCACCGATTACTGGGAACTCGTCTATGCCCGCGAGAACGTCAAAGTCGAGCAAGCGGCGGTAGCCACTTCTCAGAAGCTCTATGAGGACAACAAGAAACAGCTCGAAATCGGGACCATGGCTCCTCTCGATGTCCTCACGGCGGAATCACAACTCGCCACCGACCAGCAAAACCTGATCGTCGCCCAGACCGTTCAGCTCCAGGACCAAACCAAGCTCCTATACGACATCACCAAGGACCCGCTCGCCGGGCCCCTTGCGACTGTCGAGATCATCCCCACCACCCCCATTTCCGCGCCGGCGATTAGCGAAGACATTCCCCTGCCGGACGCTGTTAAAGAGGCCTGGCAGAAGCGCCCGGAAGTTGTACAGGCGGACCTCAATTTGAAAAACGCGGATATCGAGGTCAAGGCCACCCGCAATGGCCTCCTTCCCTCGCTCAGCATCTTCGGCCTGTACAGCACGACCGGCCTGAACGGAAACACCTTCGCGCAAACGACCACAGGCGTCGCGCCTGACTTGGCGGAGCAGATTCTGGAATCCAACGGCAATCCGGCGACGATCGGGGGCCTGCCTTTGTACGTCGAGACGCCTACAGTCACGCGCACACCCGTGCCCGGCGGGGTTAACGAGGCCTGGGACCAGTTGATTCACAGCCGGTTCCCGACGTTCGAGGGCGGGCTGACTCTAACGCTGCCCGTCCGCAACCGCGCCGCACAGGCCGCCAGCGCCACCGCTCTGCTTAATGAGCGTCAACAGGAGGCCTCCTACCGTCGCCTGCAGGACAGCATCGTGATCAGCGTGCGCAGCGCCCAGATTGCGCTGACGCAAGGACGTGCGCAGGTGGCCGCCGCTGAAAAGGCTCGCGCCCTAGCCCAGGAAGCGCTCACCGACGAGACCAAGAAATATCAGCTGGGAGCCTCGATTGCCTACAACGTCGTGCTCCGCGAGCGCGACCTCACCTCCGCGCAAGGCTCCGAACTGCGCGCGCGCATCAATCTTCTCGAAGCGGAGCTGACCTTCAACCAGGCTCTGGGCCGCACGCTCGATGTGAACCACATCGTTCTGGCCGGCCTGCGCCTCAATGCGGCACCCGCGCCCAACATTCCAGGGAGGCCCGAAATCGCCCCGGCCGCCGGCAACTGAACGACGTTACTGTCTCTGACACACGAGCACTGTGTTAGGGGGTCGCAGCCTCAGCTCCGACATGAGGCTTGCGATTGCCTCAGGGGGTTCAACCCCTGAGGCTGCGGATTGGGCTTTCTCCGCAACCTGCGAATAGAAACGACTGCCCTGCGCAGAATTCCACCACTCGCGCCTCGCACCAGAAGCGCTCCTCGCCACTTTCCTGCGAAATGAAAGCGCAATGGCCGCCGTACTGCGGTGCGACGAGCGTGATGTGCGGATTCTCGCGCACCGCGTCACTTCCGAACGTCGCAAACGGGACAAACGGATCATCCTGCGCCGTCAGGATGAGCGTCGGCCTGCGAATGGCGCCCGCCACCCGCAGCGCGCTCGCCCGCGCGTAGTAGTCCGCAGCGCCTCGGAAGCCGCTGAGGGGGGCGGTAATTGCGTCGTCAAACTGGCGCACGGTGCGGATCCCACGCATCCCCCCGTTGAGCGCCGCCGCATAGCGCTCCGGAAACAGTCGCGCCTTCTCCCGCATCCGGCGCTTCAACCGCGTCACGAAATATCGCTCATAGATAAAATTTCGCGGCTCGGCCAGCGCGTCGGCGCACGCCGCCAAGTCAAACGACGGCGCCACGGCCACAAACGCGCGCATCTCGGGCGGCGCGGCTTCTCCGAACTCCCCGGCCATCTTCAGGACGAGGTTCCCGCCCATCGAGAACCCCGCCGCGAAGATTTCGGGTAAGTGGTCGCGCTCGATCAGTTCTCCTACGACAGCGCCGATGTCGCCGCTCCGGCCCGAATGATAGAGCGTCGGCGTCAGGTGCTCCGTACCGCCGCAATTGCGCTGGTTGAGGCGCACGACGTTGAACCCCGCGAGGAAGGCTTTCTCTGCCGTGCCCAGCATGTACCCGGATTCGCTCGACCCTTCCAGGCCGTGCAGCAACACGAGCGTGGGATGCTCGCGCGGACGCTCCTGCCAGTGGCATTCGCCCCGCACCTGCGTCACTGGCCCGCCTGCCGGCGAGGCAGGCTCGGTCTCGAAAAGCCTCGGCACCGCGGCGGACAAGCACGCAAAGCGGCGCGGCCAGAACGCCGCCGCGATAGTCATCCGGTGAGGGTTGCGCAGAGCCCAGTGCGGGTGAAATTCCTTCATGCCATTCCATCCTAGCGCCAGAATGGCTTCTTTGGTGTACGATTTCACGCACCCGGAAACCTGCGATGAAAACGTCGCTCAAGGAGCCGCACATGAACCGCACCGTTTGGCGCATCTGCACACTGACTTCGGCACTGCTGGGCCTACTGGCGCTCGCCGGGCCGGTCGACGCGCAGCAACCGCAGGCGCCGCCGCAACAGCAGCCGCTTCCGGAAGGCTACATCCGTCCAGCGCCGCCCGTCCCCGGACAGGCGCCCGGCATGAAGAGCGAGCAGCTAACCGCCACGCGAACTTTCAAAGTTACTTTCAGCACGGGCGATGAACTGCTTTCCGGCCTCACTGAATTTGCCGAGACAAACCACGTCACGTCGGCCTACATTACCGGACTTGGCGGCCTCGTCACCGCGACGCTTGGCTGGGGCGATCCTCCGCGGGGCGCGTTTAAGAAAATTGCTGTGGACCAAAAATGCGAGCTCGTCTCGCTCACAGGCAATATCTCCCTGCGCGACGGCAAGCCCTACGTCCACATCCACGCCGTAGTGGCCTATTCCGACGGCAGCACCAAGGGCGGCCACCTGATTGACGCCCACGTCAATCCCATCGCCGAGATCTTCATCGTCGAAACCGCGGCCGTTGCAAGCTCTAAAGCGGCTCCCTGACAGCGGTGTCGGATTGATCTGGCACAAGAGCGATCTACTAACCAACAGCGACCGCAGGCGGCGGATTGGCGCGAGAAGGCGGAGAAATCGCGGCATAGCCTTGCTTTCATCAGGTGATGTGCCTACAATGGAAAATTCATTCATGACGGTATTGCTCGACAAAGGAACCTTTTTCAAGCCCAGCGACCGATGCTGGGCTTTGACGTTTATGGCGGGCAAACCGGCGCCGCAGGAGACCTGATGATTGAAGGAGTCATCCCCGAAGCGCTGACCTTCGACGACGTGCTGCTGCTGCCCGGCAAATCGTCGGTGCTGCCGTCGCAAACCGACACGCGCACGAACGTCACGCGCAAGATCACGCTGAACATTCCCATCGTCACGGCGGCCATGGACACGGTCACCGACGCGCGCTTGGCCATCGCCATCGCCCGGCAGGGCGGCATCGGCTTCATTCATCGCAACATGACCATCGATCGCCAGGCCGAAGAAGTGGACCGCGTGAAGCGCTCGGAAAGCGGCATGATCGTGGATCCCGTAACGATTGCGCCGGAAGTGCCGGTCCGCCAGGCCCTCGAGATCATGAACAAGTACAAGGTCTCGGGCCTGCCCGTCACGCGAGGGCAAAGACTCGTCGGCATCCTCACCAACCGCGACCTGCGCTTCGAGCGCAACCTCGACCAGCCCGTCTCCAACATCATGACCAAAGAGAACCTCATCACCGTGCCGGTGGGGACGACGCTCGAAGAAGCCGAGCGCATCCTGCAAAAGCACCGCATCGAAAAGCTTCTGGTGGTGGACAAGGATTTTCAGCTCAAGGGCCTCATCACCGTCAAGGACATCCAGAAGAAGCTCGAGTTTCCCAACGCCGCCAAGGACGACCAGGGCCGGCTTCGCGTCGGCGCGGCTATCGGCGCGACGGGCGACTTTCTCGAGCGCGCCCAGGAGATGGCTCACGAGAAAGTGGACGTCATCGCCATTGACACGGCGCATGGCCATACCAGCCGGGTCATGGATGCCATCCGCGCAGTGAAGCACAAATTGCCCGAGGTTGAAGTCGTCGCGGGAAACGTGGCCACGGCGGAAGGCGCGCGGGACTTGATCGCGCTGGGCGTGGACGGACTCAAGGTAGGCATCGGCCCGGGCTCGATTTGCACTACACGCGTGGTCACGGGCGCGGGCGTGCCTCAGATTACGGCCATCGCCGAAGCCGCTCGCGCTGCACAGGGCAGCGGCGTGGCCATCATCGCCGACGGCGGCATCAAATTCTCCGGGGACATCACCAAGGCCATCGCCGCGGGCGCGTGGGCCGTCATGATCGGCAGCCTCTTCGCCGGCACGGAGGAATCGCCCGGCGAAGTCATTCTCTATCAGGGCCGAACCTTTAAGGCCTATCGCGGCATGGGATCTATCGGCGCGATGGAAGCCGGGTCGGCCGACCGCTACGCGCAGGAAGGCGTCGAGCGCGGAAAAACCGTGCCGGAAGGCATCGAGGGGCAGGTTCCCTATAAGGGGCCGCTCTCGGGCCTGGTCGAACAACTGGTCGGCGGCCTGCGCAGCGGCATGGGGTATTGCGGCGTGCAAAATCTGAAGGAACTTCAGGAGCGGGCGCGGTTCATTCGCATCTCGCAGGCAGGACTCCGCGAAAGCCACGTGCACGACGTCATCATCACGCGCGAAGCTCCGAACTACCGCCTTGAATAACTTGACCGAGCGGGCCAGGAGACCTCGAACCTTCCTTCGGCTGGGAGCGGTACACCGTGCCGGCGCGCCTGCGCGCCCGGCGAGGGGACGCTAGGGTGCGCTGGCTCGCGCGCTGGTGGCCCGCGATCGTGTGGGCCGTGGTCATCGGGAGTTTTTCAACCTCTGGCTTCTCGAGCGACAGCACGGCCCGCTTCATCATTCCGTTTCTCCACTGGCTGCTGCCGTTTGCCCCGCAGCGGATTCTCCTGCGGCTCCATCATCTGATTCGCAAGGGCGCCCACGTGGGCGAGTACTTCATATTGAGCCTGCTGATCGTGCGGAGCATTCGCGCCGGACGGCGCGAAGTACACCTGGCCTGGGCAGCTGCCACCATCGCCATCGTAGCGGCCTATGCGACGCTCGACGAATGGCACCAGGGATTTGCGCCGGGCCGTGATGTGGAGGTGTCCGACATTCTGCTCGATACGAGCGCGGCGGTGGTAGCGCAGGGCTTCATCTTCCTTCTGGCCTGGGCGACCGGTCGCCAAGCACAGCGGCCTGAGGAGAACGAAACGTCCTCTGCAAAGTAAAAGCCCGTCCGGAACATCAGGACGGGCTCGCCAATTCGGCTGGTGAACGTCTTACTTCTCGGCAGCCACTTCCTCTTCCTTGGGAGCTTCTTCGGCTGCGGCCTTCTTGGGCTTCTTTTCCTTCTTCTTCAGCTCCGAACCGAGGAATTCGAGGATGGCAAGCTCCGCGCCGTCCCCAATGCGCCAGCCCGTCCGGACAATTCGCGTGTAGCCGCCCGGCCGGTCGGCGAACCGCGGGGCCAGTTCGCTGAACAGCTTTTTCGTGGCCTCCGGGGTCATCAGGAACGCGGCGGCCTGCCTCCGCGAGTGCAGCGAATCCTGCTTGCCGAGCGTGATCATGCGCTCAGCGAGCGGACGCGCGGCTTTGGCGCGGAGCAGCGTGGTCTGAATGCGCTCGCGCTCGATGAGGTTGGTCACCAGGTTGCGAAGCGTGGCCCGGCGGTGGGCGGGATTGCGCCCGAGTTTGTAACCTGACTTGAGGTGTCTCATGTGGAAGTCCCTGGCCGCTACCGGAGCTTAGACGGCTGTGGTTTCCTCCGGGGGCGGCGGAGCAGTCTGGCTCGGGAGCGGCGGCCAGATGATGCGGCCGTGCTCATCGAACTTCATGCCCAGGCTCAAGCCCATCTTCAGCAGGATGTCCTTGATCTCGTTGAGCGATTTGCGGCCGAAATTCTTGGTCTTGAGCATTTCCGATTCAGTCTTTTGCACCAGTTCGCGGAGATTCTGGATGTTGGCGTTCTTCAGGCAATTGTAAGAGCGCACGGAAAGCTCGAGCTCCTCCACGGAACGGTCCAGGTACTCCAGGCGCGGATCGGCGTAGCTTTCGATGGCTTCCTCGGTAATCTCCGGCTGCTCCTCGAAGTTGATGAAGATGCTCATGTGGTCCTTGATGAGCTTGGCCGCGAGGCCGATGGCATCCTGGGGCGTGATGGCCGCGTTGGTCCAGACTTCGAGCGTGAGCTTTTCGTAGTCGGTCATCTGGCCCAGGCGCGCGGCCTCCACGGCGTAGTTGACTTTGCGCACGGGCGAGTGGACCGAGTCAATGGGGATGTAGCCGATGGGCAGATCCTCGTCGAAATTGCGGTCGGCAGCGACGTAGCCGCGGCCGTTCTTCACCCGCAGTTCCAGTTCCAGCCGACCGCCCTCGCTCACCGTGGCGATGTACACGTTCTTGTCGAGCACGGCCACATCGGCATCCTCTTCGATCTTGTCCGAGGTGACCGGCCCGGGAGTGTCCACGGTCAGGCGGATGGTCTTGGGCTGGTCCGTATTGAGCTTGAAAGGAATCTGCTTGAGATTGAGGATGACGTCGGTGGCGTCCTCCACCACGCCGGGAATCGGCGAAAACTCGTGCAGCACGCCTTCCACGCGGACAGCCGTAACCGCAGCGCCCTCGATGGAACTCAGCAGGGCGCGGCGCAGCGCATTGCCAACGGTGGTACCCCAGCCGCGCTCGAACGGCTGCGCGGAAAATTTTCCGTACTTGTCGGTCAGCGACTCAGGTTCTGCGGCCAACCGCTTCGGTTTCTGAAAGCCTTTCCACATCTTTGCCTTTCCTCCCGGCCCGCCGGAGCGGGCCTTCAAATACTCGCCAAGAGCAAGAAAACAGCGCTACTTGGAATAAAGCTCCACGATCAACTGCATGTTCATCGGCGGGGTCTGAACATCCTCGCGGCGCGGTAGTGCCACCACGCGCGCCTTGAAGTGCTCGCGGTCAATATCCAGCCACGGCGCCACGTTCTGGCTCTGCGCCAAGTTGCGGGCCTCCAGCACCATGGCGTTCTGGTGCATCCCTTCCTTGAGCGCGACTTCATCGCCCACGGACACGAGGTAGCTCGGGATATTCACCTTACGTCCCTTGACGAGCACATGGCCGTGCAGCACCAGCTGGCGCGCCTGGGCGCGTGATCCCGCCAATCCCATGCGATAAACGACATTGTCGAGGCGGCGCTCCAGCATGACGGCGAGGTTGTCGCCAGTCGGCCCTCCGGCGCGCTCCGACTTCTCGAAGTAATTGCGGAACTGCCGTTCCAGAAGGCCGTAGGTGCGCTTCACCTTCTGCTTTTCGCGCAACTGCACGCCGTAGCCGACCATTTTCGCGCGGCGGGCCTGGCCATGCTGGCCAGGAACGAAATTGCGCTTTTCGATGGCGCACTTCTCTGTAAAGCACCGGAGGCCCTTCAGAAAGAGCTTCTGCCCTTCCCGGCGGCACAACCGGCATACTGCATCGCGATGTCTTGCCAAGTGGTTCTCTCCTTTAGACGCGGCGGCGCTTCGGCGGCCGGCAGCCATTGTGGGGCACCGGTGTCACATCCTTGATGGAGTTGATGTGCAGCCCCGACGACGCCAGGGCGCGGACGGCTGATTCGCGCCCAGCGCCCGGCCCTTTCACTCGCACTTCTACCGTCTTCATGCCGTACTGGTCGCGCGCGACGCCGGCGGCGGTCATCGCTGCCTGCTGGGCCGCATAGGGCGTGCCCTTGCGCGAGCCCTTGAACCCGACCGAGCCCGCCGACGCCCAACTCACGGCGCGGCCGTCGGGATCGGTGAGCGTCACCATAGTGTTATTGAACGACGCCTGGATGCAC
>Ga0187780_10004039_pt1 | contig 10999 bp, 10 predicted proteins | sample 1015_Q2_SP10_20__FD_132429 | JGI IMG/M metagenome (GOLD analysis project Ga0187780, IMG submission 132429) | Tropical peat soil microbial communities from peatlands in Department of Meta, Colombia - 1015_Q2_SP10_20_MG | ecosystem: Environmental > Terrestrial > Soil > Wetlands > Peat | place...
TCATGCACGGCACCGGGATGTTCTCGTCCATCGGCGCCCTCGACATCGGGGGATGCATCGTGACGCTGACGAACCGGCACTTCGACCCGGTGGAGCTGCTCGAGACGGTCGAGCGCGACAACGTCAACCTGATGGCGATCGTGGGCGACGCCTTCGCCAAGCCGATCCTGGCCGCGCTCGACGACCGCCCGGGTGCCTACAACCTGTCGACGCTCCTCGCCATCCTGTCGTCGGGGGTGATGTGGAGCGAGGAGACCAAACGCGGGCTGCTCAAGCACCACCCGACGATGATGCTCGTCGACGCCTTCTCGTCGTCGGAGGCGCTGGGCATGGGGGCCTCGGTCTCGAGCGGCACCTCGGCGGAGCACACGGCCCACTTCACCCTCGGCCCGGGCGTGCGGGTGATCGACCCCGAGACGGACCGGGACGTGGCGCCGGGGTCGGGCGAGCGGGGGGTGCTCGCCCTCGGCGGCCGCAACCCCCTCGGCTACTACAAGGACGAAGCCAAGTCGACCGCGACCTTCCGGGTCATCGACGGCGTGCGCTACTCGGTGCCCGGCGACTTCGCGATCGTCGAGGCCGACGGGTCGATCCAGCTGCTCGGGCGCGGCTCCGTGTGCATCAACACCGGCGGCGAGAAGGTCTTCCCCGAGGAGGTCGAGGAGGTGCTCAAGCGTCACGAGGCCGTGCGGGACGCGGTGGCCGTGGGCGTCCCCGACCCGCGCTTCGGCGAGGTGGTCGCCGCCGTGGTCGAGCCGCGCCCGGGGATGGCGCTCGGCGAGGACGACGTCATCGCCCACGTCAAGGCCCACCTGGCCCACTACAAGGCGCCCAAGCGCGTGCACTTGGTGGAGACGATCGGCCGGGCGCCCACGGGCAAGGTCGACTACGCCCGGCACCGCGCCGAGACCGTCGCCTGGCTGGATGGGGCGGCTGCGGGCGAGGACGTCGAGGCCGCGGGCTGACGCTCAGCCCTTGTTGGCGCCGTTCTCGCGCACGAAGTCGTTGACCCGGTAGTACGCGTCGATCGACTCGCCGGCGTCGCCCCAGAACCCCTCCAGCACGTCGTAGGCCATCGTGCGCTGCTCGACGTACCAGTTGTTCACGTCGGTGATCTCGAGCTCGCCTCGCCCCGAGGGCTCGAGCGTGGTGATCACCTGGAACACCGCCGGGTCGTAGCAGTAGATCCCCGTCACCGCGTACTGGCTGGGCGGGTCGTCGGGCTTCTCGACGATGCGGACGATGCGGCGCTGCTCGTCGAACTCGGGCACGCCCAGGTGCCGGAGGTGCACGGGATCGCGTTCCTCGGTCAGCACGATCCGGGCACCACCGCCTTGTGCGGCGAAGCGCTCCACCGTGCCGCGGAAGCTTCGTTCGACGATGTTGTCGGCCAGCATGACGAGCACGTCGTCGCCGCCGGCGAAGCGCTCGGCGAGGCCGAGGGCCTCGGCGATGCCGCCGGGGCGCTCCTGGTAGCCGTAGGTGAGCCGGTCGATCCCGTACTCGTGCCCGTTGCCGAGGAGCCGCAGGAACTCCCCCGCGTGCGTGCCCCCGGTGACCAGCATGATCTCGGTGATGCCCGCCAGCACCAGGGCCTCGATGGCGTAGTTGATCATCGGGCGGTCGTAGATGGGCAGCAGATGCTTGTTCGTGATGCGCGTCAGGGGATGCAGGCGCGTGCCGCTCCCCCCCGCCAGGATGACGCCCTTCATCGCCGGCAGCCTAGGCCCATTGCGCCACCACGGCGTCGGCCAGGGCGGGCCAGGCCTGTTGCGCCCAGGGCCCGAACGGCGTGTCGGTGAGGCCCGCGCAGGCGACGGCGGCCACCGGGTCCACCCAGGCGAACGTGCCCGACCGGCCGAAGTGGCCGAAGGTGGCCGGGCTGTTCGTCCGCCCGGTCCAGTGGGGCACCTTGGCGTCCTTGATCTCGAGGCCCAGTCCCCAGTCGCACGGGTCGTAGCGCCCGTAGCCGGGCACCACGCCGGCGAGGCCCGGGAACGCCACGGTCGTCGCCTCGGCCAGGGTGCCGGCCGACACCAGGGTCGGGGCCAGCAGTTCTGCGCACAGGGTGAGCAGGTCCCGCAAGGGGCCGTGCACGCCCGAGGCCGCCGACGCCCCCGGCGCCAGCACGGTGCCGGTCATCGAGAGCGGCTCGAGGACGCCGGCGACGAGGTAGTCGACGAAAGGCATCGCCGCTCGCGCCGCGAGGTGCTCGGCGAGGACCTCGAAGCCGGCATTGGAGTAGATCCGGCGGCGGCCCGGGGCGCTCATCGCCACCTGCACGTCCGGCCCGAGGCCCGACGCGTGCGCCAGGAGGTGGCGCACCGTGCTCCGGGGCGGTCCGGCGGGCTCGTCGAGCGCCAGCGTCCCCTCCTCCACGGCCACGAGCACGGCCAGGGTCACGAGGACCTTGGAGACCGACGCCCAGGCGTACGACCGGTGCTCGTCGCCGACGGCGTCGACGACGTCGACCGCCGGCGACACGCCGGCGCGACCGGTCGCCGGGTCCCTGCGGACCACGCCGACCGACGCGGACCGCACCGGCCATCGCTCGACGAGGGCGAGCGCTCGGGGGGCCGCCGGGGGCGGGAGCGGGACCGGGGTGGGCACGGGGGTCTCAGGCGTGCAGTGTGGTCGTGGCGACGGTCACGGCCTGGCCCGACAGCACGACGCGGTCCCCGGCCAGCCGCATCCGGACGATCCCCCCGCGTGCGGAGGCCTGCTCGCCCACCAGCGACGACCGCCCCAGACGCTCGGACCAGTAGCAGGCCAGCGTGCAGTGGGCCGACCCGGTGACGGGGTCCTCGGGGATCCCCACGTTGGGCCCGAACACGCGGCTCACGCAGTCGACGCCGGCCCGGTCGGACGCCGCCGTCACGATCAGGGCACGCGACCCGAGCGCGGCGACGGCGCCGAGGTCGGGCACCATCGACCGCACGGCCTCGGCGTCGGCCAGCTCCACCAGGACGTCGTCACGTCCACGCCCCCATCGACGGGCGGGAAGGCCGAGGCCGCCGCCCGGGGCGGCCACGACGGCGGGCGGATCGGCGGGGAAGTCCATGTCGATCCAGCCGCCCTCCCCCGGCGTGCACCGGAGGACGCCGCGGCGGGTGTGGAAGGTCCCCGACCCGCCCAGCACGTGCGCCGTGGCCAGGGTGGCGTGCCCGCACAGGTCCACCTCGGCGTAGGGCGTGAACCAGCGCAGGTCGTGCTCGCCGTCAGCGCGGGGCACGGCGAAGGCGGTCTCCGACAGAGACATCTCCCGCGCCACGAGCTGCATGCGGTCGTCCGCGGGGAACGCGGGGACGACCGCCACGGCCGCGGGGTTCCCGGTGAAGGGACGGTCGGTGAAGGCGTCGATGACGGCGAGCTCGAGCGGCATGGCGCGACGTTAGGCCGCGCCGGGTCGGGTCAGAGCCGGACGTCCACCCGCGACGAGGAGAGCGCGGCGCGGGCACCGGTCCCCGCCGCGCCCGGCATCGCCCCCGCGGCGCCCGGCATCGCCCCCGCGGCACCCGCCACCGCGCCGGCGTCACCCGGTCGCGGACCGGCGGAGGACAGCCGCCGCAACGCGCGGGGGGTGACCCAGCCGACGGCGACGAGCAGGGCCCCCGTCGCGCACAGGGTCTCGGACAGGGCGCGCAGGGGCACCGTGGCGTCGAGCTCGGCCCGGGCGACGTTGCCCGCCCAGCCGTGTGCCTGCCCCAGTCCGGTTGCCGCGGGGATACCCCACCCCAGCAGCAGCGGCATGCCACCCGCGACCACGCCCCACCACCCGACGTGGCGCAGCACCCGGAAGCGGTCGACCGCCAGCGCGAAGCCGACGAGCACGAGCGCGGCGGCCATGCCGAGACCCAGCTTGGCGTCGGGCTGCAGCTGCGCCAGCTCGCGATCGATGCTCCGTCCCACCGGCGGCAGGGTCAACGGATGGGCGGCCAGCACCGGCGTCAGGGCCGGGTCGGCCCTCACCAGCGCGTCGTGCAGCGCGGTGGCGGGGTTGCCCGAGGACAAGGCGCTTCGCACCGAGGGCTGGTTCAGCGCGCCGGTCACCGCCGCACGTGTCGACGGCGACAGGCCGGCCGCGCCCGACTGGGCCTGGAGCTGCGCCTCGACCGCCCGCTCCTCGGAGTGCAAGGCCAGGGACCCGAGCACCGGGAACTCCTGGGTGACGACCGCCTGGACCCACCAGGCGCCGAGCGCCAGCGATCCGACGACGAGACCGAGCGCGACGAGCGCCCCGGCGGCGACCCTCCGGCCTCGGTCCACGTGCGCCCCCCGTCAGGAGGCCTTCGCCGCGATCCAGTCGCTCGCCGGCTGGGTGTGGACGAGCGCCCAGTCCTCGACGAACCCGTCGACCGAGAAATCGCGCTCGGCGCCGCAGGTGCACGACGCGTGCTCCCAGGCACGACGGCCCTTCACGGGCTCGATCGACACCAGATGCGTCCGGTCGTCAGCCGCTGCGTTCTCACCGAGTCGGGCCATGGGGGCACTCCTTTGCGATCTCCGCCGCTCCCCTACAGGCATCGGCGTCACGCCCGATCGCCTTGAGCCAGGTGAGCAGGACCCGGGGGAAGGCACCCGGCGCCGGCCGTCAGGCGTCGAGGAAGCGGCGGATGGCGAAGGCCGACCCCAGCGTGCCCACGAGGAGGCCGACCACGACGACGACGATGTTCGTGACCACGAGCTGGGACGTGGGCATCCAGAACTGGTAGACGGGGCTCGAGGGGTTCGTGGCGAAGTAGTTGATGACCCAGTGCAGCACCGTGACCGCCAAGGCGGCGATCAGCGCGCCGAACAGGCCCTGCACGAGCCCCTCGCACATGAAGGGCACCCGGATGAACCAGTTGGTGGCGCCCACGAGCTTCATGACCGACACTTCGCGGCGCCGGGCGAAGATGGCCAGCCGGATCGTGTTGAGGATCAGCACGGAGGCCGAGAGCAGCAGGATCACCGCCAGGGAGAGCACGACCCACTGGGCGATGTGGGTCACGTTCTCCATGTTGCGCACGGCCTGGCTCGGCCAGTGGATGCCGAGGACGCCGGGGCTGGCGTGGAACTGGGTGTAGACGGCCTGTGCCTGGGCGGGGTCGTTGAGCACGCACCGAAGTGACGACGGCATCGTCGCCACCGTCAGCGCCTGCGACACGTCGGGGGCCAGGATGTGCCTGGCCTCGTTGTAGTCGTACTGGGAGCTGCGGTAGACGCACGATTGGACATAGGGAAGCTGCTGGAGCTGGCTGGTCACCGACGCCTGCTGCGACGAGGTCACGTTGGGGCTCAGGAACACGAGCACGTTGACCCCGTGCTGCCAGCGGGCGGTGGCGTGGGCCACGCTCTGGCGGACGAGGAGGGCGGAGCCCACCAGTGACAGGGACACGGCCACGGTCAAGACGGCGGCGACCGTCATGAGGCGGTTGCGCCACAGGTTCGAGACGGTCTCGCGCGCCACGTAGTCGACGGAAACGGGCATCAGTCCTCCGGACTCCGGTCAGGTGCCATAGCCGTACACGCCGCGGGCCTGGTCGCGCACCATCGTGCCGTGGTCGAGCTCGATGACCCGTCGCCGCATCTGGTCGACGATCCCGGCGTCATGGGTGGCGATCACAACCGTGGTGCCCGTCCGGTTGATGCGGTCGAGCAGGCGCATGATGCCCTGGCTGGTGGCGGGGTCGAGGTTCCCCGTGGGCTCGTCGGCCAGGAGGATGAGGGGTCGGTTCACGAAGGCGCGGGCCACCGCCACGCGCTGCTGCTCACCCCCCGAGAGCTCCCCCGGGAGGCTGTCGCGCTTCTTGGACAGGCCGACCAGGTCGAGCACCTGGGGCACCTGTGCGCCGATGACGTGCTTGGGCCGGCCGATGACCTCCAGGGCGAAGGCCACGTTCTCGAACACCGTCTTGTTCGGCAGCAGGCGGAAGTCCTGGAAGACGCACCCGATGTTGCGCCGCAGGTAGGGGATGCGCCAGTGGCTCATGCGGCCGATCTCCCGGCCCGCGACCCAGATCTGGCCGGTGTCGGCCACCTCTTCGCGCAGCAGCAGCCGGATGAAGGTCGTCTTGCCCGAGCCCGACGGACCGACGAGGAAGACGAACTCGCCCTTGTTCATCTCGACGGTGACGTCCTGCAGGGCGTGGGTGCCCGTGCCGGTCTTGTATGTCTTCGTGACGTTCTCGAACCGAATCATCGAGGAGGATCCTGCACGGGCTCGCCGCGCCCGACGCTCTCGTCGGACCGTGCACGGCAGGTAGGGACCGAGATTAGCAGCGCCGGGGGTCTTGCCCGTGGCAGCACCGCCGTTTCGGTGCCGTTCGGCACGATGACCACGGAAAACGACGTCGCCGTCACGCGTTGGCGGCCCGGCGGCGGCGCAGCTCGGCCTCCATGAACGCGTCGAGGTCGCCGTCGAGCACCGCGTCGACGTTGCCGGTCTCGAGGTCCGTGCGCAGGTCCTTGACCAACTGGTACGGGGCCATGACGTACGACCGGATCTGGTTCCCCCAGGCGACGTCGACCTTCGGCCCCGAGAGCGATTCGAGCTCGGCCCGGCGCTCCTCGCGCTGGAGCTCGGCCAGCTTGGCCGCGAGGATCTGCAGGGCCCGCGCCTTGTTCTGGTGCTGGCTCCGCTCGTTCTGGCACGACACGACGATGCCGGTGGGCGCGTGGGTGATCCGGACGGCGGAGTCCGTCTTGTTCACGTGTTGACCGCCGGCGCCCGACGAGCGGTAGGTGTCGATGCGCAGGTCCTTCTCGTCGATGTCGACCTGGTCGGCGACGTCCTCCATGAAGGGGATGACGTCGAGCGAGGCGAAGCTCGTCTGGCGCCGGTGCTGCGCGTCGAAGGGCGACATGCGCACCAGCCGGTGCACGCCGCGTTCGGCATCGAGGAGCCCGTAGGCGAAGCGACCCTTGACGATGAAGGTGGCGGACAGCAGGCCGGCCTCCTGCCCGGGTGTCGTCTCGTCCACCTCGATGTCGAACCCGCGGCGCTCGGCCCACCGGAGGTACATCCGCAGCATCATCTCGCACCAGTCCTGCGCGTCGGTCCCCCCCTGGCCCGCGTGGAGCTCCGCGATGGCATCGCGCTCGTCGTACTCGCCCATGAACAGCGACCGGAGCTCGAGCTGGCCGAGCTCGGCGTCGAGCGCGTCGATGGCGGTGGTCAGCTCGCCGGCGACCGAGTCGTCGCCCTCCTCCACCATGAGCTCGTGGAGCACCTCGGCGTCCGAGAGCCGGGCGTCGAGGCCCTGGAGCAGCGCGATGTCGTCTCCGACCCGGCGGTACTCGGAGGTGACCGCCTTGGCCTCGCCGGGGTCGTCCCACAGGTCGGGGCGCGCCACCTCCTTCTCGAGCTCGGCCAGCCGGTCGCGCAGGGCCCCGAGCCCCAGGTAGTGCTCGGCCTCGCCGAGCCGGGTGCGCAGGCCTGCGAGCTCCGAACGCAGGTCACGGGGCTCGGCGCTGCCCGCCGCCTCACTGCGCGCCATGGCAGAGCTTGAACTTGCGCCCGCTCCCGCACCAGCAGGGGTCGTTGCGGCCCAGCTTCTCGCTCGGGGCCTTGACCAGGGGCGCCTGCGCCTCCAGCGCCTCCTGCGGGGTCGGCCTGCGCCCGCCTCCGTTGCCCGGCACCGCCGCGGGCACGGGTTCGGGTGCGGGGGCGGTGGCCCGGAAGGCCTCCAGCAGGGCGGCGCCGCCCACGGGGTCGTCCGCGGCCACGTAGCTCGCCTTGGACAGGTCCGGCTCCGCCTGGGCCTCGGCCACGACCTGGACGTGCATCACGTAGCGCAGGTAGTCGTCGTCGATCGAGTCCATGAGCTGCCCGAACATCCCGAAGCCTTCGCGCTGCCAGGCGACGAGCGGGTCCTGCTGCCCCATGGCGCGCAGGTTGATGCCCTCGCGCAGGTAGTCCATCTCCGTGAGGTGCTCGCGCCAGCGCTGGTCGATGATCTGGAGCATCACCTCCCGCTCGACCTGGCGGGCCTCCTCGGCGCCGCCGGGGAACATCCCGTCGCGCCCGTGGTAGTAGTCCATCGCCTCGGCCAGGATGCTCTCGGTGACCTGGGCGACCATCGTGGCCTCGGCCAGGTCGTCGACCGAGAATGCGGTCGGGTAGTACTGACCCAGCTCCGCCAGCAGCTGCTCGAGGTCCCACTCCTCCACGTAGTCGCTCGGGCACGTGCTCTCTACGAGGCCCTCCACCGTCAGGTCGACGAGCTCCTCGGTCCGCTCCTGGAGGTCGTCGCCGTCGATGATCTGCAGCCGGCGCGCGTAGATGACCTTGCGCTGCTCGTTCATCACCTCGTCGTACTTGAGGACGTCCTTGCGGATCTCGGCGTTGCGGCCCTCGACCGTGTTCTGCGCTCGCTCGATGGCCCGACTGACCATCTTCGCCTCGATGGGGACGTCCTCGGGCAGGGTCCTGCTCATGACCCACTGCATCGCGCCGGTGGCGAACAGCCGCATCAGCTCGTCCTCGAGCGACAGGAAGAACCGGCTCTCGCCGGGGTCGCCCTGGCGCCCGGCGCGTCCCCGGAGCTGGTTGTCGATGCGGCGGCTCTCGTGGCGCTCGCTGCCTAGCACGTACAGACCGCCCAGCTCGCGGATCTGGTCGCCCTCCTCGGCGCACTCCTTCTCGAAGCGCTCGACGAGCGACCCGAACGCCGCCTCGCCCTCGTCGGACTCGAGGTCGAGCCCCCGGGCCAGCGCCTCGTTGCGGGCCAGGCCCTCGGGGTTCCCCCCGAGCAGGATGTCCACACCGCGGCCCGCCATGTTGGTCGCCACCGTCACGGCGTGCAGGCGGCCGGCCTGGGCGACGATCTCGGCCTCCCGCGCGTGCTGCTTGGCGTTGAGCACGTTGTGCGGGATGCCGCGACGGTCCAGCAGGCGCGACAGGTGCTCGGACTTGGCCACCGATGCCGTGCCCACCAGCACGGGCTGTCCGCGCTCGTAACGCTCGATGATGTCCTCGACCACCGCGTTGAACTTGGCGTCCTCGGTCTTGTAGATGAGGTCGGCGCCGTCGCCGCGCACCATGGGCATGTTCGTCGGGATGGGCACGACCGACATCCCGTAGGTGTTGGCGAACTCGGCGGCCTCGGTCTCCGCGGTGCCGGTCATGCCCGCCAGCTTCTCGTAGAGCCGGAAGTAGTTCTGCAGGGTGACGGTGGCCCAGGTGTGGTTCTCCTCCTTGATCCGCACCCGCTCCTTGGCCTCGACCGCCTGGTGCAGCCCGTCCGACCAGCGACGGCCCTCGAGCGTGCGCCCCGTGAACTCGTCGACGATCTTCACCTCGCCGTCGGCGACGAGATAGTCCTTGTCCCGGTGGTACAGCTCCTTCGCCCGGAGCGCGGCGGTCAGGTGGTGGACGTAGTTGACGGCGACGACGTCGTAGAGGTTCTCGGTCCCCAGCTGGCGCTCCACCTTGGCGATGCCCGCCTCGGTCGGCACCACGATTCGCTTCTCCTCGTCGACCTCGTAGTCCTCCTCCGCCACGAGGGTGCGGGCGATACCCGCGAACTGGTAGTAGAGCTTGGCCGACTCCGTGCCCGGGCCCGAGATGATGAGGGGCGTGCGGGCCTCGTCGATGAGGATCGAGTCGACCTCGTCCACGATCCCGAACACATGCCCCCGCTGGACCATGGCGTCGCGTGCGCGTGCCATGTTGTCGCGCAGATAGTCGAAGCCGAGCTCGGTGTTCGTCCCGTAGGTCACGTCGCACGCGTAGGCGGCGCGCTTGGCCTCGGGGTCCGGGACGTCGGGGGTGACGCGGCCGACGCTCAAACCCAGGAACCGGTGCACCCTGCCCATCCACTCGGCGTCACGTCCGGCCAGGTAGTCGTTGACCGTCACGACGTGGACGCCGCGCCCGGCGAGGGCGTTGAGGTACACGGGAAGCGTCGAGACGAGCGTCTTGCCCTCGCCCGTCTTCATCTCGGCGATCCATCCGAAGTGCAGGGCCATGCCGCCCATGAGCTGCACGTCGAAGTGCCGCTGCCCCAGCACCCGCCAGGCAGCCTCGCGGACGGTGGCGAACGCCTCGACCAGGAGGTCGTCGAGCGAGGCGCCGTTGGCCAGGCGCTCCCGGAACACGTCGGTCTGGTGGGCCAGCTCGTCGTCGGAGAGGCGCTCGATCCCGGGCTCGAGGTCGTTGATGAGGGGCACGAGCTCCGCCAGGCGGCGGACCTTCTTGCCCTCCCCGGCGCGCAGGACCCTCGTGAAGACGCTCATGAACGCCCGAGTCTACCGGGGCCCCCTTCGCCGGCCGCGACGGGGCCCGCCCGGTCAGCCACCGGCGACGGGCTCGCCCTCGACCTCCTCGCCGGCACCCCCCGTGCCGGCCTCGGCGGCCGGGGCCGCCTCCCGGGCGCGCCGCGGGTGGTTGCGGGAGAGCAGCTTCCCCTTCAACCGCTCGACCTGGTGCTCGAGCTTGTCGATGACCTTGTCCACCGCCACGCCGAGGTCGTGGGCCACGGCGCGGGCACGGAGGGTGTGCCCGTGTCCCGTGAGCGTCACCTCGCAGAGCTTGCGCGAGGCCACCGGCGCGTCGCGGTCCTCGGCCAGGCGGACCTCGGCGCGCTCGAGGACCGGGGCGAGACGGCCGAGCTTCTCCACCTTGGCCTTGGCCTTCGCCCGCAGCTCGTCGGGTACCTCGTCCTTGCGCCCGATGATTTCCACGTCCACGGCCGCACCCCCTTCCGGGGCGACCCCCTCAGGGGTCGCCGACCGTCCCTGTGCTGCCCCTGCCGCTCGTGCATGGGTTGCGCCCGGCTGACCTGGTCTTTGGCCCCACACCCGCCTGCAGAGGAGTTGGCGGCCGGGCGCGGCGGCCGGGCGCGAGGCCCGACCCGACGACACCCGTGACGACCGACGTCGCTCCTTCTCCACCCGGCACCGACTGCCGGTGCCCCGATGGGCAGGACTTACCTCTAAGCCGCACCATGCTCAGCAACCACGAGTTGCCTTACGTGGGTCGTTTCGCCTGCGACTGGCTTCGACTTGCAACCACAGA